>ERZ890510.163-NODE-163-length-56165-cov-5.650704_pt1 | contig 56165 bp, 54 predicted proteins | sample MGYA00521265_ERZ890510 | MGnify/ENA primary metagenome ERZ890510 (study PRJEB32303, sample SAMEA104408624) | aquatic metagenome | biome: Brackish water; feature: Chemocline; material: water | place: Baltic Sea | collected 2014-10-26T21:54:00 | depth 110 m ... | reverse complement strand
CATGAGCGTCGCGCAGCGTGCGGCCAACGATGAGTACCGAGACACAACCGAAACGATCAACCAAATCAAAAGTACAGAAAAACCAACGTGAAAATCTAGAGCAAGCAAACCTCCAGCTGCTGTTGCAACCCCCTTGCCTCCCTTGAATGCATGAAAAACAGGGAATACATGACCCAAAAGAACCCCGATCAGAGCAAGACCAACTGCCCATTCATATCCTGACCAAAAAGCCTCTGGGAGGATCCATCCCGGTAAACACCGAACTGCAAAAAAACCTTTGGCCCCGTCTCCAAGCAAGGTGAGCAACGCTGCGAGTTTATTTCCAGTTCTCAGTACGTTGGTTGCCCCTGGGTTCTCAGAACCATAGCTGTAGGGGCTGGGGAGTGACATCACCCTACTGACGATGACCGCAAAAGAAACGGAACCAACTAAATAACTCACTGCAATCAGTCCAATCACTGGAACATCAAATATCAAGGTCTTAACCTCTCGGGTGGTGTTGTTGGTGCAAATTCTTAAGCCGCTCACGTGCGACATGAGTATAAATCTGAGTCGTCGACACATCGGCGTGACCCAACAAAAGCTGCACTGACCTCAAATCAGCACCATGATTGAGTAAATGCGTTGCAAAAGCGTGCCGTAATGTATGTGGTGATACTTTTTTTCGAATGCCGGATACGAGCACATACTTTTGGACTAAATTCCAAAAAGCTTGGCGTGACATAGAGGATCCTCGATTCGTGACGAAAATGTCATCGGATAAGCGTCCAGATAAAAGAGCCGGACGCCCTTCCCTCAAATAATGAGTAATCCAGTCAGAGGCTTGCTCTCCCAAAGGCAAAACCCTCTCTTTAGCCCCTTTGCCCATCACTCGAACGACCCCATCCGATAAGTTAACTTGATTCATTTTGAGCGGCACCAGTTCCGACACTCTTAGGCCGCTGCCATAGAGCGTTTCAAGCATTGCGCGATCTCGCAAACCAATTGTCGTTTTGGCGTCAGGAGACTCAATCAATCGACTGACTTCGTCCTCAATTAATATCGAGGGAAGGCCTTTTGATATTTTTGGAGCCTCAACGTTGAGGCTTGGATCAAGCCTAAGCTTTCCTTCTCTCAATAAAAATTGATAAAAACGCTTGAATACAGACAAGCATCGCGCACTGGTCCGAGATTTTTTTCCGCAGTCATAGCAATAAGCGAGATATCCCAAGATGTGCTCATTTGTAACTTTCAACAAGTCCCTGACGTCTTGCGTCTCCTTGAGCCATCGAGAAAACAAATACAAATCTCGTCGATAGCTGGACAACGTATTCTTGGATAGTCCATCCTCTAACCACAAAGAATCGCAGAAATAATCAACAGTTTGAACGTTGTCTTTGAAATCCATTGAATTATCGTCCGGCGTTGGCCTCATGATTAAGCAACCAGTATTTTACCTTCAGTGCGAAACTCCCGGTCGAATGCATAAAGCCTCCTATTCCTTTTTGCGCCACGACCCGATGGCATGCAATCAACAAAGGGAACGGATTATCGCCACACGCGCCACCCACAGCTCGCGCCGAAGACTTTATAAATGTGGCGATTTGCCCGTAGGTTCTCGTTTCTCCCACTGGGATCTGGGCAATTTGATCCCAAACTTTTTTTCGATAATTTGTGCCTTGTAGATCTAGCGGCAAATCAAACGTAAAATTCGGATCGATTAGATAGGCGTTGATTTGCTTACAAACCTCAACAGACAATTTATTAGGGCGAGCATGTAACACTTTTCCATGCGCACAGTAATCAATCTTTATAACGAAGTCGTTTGTTGTTAATAGGCTGATGTAGCCAAAAGGAGCTCGAATGTACGACTGAGGAACAGGCATATTATCAGTTAACAATCAAATTAATTCACGATTACGTCAGATTAGTTTTTACCGATTCAAGAAGCCCCTAGAAACAAAAATGGCGACTGTGAGTAGCCGCCATTTTATTCTGATGCAAAGGTCGAGAAATATCTTATGCTTCGACCGCAACCTTTTTTCTCTGAGGAAGTTTTTCTTTAATTCGTGCAGATTTACCTGAACGATCTCTGAGGTAATACAATTTAGCACGCCGCACATCACCACGCCGCTTCACCTCAATACTCGCAATTAAGGGCGAATATGATTGAAATGTTCGTTCAACACCAACGCCCGAAGAGATTTTTCTCACGATAAATGAGGAATTTAACCCGCGATTTTTCTTCGCGATGACAACACCCTCATAGGCTTGAACACGCTTTCGCTCACCCTCGACCACGTTCACGTTAACCACTACGGTGTCTCCGGCAGCAAAATCAGGGATGGTTACGCCCAGCCGCTCAATTTCTTCTTTTTCTATTTGTTCTATTAAATTCATGATTGTTACTCCTTAACCAGTAATTATATCTTGATATTCAGACAGAAGGCAATTAGCCAGCATGTCTTTGTTCACTTTTGCTCGAAGCGCCAGGCTTGCTACTGATTTGGGTCCTCTGTCTTCAGCAGATCCGGACGCCTCTGTCGCGTACGCGCTAAAGATTGCTCCTGCCTCCATCGCCTGATGTCATCATGATGCCCGCTAAGAAGCACTTCTGGAACACGCCTCCCATTAAACACCTCCGGTCTAGTGTATTGCGGATACTCAAGCATGCCAGAGGAATGACTTTCATCAACCACCGACTCCGAATGGTTGACGACCCCTGGAAGCAACCGAATTAAGGCATCTAAAAGTACCATTGCTGGAAGTTCACCTCCCGATAACACATAGTCTCCAATAGATACCTCAAGATCAACACTTTCTTCGATCACACGCTCATCGACCCCCTCGTACCGACCTGAGAGCAAGACAAGACCATCAAAAGTCGATAGCTCCTCAACCAATTGTTGAGTTAACACACGTCCCTGAGGAGAGAGATAAATGGTCTTACTTAACTTCACTCCAGTACTTAATTGTCGGCACTTAGCTGTATGAATAGCTTTAACTAATGGGCTGGGCGTTAAAACCATCCCGGCGCCACCACCATAAGGTCGATCGTCAACTGTTCGCCGTGGGTCATCAGTAAATTCTCTTGGATTCCAACACACAAGATCGTAAATACCCCTACCCTCACCACGACCGGTAACCCCATTATGAGTTAGCGCAGAAAACATCTCAGGAAATAGTGTGACCACGTCGAAGCGCTTCATGATTTAGTAGTACTTAAAAAGTTAATAATCGAGCTCCCAGTCAACGGTGAGGATCCGATTTCCAGTATCGACCCGCTCAATAACGTGGTCTACCCAGGGGATGAGTCGTTCTTCTTTGCCGTCTTTCAACACAATCACTGGCTGCGCGCCCGAATCAAACAAATGATTAATCACACCAAGAGTCTCACCCTTGATATTAATAACAGCGAACCCGACTAACTCGTGCCAGTAGTATTCTTTCTCAGGCAACTCAGGCAACTGATCACGCTGAACACCGAACTCTGCACCCCTTAATTTTGCTACCTGCTCTCTATTCTCAAACCCTACTAACTTCGCGATCAACCCCTGATGTTGAACACGCGAATCTTCCACTTCAAGACACACCCACTCAGATTCAACGTGAACCCACCATCGTGAATGTTCCGATAAAGAATCAGGAGATGCGGCATAAGACTGAACCTTGAGCCAGCCCTTAACGCCATAAGGGGCCGACAACCGCCCCATTACAATCAAGCCCTCAGGCTGATTTTTTTCCGCCAAGCTGTTTGACTAACCGCGCTGCCGTATCTGATAACTGGGCACCTTTGCCCTGCCAAAAAGTAACTCGATCAAAATCGATACGAAGACCTTCCACCCCTTCAGGGGCTTGAGGATCGTAAAAACCGACTCGCTCAAGATAACGCCCATCACGGGGTTTTCTCGAGTCTGCTACGACCATATTATAGAACGGGCGACGCTTGCTGCCACTCCTTGATAATCTAATTACAACCATTTGGTATCCGTAAGTCTAGGTTAATCTGATAACCGAATTTAAGTTAGCCGCGTATTCTACGCTTTTTTAGCCAAAAGACACAACTCTGTATGTATTCTGCTATTTTTCCAGCCGCAGTTAGGGTCGATTGCTGTAAATTGTATCGAGGAATTGTGTGATTTCTGCGGCAAGGGTTTCTTCACGACGCTCAAAAAAATGCAATGCATTTTGAATAATTACCTGCCTGGAACCCGGGACCTTTAAGATTTGTTGTTTTCGTTCGTAACCGCCAACTACTGTAATTTCCCAATCATCTGAGGCAAAAACATCCATAACCGGCATCTTGATTCTAAACATTTCCTGTAAACCATTGAGAATGCTAATAAATACCCAGGAATTCACGAGCGTTTCGTCCACCGTAATCAGATAGTGATTAGCCATAGTAGCTCCAAGGCTATGCGAGACGATCGAAATATTATCGAAACCTTTTTCATTAAGAAATTCAGCTGCCAAGTCAAACCGATGAAATGCTTCAGGATAGGTCGGGATATAGTCACCCACCTTCGCTCCCCCACCGAGGATAGGCATTTGAATCGATAACGTGCTGTAGCCAGATTCAGCTAACAAGACACGCAGCATGCCATACAACTCAAAATCAGGATTCCATCCTCGGCCGTGCGCGAGGATCACCGCACCTCTAGGATTTTCAGCTTCGGCGTATATACCTAAAAATTTATGCTCATTGGACTGCTCTATCCAAACTGGATCACCCACAATAATCGACGGAATGATTTGATCCGCCCAATTTTTCTCTCGCTCATAATCAGAATAAGGCTTGTACTCAATGACTCCAAAAGCAATTGATGGGTAAAAAAACAATAAAAACAGAATTTTAAAAAAATGAAGCATCAAAACCTTTCCTTTGAACATAAAACATCACACAAGCAGTATCAGGCACTGATTATCACCCACCCATTGCGCCCTTCATTCCAGAGAGCATGCGTTTAAGACCCCCGGCCTTCCCCATTAACTTCATCATTTTTTGCATTTGCTCAAATTGCTTCAGTAATTTATTGACTTCTTGCACCGTCACCCCGGCCCCTTTTGCAATGCGACGCTTTCTTGATGCCTTAAGAACCTCTGGGCGACGTCGCTCAACCACCGTCATAGAATCAATAATGCCTATGGTTCGAAGAGCAACTTTCTCGTCAAGCGAAGCGCCTTGCGCAGCCTGAGAAAACTTCGAAGGGAGTTTTTCTAGAATCGCCTCCATACCACCCATATTTTGCATTTGTTGCATCTGAGACTTAAAGTCCTCCAGGTCAAAACTTTTTCCTGATTTAAGTTTCCTAGCAAGTTTCGCAGTCTCTTTGTCATCTACCGTTCTTTTGACATCATCCACCAACGACAGAATGTCGCCCATCCCCAAAATACGAGTCGCGATTCGTTCTGGGAAAAAGGGTTCTAAACCTGTCATTTTCTCACCAGTACCAATAAACTTGATAGGCTGACCCGTCACCTTTTTCACGGAGAGCGCGGCACCGCCTCGGGAGTCGCCATCCATCTTAGTAAGGATGACGCCAGTCAGCGCAAGCGTATCCGCAAACGTGCGTGCAACATTAACTGCGTCCTGCCCCTGCATTGCGTCAACAACAAACAACGTCTCAACGGGATTTAACGTATCGCTAAGCAGCTTAATTTCATTCATCATCTCCTGATCAATCGATAAACGACCAGCCGTATCCACAAGCAAAACATCGTAAAAACTTTTTTTAGCTGACTCAAGTGCGGCGGTAGCAAGGTCGATCGCAGACTTATCAACTTGAGGTGGATAAGCATCAACGCCTACTTGTTTGGCGATAACCGACAATTGAGCTTGTGCGGCCGGACGACGCACATCACAACTCACCATCAGAACGCGTTTTTTCTCCTGAGAGAGCTTCAACGCCAACTTACCGCAGGTTGTCGTTTTACCCGCCCCCTGAAGACCTACCATCAAGATAATGGCTGGGGGTTGAGAGGCAAATGAAAGCTCAGCGTTGTGGCTCCCCATCAACGTTGTTAACTCATCTTTAACTATCCCAATAAGCGCTTGACCCGGAGTGAGGCTACCCAATACCTCTTGCCCCTCTGCTTTAACTTTAACGTCTTCGATGAATTCTTTAACGATCGGGAGCGCGACATCTGCCTCCAGTAGAGCAATGCGGACTTCTCGCAAAGCATCCTTGATGTTGGCGTCTGTGAGTCTGGCTTGGCCCCTGACAGTCTTAATGACCCTAGATAGGCGATCCGTTAATGTATCTAACATATATTTCTGAAACTCTTTGAAGGAAAGCCTAATAAAATTTAGACTTGATATTCTGTTACGATCTAAAGTGAAACCATGACTCCGATTCTACTTCATCTTGCCACGACCCTTACTTACGCATCATTGTCGCTGATCATTTGGCAACAATTACGGTCATCTTCGGCAGGGAGTTCGAAGTGGCCCAAGATAAAACCCTGGATCAACTTCTTAACTCTCTTGCCTATCGGGTTACACATCGCCCTAACCTACCACTACTCTCTAGGATTTGACGGCCTCCAATTGGGGCTAGGAAACTTTACCTCTCTCATTGTCGCCACATCATGCCTCATTTATGCCAGTCATAGTTTATGGGTGGGGGAAAACTCCTTGCCGGCGCTCTCCTTACCATTTGGAGCGGTCGCATCTCTACTGCCACTGCTTGATGGGGCATCAATACAAATACCCCACTCTGAATTACCAATATTCAAAATTCACTTAATGTTATCGGTTGTTGCGTATGGTCTTCTATCGGTATCCTTAATACACACCCTCATGATGAGCTACCTAGAAAAAAGCTTACATCAGCACAAATTTTCACCATTGATCGAAAATTTACCACCACTACTGAAACTAGAGGCTCTCTTATTCACAATAGTGCTACTTGGCTTCTTAACGTTGTCAGCAGCCTTAGTGAGCGGCATTTTCATTTCTTTGGAAATTCAGTCCACAATACTGCCTATAAACCATAAAACAATTTTTAGTATTGCGTCATGGTTGCTTTTTGCATCACTACTGATCGGCCGGCACCTACTTGGCTGGAGAGGGAAAGTTGCACGAAAGATTTTAGTTATTGGCTTCCTTCTCTTGATTGTTGCTTACTTTGGCTCACGCTTCGTCTCTGAAATTATTTTGCATAACCCGCAATATTAATCAACACAGGCAGCTGTCGATATTCCTTAGATCTACGCAACACAACAACAAAATTAATATAGGCGAAAAACATGGAAGACGTTTCCATTCAAACACTCATCATTTTGTTTCTGATTCTCATCGTTGTTTCTGGATTCTTCTCAATATCCGAGACGAGCATGATGGCGCTAAACAAGTACAAATTAAGGCACCTCGCTAAAAATAAACATCGAGGCGCACAAAAAACCCTCAATCTTTTGGGACAAACTGATCGATTATTAGGCTCGATTCTGCTCGGGAATAATCTATCCAATACGGCAGCCGCCGCCTTGGTTACTGCAATCACTTTTAAGCTACTCGGCCAAAGTGAATTATCGTTAACCATTGCAACTCTCATTGTCACAGTTGTATTACTTATCTTTAGCGAAATCACCCCTAAAATTATTGGAGCCAGCTTCCCTGAAAAAATCGCATTCCCAGCTAGTTATATTCTGGAACCTCTAATGCGACTAATGTATCCTTTTGTGACCGTCGCCAACAGCATTGTGAAGGTGATTTTATGGGTTCTGCGCATCAAGCCCATATCAGGGAATCAGGCATCACAACTAAGCCAAGAGGAACTGCGCACGCTTGTTCTAGAGGGTGGTAACTACCTCCCCCGAAAACATCAAAGCATGCTGGCTAATTTATTTGATTTGCAAGCCATAACAGTTGAAGATCTAATGGTGCCCCGAAACAAAATTGAGGCTATAAACTTGAATTCACCGTTCACTGACATTCAGACTGAAATCATAACCTCTAATCACACCCGTTTACCGGCTTTTAAAGATAACCCTGACGAAATTATTGGCATCATCCATATTCGAAAATTATTAAACGTATCTGAAGATAACCAAATCACAATGGAGTCCATTGAACAAGTACTAAAGCAACCCTACTACATACCGAAAGATACAAGCCTACTTACTCAGCTTCAGAATTTTCAGGAACGCCATGAAAGAATGGCATACGTCGTTGATGAGTATGGGGACCTAATGGGATTGATTACAATTGAGGATATCATCGAGGAAATCGTAGGTGAATTCACCACTCAATCTCCTTTGTTCGCGACATCCGCTAAAGAAATGGTGGATGGCAGCTTAGTAATAGATGGTGCCGTGACACTGAGAGACTTAAATCGAGACTTTAATTTAAATTTTCCACTCGATGGAGCAAAAACATTGAACGGCCTCATATTGGATCACCTGCAGCAGATACCTGAAACTGGAATTTCAATTCAAATCTCAGGGCACTATTTGGAGATTCTGCAAACGAAAGATAAATCTGTCAAATCAGTAAAACTCGTATCAAACATTACAGCAGACTAATGCTTAAACGGTTAACTATTGGACTGACGGGTGGGATTGGCTCGGGGAAAAGTGCCGCATCAGATGGATTCGAACGTTTGGGCATTCAGGTGATAGATACCGACAAAATCTCCCACCAGCTGACTATGGCTGACACCGAAACTCTGCAAATAATTGCAGATACTTTCGGCTCCGATATCATCCAAGACGGAACCCTCAATAGAGCAAAACTTAGGGAGATTGTTTTTAGTGATGAAGCTGCACGATCACACTTAGAGCAAATTCTCCACCCAAGAATCCAACAAGAAGTGGAAGAAACTTTTTCCAGCGCGACTGGGCCTTACATCATTATAGTTGTGCCGCTGCTAGTTGAAAAAGGTCAATATGACTTCATCAACCGTGTTTTGGTTGTCGATTGCGAGGAGCAAATACAGATCGAACGGGTTAAGCAACGAAGTAGCCTAACTGACGTTGAAGTTGCTGGCATCATGCGCACTCAGGCGACTCGGCAAGAACGACTGGCATTAGGCGATGACATCATTACCAACAACCATGACCTCCCCTCGCTCCTCAAGCAAGTGCGAATTCTTCATCATAAATATATTAAACTTTCATCGGAATTAGAAAGCAGCCGAGATTAGAGAAAACATATGGATATGAAAAAAACCATAGTTAATTGTCCACACTGTGGCAATGCAGTCATTTGGCAAAAAGAATCACGATTCCGCCCTTTTTGCTCTGAACGGTGCAAACTGATAGACACAGGAAACTGGGCAATGGGGAAATATAGTGTTGCCGCAGAAAACAACCCAAGCGATGACGAGGCGGATTGAATAATTAACTACCAAGCTCCTCGCAGCATCGAAATTCCTGCAGCCCCATGAGCCCAGGCATCACTGAGTTCTTCTTTGGACAACCCACCCAACGCGTATACGGGTGTCTTCACCCCTCCAATCAAGGAAGCAAATAAATTCCATCCGATCGGTATGGCATCCGGATGAGAAGCAGTCACTTTAATCGGACTAAGCACAGCAAAATCAAGCGCTAATGCATCAACCCGAACCAGATCCTCCTTTGAATGACAAGAGGCTGCGCACAAAGCGACTTCCGGACGATGGGTTATCGATTTAAGTTGTACCGAATTTAAGTGAACTCCATCAGCACCGACTCTATCGGCGATATCAATGTGAGTATTGACTAACACCTTACTTCCACTTGGGCGACAAACACTCAACACCTCTTTGGTGAAGGCCTCTAAATCAGTAGGCGACAAATCTTTCTCTCGCACTTGAATTAATTGAGGAGACTTTTTTACAGCCTGCAACAGGCTCTCAAAAAAATTAGCCTCCCCCAATGCTGACAAATGGGTTATCAGGTAATGATCAGGTAAACGAAGAGATTTTAAAATAGGAATATTGGGCTCTAGTACTGGTGCAACCCTGAGAGAACCAGGGCCTTGCCAATACAGCTTCTGATTTTCTAACGACCTGACTTTTCCTGACCAATGAGTGACTTTGAAAAATTCAATGTTAACGTCCGCATGCGGATATCGAAATGTCTTTGTAATCCAAGGGTGAAATGTCTTAGCGACAACTCCAAGCTCTTCCTCCAATTCGCGGACTAAAGCGTCAGATGCTCTTTCTTTTTCTTCAACCTTTCCGCCAGGGAATTCCCAAAACCCCTCGTATACCTTACCCGTAGGTCGTCGCGCAAGCAGAAAATTTCCCTCAACGTCAAAGAGTATCCCCGCAACCACGTGAATCATCTCGGTCACCGGGTACGATTAGATTTAATATCCCGCAACCTCCTAGCACCAACTTCATTCTTAGCGAAATGATAGGCCACTCTGCCGCTCCGGGACCCGCGCTCTAAAGCCCACTGTAAAGATCGCCTAATGACTCCCTCATCTACAGCAAATGCTCCGAGTGACAACGTTTTTACCCAGTAACTAGCGATGGTCACATACTCATCTTGCGAGAAGGCATCGAAATGAACCCATAAACCAAAACGTTCCGAGAGCGATATTTTTTCTTCGATATTTTCACCAGCGTGGATTTCTTCACCTTTATACGTTGACTCCAAGTTTTCGGCCATATACTCCGGCAGCAAGTGTCTGCGATTGGATGTCGCATAAATCAAAATATTTTCTGAGGTCGTCGCAACCGATCCATCGAGCGCAACCTTAAGGCTTTTATACCCTTCATCATCAGCACCAAACGAAAGATCGTCACAAAAAATAATAAATTGATACGCCTGACTCGATATCAAATCGATAATTTGAGGTAACTCATGCAAATCAGCCTTGTCTACCTCAATAAGTCTTAAGGTTTTTTTTGAGTACTTATTGAGCAAGGCTTTAATTAATGAAGACTTACCTGTGCCTTTTGAGCCTGTTAACAGCACATTATTAGCAGGCAACCCGGCGATAAACTGACGAGTATTCATATCAACCAGATTTATTTGCTCGTCGATCGCAGATAAGTCCCGCACCTTTATATGATCGGGAATACTTACCGGCTGTAAAAATCCTCGTCCACCATAACAACGCCAGCGGCACGCGACAATTTTTTTCCAATCTGGATTTTCCAGCTTTACGGGTAGATGCGACTCAAGTCGCTCAAGCAATGATTCTGCTCGCTCCAATACCTTCGTCCAATCAGACACGCTTAGCTCCTGTATTCACCATTGATCTTAATATAGTCATGGGATAGATCGCAGGTCCAAATAGTTACCGAATCTTTGCCGCGGCCCAATCTTATCGTCACCACAATCTCATCTGACTTCATGAATGGTTTGACATCGACTTCTCGATAACTCGGCGCAGGCCCACCATTCTTTGCAACCAGAACATCACCAATCCACATATCAACTTTTGAAACATCCAAGTCCGTCACGCGGGCCGCACCAATAGCAGACATGATGCGTCCTAAGTTGGCATCTGATGCATAGAAAGCTGTTTTTACTAACGGAGAATTAGCAACTGAAAACCCGACTTCGCGCGCTTCGGTCTTAGACGAACCACCTTCTACTCTGATTTCTATAAACTTAGTTGCGCCCTCTCCATCAAGGACAATTTTTTTAGCTAGATCTTCACAAACCGACGTGATTTGATCTCTAATTTTTGTAAACGCAGGGTCATCTGTTGAAGTGACCTTAGGACCACCACAAGTGCCTGTCGCGATCAACATAAAACTATCGTTTGTCGAGGTATCCCCATCGACAGTTATGCAATTAAACGTCCGATCATTCGCATAGCGCACAATTTCATCCAGACACTTATGTGACACATGCGCATCAGTTGCCACAAAAGCGAGCATGGTCGCCATATTAGGCTTAATCATGCCGGAGCCTTTAGCCATTCCCGTCACGCTGATTGATTGCTCCCCGATTTTAAAACTTCTTGAAGATATTTTGGGTACCAAATCAGTCGTCAAAATACCTCGAGAAGCCTCCTCCCAACCCATCGTAAGTTGAGCCTCCACACATCTAGGCAATCCCGCAATGATTTTATCCACGGGCAATCGCTCCATGATCACCCCGGTTGAAAAAGGAAGGATCGAATCAGGATCAATCTTTAGTAGCTTAGCTAACTCATGACAAATATTTTTCGCATCCTCAATACCATCTGCCCCAGTCCCTGCGTTAGCAACCCCAGTATTAATTACCATCGCGTTAATTGACTTCCCTTGGGACAATCGTTGCCTACAGATTTGAACGGGAGCCGCACAAAAATTATTTTGGGTAAATACTCCCGAAACGGTAGCTGTTTCTTTCAACAATAACACTACCAGATCAAGACGATCCTTCTTACGGATAGCAGCACTTGTTGCGCCGAGCGTCAGTCCTTCGATACCGAACACTTGACCGCAATTGTCCTTAGGTTTAATACTCGGCACGATCCACTACCCTAACTGTCCATGACAATGTTTATATTTCTTACCCGAGCCACAAGGACAAGGCTCGTTGCGCCCAACTTTTTCTTGCGACCTAACAAACGTATCAACCTTGTTGTTAACATTTCGCTTTGGTTGATTCATTTCGTGCGCATCCCCATGATTGTAAGCAACATCAGTCACTCGAGGTTGCTCTCTAGAAACATTTTCGACTTCTTCTGCGCTACGAATTCGAACACTCATCAACAACTTTGTCACCTCATTCCGTACTGTTTGAAGTAGTAATGAGAACAGCTCGAACGCTTCACGTTTATATTCTTGCTTAGGGTTTTTCTGAGCATAGCCGCGAAGATGAATCCCTTGCCGAAGATGATCTAGTGCAGCAAGGTGGTCACGCCAATGCGCGTCAATACTTTGCAACATGACGGACCGCTCATATTGTTGAACCGCCTCAGTGGGCGCATCAGTCATCTTTCCATCGTAAAACTTTTGCGCTCGAGTCTTAATCTCGTCGACAAGGCCTTGAACTTCTAGCTCCGTTGCCTCATCCATTAATTTACCTAAATCGGCTTCAAGCGTATATTCGGTAAGCAATGCTGTCTCTAGGCCCGGCACATCCCATTGCTCTTCCAGACTACCTTGTGGAATAAAACCATCTACTAAATCCTCTATTGCGCCATCTCGCATGCCAGTCACCATATCGACTGTATCAATGGAGTCTAATAAAGCATTTCTCTGCTCATAAATGACTTTTCTCTGCTCATTAGCGACATCATCGAACTCCAAAAGTTGTTTCCTAATATCAAAGTTTCTACCTTCAACTTTCCTTTGTGCGTTTTCGATAGCCTTGGTGACCCATGGATGCTCAATCGCCTCGCCTTCAGGCAACTTCAACCGATCCATGATCGCCGCGACCCTATCAGACGCAAATATCCTGAGAAGTGAGTCTTCTAATGACAAATAGAATCGAGACGATCCTGAATCTCCCTGTCTACCCGAACGACCTCTTAACTGATTGTCAATTCTTCGAGACTCATGCCGCTCTGTTCCGATGATGTGCAACCCACCGAGTGCTAATACCTTGTCATGCCTCTCCTGCCATTCGCCTTCTTGATCAGCATCGGTGTGAATTCCACCAAGCACAATATCCGTTCCACGACCAGCCATATTGGTCGCTATGGTGATCATTTTAGGACGGCCAGCTTGAGCAATAATCTCCGCCTCTCGATCATGTTGTTTCGCGTTTAAAACTTGATGTGACAACTCTTCTTGATCCAACAGAGTAGAAATGAACTCAGAGTTTTCTATCGATGTTGTACCTACGAGTACGGGTTGCCCACGAGCGTAGCAATCTTTAATGTCAATCAGGACGGCGTTATACCGCTCCTTACTCGTCTTATAGATCTGATCCATCTTGTCTTCACGAATCATATCTCGATGAGTCGGGATAATGACTGTCTCCAGACCATATATTTGTTGAAACTCAAAGGCCTCTGTATCTGCAGTTCCCGTCATTCCCGCCAACTTATCGTACATCCGGAAGTAATTTTGAAAAGTTATCGATGCGAGAGTCTGGTTTTCCTTTTGAATTTTTACACCCTCTTTTGCCTCAACAGCCTGGTGTAGCCCGTCAGACCAGCGTCTTCCCGCCATCATACGACCGGTGAACTCGTCAACGATCACAATTTCCTGATTTTGAATTACGTAATGCTGATCCTTGAAAAATAAATTATGGGCGCGTAGCGCGGCGTAAACGTGATGAATTAAGGATATATTTGTCGGGTCATAGAGACTCCCCTCATTAGCTAGCAGCCCTGCTGAAAGCAAAAACTGCTCAGCATTTTCATACCCTCGCTCAGTCAATACAACTTGATTAGACTTCTCGTCAACAGTGAAGTCTCCATCCTCTTCCTCTTCCTCGTTCTCTTCCTCGTTCTCTTCCTCGTTCTCTTGCTCGCTCTTTTGCTCGCCCTTCTTTAATTTTGAAGCAACTGCGTTTATTTTAAGGTAGAGCTCAGTATTGTCATCAGCTTGGCCTGAAATAATAAGCGGCGTTCGCGCCTCATCAATCAATATCGAATCGACTTCGTCAACAATCGCGAATGACAGATCCCTCTGAACCTTATCTGATTTTTGAAAAACCATATTATCTCGAAGGTAATCAAAGCCAAACTCGTTATTCGTGCCGTAAGTTATATCTGCTGCGTAGGCTGACTGTTTCTGTTCGTGGTCCTGACCTGAAAGATTAACGCCAACGGTCATGCCAAGAAATTCGAAAACCTTACCCATCCAATTGGCATCTCGCTTAGCCAAATAATCATTAACGGTAATTACATGCACGGAAGACCCTGATAAGGCATTAAGATAGGCAGGCAACGTTGCTACTAATGTTTTACCCTCACCAGTGCGCATCTCAGATATCTTTCCTTGGTGGAGGGCTATCCCGCCTAACAGCTGAGCATCGAAGTGCCTCATTTGTAAAACACGCTTACTTGCTTCCCGTACAACGGCAAATGCATAAGGCAAAATATCGTCTAGGACCTCTCCCGAATCAAGACGTTGCTTAAAATCGACCGTCTTGTGCTTCAGTTCCTCATCAGAGAGAGTCACCAACTCATCCTCAAGTTGGTTTATCAGCAGAATTGTCTTTTGGTAAGTCTTTAATAATCGGTCGTTACTGCTACCGAATATCTTTTTGAGTACTTTAGAAATCATCAAAGTCGCCTCAGCAGAATAGTTCACTTAAACCTGTTAGTCTAACACGTGGAGTGGCTTATCAATTATGTTGAGAGGATTTTAATCGACCACGACTACCCTTACATGTTGGGCTTGATTCGCATGAAAAATTAACTCTGCACCACGTTGCTTATGACTAAAAACACCAATATTGGCAATATCATTAAAAGCCATCCAGACCTGACAAGCCTTCAGAGTCAAATCGACACCATGGAAACAGTGCGGGCCAAGATTAGAGAAATCCTCCCCAAGACCATCCAAAATAAAGTAGAAATCGTTTTAGCCACCCCAAAAAAATTAACAATTTTTGCGGGGAACCAGATCATTGGTGCAAAAATCAGGCAAATGTCACCCACAGTACTACGCCACATTAAAGGCAGGGAAGGATGCGAAATGGTTGAGACACTAGAGATTAGAGTCGCGCCAACTGACACCCCTATGCCGCACGCAAGACGACCGTCGATAGCCCACACTGAGAGCACCTTAGATTTTATTGCCCAGATGAAGAAAAAACTACTTAGATCGTAGTCAAGCCGTTTGCAAGTTGGCGTGTAAAAATGCCGGCAGATTGGATTTTTGTAGAAATTCGACCTGCTCCCAAGCAGACTCACTCTCTACTAATTTACGCAACAACTTATTGTTCAACTCATGTCCAGATTTATGCGCTGAAAACGCACCAATGAGTGGCCTACCAAGTAAATATAAATCACCAATAGCATCAAGTGCTTTATGCTTAACGAACTCATCGTCATACCTCAATCCATCTGAGTTCAATATTCGATATTCGTCCATCACAATAGCATTTTCGAAACTTCCACCGAGCGCCAACCCCTGAGACCGCAACATTTCAACATCCTGTGTGAATCCAAAAGTCCTGGCACGGCTGACCTCTTTCACATACGAAGTGTTTTTGAAATCCAATGAAACTGATCTATTTTTATCAGAAAATGCTGGATGCTTAAAATCAATACTGAAATCAATTTTAAATCCATTGTGCGGAGAAAACGAAACCCACTTATCACCATCATCAACGCGAATGTCACTCTTAATTCGGATGAATCTCTTTGGTGCTGACTGCTCCTCAATACCTGCCGATTGAATCAAGAACACAAAAGGTGACGCGGATCCATCCATAATCGGCACTTCAGCCGCGTTTAGGTCGACATATACGTTATCGATACCCAAGCCACACAATGCGGACATCAAGTGCTCTACGGTTTGCACTTTAACCCCTTGATACTCGAGACATGAGGAAAGACGGGTATCAACTACCAAAAATGGGTCTGCCTTAATATCCACAACTGGGCTCAGATCGACGCGCCTAAACACAATACCTGTATTAGGGGCGGCTGGGCGAAGGGTGAGCACAACCGTTTTACCCGTATGCAAACCAATACCTGTGGCTTTAACTAAGTTCTTTAAAGTGCGTTGGCAAATCATCTTCAGTTAACCAGTGTAATCAATCCAGGCAAATCTATTAGAAACGCCTGGATTACTGAAATCCCCAATAGTTTAATCGGCTTGACGGCGCAAAAAAGCCGGTATATCCAAATCCTCAACCCCGGTCTGTCTCAGCGCAGTTACAGCCGCTTGACGTCCTCTTCTTCTAATAACTGCTGGCGTATCAGAATCCTCACGCATCACATCTTCGACAACATCATCATACGTGCCAGCTCTTACTAAAGAAACGGGAGCCGCCTTAGCCCTGACCTCACCGCCACCAATGCCAGTAGCCACAATCGTGACTCGCAAATTATTATCTAAATTTTCATCAATCACTGTGCCAACAATAATGGTCGCATCCTCGGCAGTAAATTTCCTAATCGTTGCCATTATCTCGTGGACTTCCTTCATCTTCAAATTCAAGCTAGATGTTATGTTAACCAACACACCTCTCGCTCCATGCAAATCCACACCCTCTAATAAGGGGCTTGCAACAGCACCTTCCGCAGCTCTTTTTGCTCGATCGTCACCAGAAGCTATATGCGACCCCATCATCGCCATACCCATTTCTGACATAACGGTTTTCACATCGGCAAAGTCAACATTTACTAAGCCTGGGCACTTAATGACCTCCGCAATACCCGATACTGCACCATATAACACATCATTAGCTGCTTCAAATGCATCTAACATAGACACATCGTCCCCGAGCACCGCCATCAATCTCTCATTGGGAATCACTATTAATGAATCAACATATTTCGTTAGCTCTGCTAATCCTTCAGATGCTACCTTTTGGCGTTTGCCCTCAAAATCAAACGGTTTGGTCACTACCGCTACCGTTAAGATACCTAACTCCTTAGCCACTTCAGCAAATATTGGAGCAGCTCCGGTGCCAGTCCCGCCTCCCATGCCGGCGGTTAGGAACACCATATCAGCACCATCAATTAACTCTGCTATTGCCTCTCGATCTTCTAAGGCTGCTTCCCGTCCAACGCCTGGATTTGCCCCGGCGCCTAACCCTTTAGTAATTTGAGTTCCCAACTGAAGTGTACGTTCAGATTTGTTGCGAGATAGTGCCTGCGCATCAGTATTCGCACAAATAAACTCAACCCCTTCAACCCCTTTTTTTATCATGTGGTCCACAGCATTCCCGCCGCAACCACCAACTCCGATAACTTTTATAACCGCCTCTTGCGATTGGCTATCTAGAATCTCGAACATATGGACAACTCCTCGGTCTTAATTCGTGTTAGAAGTGTAACAATTACTTCGCTCATAAACTAGATACATCATCAAAAATTTGTCTCGAACCAGCGTTTCATTTTGGATACTACCGTTTTCACCGAGCCGTTTTTCATTTGATCTACCTTTTGTTTCTCTCTATGAAAAACTCCAGCACTTAAAAGTCCCGCAGATGTCGAATAACGTGGATTACGAATAACCTCCGCCAAAGAACCAGTATAGGTCGGCGTACCAAGTCGAACGGGCATATGCAGGACCTCTTCGCCGAGCTCCACCATCCCCTCCATTGTGCTGCTGCCTCCGGTAATTACGATCCCAGAAGACAGAAGTTCTCCTAAGCCGCTTCTGCTAATTTCTGCCAAAACCAGGCCATATAACTCCTCCACCCTAGGCTCGATAACTTCGGAGAGCATTTGTCGAGATAGCTTCTTTGGAGCACGATCTCCAACTCCGGGCACCTCGATACTCTCGCTTGAATCTGCCAACCCACGAAGCGCGCAGCCATAACGTCGCTTAATCTCCTCCGCCTCCTTAGTGGGCGTTCGAAAAGCCATCGCAATATCGTTGGTTATCTGGTCACCAGCAATTGGGATAACAGCGGTATGCCGAATCGCTCCTTGCGTAAAAATTGCGATATCACTGGTCCCACCCCCAATATCAATAAGACAAACACCCAAGTCCTTCTCATCCTCAGACAGAACCGCCATGGCAGAGGCTAAGGGCTGTAAAATCAATTCGCCGACTTCCAAACCACATCGCCGTACGCACTTTAGAATATTTTGAGCAGCCGACACTGCTCCAGTAACAATATGCACTTTTACTTCTAAGCGCATTCCAGACATAGCTAGTGGCTCCCGAACATCCTCTTGGCCATCAATAGCAAACTCTTGATTAAGCACGTGGATAATTTGTTGATCTGTAGGTATTGGGATCGCTCGAGCAGTTTCTACAACTCGATCAATGTCAACTTGGGTCACCTCATGACCTTGAACTGCAACCATACCATGAGAATTAAAACTTTTAATGTGACCACCGGAAATCCCCGTCCACACCTCTTTAATTTTTCGGTCGGCCATCAGCTCTGCCTCTTCAAGAGCTCGCTGGATCGCATTAACTGTTGACTCTATATTGACAACAACACCTTTTTTCATGCCTTTAGACGTGGAGCTCCCGAGTCCAATAACCTCGTATTGACCATCTTCCTTAATCTCAGCAACAACCGCTGCTATCTTTGAAGTGCCTATATCTAGAGCGACAATAATGTCCGCATATTGAGATTTAATCTTCGCTCCATTTTTTTTTGCCCAATCAATATTTTTCATATTTAGGATCCATCCTTCTGACTAACAGTTGCGCTAACCGAAAAACCATTCGTGTATCTTAAATCAGCGTACTTAACATCTTGTTTAAAATGCGGCTCAGCTTCCGGAAAAAACCTCATGAATCGCTCCAATCGAGGTTCCACATTTTTCTCTCCCAAAGCGACTACAACGCCGCTAGACAGATGGGCGTACCAAGACTGCTGTTTTGTTAGCCGTAATCGATCAATGCTGACCGCGTAAGGCTCCAGCAACGCGGACAAACTTAAATACTTTGCCACTACAGCAATATGCTGTCCAACAGGGCCATCGAGTGTGGGCAGCCTTGCGTCCAACGCCCCATCAAAAAGCTCACCCGAACCATCCAAAATCCCACCATCTTTCCACCGAGCTATTGCATTTCGCTCCGAGACAAAAACTTCGATAGCATTCGGCCAAACTCTTTTAATTTCAACAGTATCAATCCAAGGTAAGAGCTCAAGCGAGTCTTTCGCTTCCCTTAAATTCAAATTAAAAAAACCGCCCTTAAAACGTTTCATGACAACTGATACAAACTGGTCACGAGACGCATGATCGATATCACCAACGAAGTTGATGCGAGTTACCTTAAAAAAATCTAAATTAACACCAGCCTTAAAGACAGCATGACAAAGATACAAGCACGAGAGTAACAACAACCCAAAGCTAATCTTGTTCAATGCTCTGTAGCTATGCCACATCACAACCCCGCAATATTTCAAGAACTAACTGCTCAAACGTAAGACCAGATTCCAACGCCGCCATCGGCACCAAACTATGCCCAGTCATCCCAGGAACTGTATTGACCTCTAAAACCCAAGGTCCCCCAGCTTGATCCCGCATCACGTCAACCCTACCCCAACCCGAGCAACCAAGAGCCTCAAAAGCCCTCATCGCAACATCCTGTATATTTCGATCAACACTGGAGTCAAGCCCAGAAGGACAAAAATACCTCGTCTCCTCCGAGTGATATTTAGCTTGATAATCATAATTATTATTCGGGGCCACAATTCGAACAACAGGCAAAGGCTGTCCATTCAGCACTGCCACCGTTAATTCATCACCATCTATAAATTGTTCGGCAATTACTGTTTCATCAAATTTTCTAGCCAAGTCAAATGCTGCTTTAGCATCTTGCCTTTGCGTGATTTTAGTGATGCCGATCGTAGATCCTTCTCTGGACGGCTTTACGACTAACGGTAAACCCAAATCATCCATTGCCGTCACTAGCTCTTCAACTGTCTGAATCAATGAAAATTTTGGCGTGGGAACACCACAACCTTCAAATATCAATTTAGATCGCCATTTATCCATCGCAAGCGCACACGCTGAAACCCGACTGCCAGAGTATGGGATGCCTAAGGTTTTAAGTAACCCCTGAATGGCTCCATCCTCACCACCTCGCCCATGCAACATAATCATTGCTCGATCTATCTTCGAGATCAGAGCATCTATGGCGCCATCCTGAGCCGTATCAATCAGCTCCGCGTGGACGCCCTGATTGATTAACGCTCGGTAAACAGCGGCTCCCGACTCAAGAGAAACCTCTCGCTCCGAGGAGTTACCACCGTAGAGAACTCCCACCAGCCCCATCTCCTGAACGTTAGTCATCAATGGTCACCCACAATATGAACCTCTCTTTTCAATCGAATACCTGATTTACACTCCACTTCAGATTGAACCTCAGCGATCAAATCTTCAATATTTTTAGCTGTCGCATCACCATTATTGATGATGAAATTAGCGTGCTTATCGGATACTACAGCAGGGCCATTAGAGCGACCTTTTAATCCATTACTTTCAATAAGCCTAGCCGCAAAATCTCCATCAGGATTCCGAAACACAGAACCTGAATTTGGTTTACTCAATGGTTGCTCACGAACTCGTCGCTTCAAAAGTTCGCTAATCCTAGCTCTAGACTTTTGGCCATCACCTGCGACAAAACCGAACCACGCACCAATGAAAAACTCTTTTCCCTCATGTTTTGGACTGACCTCTCTATAGCCAACCAAATAATCAGAGACTGGTCTTTCTTTAATCTCTCCATTCGCTGTGATCGTCCTTACGCTTTGAACACAATCCCAAACCTCAGAGCCATAACAGCCCGCATTCATTGCCAATGCCCCACCAACAGAGCCCGGGATGCCAGCCATGAACTCTGCGCCTTCGTAACCCATATTCGCTGAAAAACGAGCCAACTTGGGTAACGCAACTCCTGCACTGGCGTAGAACAAAGCATCTACCCCATGACCTAAAATAGACAACTTAGAAAGTCCTCGATGAGTAAATACGACAAGCGCCGCAAGGCCTCCATCACGAACGAGCAGATTACTTCCAAGCCCAACAAACACGACAGGCAGATCAGAAAAAGAATGGCGCGCAAAGAATAACGAAAGATCCTCTTCAGACGAAGGCGCATAACCAAACCTTGCCACTCCCCCAGCTCTCCAGGCGGTCTGTCGACTCATTGGTACGTTCTCTAGTAATGTCGCCTGAGGATTCATGTCTAGAGTTTAGATCTCCTTCTGTTGACCACAATTTGACTGCTCGCTACCAGCCACTAAGCTTGCAGAAAGCGACCCAATTGTGCCCGCACCCATTGTGATAACAAGGTCACCATCCTCGACTAACTCTGTGAGCATCAGGCCAGCATCTTCAACTCCCCGAACACAGACAGGATTCAAGTCGGAAATCATTCTGATCGATCTGGCAATTCCAGAGCTATCAACTCCAACGATAGGAGGCTCACCGGCAGGATAGATATCGGTAATAATCAGCACGTCAGCCTTACTCAACACTCTGACAAAGTCGTCAAAGCAGTCCCTAGTGCGAGTATATCGGTGTGGTTGGAACACAAGCACCAACCGATTATTCGGATAAGCCTCCCGGACTGCTGCCAAGGTAGGTTCAACCTCGTTCGGATGATGACCATAATCATCGTATAGCGTCACAGTCTTCTTACCAATTGTGACACTACCGTAGGTCTCCAGCCTTCGCCCGACTCCTTGGAATGACTCCAGCGCACGACAAATAACGTCGTCGCTAATGCTCAACTCTGTCGCCAGAGCAATTGCAGCAAGGCTGTTCAGCACATTGTGACTTCCCAAACAGTTCAAACGAATCTCCAATGGAGGATAAATTTTGGGTCCAAAATTTCGCTCGACCGTAAAGCACATTTTCCCGTCTATTCGCTTAGGAACTCCAGCCCTGATTTGCGCCTCTTTATCAAAACCGTAGGTGATGACATGCCTAGACAAACTGGGCAAGATCTCTTTAACACCTGGATCATCCAGACATAACACAGCCGTCCCGTAAAACGGAATGCGGGAAATAAAGTTCGAGAACGCTTGTTTGAGACGCTCGTAATCATGATCGTAAGCCTCGAGATGATCGCGATCAATGTTTGTCACAACACAGATTACTGGTTGTAACAGCAGAAAAGACGCATCAGACTCATCAGCCTCAACAACAATAAAATCCCCCGCCCCTAAACGCGCATTAGTTCCTGCAGACGCAAGTCGGCCACCAATAACATAAGTTGGGTCCATACCTGACTCTGCCAAAATACTTGCTACCAAGCTTGTAGTCGTAGTCTTACCATGAGTGCCTGCAATGGCTATACCTTGTTTGAATCGCATCAATTCTGAGAGCATCATCGCCCTTGGAACGACAGGGATTCCTTTACGCTTTGCCTCAACAATCTCAGGATTTTCAGGATCAATCGCAGAAGATGTGACCAACACATCCACATTGGCCACATTCTCAACATTATGGCCAATTACGATCTCAATGCCCAAGCCCCTCAATCGTATAACAGCAGGGGATTCTCGTAAGTCAGATCCAGACACCTCATAACCAAGATTAGATAGAACCTCAGCAATGCCGCTCATACCAACGCCACCAATACCTACAAAGTGTATCGACTTGACTTTATATTTCATGGTATTAGATCCTCAATGTGTTGCCCAACGGAAATTGATGCCCCCTGCTTACGGCCCAATCTGGCCTTTACCCCCATCATCATGAGCTCCCGTCGACTGAACTTCTCTAAGTATCCGACCAACAAACCTACGGAAATTTTAGCCTCATCAATGATAATCGCAGCCCCCAATTTTTCCAAAAACTCACTATTCTTTGTTTGATGGTCATCAACCGCAAACGGGTAAGGCACAAGGATACTGGCAACCCCAACAGCAGCTATTTCAGAAACCGATAAAGCCCCGGCTCGAGAGATGACTAAATCCGCTTGTGAATAAGCTAAAGGAATATCTTCTATGAACTCGAACAAGGTAGCCTCGACTCCCAATTTATCGTATAAATTTTGTAGTTCAGCCAGCTTGTTTCGTCCCGCCTGATGAACAACGTGTGGTCGATCGTCTTTGCGAATCTTAGAAATCGAAACAGGCAGAAGCTCATTAAACGTTTTAGCGCCCAAACTGCCTCCAACAACAAGGACCTTTAAGCGCCCCTCTCGCTCCGCATATCGAATCTCTGGGGGTCGGATATTTTCAAATTCCGGTCTCAGTGGGTTACCAACGTATACACCCCTACCAAGTGAGCCGGGAAAACCCAGCAACACTTTTGTGCTGATTTTAGCAAGCAGTCGATTCGCTAATCCGGGGATCGCATTCTGCTCATGGATAACTATTGGGCAACGGTTAAGAAGAGCGGCAATACCGCCAGGAACACTGACGTAGCCACCAAACCCAACGACCACGTCAGGTTTAATCTTTTTAAAAAATTGAATAACCTCTAAACAAGCAAGCAACAAGTTTATGGGTAGGAGCAGCCAACCCAGGATACCATTCCTTCTAACGCCAGAAAACTTAATAAATAACGTTCTAGAAGGAGCCAGCTTAACCAATTGTTTTTCCAAACCTCTCGTCCCACCAAGCCAAAAAATATCCCAATTTCTTTTCTCAAGATAATCGGCTACGACAAGAGCTGGGAACACATGTCCACCGGTGCCACCCGCCATTATTAGAATCCGCTTACTCAAAGGTTTATCCCCTTCATGAGGGCGCGATTTTCATAGTCGATCCTAAAGATCACTCCGATCGCTAAGCAGTTCATCATCAGACCACTACCCCCGAAAGATAGCAGCGGCAGAGTAAGGCCCTTCGTTGGAAGCGCACCAACATTCACCCCCATGTTAATCAGAGCCTGAACACCGATCCAAATAGCTACACCTTGCGCTACCAAAGCAGCAAAATATCGCTCTAAACGAGCAGCCTGATTGCCGATCATAATCATTCTTAGAGTTAACCATCCAAAAGCTACCACCGTTACTGCCACACCAATAAATCCCATCTCCTCACCTATTACCGCAAGAATAAAATCCGTATGGGGCTCAGGCAAGTAATGCAATTTCTGAATACTGTCTCCAAGGCCTACGCCGAATAGCCCCCCAAGCCCAAATGCCATGAGTGAATGAGTGAGCTGATAACCCGTGTTTAACGGATCCCCGAAGGGATTTAGAAATCCAAAAAGACGCGCCTGACGATAGTCCGCCATATTAATCAAACCAACGAATGCCACGAAAAGGAGTGCCGTCAAAACTGCAAACAACTTCCAGTTCATTCCGCCAAGAAAAAGCACACCCATCGCAATCGCAGTGATCACCACAAACGCACCAAAATCCGGCTCACGCAGAAGAAGAGTTCCTGTTAAAACCATCACGCTAAACAAGGGTAAAAAACCACGCTTAAAACTAGACATATGTAAGCCCTTCCTGATCGTATAATCCGCCGCATAAATAACTGCAGAAAATTTCATCAATTCAGAAGGCTGAAAACTGAAGCCCGCAAATCTAAACCAACGACGACTACCGTTTGCCTCATGACCTATCCAAGGAATGAGTACTGCGACAAGCATAACGAGGCCAATCACAAATAAGACTGGCGCCATTGCCTCCCAATATCTCAGGGGAATTTGTGTCGCCAAAAGGGTCAACATCAGTCCAATAGACAATGAAAATAGATGTCGAATAAGAAATCGATATGGGCTTCCACCAACCAAAACAGAATTATCAGCAATGGCTATAGATGAGGAATACACCATCACAACCCCTAGACCAAGCAGCCCTAGCGTTAACCAAAACAACACTAAATCAAAATCATAAGACACACTCTTTTGAGATTTTTTTGACCAATTCACCGAATCAAATAACATTAACTCAAGCTCCTGACGGCATCCACAAACATATCACCGCGGTGCGCATAACTTTCAAACATATCAAAACTCGCACAGCCTGGAGACAGCAAAACAACATCTCCGTATTCGGCCATTTCAGCCGAAATTCGAACTGCATCGATCATGCTTGGCGCATCGTATGTCTGCGCACCAGCATCCCTTAACGCATGCTTAATCAAAGGCGCATCTTTACCCATCAAAACCACCGCTCTTATTTTTTCACGAACAGCCTCTATCAATAGGGCAAAATTTTGTTGTTTTGACTCTCCCCCAAGGATCAGGACACAAGGTGTTGATAAACCAGAAATAGCAGCCAAGGTCGCGCCTACGTTTGTGGCCTTTGAATCATTATAAAAACGAATTCCCCTCACATCGGCGACCCACTGCATGCGGTGATCTAATCCTTCATAAGAAAGTAATCCGCTCGCCAGCCCCTCACGGCTAACCAAAACCGCACTCGACAAAGCCAGAGCAGCCAACGCATTACTAACGTTATGCGATCCAGACACTTTTAGCTCAGCAGATCGACAAACCTTTTGTTCGCCACACATCAACCATTGATCACCCTCAACCTGATCAACTCCCCACTCTCTATCACCATTGGGACGACTTAAGCCAAATGACACAACCGAATCCAACATCGGAATTGCGCCGTATACCATAGGATCATCTCGATTGACTACTCGCACTCCGCTACCTGAATATATGCGACATTTTGACGCGGCATAGGCTTCAAAGTTCGGATATCGATCCAAATGATCCTCAGAAATATTAAGCACGACCACAGCGTCGAATTCGAACGAATAAGTCGCATCAATCTGAAAACTAGATATCTCAATCACAAAAACGTCAGGAATCGCCCTATCCCCTTTCGATATCCGGGTCAAAACATCAAGGACGGGGACACCAATATTTCCAACCGCAACCGCATCAAGGCCACACGATTTAAGAATTTTTTCGACCATACGAGTTACAGTACTTTTTCCGTTGGTTCCTGTAATCGCGATCACTTTGGCTCTAAATCTATTTATATTCTCCCGTAGAAAAATTTCAATATCTCCAACTACTGGTATCTCTTGATTTTTAAGTCTCTCTAAAGGAAGCGTCTCCAATGGGACTCCCGGACTGGAAACAACCAAATCGACTCCCGTGAAAAGCTTGTCAGGAAATGGACCAGATCGAACAGTAATTTCTGGAAATTCTCTTTGCAACAGACCAAAACCCGGAAAGTTTTCTCGAGAGTCTGCAAGTACAACTATCGCACCGTTCAAGGTCAACCAACGCACGATCGACGCACCTGTAGCACCAGCTCCTAGAACAAGAACAACTTTCCCCTCAAAAGAGGAAAACACGTCATTGCCTGATTGATCAACTTGACGACTCATCATATGCTCAAATATCCAACAACCCTTACCTCAATTTCAATGTTGAAAGTCCAATCAACACCAACATCATCGTAATAATCCAAAAACGAACAACGACTTGATTTTCATTCCAGCCTTTTAGCTCAAAATGATGATGCAGCGGCGCCATGCGAAAAACTCTCCGACCTGTTAACTTAAAAGATGCCACCTGAATCACCACCGATAGAGTTTCAACAACGAACACTCCGCCCATAATGAATAAAACAATCTCTTGTCGCGCAACCACTGCCACTACCCCAAGAGCAGCGCCAATCGCTAAGGCGCCAACATCCCCCATGAATACCTCTGCAGGGTAGGCGTTGAACCAAAGAAATGCTAAGCCTGCGCCAGCAAGAGCGGCGCAAAAAATTGCCAACTCTCCCGCCCCGGGAATATACGGAAAACCAAGATAGCGCGAGAACTCAGCATGACCAGCCACGTAAGCAAAAATTGCGAGGGCACTTGCGATCATGACAGCAGGCATGATCGCAAGGCCGTCAAGACCATCTGTCAAATTCACAGCATTGCTGGTGCCTACAATGACTAAGAAACTCAGGACAACAAATCCTGACACACCTAGAGGTATCGCAACATCTTTTAGAAAAGGCAGTATTAAAGCTGTTTGCATACCAAACTCTGTAGCATTCGCTAAATACAAAGAAGCAAGCACCGCCACCACGGACTGGTAGGTAAATTTCTCCAATGCAGAAAGACCATAGGGACTTCGCAGTACAACCTTTCGGTAATCATCGATCAAACCAATAATACCAAAAGAAACTGTCACTGCTAAAACCACCCATACCCAACGATTAGTCAAGTCCGCCCAGAGGAGCGTTGTAATGGCTATAGAGGTCAATATAAGGACTCCGCCCATAGTAGGCGTCCCCGTTTTAACTTCGTGAGTTTTAGGACCATCGCTTCTAATCGTTTGACCAATCTTGTAATCCGTCAATTTTTTGATCATTCGTGGGCCTACAATGAATGAGATCAGCAGCGCTGTTAATGCGGCCATAACCGAACGTAACGTGATGTAAGAAAAAACGTTGAAGATGCTAGAGTATTGCTCTAGATACTGCGCTAAAAGTAAAAACACTTAATTTCCTTTAATAATTCATCTAGTTGAGAACTAATGCGTCACAAAAATATTCCATCTTCATAAATCGAGAACCTTTAACCAAAACACAAGACCGGCCATCTAACTCAGACTTTAACTGAACCAATAAAGCGTCTCGAGATTCATGATGAGTGCCACCTGCACCAAAACTTATAACGGCTTTTTTTGAGAGTTCGCCGAGACCAAGGAGAACATCGACACCCAGGCTCTTCGCAAATACACCAACTCGGTCATGCATAGCAGCGCCAAATTCTCCGAGCTCACCCATATCTCCTAATACGACAATTTTTTTTCCAGACTCTGTCGTTAAATGTTCCAATGCGCGGCAAACTGAATCAAAGTTTGCGTTATAAGTATCGTTGATGAGAATGTCGCCTGAATTCAACCGGACTGTCTCGAGCCTACCCTTAACTCCACCAAAAGACTCAAGCCCGGCTTTGATCGAAGATTCAGAAACACCCAAAGCAAACCCAGCAGACGCTGCGGCAAGTGCATTTAAGACGTTGTGCTTTCCTCGAATATGCCAATCAATATCAATGACACGTCCATCATATTGGATTTTCAAAACGCTTGACCCAGCAGACTCATGCAAACTTCCGCGTAAAAGAGCATTGGCCGCTTCACCAAAAGTAATAACGGGACCACGTTGATATTGCCCCATCAGATAGCTGGTATATTGGCCATCAGCCTCAACAATGAGTGCTCCACCATCAGAGAGCCCTGCAATGACCTCTGATTTAGCCTCAGCAATAGCATCCTGCGAACCAAGCTCGCCGATATGAGCAGTTCCAATATTAGTAATGACTGCCACATCAGGGCGAACCATATTCGTCAAACGTTTTAATTCCCCTAACTGGTTCATTCCCATTTCAACCACGGCATATGCGTGACCGCTATTCAGTCCTAAAAGAGTATGGGGCACACCGATTTCATTATTAAAATTACCCTGGGTTGCAAGAACTTTATCCGGATTAACCTGCATCCGAAGAATATTAGCGATCATTTCTTTGACCGTTGTCTTCCCATTGCTGCCAGTAACACCTACGACCTTGATGTGTGCGCCAAATCTTCCTCTCCACCAACTAGACAGCATCCATAAACCTTGACGAGTATCATCAGTCACGAGGCAAGCTGTTGCGTCATTCAATGTATGCAGAAAGGCATCTTGCGACACCATGCAGACTGAAGCACCTCGATCGAACGCTTCTTGAACGAAATCATGACCATCAAAATTGGGGCCTTTCAATGCCACATATAAGTCACCTTTTTTAATAGAACGACTGTCCGTAGAGACTCTCAATACGGTAGCTGATGGATCACCTACGAGATGGGTTCCAGTATCCCTAGCGTAATCAATGATGCTAAACACGCGAGAAGTCCTTCGACGTATTCGTCCCGCACCACAATTCGCTCAAGCACTCTTGGGCGACAAGATGATCACTAAAGGGAATCTTATTGCCAAAAACCTCTTGATATGTTTCGTGACCCTTTCCAGCAATAAGTACAACATCTGCTTCATTTGATAGACCAATTGCGCGACTAATCGCAGTTCGGCGATTCAACTCAACGACAAATTGACCCGCCTTACCACAAATTATTTGATCACAAATCTCTTCGGGCGCTTCATCACGAGGGTTGTCCGTCGTCACTATGGCAACATCAGAAAACTCAAGTACGGCGTCACCCATTCTAGCTCTCTTATCTTTATCTCTATCGCCTCCCGCGCCAAAAACAGTAATCACACGCGCATCGGCTCGAATCAATGACCTCAAGGTGCCAAGCACTCGTCGCAACGCATCAGGTGTATGGGCATAGTCAACGTACACGAACCGATCACATTCCTGCCCACCAACCCGCTGTAATCGACCTTCGGGATGCTTCAATTGCCCGATTGCCTCACAAGCGCGATCAAAACTCTCACCCGCGCACACAAGGCCTCCCAAAACTGCCAGTAGATTACTGATATTAAAATCGCCGATGATTGAGGACTCTACGGCTCTAGAACCCCACGGGGTATTTACATGAAACGATGAGCCCTGGAGGCTCATTTTCAGATTAGTAGCATGTATATGTGCATTCGCACTGAGACAACTATATGTGATCACATTCTTATCATGCCGTCGGAGTGTGTTTGCTAAAAGCATACCGAAATCATCATCAACATTAATAACGGCATGCAGCACACTGCTATACATAAATAACCGCGTCTTTGCCTTCGCATAATTTTCTAAAGTACCGTGGTAGTCGAGGTGCTCGTGAGATAAGTTGGTGAAAATGGCAGTATTAATCTTTGTCCCATCAAGTCTATTTTGCGACAAAGCATGAGATGAGGCCTCTATGGCGACACATGATGTACCCATTGCGTGAAGCTCAGAAAAAGTACGTTGCAGTGAAATAGCATCCGGCGTTGTCCGACCTTGACCAGGAATCGATTCAACCTCTTTATTTAAAAATTTAGTACCAAGCGTTCCTATACATGCGCTCTGTCGTCCCAAAAAAAATAATGCCTCGGCAAGCCAATTAGCGCACGAAGTTTTTCCATTGGTGCCTGTAACACCCAAAACATTTAGCTCATTTGTTGGGTCGCCAAAAAAATTTGCCGCAAATTGCCCCATCAACCCTCTGACATCTGTCCAGGAAAAGTTAGGCACTTTATGGGTTGAATCCCAAACCCATCCATCCTGCTCCCAAACGACCGCGGCACAACCTTGCCTAATGGCCTCGGCTACGTGGATGCGTCCGTCTTGATTAGAACCGCGGTAGGCGAAGAAAAGATCTCCCACTTGAGTTGATCGACTGTCATTCGATAATCCTAATGGCGTGATACCAAGTCTACTCAGCTGTTGCCTAAACTCGTCGCATTGATGATTGGGGAGTGCGGATAACCCAGATTGAACAAAGCGCTCAAAAGAGGGTACGTTCATACGGGCCCTTGCACATCCCTTTTTGCCTCTTGCTCTCGTACAAGCGCATCAGGTTTAATCCCTAAAGTATTTAGAGCCTCTTCCATGACCTTTCGAAAAACTGGAGCGGCCACTACACTAGCGTAATATGATCCAAGACTCGGCTCCTCGATCATCACGGCTACAATCAAGCGCGGATTAGACACTGGGGCAATGCCCACGAATGAAGAACGATATTTACCGTGTGCATATGAGCCCTCGGACGCCACTTTCGCGGTACCGGTCTTGCCTGCCACCCGGTAACCCGGGATCGCAGCGCTTAGTCCTGTACCTTTCTCATGAGTCACCGTCTCGAGCATTTTAAGCACCGCTTGCGCAGTGTCTGCAGAAATGACTCGCGTTCCCTCTGCTACCTGAATACGCTTCTCGAAGGTGACCGGAATCAACATCCCATCCCGAGCAAAAATTGAGTAGGCACGGGCCAATTGAAGAAGGCTTCCAGATACCCCCATCCCATAAGAAATGGTTGCTTGATCAATATCTCTCCACTTTTCTGGTGACCGCAAACTACCCGAGGCCCCCCCAGGGAAACGAAGCTTTGGAGACTGACCAAACCCAGATTGGGACAAAATCTCCCATAAATACTGTGATGTCATCATCTGCCCAATTTTCACCGTTCCGACATTCGAAGATCGTTGGATAATCTCCGTTACGGTCAACAGACTCTCCTCAGGATGATCATCTGTTATCGTACGACGACCTATACTCAACCGACCATCCTCAATATCAATTAACGTATTTGGTGTTACGAATTTTCCCTCAAGCGCCGCGGCAATGGTAAACGGCTTCATGGTTGAGCCTGGTTCGAATTGATCGACAATGGCACTATTACGCAACAGAGCCGTGTTTTCGAAGGTTGAACGATTATTGGGATTAAAACTAGGCCAATTCGCAACTGCTAAAATCTCTCCTGTCACGACATCCAAAATAACGACGCTTGCAGATTTAGCCTCATGCTCGAGTACTGCGTTCTTCGCCTCTGAAAACGCCATATACTGCAGCGTTCGGTCAATTGAAAGTTCTAAGTCATTACCATTTTCTGCAGCACTAATGATCGCGCCTTCCTCGATCACCTGGTTCTTATTGTTTTTTTTGATTCGACGACTGCCCGGTTTGCCTGCAAGAGTGCTTTGATAGGAATACTCCAAACCCTCTTGACCCACATGTTCACGACTCGTGAACCCCACTAAATGAGCTGTCGCCTCACCGTTTGGATAGTATCTTTTGTATTCCGTTTTTAAATGTACGCCAGGAATCTCAAGTGATATCACTTTTTCAGCTATATTCGGCGCAATTTGTCTTTTTAAGAGCACGTACTGTTTTTTTTCCGATAATATGCGGCGGATAACCTTAACGTCCATACTCAGCAACTTTGAGAGCCTAAGGAGTTTCTCAGGAGGAATCTTGTCAAGCTCCAGGTGCGAAGGGTTCGCAGAGACCGTCTCGACCGCGGTACTAATCGCTAATGCTTCTCCATTTCGATCAGTAATTAACCCTCGAGTCGCAATCAGCGTTGTCATTCTTGAATAACGCTTCTCTGCCTCGGCTTGTAAAAAATCTTTATTGACACTCTGGCAATAAAGAGCCCGCGCAGCCAGTGCCATAAATCCCAAAAACATGAGTGTTACCAGCAGACGCGCCCTCCAAACTGGCAGACGGATAGTTAGTGCTGACTGGGATTTAGGCGTCATTGCTTAGCGCGCACGGGAGGGGAAGAAAGTAAAATGGTGTCTTTCGAATTGGGGTACTTCATATCGAGCTTTTTTATTGCCAGCCGCTCAATTCTCGAAGGAGTTGCGAGAGTGCTCTTTTCTGTCACCAGCCGCGCGCGCTCCTGTCGAATTTGCAATTCTTTATTTCGCTCAACTTCAAGCTCAGTTACTAATTTTCGTGTGTCGTGCCTCGCCGTCACCAATGAAATAGCAGACGTAATTAGCAACACAAAAAGAATTAAACCCAGCTTCACGAAGCGCACCTCTCTGCCACTCTCATCGTGGCACTGCGTGAACGCGGGTTGCGATCAACTTCCTCACTGGATGGGCGCACCTTCTTGCCGATAACCTTTAAGAGCGTCTTGGGTAAATCAACCTCTCTAATCGGCATGCGGTCAGGGACATTGGGTTGAGACTCTTTGGCGAAAAAGCGCTTAACCTTGCGATCTTCTAAAGAGTGGAAACTGATAATAACGAGACGCGCCCCATGCAACAAAATAGAGGGCACCTGATCTAAAAAAACCTCTAAATCTTCCAATTCTCGATTGAGGTGGATGCGAATGGCCTGAAAGGTCTTCGTTGCTGGGTTTTTTGATGATTGGAATTTTTTAGGTATCGCTCGCTCCACAACTCGCCCTAATTGGCGCGTCGTAGTTACTTGCTCAATAGTTCTAGCTGCCACAATAAATTTTGCAATTCTTGGGGCAAAACGCTCTTCCCCATAGACTCTAAGGATGCGTATGATTTCAGACTCAGTAGCCGTGTTGACCCACTCCTCTGCCGTCATTCCGGAGTTAGTATCCATCCTCATATCTAGAGGGCCTTCGAGAGTAAAACTGAAACCTCGATGTGGGGTGTCTAATTGCGGTGACGAAACCCCTAAATCTAATAAGATTCCGTCCACCTGATTAATCCCGATTTTAGCGAGGATATTTTTGATATCTGCGAATGTACCTTGAAGAATTTTAAAGTGGTTGGACTCCAGCCTCTCTCCCTCAATAATGGCTTGCGGGTCCTTATCGATTGCAACCAACAGGCCGTTGCCTTTCAATCTTTTAAGTATCTCTTTCGCATGGCCGCCCCGGCCAAAGGTCCCGTCCACATAAATTCCTTCGGGTTTAATGTTCAACGAATCGATCGCCTCTAGCAACAACACCGGAACATGTGTCGAACTACCTAGCTCTTGTCTGGCACCGCGACTTTCATTTGATTCAAAGCGCAAAATTTTCCATCCCAGGCGGTGGGTTGATTGGCCCATCGTCAAACTGGGAAATCTGCTTCTCCCAAGAAGACTCGCTCCATAACTCAAAGTGGCTCCCCTGACCAACGAGCATCACGCGCTTTTCCAATCCAGCAAACTGACGTTGCGATGCGGAGATCAATACCCTCCCCGCATTATCCAGCTCCATGTCCTCGGCAAAACCAACTAACAATCGTTTCCAAAGACTTAGTTTTGGATCAAAACTTGAAAAAGTCATGATTTGAGCCCGAATGGGGTTCCACGCTTCGGCAGGATACAGCAGCAAACAGCGGTGTGGATGAGAAGTGAGCACCAACTTATCTTTCTGACTAGACGTCAATTGATCCCGATACTTGGTCGGAATAGCCAAACGCCCCTTAACATCTAGGTTAATTCCCACAACCCCTTGAAACATAAGCCCACCTTAACCCAACAGAGTGAAAGGACCCCATTTTTCCCACATTTTTCTACATTTGCCCACTTTATGGCAAAGGACAAAGTAGGTCAAGTAAGTAAGGCAATAAAAACCTATACTTAGGGCCTGAGAGGCATGCTTGGTAGGCATCCAACAAGGATGATCTGGTAAAAACTTGGAAGTTAGTCTGTAAGCCGGGTTCTGTCTTTCGACGAAACGTCGAGAGGCAATCATTCATCTGGATCAAAAGTTACCCTTTGATTCTAGCAACCTACCCGAGGACGACGCGAGCCACGCCAAAGCCCTCCTATTTGGTCTTGCTCCGGGTGGGGTTTACACTGCCAACCTTGTTACCAAGGTTGCGGTGAGCTCTTACCTCACCTTTTCACCCTTACCCCAAACCAGAGGCTCGAGGCGGTACACTTTCTGTTGCACTGTCCATCGCTTCACAACGTCCGGCTGTTAACCGGCACCCCGCTCTTTGGAGCCCGGACTTTCCTCTACAGATTTAAAAACCATGCAGCGATTGCCCGACTAACTTCCGAGGGCATCATAATGGAAAAATCTATATGTTAATAGGGGCTTGGTTTTAACCAATCAGACGGAGACACTCCAATCCATCTTCTCGCCAGCTCGAAATGGAACAATGCCGCCCCCTGGGTAGAGGTATTGCGGTAATATTTCCTGACTCTTACGTAACAACCTAACTTGCCCAACATTTAGCGGCAACCCATAAAAGTTTGCACCGAAGGTTGACGTAAAGTTTTCTAATTTGTCAATTGCGCCTACCGAGTCAAAAGCTGATGCATATAATTCAAGAGCAGCATGCGCAGTGTATACCCCAGCACATCCACAAGCAGCCTCTTTCGTGTTTTTTTCATGAGGCGCACTGTCCGTACCTAAAAAATACTTGGGGCTGCCGGACACAGCTGCGCGAATGAGCGCAAGTCGGTGCTCTTCCCGCTTAAGAATCGGCAAACAATAGTAATGCGGTCGAATCCCACCGGCAAACAAGTCACTGCGATTAAGCAATAGATGATGCGCGGTAATTGTCGCTGCAACCTTATCGGAACAAGAGTCTACGAACTGCACCGAATCAGCGGTAGTGATATGTTCAAGAACAACCTTGAGCTCCGAAAACCTCTCAACCAGAGTAGACAAAACAGTGTCGAGGAATGCTTTCTCCCTATCGAAGACGTCAACACGCTTATCGGTGACTTCCCCATGGAGCAACAACGGCATACCATGCTTCATCATTGCCTCAAAAACGTCGAAACGACCAAGCAAATCTGTCACCCCGAAATCAGAATTGGTAGTCGCACCCGCTGGATAATACTTAACACCATGAACAATTCCAGACTCCTTCGCACTCAAGATTTCAGAAGGGGTCGTTCGATCAGTCAAATAGAGCGTCATCAGCGGATTAAAAGACCGACCAGCTGGCACCGCTGACAAAATCCGATCCCGGTACTCGATAGCCATCGAAGTCGACACAATCGGTGGCCTAAGATTTGGCATCACAATTGCTCGGCCAAACTGGGCTGACACGTGCTCGACCGTCAGAGGCAACAAGTCCCCGTCCCTTAAGTGAATATGAAGATCGTCGGGCTGACGAATGAGTAGTTCATCCATAACTAAATTCTAATCTCTCTATTTGCCTCATCCGTTTTTTTAAAGTCTAAGGCCATTTGATAAATCCTCTTTCGAGGAATCTGACTGTATTTTGCAACAATATCGACAGTCTGTTTTAGGGGCAATGATTGCAATAGATCTTTCATTAGCTCTTTAACCTCTGAGGAAGCATTGTCTTCTTCACTAACGGTTAACGGCAAGAATAAAGTAAGGACGAACTCCCCCCTTGACTGGTAAACCCCGGATGACACCCAAATTACGGCGTCACGTAATGATAATGAAACCGTTTCCTCGTTAGCCTTAGTCAACTCCCGACCAATAAAAACCCGGAGATCTTCACCAAAAATCGACAGCATTTCGCTCAAGCAAGCTTTGATGCGGTGAGGGCTCTCAAACAAGACGACTGGAACATCATAGCTTGTGAGATTCGTTAAAAATTGTTTTCTCTCTCCAGATTTTGCCGGCACAAAACCTTTAAACAAAAAGCCCTGCTGGATTAACCCACTGACAGACAGCGCAGCTGTGAGCGCACTTGCGCCCGGAATAGGTTCCACACGATACCCAGCATCACGAGCCTTAGCCACCACGATTGCTCCAGGATCACAGATCCCCGGGGTCCCAGCATCACTCACAAGGGCAACGGAATTACCTCCAGACAACAACTTGATGATTCCATCCGAAGAAGTAACTTCATTATGCTCACGGTAGGAAATCAAACGTCCTTGCAGGTTTAACTTCGATAGCAACCCTTTTGTATTACGAGTATCCTCAGCAGCGATGATATCGACAGAACTTAAAATTTTGACGGCTCGGTACGTGATATCCCCCATATTTCCAATAGGTGTGGCTACCACATAGAGCGTGGCAGGTCGAGCCTCTTTATCAGACTGATCGTTAGTCATCGATTAACTATAGAGCAATAAAAACGAAACATGGTTTAAATATTCTTGAATATACCCATATACATGAACTCGCATTATCGCAATAAAAAATGCTTTGTCAGTTAAAATCTAGAAAGACTTATGATTCACAACTTAAGCACGAAGGGTAAATAGACCTAAATGAACCTCCAAGCAAGAATCACATCACACTTCACAAGCAGCATCCAGACGAAAGAAAAATCAAAATCCGTTCTGGTTGAATCTCTAGCAGAGGCCATCGCCCTGATGGCCTCTGCCCTACAATCTAAAAACAAAATTATGGCCTGTGGAAATGGTGGCTCAGCAGCAGATGCGCAGCATTTCTCTGCCGAGCTATTAAATCGATTCGAGCGGGAACGCAAACCACTTGCAGCAATCGCCTTAACAACGGACACATCGACCCTAACCTCCATTGGCAATGACTATCACTACAATCAGATTTTCTCGAAACAAGTCATGGGATTAGGTCAGCCTGGGGATGTACTGCTTGCAATTTCCACCAGCGGAAACTCTGAGAACGTAATCACAGCAATAAACGTCGCCCATGAGCTAAATATCAAAATTGTTGCCTTAACGGGCAAATCTGGCGGGGCGATAGCTCCAATCTTGTCATCAGATGATGTCCACATTTGCGTGCCAAGTGAACAAACCGCAAGAATTCAGGAAGTACACTTGTTGTGTTTGCACTGTTTATGTGATGGAATTGATTCAATTATCCTAGGAGACGAATAGAATGTATAGATCAACGATTTCGATGGTTCTTGTGGTTTCTCTTTCTGGCGCCCTTCATGGCTGCCTTGGGCCCGCCGTAGTATCCGCCGGAATCGGCGCCGCAATGATGTCAGAAGATCCGAGAACTGCTGGGACAATCGTAGACGACCGAATCATCGTCAGCAAACTCTCATCCAGGATCAAAGACAAATACCCTACCCAGGCAAAAGTTCACGTAACAACTTACAACAATGTAGTACTTTTAACTGGTCAAGTTGCTTCAGAAGCGATCAAAGACGACCTACAACTCATGATCCTCGAAACCCAGTCTGTTCGAGACTTTAAAGACGAGACAACGGTTGGTGAATTCAGCTCATTCAAGGACTTTGGCAAGGATGCCGCGATCAAAACGCAAGTCGTCAGCTTACTCACGCGGAGCAAAGATGTGCGAATCGTCCGAGTCAATACAACGGTTGAGTTGGGAACTGTGTACCTCATGGGTCTGGTGACGCGAGATGAAGGTGAAACTGCAGCCCAAATCGCGGCGTCAGTTAAAGGAGCATCCAAAATCGTCAAAATCTTTGAGTACGTTGACTAAGCTTTAGGCTGCATCGATTATCACTCATGGGACGTTTATCAACGGCCTGCGCCTACCGCTCGCTAACCATTCGCCTTAGACAGTCTTTCTCTAGGAACTAAAACCGATTTCTGGAGACAAATTGAACCATGTACAACGATAATGTCATGCGTGCAAAGCTAGCAATTCCAAATAATCTCGAGTTTCAATTAAGAGATGTGCCGCGCCCCTACGTATTTACTAATGGCGTGTTCGACATTCTGCACCGCGGCCATGTAACGTATCTTGCCCAAGCGAGAGCTCTTGGAGCCTCACTCATTGTGGCTATTAATTCCGACAGTTCCGTGAGGAGACTCGGCAAAGGAGACGATAGACCAATTAATTCGACTGAAGATCGAATGGCGGTCATCGCCGCACTGGAATGTGTAGACCTAGTCACCAGCTTTGAAGAAGATACGCCCTTAAACCTCATCAATACAATAAAACCTGAAATTTTAGTTAAAGGCGGCGATTGGCCAGTCGAACTGATTGTCGGGAGTGCAGAGGTCACGAGCTGGGGCGGAAAAATATTTTCGATACCCTTCGAGTACCAAACCTCAACCAGCAAAACCATCGAACGTATCCGCAAAGGGTAGATCGAAATGTATAAAGCCGTACTGATTTTAGTACTACTGTGCTGCCCGCCTCTGCAGGCAGAGAATACAAAATCTCACGGCATCGCAATGCACGGAAGTCTGAAATATTCATTGAATTTTCCGCATTTTGAATACGTTAACCCTAATGCCCCCAAAGGGGGTCGACTTAACTTAGGCGCCGCAGGAACCTTCGACAGCTTCAACCCCTACATTCCAAAGGGCAACGCCGGTGCCGGCGCCTCGATGGAAACCTTAATGACAACAAGTGCAGACGAACCGTTTAGTGCCTATGGTTTAATTGCAGAATACATTGAGGTCCCTGAAGACCGTAGTTGGGCACAATTTAAAATTCGACCAGAAGCCCAGTGGCACGACGGACAACCAATCACCGTCGATGATGTCATATGGTCGCTCAACACCCTCAAAGAATTTGGCCATCCTTTCTATCGCTTTTACTATGGTGATGTATTATCTGCAATTAAGGTGTCTTCAGACACGGTAAAGTTTGAATTTTCCGGCAACACCAACCGTGAACTCCCCCTCATTGTTGGACAAATGCCGATCTTACCCAAGCACTACTGGGCAGATAAAGACTTTACTCTCACGACGTTAGAACCACCTTTAAGCAGCGGACCCTATAGAATAAAAAATTTCGAGCCAGGACGGTTCATCGCCCTCGAACGGGTAAAAAATTATTGGGGCAAAAATTTACCCGTCAATATCGGCACCAATAATTTTGATGAGATACGAATCGATTATTATCGAGATGAAACAGTAATACGGGAAGCGCTCAAATCAGGAGAAATTGACTATCGGGAAGAAAACCAAGCTAAAGCATGGGCTCTTGACTACGACACACCGGCGGTTGCACAAGGCCTACTCAAGAAGGTCAGCTTGCGACACCATAACCCGACTGGAATGCAAGCTTTCGTTTACAACACAAGACGTCCGATTTTTCAGGATGTAAAAGTTCGCCAGGCTCTTTCCTACGCGTTTGATTTCGAGTGGACCAACAAAAATCTATTCTTTGGTCAATATACGAGGACTAATAGTTATTTTTCAAACTCTGATCTCGCCTCGCGAGGTTTGCCCGATCGGAGCGAACTCCAGATTCTGAAAAAATATACGAACCTGATCCCAAATGAGGTTTTTTCAACACCTTACGCCGCTCCGAAAACCGATGGTTTAGGCTGGCCACGAGACAACTTAGCGATTGCTCAAACACTGCTGTCCGACGCAGGGTGGCAGGTAAAAGATATGTCTCTAACCAACAGTGAAACGAATGATCTGTTTACTTTTGAAATCCTGCTCTACAGCGAGGGATTCGAACGCATCGTACTGCCATTCGTTCGCAATCTTACGAAGCTTGGCATTGATGTTAGGGTAAGAAGAGTAGATCAAACGCAGTACATCAACCGAGTCCGTAATTTTGACTACGACATGATCGTCTCAGGGTGGGGATCATCCGAGTCGCCCGGAAATGAACAATTCGGCCAATGGTCCTCAAACTCCGCGGATTCACCAGCCGCGAGCAATTATGCAGGGGTTAAGGATCCCGTGGTCGATGAGCTGATTAGCGGACTTGTTCAAGCTAAATCTCGAGAAGATCTCGTGGCGCATACCAGAGCGCTCGATAGAGTTCTATTATTTGGTCACTATGTAATTCCACAATGGCACTTAACCTCACAACGAATTCTATTCTGGGATAAATTTGGCCTGCCTGAAGTGACTCCAAAGACTGGGACATCAACTAATTTATGGTGGTTCGATCGCCAAAAGGCCGATCAACTGGACACACTGAGCAATGCACAACATGATGAAACAAATTCTAGCTGGCTTACTTATGGCTTAATTGCGTTACTCGTCATATTCAGTGGTCTAGCGATAAATCGTATCAAACGGAAAAGATCGTGACGCCTTATATTCTCAGAAGATTACTCCTCATAATCCCAACCCTGATTGGGATCATGTTGACTAATTTTTTAGTCATACAGGCCGCCCCTGGTGGTCCTGTAGAACAAGTAATCGCCCAATTATCTGGACACTCTAATGCCATCACAGAGAGGGTAACGAAAACAGGCAGTCAAGAGACACTAAGCAACGTAGTCTCTTCGAGCAAGGGGGACAATAGTTCATCAACTCCATATCGAGGGGCCCAAGGGTTAGATCCTGAATTCATCAAAGAACTTGAGGTTCGATTTGGTTTTGATAAACCACTTCATGAACGATTCTTAAAAATGATGTCGGACTATCTTGCATTCGATTTTGGCAAAAGCTTTTACCGAGATACAGATGTCGTTGACTTAGTCCTAGAAAAGCTGCCCGTCTCAATTTCATTAGGACTTTGGACAACACTCATCGTTTACATCATCTCAATTCCACTTGGGATTCGAAAAGCAGTGGCGGACGGGAGTCAATTCGACACGATTACGAGCTTTGCGATTATTATCGGGACAGCAATCCCAGGCTTCTTGTTCGCGGTATTCATGATGGTTATTTTTGCCGGCGGGAGCTATCTAGACTGGTTTCCTTTAAGAGGCCTTCAATCCGAGGAGTTTTTAGCATTGGGGGCTTTTGAATGTGCAGCCAACCTCAGCTGCATGAAAGATTATTTCTGGCATCTGGCACTCCCCATTATTTCCATGGTCATCGGTGGGTTTGCAGGGCTCACGATGCTCACTAAAAATTCATTTATAGATCAAATTCATCAACAATACGTCCTGACGGCGCGCGCAAAGGGCTTAACAGAAAAACGCGTGCTGTATGGTCATGTTTTCAGAAATGCTATGTTGATCGTGATTGCAGGATTTCCGTCCGCATTAGTCAGCATTCTGTTTACGGGATCACTACTTATAGAAATAATATTCTCCCTTGATGGCTTAGGGTTGCTGGGATTTGAAGCCGCGTTTAGTCGAGACTACCCATTAATGTTTGGTTCATTATTCTTTTTCTCCTTACTCGGCCTGGTCATGAATCTGATTGGGGATGTTATGTATATGGTCATTGACCCTAGAATAGACTTCGAAGGTCAGTCCTAGCGACTCGAAAACACAGAAGACATGACTATAACAAACCCCATAACGTTACGACGACTTCAAAACTTTCGAAAAAGTAGGCGCGGCTATGTATCGTTTTGGATCTTTCTAACGCTCCTCATATTAACGCTCCCAGCGGAGTTCATTGCTAACGACAAGCCAATTGCAGTGTCGTATCAAGGAGAGGTCTTTTTTCCTTTATTCAAAAAATATAAGGAAACCGAATTTGGAGGGACATTTGAAACAGAGGCCGATTACACAGACCCATATATCATTCAAAAGATAAAAACTGAAGGGTGGATTATTAAACCCATAATTCCATTTGACCATCAGACCGTATCTTGGGATCTGACCATGCCTGCGCCTTCAGCCCCTGATTCGACACACATTCTTGGGACGGATGACCAAGCCCGAGACGTACTTGCTCGGGTCATTTACGGCTTCCGGATATCCGTTATTTTCGGTTTTACATTAACGATCATCAGCGCCGTTATTGGGGTCTTCGCGGGTGCACTTCAAGGTTATTTTGGGGGATGGGTCGACCTTATCGGACAACGCTTCATTGAAATCTGGTCAGGGATGCCAACGCTATACTTATTGATTATCCTGTCCAGCATCATTGAGCCTAATTTTTGGTGGCTGCTCGGGCTGCTTCTTCTATTCAGCTGGATGGGATTCGTTGGTGTAGTTCGGGCGGAATTTTTAAGGGCTAGAAATTTCGATTACGTCAGAGCTGCCAGAGCACTAGGCCTAGGTGATTTTAAAATCATGCTCCGTCATGTCCTCCCCAATGCATTAGTGGCAACGATGGCGTTCATGCCATTTACTTTGGCTGGATCAGTCACCATCTTAACCTCGTTAGACTTTCTGGGGATAGGATTACCTGCGGGCTCAGCTTCTCTAGGTGAGCTTCTGGCCCAGGGCAAAGCAAACTTCCAAGCCCCGTGGCTTGCTTTAACTGGATTCTTTGCGATCGCCATCATGCTCAGCCTTCTGATATTTATCGGTGAGGCCGTACGAGATGCATTTGATCCACGAAAACTATTTACCAACAGATAACCCCGAAAAAATAAATCCCCTTAATCATGACATCACCATTGCTCAGCATAAGCAATCTCGACGTCTCCTTTCAACAAGGAGAGACGCTCACTATCGCAGCAAAGGATGTTTCAATAGATGTCTATCCAGGGGAGACGGTCGCGCTCATTGGAGAGAGCGGATCTGGAAAGTCAGTCACCGCGCTGTCGGCACTTCAGCTGCTTCCCTATCCCATCGCACAACATTCGGAAAACAGTTCAATTCGATTCGACAACCTTGAACTCGTTCAGGCCTCCGAGAAGACGCTCAGATCCATTAGAGGCAATAGAATATCAATGATATTTCAAGAGCCCATGACCTCTCTAAACCCCTTGCACACCGTAGAGAAACAAATTGGTGAGGTTTTATTCCTTCATGAAAAGCTAAACAAACATCAGGTCAAGGCGAGAGTAATTGAGCTACTCGAGTTGGTCAAAATACCCAACCCGAGCGAAAGACTAGAGTCCTACCCGCACCAATTGTCAGGCGGACAAAGACAACGCGTAATGATTGCAATGGCGCTGGCGAACAAGCCAGATCTTTTAATCGCAGATGAACCCACTACTGCCGTTGATGTAACGGTACAAGCGCAACTGCTCGAACTATTACAATCATTACAACAAAAACTCGGCATGGCAATACTTCTGATTACCCATGACCTGAGAGTGGTCTCCAAAATGGCGAGCCGCGTGTATGTCATGAAACAGGGGGAAATCGTGGAGTCTGGAGCCGTTGAGGTTACGTTTTCGAACCCCCAGCATGATTACACCAGAATGCTAATCAACTCAAAACCATCCGGCCATCCTGAGCCTATCTCTCCCTCCGCATGTGAAGTCGTCCGCGTGGACAATCTTCGCGTTTGGTTTCCAATCAAGCGCGGAATCTTCCGGAAATCTGTTGGCTACATCAAGGCGGTGGACGACATCAACTTTTCGATTAAAGCAGGAGAGACATTGGGGCTTGTCGGAGAAAGTGGCTCAGGAAAAAGCTCTCTAGGAATGGCCTGTTTGAGGTTAATTGATAGCAGTGGGAACATTAACATTGCGAATCAAAAAATTGACCAACTCACCCAACGAGCACTAAAACCATATCGTAAAAATGTACAAATAGTCTTTCAAGATCCCTTTGGAAGTCTCAGTCCTAGAATGACGATCAGTCAGATTATTTCGGAAGGGATCGTGCTACATGGAATCGCACAAACTCCTGAAATACTTGATCGAATGATCGGAAACGCGCTCGAAGAAGTTGGGTTATCAGTAGAAATGCGCCATAGGTACCCGCATGAGTTTTCTGGTGGTCAGCGACAACGGATATCGATAGCTAGGGCGATCGCACTCAAACCAAAATTCATCGTGCTAGACGAACCAACTTCTGCACTAGATCTATCGATACAAGCGCAAATCATTGAACTACTCCGCAATTTACAGAAGAAGTATGCCATCTCTTATTTGTTTATCAGTCATGACTTGAACGTCGTCAAAGCACTATCGCATCGAGTCATGGTCATGAAAGAAGGTAAGATAGTGGAGGAAGGTTCAGTCGAGACTATCTTTGAGCGACCGACCCACAATTACACAAAAACGTTGCTGGCCGCTTCGGTAGAACTTTCCTCAAAGTGATGGGCGCACATCCCAATACAACAAAACATTCTTGCGACCTGGCTCTACACATTATTCGTTAATTAGCCATTCAGGCATCTCAAATCGAGCTATCGCTTTCTTCAGAACTCAACACCTCCTTAGAGTCGAGGTCGAAGCCCTTCATAATTTGCACGCGCTCAGGATAAACTTCGCTTTGCTCTGGGATTGGATCAATTTCAGATAAAGGTCTCAAATAGAACAGATAACCCGCCATCAACAGATTCAGGGCAATCAAAAAATAGCCTAATTTCCTAGCCATGTTGAGCTATTTTTCGCGGCATTAAACAGTTGAAGGTCATCATTAGTATCCTATAGGCTCAGCGCTATTTTTAAGAGTCCCAGAAATATCAAATCTTCTTTATTTATAAATGGCCTTACAAAGCCATCTCGCAACTTAGAAGCGGCTCCACCAGCCAATACAATTTGCACATCACTATATCCCGCAGCTTCCATATCATCACAAAAAGACTCTACAGTTTTGCACGTTGCCCGAATGGCCCCGGAAGTGATTGCGTCTCGAGTGGACACGGGGAATATACTGAACTCTCCCTCAGTTTCGGATAGTTTAGCCGTGTTTGAACTAAGAGATCGATGCACCAAATCATAACCAGGAATAATCAGCCCCCCAAGAAAAATGCCCTCACTGGTTAAACCATGTATCGTCGTCGCCGTGCCTGCGCATACCGCAACAACATTCCCTAGGTTTAATGACTTGGCGCCAATAACTGCCGCCCAACGGTCGGGGCCTAAATGGTTCGGGATCGAGTAAGAATTCTTAACGCCACACTGCTCTGAATTCGCTTCCACCCAATAGGGCTGAATATTCCAGGAAGAGATAGCCGACTCCACAACCAACTCCACCCTAGATCCTGCTACGTTCGAAATCACGACCTTGGTTGGTACAGAAAGGTCTGACCAATATAAGGATAATTTATCTATCGCCTCAAGAGGACACTGACCTTGAACTAACCATCCGCCGCCCGAAGTCGTCGCCCACTTTACTTGCGTGTTACCAATATCAACAACTAAAATCATTGTTTGCTCTATATCCTAATCAACTTAATCTTCATGAACTATAACCGATGCAGGTTATACGTTAATTCGAATTTCGCCAGAAATAAAACGTCTTGATTTCCCAGCAACGCTCAAAACTAAAGCCCCGTCACTATCAACATCCAAAATATCACCATCAAGTTGCTGCCCATCTGGCAGAACGAAAGATACCCTTTGATTTTGGTATGCGTGCAATTGACACCAGTCCTGACGAAATAAATCAAAACCATCGATGAAATAACGCTCTAACATCCCATCTAGATCTAAAATCAAATTCGCAAGAAGCACATTCCGATCAATATGCAAACCCAAACCATATAAGTCTGCAACGGGTTGATCAATTTCGTTCATCAGCACTTTAGGGATACGAATATTAATACCAATACCGATTACGATATGATGCTGCCCGCCTACCGAGACGGACTCTATTAACACGCCCGCCAACTTCTTACCATGAGACAAAACATCATTTGGCCATTTTAGACGGCAGTCAATATTAGCAGCCGCGTTTAGCGAACGAACGATTGATAAACCGACCACCAACGGTAAAGTCGAAATGCCCTTTTGAGTATTTCCAGAGGGGATGCTGCGCAAGATTGAAAATGTTAAAGATCCTCCGGGAATTGATAGCCACGATCTACCCTTCGTACCACGCCCTGCAGTTTGAGTTTCTGCAATTCGGATCAATCTGTTTTGCGCAGATCCGGATCGAATCACATTCAATAAATCATCATTGGTAGAGCCCGTCTCCGAAACTACGTTAAGAACAAACCGATCGGACAATGCCCCAAGCCCTGTCCGAATTTTATCGCCACATAACAAGTCAGCAACCTGATTAAATCCAACCACATCATCACCGAACTGCCCAATAAATCTACAGCCCTCGTTGATTCGATCAATTTCAACCGTAAGCGCCTCCGAGCCAACCTCGAGTTGTTGCGCTAGCGACTTTATCGAGGTGCGACCTTTCAATGAAAGAATAGAAAGAATATCAGCAGACAAACTCATAGGGTTCCAAACATTAAATATCCATGGCTACAAACATCTGCCCCGTCGTAAAATGAAGCTCTAATCAAAATTATTACCTCTGGTTCCAAAACCACTACAACTGGCAATCAAGTGAAGTTTATTAGCGATCTAGTTTCTAAACATATTGCCAGATATCCCGACTTGGGGCTAAGGGATGTCTACAAGTTGCTGCCCCAGGTCGCCAGTTGCCGCGAGCGAATTGCCATTTAGACACAATAAAGCAAACCAATCCCGCAATGAGATGACCGTAACAATTACCCGAGACCGAAGCATTCAGAAATCTTCAAAGAGTAATCTCATCCTAACTATCGGATCGTACATGTTAATTCTTATAGAACTACGACAATCTTGATGCTAGTTATGCATAGCATCCCAACAAGAGGCACGTAGACCGATAACCGAGTTTTAAGCAACTAAGGTAGAATTCACGTCCTGAAAACTATTGCAGCTTAAGTATGATGACCGCTGGAATAAGTTACTGATTCAATCCACATAATCAAAACCATTATTGGAAAATAGTGAAAGATAAAACAGCACCTTCCAGCAGCAACTTCATCAAGTCCATCATCGATAACGACTGTAACGCTGAGACGTTTAAAGAAAGACGTTGGCGCGGAAAGCCTGGGACCTTATCCGAACAACAAAATGCCAACATAGATTCGGCAAAAATACGAACGCGCTTCCCCCCTGAACCTAATGGTTATTTGCACATCGGGCACGCGAAATCAATCTGCCTAAACTTCGGCCTTGCGAAAGAGTATGGCGGCGTTTGCCACCTGAGATTCGACGATACAAATCCATCAACTGAGGAGAGTGAATACGTAGATTCAATTCGGGATTCTGTGAAGTGGCTTGGATTTGATTGGGGCAGCCACGAATATTTTTCATCAGATTACTTTGACCAACTGTACAAATTTGCTGTCTCGTTAATTACTGCAGGTTTTGCCTACGTCGATTCACTCAACGCAGAAGAAATGCGCGAATACCGCGGAACGCTTACCGATCCAGGGAAAAATAGTCCATTTCGGACTAGATCAACAGAAGAAAATCTAGCGCTATTTCAAGAAATGAGAGATGGCAAACATACTGATGGAATACATGTGCTGAGATTAAAGATTGACATGGCAAGCCCGAATATCAATCTTAGAGATCCAGTTGCCTACCGAATCAAACACGCCGCACATCACAGGACAGGCCATGCATGGCCGATTTATCCGAGCTATGACTTCACCCATGGTATATCGGATGCTCTCGAAAACATCTCACACTCAATTTGCACACTTGAGTTTGAAGATCACCGTCCGCTATACGATTGGCTCAACCAGCAATTATTTGAACTGGGATTCCTCCAAGAACCTTTACCTCAGCAAATAGAATTTGCTCGACTGAATCTTTCTCATGTTGTGCTCTCGAAGAGAAAGTTAATCCAACTTGTCAAAGAAAAACATGTGGATGGCTGGGATGACCCACGAATGCCTACCCTCGTAGGGGCCCGTCGCCGCGGATACCCTGCACAAGGCTTACACCTATTCACTGACCGCATTGGGGTATCTAAAGCTGACTCATGGATTGATTATTCAATCCTTGAGGATTGTATGCGTGAAACACTGAACGAATCATCACTTCGTAAAGTTGCCGTTCTAAATCCAATCAAGTTAATTATTGAAAACTTTGAAATTGATCATACGGAAATATGCCATGCCCCCAACCACCCTCAGAAAAAAGAGCTAGGGTCTCGAGACGTTACTCTCTCAAGGGAGCTATGGATAGAGCGAGAAGACTTTTCAGAAGACCCACCCAAAGGATACTTTCGATTATTTGTTGGCAATACTGTTCGTTTACGTTATGGCTATGTTGTGAAATGTACCGGGTTCGAGACAGATGAACGAGGGTTGGTAAAAACGGTCTTTTGCGAATGTTTTTCAGACTCAAAGTCTGGAACCGATGGGGCAGACAATTACAAAGTTAAAGGTAATATTCACTGGGTAGACGCTCACACTTCAATCAAAGCTGATGTCATTTTGTATGACCGCCTGTTCTCCGCAGAACACCCCGGCAAGGATGGCGACTTTATCAACGACTTAAACCCCAAGTCCAAAACAATCATTGAAGTTCAAGTAGAGAGTTCAACTGCCGAGGCCAAAACAGGCGACTGTTTCCAATTTGAACGGCATGGCTACTTTACGGCTGACCCATCGAGTACAGCACAAAACCTAGTCTTTAATCGGACAGTGACACTTAGGGACCGCTGGAAGAAATAAGACCAAATAGTCTGGAAAATACGCTGGCAATGTGTGCTGTGCACTAGGCATTAAGCCGGGCTTCTGATTAAACCATCGATTAAACGGTCTTTTCTCATGAATCATCTCTAGCTCGCTCCCAGAAGCATCCACAAGCTTTAAACATAGAGATGGGCTAATATCTTTGTGTTTACTGCTTAGCTAAAATCAAAAATTTTGTAACCACACGCAAGATGCGGGAGATGCAATGCCGATTAAAGGGTATGACGCTTTTCTAGAATGCCTGTCGTCAGAGGGGGTCGATTATCTTTTTGGAAACCCTGGCACGACTGAATTAGCCATCATGGAGGCACTGGGGAAACAAAGTAATATTGAATACATCCTTGGTTTGCAAGAAAGCATCGTTGTTTCAATGGCTGACGGTTATGCTCGAGCCTCAGGAAAACTTGCCGTCGCCAACGTTCACGTCGCCCCTGGCTTAGGTAATGCGATGGGCTCCATTTATAACGCGAAATTTTATGGATCTCCTGTACTCATTACAGCCGGGCAGCAGGAACAAGGGCATGGCCTTACAGAACCAATGCTCTACGACCCCCTGGTACCTATTGCTCAACCCCTCGTAAAATGGGCCATTGAGTGCACGAGAATTCAAGATTTACCACGCATCATTCATCGTGCAGTAAAAATAGCGCTTACACCTCCCATGGGACCGGTCTTTTTAAGCTTACCCGGAGATGTGTTGGATGCATCTGCCGACATTGAAATAGGCAAACCGACTCGTGTAAATACGCAAGTCCTTCCTAATTTAGAAACACTTAATGAACTGTCGAAAGCTATCTTGGCGGCGCAAAACCCTGCCATCGTTGCAGGCCATGAAATCGCATCCACAAACGCATTAGACGAGGCCGGTGATTTAGCTCTGACAATTGGGGCTGCCGTATTCCAGCAAACCGTGCCGTACTCTGCACAGTTCAAAAGTGAGCACCCCGCATTTCTAGGCGCATTATCACGCAATCAATCCATATGCCGACAGCAACTCGAAACGCACGACCTTGTTATATTTCTGGGATCCGACGTCCTTAGAATGTCTGTTTTCAGTGCAATTGATCCGCTACCAAACCACATTAAAATAGTACAAATTAGTGAACGAGATTGGGAGCTAGGGAAAAACTACCCTGCTGAATTCGCGATTCGAGCACACGTGAAAGAAACCACAAAAGCTCTTGCCGATCTATTAAAAAACACAATGAATGATGGCCAAAAATCCAAGGCTGCACAACGTATCTCTCACATCAAAAATCGAAATTGGTCAGCTCAACGCACGCAAAGAATCGCTCAGGCGAGCACTTTCGATAACGTCAAACCAATTAATTCACTAAAACTTGTGATGGAATTAGTTAAGGCGATTCCAGAAGATTGTGTCGTTCTTGAAGAGGCGTTAAGCACGTCAGCAAACTTACTCAACTATCTAGCATTAAAGGATCATCAAGGTTTTTTTGGGCTTGCATCCGGCGGAATTGGATTTGCTATGGGAGGTGCGATCGGTGTATCACTGGCGCTTCCAGACCGACCCGTTGTGGCGTTAGTCGGGGACGGAAGTTCTATGTACAGCATCCAAGCGTTATGGACTGCTGCTCATCTGAACCGCCCCATTACTTACGTAATACCCAACAATCAAGGATACAAAATAATAAAGCAGCGACTAATGTCTTTCAGGGGAACAGACAAATACATTGGTATGGACCTCACCCATCCAACAATAGACTACGTGAAACTCGCTGAGTCTATGGGGGTACCCGCAATTCGCATACATGATCCTGCCGAATTAAACGCTGCCATTAGACTCGCGACCCGAAGCAATAAAACAAATCTAATCGAAGTGATGATGTCGCCAGATATAAACACTTAAGGATAGTAAAATGCCGCTAAACACCCGTCAATTAACAAAAAATATCGGTGTGGAGATTATAGGTCTGGACCTCTCCAAAAAAACAAACGGAAAGACTCTTCAGGAGATTCAAGATCTTTTTCTTGAGTATCAAGTGCTATATTTTGGACAACAAAATCTATCCTCAGCGGCACATGTTCGGTTCGGTCAAATCTTTGGCGAACTGCAGATCCACGTCATGAATCAGTACCATGAATCTGCACATCCGGAACTGTATAGATTGTCCAATATTGGCGAAGATGGCAAACCCAACGGCATTTTTCCTGATCAAGGAACGCACGCTTGGCACACCGATGCATCTTGGCAAGAATATACTGGCCAGGCGACTATTATCTACTGTGAGCTAGCCACATCTAAGGGTGGAGATACCCATTTTTCCGACATGTATGGCGCATACGACCGTCTTTCTGACGACTGGAGAAACAAACTAAAAAATATGCGAGCCGCCCACAGCCTCCACTTTTCAAGAAACCGTCGGCACGGCCATCAACCAATGACCCATGAACAACGTAATTCAACACCGACGGTTGATCATCCCATTTGCCGAACACACCCAGATACACACAAAAAATCCGTATTTCTAGGTGATCATGCGGAACACATTATTGGGCTGCCCTATGAAACAGGAAGAGCATGGATTGACGAACTAAACCAATTAATAGTTCATGATGACTTGACGTATAAGCATAAGTGGAAACAGGGGGATTTTCTCGTTTGGGACAATCGTTGCCTTATGCATCGAGTCGAGAATTATGATGCATCTAGAGAAGGACGAACCATTCGTCGCTGCACTACTATCGATCCCAGAAGACCACATTAAACGTCATTAGGAGTCGTCCAATGAAGACTCACTTCGACATGCTGCGAAAATGATTTACCGTTAACCTTAGATTCAACAACTGCTCAAGCACAGCTTGTCAAAAGTCGTGAGAAACGTTAAGAATTTATACCTCGATAAATTTTGTTTTACTCCAACCCGTTAATGGCCATTTCATTTTTGACATGCAGTGTTCGTGTTGGGAATGCGATTTCTGAATGATTACGCGATATGATCTCGCAGATTTCAAACATCACCCGTTCCTTAACCTCATGGTACTCAGCCCAAACCGTGGTTCGCGTCATGGTGTAGATAAAAAAGTTTACCGAAGAATCTGCGAACTCGTCCAAATTGACCATCAATGTTTCTGACTGATCAATATCCGGATTTTGTTTTAGGTAGACTTTCACCTCATCTAAAATTTTGGGTAGCGAGGCTATGTCGTCGTAACGAACACCAATGTACTCATAAATTCGACGGTGAGACATCCGAGATGGGTTTTCCAGTGCAATTGTCGTAAAGACGGAGTTCGGGACATAAAGTAAGCGCTTATTAAAGGTGCGTATAGCCGTGACACGCCATCCGATTTGCTCAACCTTACCCTCAATCTCGCGATCTGGTGATCGTATCCAGTCTCCAACAGCAAAGGGACGGTCAACATAAATCGTAAATCCACCGAACACGTTTTTAAAGATATCCTGCGCCGCTAGCCCGATCGCGATACCCCCTACCCCACCAAAGGCGAGTAAGCCACCAATATTAACGCCCAAATTTTGAAGGATTATAAGCGCTGTCGTAATAGCGACAACTCCTCGTAACAGTTTACCTAAGCCATTAACAAGCGTTTTATCTACGGCTTCTCCCTTGGCTTCCTTAGAGATAATAAACAACTCGGTATACGTGCGGAGAAAACGCTGAAGAAACCAAGTTATCATCAGCACGATGCCGATGTTTCTAATTGTCCCTACCGACTGAAAAAACACAGAGCTAGAGTGGGCCGCCACAAGATGGGCCGCCACCGAAAAACCTAAAATCCAAACTAAGCCCTTGACTGGCGCAACCAATGAATCAAAGAAGGCATCATCGAGTACATTCTCCGTTGCCCGGGATTTACTGCCGAGCTTCACGATTATATGGCGAACACACCTAGCCGCTATGAGGGTAGCCAGAACAACAAAGAACACTTGAAAACTCAAGTTCAAGTCCATGCCATATAGCTCGGTTAGATCATTCCAAATTTCCACTGCATTAAGCTCCCACATATTAAGAAAAGAAGAAATTCTCAAGCATTTTTATTGATCAAACAATTTCGATAGATCTTTGAACGCTTTAAATTCAAGAGCGTTACCGCTAAAGTCTCTCACAAACATAGTTGCTTGCTCTCCAGCAAGACCTTTAAACCTCAAATGAGGTTCAACTAAAAATTCCACTTCAGATTGTTTCAACTTATCGGACAACTCTGACCAATCTTCCATGCTAAGCACAACCCCGAAATGTCGGACAGGCACATCATCCCCATCAACTGAATTTGCGTCACTCACCGCACTGTATCCTTTAACCAAATGCGCGACAACTTGATGCCCATAAAAGTTAAAGTCGATCCATTCGTCACTGGATCTGCCTTCCACGCACCCCAACATGCCCACATAAAAACGACGAGCTTCCAAAAGTGAGTGGACAGGAAACGCTAAATGAAACGGATCTTTTGCAGTCATGTGCGAAAATTACACCAATATCTAAGATTCACCATCTAATAACTTCAAGTTTACTGCGCTAGAAACTCGCGCGCAAAATAATCTAGGTCAACGCCATTACTTAGCACCATATCAGATACTCGGATTGACGCATGGTTAATCTCGGCTACTTACCATTCATATGCTTGCAGAAAAGATTTTTAGCCAAGGTTGCGTTTCCTACCAAACTTTCACAGAAGTTCTCAGGCAGTAAGCAACGCGATTCGTCACACAACAATTTCACCAAGCGCTAGCTCTACTCTAGGGTCAAGAGCATTCGCTAAAAGCTCAGAAGCAGCGTACTCGCGTTACGCTTGAATCACTTGAGCCTCCGCCAGAAACCTCGCGGAACCAGCGCGCACGAAAGAATTACACAAAGCGTTAAAACCATAACATCTGCAGAGAATATAGCGTAATAAAAGACATCCATTATCTCAATATCAATAAATGGGGCTCAAATATACGTGGTAGAGTTTCGCATTGAAAATTAGAAAACATATTTTTGTACGGGGAGTTAGTGAATGTCTACAACCGAAAAAGTTGCCATCGTTACTGGCGCTGGGAGTGGGATTGGTCGAGCCGTCGCCCTCGAATTTCTCTCTAATGGTTATTTAGTTGCGCTTGCAGGTAGACGAGAAGAGGCTTTAACTGAAACCATTTCACTATCAGGGATCTATAGAAACAATGCGACCGCCATCTCAACAGATGTCTCCGACCCCAATGCAGTGCGCGCATTATTCAATGGGGTAAAACAAAAGTATGGACGACTTGACGTTCTATTTAACAATGCGGGAATGAATGCTCCTCCTGTTAAACTTGAGGACCTCAGCGATGACCAATGGACGACGATTGTAAATATTAACTTCAACGGGATGTTTTATTGCATTCGTGAAGCGTTCAAAATCATGAAAGATCAAGAACCCATGGGCGGACGCATTATCAATAATGGTTCGATATCGGCCCACGCACCTCGACCAAACTCCATACCGTACACCGCGACTAAACATGCTGTCACTGGTCTTACAAAATCCGCCTCATTAGACGGGCGTAAATATGACATTGCGTGCAGCCAAATAGATATTGGCAATGCGATGACTGAACTTGCCGCCAAAATGGCGAGCGGTGTGCCGCAAGCTGACGGGGCCATAAAATCAGAGAGCATGATGAACGTGAATGAGGTTGCTACTGCAGCGTTATATATGGCGAACTTGCCACTTGATACGAATGTTCAGTTCATGACCATCATGGCTACCAAGATGCCTTTTGTTGGGCGGGGCTAGAGGGAAGATATGGCGCCAGTCTGGTGGTTATGGATCCCCATCACACTTGCTGCCTCTAGTGCCCAGACGATTCGTAACGCAACACAACGACACCTCCAAGAAGACATTGGAACGCTAGGGGCGACATTCGTACGGTTTGCCTTCGCAATTCCATTCGCTGTTATTTGGTTTACGTTACTTGCTGTTTTTATTGATACGCCTCAGTTCTCTTTTAGCTCAACGTATTTCGCTTGGCTCTCCCTCGGAGCCTTAAGTCAAATAACTGGCACGGCTTTAATGCTGAGGGCAATGCAAGGGGAGAACTTCACCTTAGTAACAGCCTACGTCAAAACAGAGGTGCTCCAGGTTGCGATCTTTGGGTTGATTTTTTTAGGAGAGCCTTTAGGGCTGCCTGCCATTATTGCTGTGGTCATCGGGACAAGTTCAGTGCTAGCCTTATCATTTGCGCAGCATGACCGCATTACCATTCTCAGCAAATTAATTTCTCGAAGTACTATGTACGGCATCGCATCGGGAGCGGCTTTCGCATTATCAACCGTTGGCTTCAAAGGAGCGACTGTATCTCTGAGTTCTGACTATTTAAGCGCGGCCGCATTAACAGTCATTCTCGCTCAGCTTTTCCAAACACTCCTCATGTCAGCTTATTTCGTCAGATATCAAAAAGACTTAATAACGAAACTTTGTAAGAAGTGGAAACAATCGATGTTCGTAGGCACGTCAGGAGCATGCGCGTCAATAGGATGGTTCACGGCGATGGCAATTGAGCCGATCGCGCACGTCAGGACCTTTGCCTTAATCGAAGTGCTGATGAGCTATATGATCTCACGAAGGTTTTTTAGAGAGCAATTAACGACTGGGCAACTTTTCGCGGTTGCGTTTTTAACCCTCAGCGTGGGCATGGTAACCATGGGCTCGGCCCTAGATTAAATTTAAAAATACGTGCCACTACGATTACTATGTGTTGAAGATCCGCCTTTTCTAAGGCAGCCATAGTGTTTGCAACAGCTACTGGTTCACAGCCGAAACCAGCACAGCATATGAAATTGTCTGCAGGTCTAGCTTTTCTTGACAACCTCGGCAAGCAGCCCCAATCAGCGCTTTAGCTGAGCCGTGATTTCTTGCTAAGGTCGTTACATTCTATGGGGTCACATCAGGCGCACAAAGACTACAGCCATTGATTCAAATTTAGAGGTTTTTTTATACAAACGAGTCTTATATCTTATATAAGACTCGTTTCCAGAGGTAAGGGAATCAGATCTTTTATATGTAAATAAATATAAGGCTCGATAGCTTATCGTATCCCGATAGAGCTATGAGGGCCCTCATCAAGAATTACGTCTGCAACCTTAGCGTCAATCTCATCGAGACTTAATAGCTCATTTCTAGCCCAGTCAACCAGCCCAAGAATATCCCCATCCTTAACAACAGGACGCCACTCCAGCTTTGCGTTAGGCCCATGACAGCGCGAAAAACAATTGCTCGGTCCCTGGGTGGCCCAACGAGTACCCGTTGCTCGTAGCAACATGAATGTTAAATTTGCCTCCGCTTGCGTCGCCCCCTCTATTCGCATGGCCTCATAAACCATATTTTGCGCTGATGCCCAAGGGTGGTGTTTGCTTTTTACTGAATAGTCATAAGCGACCGCTGTTTTCACAAAATGTGAG
>ERZ890510.159-NODE-159-length-57647-cov-6.665700_pt1 | contig 57647 bp, 54 predicted proteins | sample MGYA00521265_ERZ890510 | MGnify/ENA primary metagenome ERZ890510 (study PRJEB32303, sample SAMEA104408624) | aquatic metagenome | biome: Brackish water; feature: Chemocline; material: water | place: Baltic Sea | collected 2014-10-26T21:54:00 | depth 110 m ... | reverse complement strand
TCGCTACGTCTGGCTCTACAACCAACAACTTCCGCAATCAGCCTTGGGCAGCAAGACGCCCTTGCAAACTATGAAGGACTGGCACACACTCAAACCGGAATTGTTTAAGAAACAGCCATACTACCGTCCGGGATGTGACAGCTAACGAAGTGATCCGACAAGGCCGGCCAGCGGCCCAAGTTGTATCGAGCGATGACGATGAGATACACCAATAGACCGCCCCGGCGTTGCCAAATGATAATCTTAAACGGGATTCTGAGCATCGGATAACGGCCCAAGTTAGCGGTCCACAGCGTCACCACTCTGCCAACTTGCCGTCCATGGTGGCTCTTTCGGGACGAGGCCAGTTGTAGCAATTAGCCCTGATGCGGGTAAGCCGGGAATCTTGAAGTTGGGTCAGGTGGGTATCCCGAGTTGCCCATCCCGGCTTTCTGTGGCAAAACTCTGGGAAACAATCTAACTCGATTCTTGAGCAGTCAAATGACAGACTTTAATGCCCTTCGAACTGCTATGGTTGATTGTCAGGTTCGCCCGTCTGATGTGACGAAGTTCCCGATTATTGACACTATGCTGAAAGTCCGCCGCGAGGTCTTTGTGCCGCGTTCGATGCGCGATGTCGCCTATGCCGGTGCGCATATAGCGTTGGGTAAAAACCGCGTCGTGCTTGACCCAAGGGTTATGGCCAAAATGCTTGATGCGCTTGATGTCACGCCCGCAGATCTGGTTTTGCTGATCGGCGGCGATCTGGGATATTTGACTGCGGTTGTGGCGCATATGGCCGAAGCAGTGATTGCGGTTGAAGAAGATGAAGCGATGGCGGCTGAAGCCGAGGAAAATTTGTCGGCCGAAGCGGTGGATAATGCAGTAATTGTCACGGGTGCTTTGGTCAAAGGGGCGGCAAAACACGGCCCCTATGATGCAATTCTGTTTGGTGGAGCGGTCGAGCAGATTCCGCAGGCGGTGCTGGATCAGTTGAAAGAAAACGGTCGGATTTGCGCGCTGTTTGCGGACGGGGCGATGGGGCAATGTCGGATTGGTTTTAAAACCGGTGCGCGGGTTGCCTGGCGTAATGTTTTTGATGCGGTCGCACCGGTACTGCCGGGTTTTATGAACAAGCCTGAATTCGTTTTATAAGCGTTGCTTATGACTGAATTGTGCGGGTTAACGTTGGTTTGAAAGGGTTCTGAAGTCGATGAGGAAAGTCAAAGCGACATTTATCGCCATCAGTACCGTTGTGGCGCTTGGCTTTTCCGGGATTGCTGTCAGCGCCCAAACATTGACTGACACATTTATCAGCGCCTATAAAAACAGTATCCAACTGGAAATTGATCGCGCGGCATTGCGCGCCCTTGACGAGGGCGTAGCACAAGCATGGGCCAAATTTCGCCCCTCGGCCAGCGCGTCGTTTGCACGTAATGCGACATATGTCATGCCGGGGTTTGGCGCGGATTTCACGACGTTCACAAATACACTTAATATCAGCAGCAGTCTGACCTTGTGGGATGGCGGCGAAACGCGCCTTGCGACAGAAGTCGCGCGCCTGAATGTGGCGGCGTCGCGTGAAAACCTTACGCTCAGCGAACAAGCCGTGCTGTTGTCTGCGGTGACAGCTTTTATGGACATGCGCCGCGATATCCAGTTTCTGGGCCTTGCAGAAAACAACCTAGAAGTTCTGAACCGGCAGGTTCAGGCGGCGCGCGACCGGTTTGAAGTTGGCGAAGTGCGTCGCACGGATGTTAACCTGGCCGAAGCCGCTGCTGCCGGGGCGCAGGCCGCCGTTGCCCGTGCGCAGGGTGGCCTTGAAATCACACGCGAAAGCTTTCATATCACGGTCGGAAAATTTCCGGGACAGTTGAAAAACGCTCCGCCTCTGCCGCAGATTCCGTCTTCACTGGCGGCAGCGCAGGGCATTGCAGCGCGGACTCATCCGGCCATTTTGCGGGCACAACTGGTAGCGAAAGCTGGCGAACTTAACGTGCTTCGTGCTGAAACTGCGATGAAACCAAAATTGATGCTTTCAGGAAGCTACAACGCTTCGTCAGCAACTACATCCAGTGACAGCGCGGCGATATCGCTTGGCGCAACCATACCGCTTTATTCCGGTGGCGCGCTGGTTTCGGCCCGCCGACAGGCAATGGCATTACGGGAACAAGCGCAGGCAACGCTGCATCTGACGGCCCGGTCGGTGGCCCAAGGGGTCGCAATCGCCTGGGCCACAATCGGGATTTCAAAGGCGTCAATCATTGCACGCCATAAAGAAGTCCGCGCGTCGCGCGTTGCACTGCAGGGCATTCGCGAAGAAGCCAGTCTGGGCGCCTTGACGACCCTTGATATCCTGAATGCCGAACGTGACCTTTCGCAGGCAGAATCCAATTTGGTTGCCGCCCAGCATGATCAATACGTAGCAGTTTATTCACTTTTGTCGTCTATGGGATTGTTAACCGTCAAGCATTTGGGGCTGGGGATCAAAACCTACGATCCAAACGTGAACTATAAAAAGGTTTCAACGGCGCCGCAGGCAACGGACCGCGGAAAGCTGCTGAGCAGAATACTTAAACGCGCAGGAAAAAAATAGCAGGCGCATCAAATTCTTGTGTGAATTGATCGCTCAAGCTACGATCTGATTGGGGAGTGAAGGGAAACACAATGTCTGATCCGGTTTCGTCCATGGATGTCGAAGATGTCTTGTCCTCTATTCGCCGCTTGGTTTCTGAGGAATCCAAAGCCTCTGTTCCGGCGCGCGATACGCAAAATGCGAACCAGAACGACCAGGACGCCGCGCGCGACTCAGATACCCATGACCATTATAGCGCCTTGTTAGGAAGTTCGGCTGCCAACACGGCCCGTTCGGAAGGCGACAAAGGTCTGCCGCCGTCTAACGAAGTTGTGGCCAGTTCAAAGCTGGATCATGACTGGGCGTCAGACGATAAATTAGGCAATATCGTGCGCCAATTTACCCGCGTTGATGCAGAAGCCCCGACACAGGACGAACAGAAACTTGTGCTGACAGCCGCCCTTAGGGTCGGCGACGACGAAAACTCAAAACCGCAGGAACCTACAGTACGGCCAATTCGCCCGTTGCGCCCGGAACGATTGCATTTGCGCACAGTGGAAGACTCGTCGGAAGACCTGCCACCCGACGCCCCCGCAAGTGACGCGGCCCCGCGCGGCTTTAAATTTGAAACGGCCCCGGATGATCTGCTGTTTGATCGGGCGGCACGCGCCATGGACGCCGTACAAAATAACCGCCCCACCGAGGCACCGGTTGCGCGTATCGCGCCAGCTGCACCCGAATCCACCTATGATCCAACTGACGACCCGGCTTTCGAAATCTCAGCACAGGTGGAATCTGATCCGGCCGACGCAGAAGTCGAGCCGCAAGATACGGGGTCCGGGCCAGACGAGGATGCAATCATTGGGCCCCCGGAGGCGTCGCCGTTTCATCGGGGTTCCGGGGCGTTCGGAAAAAGCCCCGATATGGATATAAGTGCCGGTGAACAGCGACAATCGACTGTGCCTGAAGCAGGCATTGACGCGCCGCAAGACCATACACAAGATTCATATGCCGTGGCAGATGACGACGACGAAGCTTCGACAATCAACTTTGCGGAAATGGACGAATCCATTTTGGATGAAGACACATTGCGCGAACTTGTCTCGCAAATGATACGCGAGGAATTGCAAGGCGAATTGGGCGACCGGATTACCCGCAACGTTCGCAAGCTGGTTCGTCGCGAAATTCAGCGCGCCCTTGCCAGTCGCGAGTTTGAATAAACACGTTGTGTATTAGCGCGCGATATCCAGCAGCATATCAAGATCCAGGCACCCCTCAAGATGGGCTGCCAGTGAATTCAATGTCTGGTCGATTTCGACGCTATAAAGCATCCTTGACGCCTTGACGCCCAGATTGCTGAGGAAGGATTTGCGAAATCCGTCTGACGCAAACATTCCATGCAGATAGCATCCCTGCACGCGCCCATTTTCCGATTGCGCCCCGGCAGGGCGTTCGTTAACTTCCAGCATAGGACGATTGCAATCCGGGCCGGTGGTTTTGCCGATATGGATTTCATAACCCGTTAACATCTGACCCGTCAGCAGGTATTCAGCATTCACATTTGCCAAGTGCTTTTCAGGGTGCATAATCGTTACAATATCAAGATGACCCAGCCCTGCAACTTTCTCCGGCGCGCCTTCAATCCCTTGCGGGTCATCAATTTCACGGCCCAGCATCTGAAAGCCGCCACAAATCCCCAAGACATTTCCGCCGCGCCGAATATGGCCCGCCAGATCGATATCCCAACCTTGGGCGCGAAAAAACGCCAGATCGGCAATGGTTGATTTGGTGCCGGGGATCAGCACTAGATTGGCATCCACTGGCAGCGTTTGCCCCGGTTCGACAATTTGAACGGAAACCGAGGGTTCCAGTTTCAGAGGATCAAGATCGTCAAAATTGGCGATACGCGACAGCCGTGGCACTGCGATTTTGAACCGCCCGGACATGCTTGATTTGATGTCCATCACATCCTCGGCAGGCAGGCTGCTGGCGCGTTCAAACCATGGAACAACACCGATTGAATGCCAATTGGTGCGGGTAACGATTTCGCTTAGGCCGGAATCAAACAATCTTGGATCGCCACGAAATTTGTTAATGATAAAGCCTTTGATCCGGTCCCGATCTGCCTTGGGCAACACCGCATGTGTGCCAACAATCTGGGCAATAACCCCACCACGATCAATGTCGCCCGTCAGAATGACCGGAACATTTGCAGCCTCGGCAAACCCCATATTGGCAATGTCGTTTTCACGCAGATTGATCTCGGCCGGGCTGCCCGCGCCTTCGACGATCACCAGATCGACATCGTGTTTCACCCGCGCAAAACTGTTCATAACTGCGGTCATCAGGCGCGGTTTAAGGGCCGCATAATCCTGTGCTCTAACCGTCGCCAACCGCTTGCCCTGCAGGATGACCTGCGAACCGATTTCGGATTCAGGCTTTAATAAGACCGGGTTTAAGTCGGATACCAAAGCCGTGCCAGCCGCCACGGCCTGCAAAGCCTGCGCGCGGCCAATTTCGCCGCCATCTTCGGTAACCGCCGCATTGTTAGACATATTTTGCGGTTTAAACGGGCGCACAGCATAGCCGCGATTGCGGTACGCACGGCACAACCCTGCCACAAGCAGAGACTTTCCGACATTCGAGCCGGCCCCTTGAATCATTATTGCTTTGCTCATGTTGACCCTCGGCTAAAAGCATAGGGTAATATTTTGATTTGTAAAGGTTCCGCCTAACGCACCGCTCTGAATTAAGGGGCAAAAACGCGGTTTTTCGGTTTTCGTTGATGGCTAAACCGTTCCTCGGTGGCGCAGCCGTGGGCGCATCTTGGGCAACCGGTTTTGGCCGGTTTCAGGCGCAGATGCAGCACTTGGATGCAAATATTCAGACGGATCAATCAACATCGCGCGGCGTTTGCGAAACAAGTAGAATTTGGCCAGCCCACGAAACCGCCCATATGCTGGCGCAAACGGATCTGTTGGGAAACGGTCGCGCCACGCATCGGGCAGCGTAAGGCCGCATTTTTCGGCATTTTCCAACATCCAAACGAGGGAAATATTGCTCAGTGCGCGGGCCTGAAGGAACTGCCGGACATCGCCGCCAACATCACTATGCGCACCGCGAAACCATGCCTGTTCAACATGCCCGGCCCAGTCTCCGGTCGTTTCCCACATCACCGGCGCAAAAGCACTGCGGGTCTCGTCGCGCGCCAGCGCGTGAAAGCCGTTCCTGATCGAAGGTCCAAGCCCATGGCTGTGAAAATCGGTGTTTTCCGGAGCAAGCCGCCACAGCAGCGGATATTCGATACCAAGCGATTTCACCGTGTCCCAGACGCCGATCATTTCAATCGGGGCGGCTGGGTGGCAATACTGAGCGGCAAAACTTTCGCTGAAAGGCCCACCTTCGGCTTGTTTGTAAAGTCGAAAAACCTGTCTTATGTGCCGTTCGGTTGCGTGACCTGATTTCAACAGGCCGATCTGATCAATTATCCCCGCCAACGAACGCGCCGCATAGGCACCACGGGAAAACCCGAACAGGAAAATACGGTCACCGGGGCGATAGCGGCTGGCGATATACCCATAAGCGCGGCGTATCTGGTTGTTGATACCAACACCGGCCACCACATTGATCATCCCGCGCCAAGTCGGCCATTGCAGCCCTTCTATGTAATTCAGCGAAATCTTTGATGATTGCGCTGTCTCGGACAACAGCCGATACGTCAGACCGGCATTGGTTTCCAAACCGTTGCGCAACGTGCTGAGTGTGCCGTCCATGACGACAATATGGGTGATCGGATCGCGCGCCATGATTTTTTTGCCTGTAGTTCGCCCCATAGTACATTCAAAATGGTTGACGTTTTCGTTAACCCGGCGTGCGCCCCAAGGCGGGTCGGATCAAAACGGATTGCGTCGCCATTGACTGTGTGATTACCTTTTGTTTGCGGCATTTATATGACCCGCCACATGGCTGTTAACGGAGTGCTGCAATGCAGTCACAAAATCACGGAACCACAGGTCTTTCAAGTTCACATAAGGCAGATTACGACAGGAACGGCTTTGTGTTCCCGATTGATGTTCTGACCCCGACCGAAGCCGCTACAGCCCGCGCCGAATTGGAACGTATCGAACACGCGTGGCTGGATAACGGTCTGCCTCTGGCGCTTAACCAGTATAAGCGCGTGAATGCGCAGGTGGTAATGCCGCTAGCCGCCCGACTGGCGCTTGATCCGCGTATTCTGGATGCGGTCGAAGGCATACTTGGGCCTGATCTGATGATCTGGTCAGCCGAGTTTTTCATCAAGCAGCCAAACACCCAACATATTGTTTCGATGCATCAAGACCTGACCTATTGGGGCCTTGGGGCAACCGATCATCAGGTGACCGCATGGCTGGCCTTGTCATCAGCGACGGTGGCCTCGGGTTGTATGGATTTCGTGGGCGCCAGCCATAAGAACCCGATTTTACCGCATAAGGACACATATTCCGACCTCAATCTTTTGTCGCGCGGTCAGGAGGTTCAGGTTGATGTTCGGCCCGAAGATAAAACCGCGATTGAACTGAAACCGGGTCAGATGTCATTGCATCATGGGTTGACCATTCATGGGTCTAGCCCGAACCAGTCGGATGACCGTCGGATAGGGTTTGCGATCCGGTATATAAACCCGAATGCCCGCCAGGAAGTGGCAGATCGCGATTATGCCCTGATGGCGCGGGGCGTTGATCTGTCGGGCAACTTCATCCATTACGCAGCGCCTGAACAGTTGTTTTCAAAGGCCGGTCTGGCCCTATATGACCGGATTCGCACCGATCAGGCCAAAGCGCTGGCAGCAGGTGCTGCAGCTGACGTGCCGCTTTATGCCAAACCCGCCTAGGGCTCGACCGGCGACAGATCCAACCCCAGAGAGGCCTCGATCATTTCGGCGACGTCCATGCAAAGATCGTCGTCGCGCCAAGCCCCGACGACCTGAACGCCCATCGGCACGCCTTTGTTCATGCCGGTAGGGACGGTTGCCGCAGGCAGGCCCAGAACATTCAGAATACACATCATCCGTTGCGCCAGGATAATGTCGCGTCTGGTTGAAGGCTCAACGAAATCCTGCTCCAGCCGGAAAGGTTCAGAAGCTGAAACCGGCATGACCAGCACGTCGATATCGTCAAACATCAGGTTCCACGCGCGCTGAATGGTCAGGCGCATCGCCTGTTGTTGCATGAAGCCTTTTAGATCCGGCACGCCAAACGTGGTTTTGTAACTTTCAAGCAGATCGATCACTTGGGGTGATCCGACCTGAACCATGCTTTCTTTCATCATAATTTCGGTTTCGGCATTCAAAAGCTGCCCCCAGGCGATCGCGGCCTCGGTCGCCATTGGCGGGGTGATTTCGATGGTCTGATGACCACGTTCAACTAGAACGCTGGCCGCCAGGTCGACTGCGGCTTCAACTTCCGGTGCTACCCCATCGCCGAACGGATCAACCGAGACGCCAACCCGCAGGGTTTTGTTGCGCGCGCGGCCACTATCGCGGGCAGTGTTCCAGAACGGATCCAACGACGAGCGTTTTTCAAGCGTGCGCATCGCCAGCCGCACGTCGGCCATGTTGCGGGCAATCGCGCCTTGCACCGACATCATTTGCAACGTAGCGCCGCGTTCCGCCGGGGCCGAGGGATTGAACGCCGGCACCCGCCCCATTGACGGGCGCAACGTGGCCAGACGACAGCAATAGGCCGGATACCTAAGCGATCCCCCCAGATCATTGCCGTGTGCAATCACCCCGATGCCAGCCGCCACCGCGGATGCCGCACCACCGCTTGACCCGCCCGGTGTCAGGGTTTTGTTCACCGAATTGATCGTCACTCCGTAGATCGGGTTAGACGTAAACCACCGCAGACTGAATTCTGGCGTGTTCGTGCGGCCAATCGGCACCGCGCCATCGGCCCGCAAAGACGCCACCAAAGGCGAATCGCTGCTTGCGGGCGCATGGTTCAGCGCCGGAATGCCGTTGGAATTTGGCAGGCCTTGAAAATCGACATTGATCTTGATGGTGATCGGCAGACCAAAAAGCGGCCCCGGATGTGCTGGCGGATTGGCATCCATCGCGCGCGCCGTGGCCAAAGCGGTTTCGTCCAAAGGTTCAACCACCGCCCGAAGGCCGGGTTCAAGCGCTTTTATGCGCGCCAGATGCGCCTTGGTGACCTCGGTCACGCTGACGGTTTTTGCTTTGATATTGGCCGCGGTTTGAGTCGCGGTCCATTTGATGATTTCGTCCATGCCACGCTCCATCTGACTTTGTCAGACTAGAGCACAGGTGTTCAAAAGGGTAAATAGCGCAGCATTGGGCAGGCCGAAGCCCGCCCAATGCTGCAAAGCGACCAGATCGTTAGCTTAGGCTGGTCACCATCACCGATTGCAATTGTCCAAAACCGTTGAAATCTGTGGTCACACCAATCACATAAGCGCCCATCGACTGGAACAGGATGTAATCCTCGTCAGCGATATCAGCGGGCAGGTCCAGCTTGTTCATCAGGCTGTCGCTGCTGTCACAGGTCGGCCCAAACACCACGCGGCTTTCGGTTTCCTCGGTTCGGATCACACCCTCGGGCGACAAAACAACGAACCTTTCGACGGCATTCACCATCTTAAACTCGGACAAGCCGCCATATATGCCGTCATTCAGATAGACCGCACCATCGTCGCGCAAGCCTTTTACCTGTGCGGCCAGCGCGAAACTGTCTCCGACCATACCGCGGCCCGGTTCACAGATCAGATCGGGTTGATTATCGCCAAAGGCATCGCGGTTCGCCCGTTTGATGGTGCGAAAAAAGTATTCCAGATCTTCAATGTCGTCGTGACGCATCGACGGAAACCCGCCGCCAACATTCAGGCGTTTGACGTTGATTTCGGCTTTCCGGGCGATTTCCGACGCTTCCATAATGTAAATACGATAGGCCGCAGGTTCTTCGCATTGCGTACCAGGGTGGAAATTCAACGACGGTATATAACCAAGCTCGACGACTTTCTGCAGCAGCTTCACCGCGTCGTTCGGATGCGCTCCGAATTTTGCGCCAAAGTCATAATAAGCCCCGGACACCGGCAACTTGAAACGCACCGCGACTTCGATCCCTTTGGTGGGCACGACTTCGGCCAGCTTTTCCAGTTCAGACATCCGGTCAACCGAATACGAACAAACCCCGTTTTCCACAGCGACTCGCAATTCCGAACGCGTGCGGACCGGATTGTTGTAATGCAAAGCCGCATTTGGCGCCAAACGCCGCATCGTGCGGATTTCGGCAGGCGAGGCCACATCAAACCCGGTTACACCAGCGGCGACCAGATTGGTAAGGACTTGTTCAGACGGATTGGACTTTACAGCATAGGTTACCAGACCGGGAAAGCCATCAAGGAAGCGTTTTGCCTGCGCCTGCAATGCCTCAGGGCAAAAGAAATGCACCGGTTCTTCGGGCTTGCGGGTTGTCAGGTAATGTATCGGGTTTTTCCATTCGGTCTCGGTATAGGACATGGTTACCTCGTTCGTGAAATGAAGCGCGTATATGCGGCGAAAACCTGACAACTTCACTTGTTTTTTTGGTTCATATGACCGAAAGTTACGTCAATATGACGAAACGGCGGTGAAATTACGTGGATGACCTTGATCAACAATTGCTGAATGTACTGTCAAAAGATGCGCGCCTGACGGTTTCGACCATCGCGCGGCAACTGGGGATTGCCCGCACCACCGTTCAGGCCCGAATCGACCGGCTTGAGGACAAAAAAGTCATCGCCGGATATACGATTCGAATGGGCGAGAAATTCCAGCTTGACCGGATCAAAACCACAGTTCTGTTGCATATCACACCGCAAGCCACTGTGCCTTTGATCGGGCGTCTGCGCCGCTACCCGCAGGTGATCGAAGCGCATACCACCTCGGGGCGGTTCGATCTGATCATTTTGCTGGCCTGCCAGAACACGGTGGAGCTTGACGATCTGCTGGACGAGATTTGCGCGCTTGACGGGGTGATTTCCTCGGAGAGTCTGGTTCATTTGGCGACCAGAATTGACCGGGGTATCTAGGCGCCGCAAAGAGGGCGCTGCCCCCTTTGAAACCCCCGGAGTATTTTTGAAACTATGATTGTATTTTGTGTTAGGGTTAGGTGGTTTTGTGACTTTAGGGGCGGCGCATGGATATCTTGGACGGATTTGGGCGGTTCGATTTCAGCGGACCTTTGGCGGCGGGCGAAAGTGTTTCGCATCCGGTTTATGTTTTGGGCGAGGGGCCGCCGATTGTGATCTGGCAGGAATTGCCGGGCATTGGTGTGTCAACCGCCGATCTTGCCCGCAAAATCGCCGCCGAAGGTTACCGGGTATACCTTCCGCATATGTTTGGCCCCTTGGGCAAGTTTCAACTGGGCCGCAATCTGCTGCGCCTGTTCTGCATGCGCCGCGAGTTTCATTTGTTTGCGGCGGGCAAATCCAGCCCAATCGTCAACTGGATGGCCGCCCTGTGCCGCGAGGTCAGTGCGCGCAATAACGGTCAAAAGGTCGGCACCCTTGGCATGTGTCTGACCGGCGGCTTTGCTTTGACCCTGATGGCGGATGACGCGGTTCTGGGCGGGGTCGCAGCCCAACCCAGCCTGCCAATGTTCAAACAGGGTGCTCTGCATATGAGCGAGGCCGAGATCGCCGCCGCCAAGGCCGGCATGGCGGCGAAAGGCGGAGCGATGGCGATGCGCTATCAGGGTGACATGCTGTGCAAATCCGCCAAAACCGACGCGATTACCGCGGCGTTTGGCGATCTGGTGACGGTGCACCAGTTGGACGGCAAGAAACACGCGACCCTGACCGATCACTGGTCAGACGAGGCTTGGGCCCACATGATCGGCTATTTCAACGCGGCTTGCAAAGGCGCGCGCGTTTAGGCCCCTTTTCCTTGGGCGCATCGCGGGTTAAAGAGCCTGCAACCGATTGTGACCCCAAGGGAATGCCCTAATGCCGATGGACAAGAATTTCGATGCCGCAACGGCAGAAGCCGCGCTTTCGCAGAAATGGGAGGCAGCCGGGGCGTTCAAAGCCGGCGCGAATGCCCGCGCGGGGGCTGAAACCTTCTGCATCATGATCCCGCCGCCGAACGTCACCGGTTCCTTGCATATGGGCCACGCGTTCAACAACACGCTGCAGGATATCCTGATCCGCTGGCATCGGATGCGCGGCCATGACACGCTGTGGCAACCCGGGCAGGACCATGCGGGGATTGCCACGCAAATGGTGGTCGAGCGCGAGCTTGCCCGCACCCAGCAACCCAGCCGCACTGAAATGGGCCGCGAGGCGTTTCTGGAAAAAGTCTGGGAATGGAAAGAACAATCCGGCGGCACCATCGTCAACCAGCTGAAACGCCTTGGTGCCAGCTGTGACTGGTCGCGCAACCGGTTCACGATGGACGAAGGTTTCCACGACGCGGTGCTGAAGGTCTTTGTCGATATGTACAACAAGGGCTTCATCTATCGCGGCAAGCGTCTGGTGAACTGGGATCCGCATTTTGAAACCGCGATTTCCGATCTTGAGGTCGAGAATATCGAAGTCGCGGGCCATATGTGGCACTTCAAATATCCGCTAGCAGGCGGCGAGACCTATGAATATGTGGAAAAAGACGAAGACGGCAACGTGACGCTACGCGAGGTGCGCGATTACATCTCCATCGCCACCACGCGCCCCGAAACCATGCTGGGCGACGGGGCGGTTGCGGTGCATCCGGATGATGCGCGCTATGCCTCGATTGTTGGCAAATTGTGCGAAATTCCGGTTGGCCCCAAGCAACACCGCCGCCTGATCCCGATTATTACCGACGAATACCCCGATATGAATTTCGGCTCAGGTGCTGTAAAAATCACCGGCGCGCATGATTTCAACGACTATGCGGTCGCCAAGCGCGGCAATATCCCGTGTTACCGGCTGATGGACACCAAAGGCGCGATGCGCAGCGATGGTGCGCCTTACGGGGACGAGGCTGCCAAAGCACAGGCCATTGTTGATGGCAAAGATTTCACCGAGGCCGAGGTGGATGCGATCAACCTTGTGCCGGACGAATATCGCGGGCTTGACCGGTTTGACGTGCGCAGCAAGGTTGTGGCCGACATTACCGCCGAAGGCTTGGCGGTGATGGTTGCAACGACGCCCGAGGCCGAGGGCGACGCAGCCCCGGCCCCCGCGCCGGGGCCTGAGGGTCAAGAGGTGCCGCAGAAGGTCCCGGAGCAAGTCCGGGACAGCGCCGTTCTTGTGCCATACGTGGAAAACAAGCCAATCATGCAGCCGTTTGGCGACCGCTCGAAAGTGGTGATCGAACCGATGCTGACCGATCAGTGGTTCGTGGACGCCGCCAAGATCGTGCAGCCGGCGATTGATGCGGTGCGCAATGGCGATACCAAAATCCTGCCGGAAAGCGACGCCAAGGTTTATTTCCATTGGCTGGAGAATATCGAGCCTTGGTGCATTTCCCGCCAGTTGTGGTGGGGGCATCAGATACCGGTTTGGTTTGGCCCCAAAGACCTTGGAGGCAACAATGGCCTTCAAGATGTGATCAGCGACCCGAACATGGTCTGCGCGGCAGACGAAAGTGAGGCCACGAGGCTGACAGAAGAATATTATCAAACACAAACTGACGCTGTAGTTAAAATCGAATTCCAATCGTTGACTGAATTGCAGGACCGTTTGATTGGGCGCGAAGCGGGCGGCGAGCAACGTGTCCCCGCTCTGGCGATATGGAATCCAGAACGCACGGAAGTAGTTGTTACCCTCTACCGTGACCCCGACGTCCTCGACACTTGGTTCTCCTCCGGCCTCTGGCCCATTGGCACCCTCGGCTGGACGGGGGACGCAGAACAAGACGCTGCCAATGAAGCGCTGCAAAAGTACTTCCCGACCTCGGTGCTGATCACCGGCTTTGACATCATCTTTTTCTGGGTCGCCCGGATGATGATGATGCAACTGGCCGTGGTCGATCAGGTGCCGTTTCACACCGTTTACGTCCACGCGCTGGTGCGCGATGAAAACGGCAAGAAGATGAGCAAAAGCCTTGGCAATGTGCTCGACCCTTTGGAGTTGATCGACGAATACGGTGCCGACGCCGTGCGCTTTACCGTGACCGCCATGGCCGCGATGGGGCGTGATCTGAAACTGTCCACCAGCCGCATCGCCGGATACCGAAATTTTGGCACCAAACTGTGGAACGCCGCCCGGTTTGCCGAAATGAACGACTGTAAACCCTCAACCGATTTTGACCCAACAAAAGTCAGCCAGACCGTCAATAAATGGATCATCGGCGAAACCGCACGGGTGCGCGAAAGCGTTGACACCTCGCTTGAACAGTTCCGCTTTAACGACGCCGCCAACGCGCTTTATGCGCATGTCTGGGGCAAGGTTTGTGACTGGTATGTCGAACTGGCCAAGCCGCTGTTTCAGGGCGATGATGCCGCAGCCAAGGCGGAAACCCAGGCGACAATGGCCTGGGCGATTGACCAGTGTCTGATCCTGCTGCACCCGATCATGCCGTTCATCACCGAGCAATTATGGGGCGATATCGCGCCCCGCGCCAAGCTGCTGGTGCACGCCGATTGGCCGCAATATGGTGCCGAGTTGATCGACCCGGCAGCCGACCGCGAAATGAACTGGGTGATCGCCCTTATTGACCAAATCCGTTCGGTCCGCCAGTCGATGCATGTGCCCGCCGGGGCCAAAGTCCCGATGATCAAGCTTGAGATTGACGCCGCAGGGCAGGCGGCGCTTGACGGCAATCTGGCGATGATCCTTCGGCTGGCCCGCATCGAAACCCTGACAGTGGCGACCGAGGCCCCCAAGGGTGCGGTAACGCTGGCGGTTGAAGGCGGCACCTTCTGCCTGCCACTGGCGAATGTGATTGATATCGAAAGCGAAAAGGCACGTTTGCAAAAGACGCTGGATAAGCTGGGAAAAGAGGCGGGTGGGTTGAACGCCAAGCTCGCCAACCAGAAATTCCTTGCCAATGCGCCCGAAGATATCGTGCAAATTCAGCGCGACCGGCTGGCCGCAATCGACGAGGAAACCGGAATTTTGCAAGCCGCGTTCCAGCGGATCGCCGCGCTTGGCTGATAACCGCACTACCGAGGCATCCGCTTCGCTGGTGATCCTGCTGGCCGCATTGGCCGCGATGAACGCCCTGTCGGTGGAAATCATCCTGCCCGCCGTCGTGCCGATCTCGGTTGATCTGTCGGTCGGCGAGAAAACCGCCGCGATGCTGATTGGCGCTTATTTTCTGGCTTATGCGTTCGGGCAGATGATCTGGGGCCTGCTGTCAGATGCCTTCGGGCGCAAACCGATGCTGCTGCTGGGGATGACCGGTTTTTTACTGGCGTCAATCGGTGCGGCACTGGCGCCCGATTTCAACACCTTGCTGGCGTTCCGGCTGGCACAAGGGGTGCTTGGGGCCTCGCCGATAATTGCCAATGCGATTGTGCGTGACCTGTCCTCGGGCACCAAAGCCGCGCGCACCATGTCTGTTCTGGCCGCCACCACCGGGGTTGCGCCACTATTGGCACCAGTGCTCGGGTCCGGCTTGCTGGTGCTGTTTTCATGGCGGGCGATTTTCGCCTTTCTGGCGGTGCTGTCAGCGGTCCTGATCGTCACCGCAGCAATGCGTTTGCCGGAAACCCTTGCGCAAAAACAAGCCGCGCGATTGCACCCGAAATTTATCATGCGGCGAACGGCCGAGTTGCTGGGAAACCGCCAGTTTCGCAGCGGTGCACTGGTGATGAGCATTACTTTCGCCGGTTTCGCCAGTGTTCTGACGCTGGGCTCGATCGTTGCGAAAAACGCGTTTCATATCGCACCCGAGGCCTTTGGGTCGGTCTATGCCATCGCAGCAGTCTTCGTCGTCACCGGCGTTTTGTTGGCGCGCGCGCTGCTTAAAACCCGATCCCTCGAAACAGTGGGTGCGATTTCCATGGGCGTGCTGGGAATGGCCGTCGTGTTTCAATTTGGCTTGGCACTAACCACACCCAGTTTCCCGGCCTTCTGGGGCGGCGTCGCGGTTTACATGCTGGCCTTCGGCTTGGTCTACCCGACATTCACCTCATACGCGCTCGAGGCTGCGCACAGCTCGTCTGGCTTTGGCGCGTCATTGATCGGGGCAATGAACATGCTGTTCGGGTTCCTGTCGTCACTGCTGGTGACCTGGCTTTACGATGGCAGCCACCGCGCGATCAGCATCACCATGGTCTTGCTTGGCGGCCTCGCCATCGCGATATTTTTGGTTCTGCACCCGCGCCGGTCCTGACCAATCAGCCAAACCCGACTCTGTAACGCCAACGTCAAACAGCTCCGAAAGGCCCCAACCCCCGGGGCCACATCACGGGCCCACAGCCTCCCGGTTCGAGATGCCGACCCAACGCATGCTCGTTCCCGGCCAATGTGGTTTTAAGCGTGGCTATCTGACCAATGACGCCTGAAACACCAACAACGCCAGAACGGCGGCGATGACGGAAATCAACGGCAGGTTCGCCAGCCCGAATTGGGTGAAGAACACCCCTGACAAAGCCGCCCCTGCCGACATGCCCACGTAAATCGCCGACGCATTCATCGCCATCGACAGGTTCACAGCCTCAGGGGCCAGCCGCACCAATCGCGATTGTAACGGCGCCATGATCATCAAACCCGATGCCGACCACAAAAACGCCAATACCAGTATCAACGCAGGCCAGGGTGTCGAAAACCACAAACCCAAAAGCGCCAGCGCCAGCACGATCAGGCACAGCCGCACCGTGGTTTCTGGCCCAAGCCTGCGTTCAATCGGTGTTGCCAGCGCATTGCCCACAACCCCGCCAATACCAAAGACCAGAAGCGCCACTGGCACCAGTGACACGGGGGTTCCCAGATGGTCCAAGAGCCAGATTGTCAAAAGCGCGTAGGTGATGAATTGCGCACAAATCTGCAGTGCCGTGGTGGCAATGGTCAGCGCCAGCGCCCGGTCGCGCATCACCGCAATCAAGGCAGCGACCGACGCCTTGGTGCCGCGATTTGTCCGATCCATTGCCAGTAAAACCAAGGGCGCCACCAGCAAAGCTGCCAACCCGATGGCCACCCAAGCCGATCTCCAGCCAAACGTCTGCCCCAGAAAACTGGCCAAAGGCACCCCAAACACGGTGGAGAGCGTCAGCCCGGCAAAGACAGTTGCCAATGCCTGCGCGCGTCGTTCAGGCGGCACCATGCTGGCCGCCGCCGCCGAGGCTGTGGGGCCAGCCAACGCCGCCCCAAGCGCCATTGTCACGCGTGACGCCGCCACCGTCGCATAATCACCGGCCATTGCTGATCCGAAACACGACAGCGCCACCAAAACCAGCCCGGCACTGACCAGTTTGGCGCGGGAAAATCCGCCCAATGCTGCCTGCAATCCGGGTGCTGCCACGGCATAAACCAGCGCAAAAATCGTCACCAGTGATGCGATCGACGCCGGGGTCACCCCAAGATCGGCAGACATTTCCGGCACCAATCCGATGATCGAAAGCGACGTGGCCCCGATAAAGAAATAGGCAGCCGCCAGCGCTATCAGCGCGAATCTAAGCCGCATTCGCCCCAGGCCTTTGTGCAGATGGTCGCATCTGTGAACCCACTATTCGTCCGGCCCAGATTGGCCGTACTGATTGGCCTAGCGCAAATCGGTTTCGTCGACAATCACGCCGTAGCGACATTGAATCCATCTGCGAACCCATCTGCCTTAACCACCCCTTGCCGCAAAGGTCAAAATAGGATTTGTTTAGGCTATGACCGGACCCAGATTCACCCCGCTTGTTGCCAGCCTTCCGGCAACCGTGCCGTTTGTCGGCCCCGAAACCCAGGAACGCGCCCGTGGCGAGGCATTTGCCGCGCGACTGGGTGCCAACGAAAACGTCTTTGGCCCATCCCCTCGTGCCATTGCCGCGATGAAGCGGGCAGCCCCTGATATCTGGCAATATGGCGATCCCGAAAATTACGATCTCAAGCAGGCCTTGGCAGCACATCACGACATTCCCGCCGATAACATCGTCGTGGGAGAAGGGATCGATGCGCTGCTCGGCTATCTCGTGCGGATGTTGGTGGAGCCGGCCGACAAAGTGGTCACCTCGCTGGGCGCATATCCGACCTTTAATTTTCACGTTTCGGGGTATGGTGGCGAACTGGTGACTGTGCCGTTTAACGGCGATTTTGAAGACCCGGTTGCGCTGATCGAAAAGGCAATCGAGGTCGATGCGAAACTGATTTATTTTGCCAATCCCGACAATCCAATGGGCACCCGCCATAACGCGGCAGTTGTGCAGGCGGTGATCAACGCGGTGCCCGATGGCAGCCTTTTGGTGCTGGACGAAGCCTATGTGGAATTCGCCACTGATGGCACAGCGCCTCCCTTTGATGTCGCGGATGAAAAAGTGATCCGGTTCCGCACGTTTTCCAAGGCTTACGGCATGGCCGGGGCGCGGGTTGGCTATGGCGTCGGGGCGGTTGATCTGATTTCGGCTTTCAACAAAGTGCGCAATCATTTCGGTATGAACCGCGCAGCGCAGGCAGGTGCGCTCGAGGCTTTGGCCGATCAGAAGTATCTTGAACAGACCATTCAAAACGTCGCCGCCGCACGCGATCGTATCACTGCCATCGCCAAAGCCAACGGCCTAAAAGCGATCCACTCGGCCACGAATTTCGTCGCGATTGATTGTGGACAGGATGGGGTATTTGCCAAGAAAGTCCTCGCCGCACTGATCAAACGCGGCATCTTTGTGAGGATGCCGTTTGTGCCCCCCCAAGATCGCTGCATCCGCCTGTCAGCAGGCCGCCCCGAAGACCTTAACCTGTTCCAGGCCGCCTTTCCCCTAGCCCTTGCCGAGGCCCGCAAATGACCGATTATCCCCGCGACATGGTGGGCTATGGCGCGACGCCACCCAAGGCCGATTGGCCGGATAGCGCGCGGATCGCTGTTAATTTCGTGATCAACTACGAAGAAGGCGGCGAGAATAACATCCTGCACGGCGATACCGCTTCCGAGGCATTTTTGTCGGAAATTGTTGGCGGGGCCGCATGGGAAGGCCAACGCCATCCGAACATGGAATCAATCTATGAATTCGGCAGCCGCGCCGGATTTTGGCGCTTGCACCGGATGTTCACCTCGCGGTTGCTGCCGGTCACGGTTTTTGGCGTCGCATCGGCAATGGAAAAGAACCCGGAAGCAGTCGCCGCGATGAAGGCCGCCGAATGGGAAATCGCCACGCATGGGTTGAAATGGATTGATTACCGCAATGTTCCAGCCGAGGTTGAACGCGCCCACATCGCCGAGGCGATCCGTATTCATACTGCCGTCACCGGTCAACCACCGGCAGGAATTTACCAGGGCCGTTCTTCGGAAAATACGCATCAATTGTCGATGGAAGCCGGATTTGAATACTCCGCCGACAGCTATGCGGACGAGCTGCCATATTACATCGACGGCCCGAACGGCCCGTTCCTGATGGTGCCTTACACGCTTGACGCAAACGACATGCGCTTTGCCTCGCCACAAGGTTTCAACTCGGGCGATCAGTTCTTTGCCTACCTCAAAGACAGCTTTGACGTTCTTTATGCCGAAGGCGGGCGGATGCTGTCGGTGGGTCTCCATTGCCGCCTTGTCGGTCGCCCCGGCCGCGCTGCCTCGTTGATGCGGTTTTTGGATTATGTGCAGAGCCACAAGGATGTCTGGGTGACAACGCGTCTGGATATTGCGCGGCATTGGCAGCAAAACCACCCGGCCGAAAACACAAAACAGGGACGCCGCTAAATGACCTGGACAATGCCTGCCGAATGGCTGCCGCATAAACGCACATGGATGGCGTGGCCGTGCAGTTCCGCGGTGATCGACAGCATCGGGTCGGCCCAAAAGGCCCACGAGGCTTGGTCCACCGTCGCCAATACCATCGCCGGTTTTGAACCCGTCACCATGGTCTGCAACCCCGAAGACGAGGGGACAGCACGCGGCTATCTTGCGCCCGAAGTCACGCTGATCACCCATCCCATCGGCGACAGTTGGATGCGCGATGCCGGGGCCACCTTTGTGGTGAACGAAGCCGGCGCGCTGGGCGGGATTGACTGGACATTCAACGGTTGGGGCGGGCGCACCTTTCCGGAAGGTGCCGCTGATGCGCTGCTGGCACGCAGGCTTATCAGCGAAACCGGGGCCACCCGCATCCCGTCAAAGCTGGTCAACGAAGGCGGCGGCATTCACGTTGACGGCGAAGGCACGGTACTGTTGACCGAAACCGTGCAACTGAACCACAACCGCAATCCAAGCTGGACCCGCGCCGAGGTCGAGGCGGAAATCCATGCGCGCCTTGGCACCAGAAAAGCGATTTGGCTGCCGCGCGGTCTGCTGGGTGACACTATGGATAACGGCACCGATGGCCATGTCGATACGCTGGCAAATTTCGTAAAACCCGGCGTGGTTGTGGTGCATGGCCAGCCTGATCCGAACCACCCTGACCACCAAACCGCCACGGAAATCGAGGCGATCTTGCGCCGTGAAACCGACGCCAAAGGCCGTCCGCTTGAGGTGATCGTTCTAAACGGTCCTGAAGGTTTGTTTGAGGATGACGGCACCCCGATGCCCTGTTCCTATGTCAACTTTTCCTTCGTCAATGGCGGCGTGGTTTTGTGCGGTTTCGGCACCCCGCAAGACGCCGAAGTTGAAAGCGTTTTCCGCCGTCTGTTCAATGACCGCACGGTCGTTATGGTGCCAGCTTTGAACATTTTCAAAGGCGGCGGCGGGGTGCATTGCATCACCCAGCAGGAACCTCTTTGCCAAACGAACGGAGCCTGATCCATGCGGAATGTAACCCTTGCCGCAACCCAGATGGCCTGCAGCGACGTGGTGTCGGAAAACGTCGAACGCGGCGAAAGACTGGTGCGCGAGGCCGCTGCCAATGGGGCCAATGTCATTCTGTTGCAAGAATTGTTCGAAGGCTATTACTTTTGTCAGGACGAATTGCCGGAATTTTATGCCCGCGCCCGACCAGTTGAAAGCCATCCAACGATTGAACATTTCAAAGGTGTGGCGCGGGAACTTGGTGTCGTGCTGCCTGTGTCGTTTTACGAACTGGCTGGCAATGCACGGTTCAATTCGGTGGCGATCATCGACGCGGATGGCCGCAATTTGGGGGTTTATCGCAAAACCCACATCCCTCAAGGATCAGGCTATCAGGAGAAATTTTATTTCTCGCCCGGCGATACCGGGTTCAAAGTCTGGGACACCGCCTTTGGCCGCCTTGGCGTGGCGATTTGCTGGGATCAATGGTTCCCGGAATCGGCTCGCGCCATGGCGTTGCAAGGGGCCGAGATGTTGTTTTACCCAACCGCTATCGGGTCCGAACTGATCCTCAGCGACTGGGACAGCGCGGCGCATTGGCAACGGGTGCAGCAGGGCCATGCAGCGGCCAACCTGATGCCGCTGGTGGCCTCAAACCGGATCGGCACCGAGCCGGGGCGCACCGGTACCGAACTGACATTTTACGGCTCGTCCTTCATCACCGATGCCACCGGCGACAAGGTGGCTGAGGCAGACCGCACCAGCGAAACCGTGCTGACCCACAGCTTTGATCTGGATGAACTGGCCGAACGGCGCGCCTTCTGGGGCCTGTTTCGCGACCGCCGCCCGGAACATTACGGCGTGATTGGAACGCTGGATGGCAACGTACGACGCTAGGGCTTGACCATCCCCCGACTTCGCCGCACCCTGCGCTTAAATACAATTCACACAGGACGACAGCCATGACCAAACCCGAGGAATATATCCCACCGAAAGTCTGGACTTGGGACAAGGAAAATGGCGGCCAGTTTGCCAGCATCAACCGGCCAATTTCCGGGTCCACGCATGACAAAGACCGCCCGGTCGGCAAACATCCGTTGCAGCTTTATTCACTGGCGACCCCGAACGGGGTAAAGGTGGCGGTCATGCTGGAAGAACTGCTGGCGCTTGGCCATAAAGGTGCTGAATATGACGCCTGGTTGATAAATATCGGGCAGGGCGATCAGTTTTCATCGGGCTTCGTTGAAGCCAATCCCAACAGCAAAATCCCGGTTTTGATGGACCATTCAACCACGCCTCCAACGCGGGTGTTTGAAAGTGGTGCGATCCTGTTGCTTCTGGCGGAAAAGTTTAACGCGTTCCTGCCAAGTGATGCGTCCAAGCGTGCCGAATGCCTGTCATGGCTGTTCTGGCAAATGGGCAGCGCGCCCTATCTGGGCGGCGGTTTTGGCCATTTCTATGCCTATGCGCCTTACAAAATGGAATACCCGATCAACCGGTTCGCGATGGAGGTCAAACGCCAGCTTGACGTGCTTGACCGGCATCTGGCCGAAAGCCGTTTCATGGTGGGCGACGAATACACCATCGCCGATATCGCCATCTGGCCATGGTACGGCGCATTGGCCAAGGGCAAGGTTTATAACGCGGGCGAGTTCCTTGACACGGCGTCTTACAAAAACGTCAACCGCTGGACCGATGAAATCGCCGCCCGTCCGGCGGTGAAACGCGGCCGCATGGTGAACCGCGCCTATGGGCCGCTTGAGGAACAGTTGCGCGAACGCCATGACGCCAGTGATTTTGCCACCAAAACACAGGACAAGATCGAGGCTGCCGAAGCCAAAGGGTAAGTCTGGAAAACGCTGCGCCTGCGAGACTTTTAGGGGCCTCCGGCGCGGCGGATGCTCCGGCGGCTGGGTGTAGTTCAGGCCGTGAGGTTGCTTAGAACGGCTGCCGCAAGAGCTGCAAAGGCCGCAACTGAAACCGCTGTTCGGATCAAATGCCAGAACCACCAGGTGTCCCGCAGTTGCGTCCAGTTGGTTGGCATCGAATAAACTGTCCAGCCCATGACCTGTGCGTTGATCGGTTGATTACCGAACCGGGTAATCACGCCTGCTGCTATCATCAGGACAAGCGCCAACACAAACAGGCCAAAGCCTGTACTGCCATAAAACCTTGCGGCCAACAGCAAGGTCAGAACATTGGCCGCCAATCCAAGGACCGGCAGTAGGGTGTTCAGTCCTGCCACGGCGCCTTTATGAACCTCAAGAAATGTGGGAGGTGCAAAGCCCGAAGGGTTGTAACCCCGCCAGATTCCAAAAGTCGCGCCAGCCACCAGGCCGATCACAATCAAAGCAGAAATTTGGACCAGCAACAGTAATCGGGACGAGTCGGGTAGAATAGTTGTCAGAAAAGCATCAGAATTTTGCGTGATTTGCTCTGGGGTGATTCCAAATGCAGGGTGGTTATAATTTGACTTTAGTGGTACTGTATTGAAATGTTGATAACGAAAAAGCCAGGCCGTAAATACGCGTCTGCGTTGCGAGCCGGGCAGGCAGATAAAACGCAAGCGGCGATTTTGGCCGCTGCAGACAAATTGTTCCGCGCCCAAGGCTGGGCCAGTACCAGTGTGGCGGCGATCGCCCGCGAGGCCGGAATATCGCCAGAAACGATCTATGCAACTCTGAAAACCAAACGCGCGATCATGGCGGCAGTGGTGATGCAAACGGTGCGCGGCCAGTCGCCTGACACGCCGTTGATGCAGCAGGCAGGCCCGTTGGCGGTGCTTGCCGAAAAATCGCAAGCCACGCAAATCAAGCTGTTTGCGGGCGATATCACCGGGGTTTTGGCGCGCATCGCGCCGCTAATGTCTGTGCTGAGCACCGCCGCCAAAACCGAACCTGAACTCAATCAGCTTTACCAACGTTTTCACGAGGGCCGCCGCAAGAACCTTGCAGTTGTTGCAGAAGCGATCATGCGGCAGGGAAGTACGCGAAAAAGTATGGACAGCGCAGAGGCGACCGCTGTGATCTGGCGCTTGGCCAGCCCTGAAATGTTCACCCTGATGACAGAAGTTGAAGGGATTTCGGTTGCGGATTTCGAAACTTGGTTGGCATCCAGTTTACGTCGCTTGTTACTGGCTGCAGACTAAACCTTCGAGCCCGCCAAACCTGTTCTTGTTGTAACTAAGAACTGACGCCTTATAGTTGCGAAAAACAGGGGATTTCTATGACCTTTGAGCAAGCCATCGCCACCCAACCCGTCTGGATCTTCTGGTGGCTGAACTGGATGCTGGTCGGCGTTTTCGCGCCACCCTTGGTGTTGTTGATCTGGCGGCAAAGCCGGATGGCGGCGGTAATCAGCATTATCGCAAACGTCGCTGCGGGTCTTGGCGTTGTGTGGATCTTCAACCAGTTGGGCTATGTCAAACTGATGGGGATCACGCATGTTTTACTGTGGACGCCACTGGCAATATACCTGTTCAAACAGATCAAACGCCCTGACATGCCAAAATGGCCCCGCCTGATTATCGGCGTAATGTTTGCCACAATCATGGTGTCACTGGCCTTTGATTATGTCGATGTACTGCGCTATATTTTGGGCGAGCGCAGCCCGCTGGTCTAAGCGTCAGGCACCAACACAACAAGCCGCTATAGCTTGAAGTCAAAGTGCTTGCGCACCGCTTCTTCGATCTTCCATGTGCCTTTAAAGTCGTCCTCAACCACAAAGGCGTCACCTGCCTGAACGGTCACGGGTGTGCCGCCATCGGGCGTGATCACGATGCGCCCGGCCAGCATGTGAACGAACTCGTATGCGGTATAGGTCGCGTGATAGGTGCCCGGCGTTGCCTCCCAAATGCCCGACAACATTGTGCCGTCATTGTTGGTGTGCAGCGCCCAGGTTTTCATCGACGGGGTGCCTTCAACCACCACCCAACCGTCAAGATCGGCGGTGTCAGGTGCGGTCGTCGGGTTATTGTCAAGTTTGGTGATGCTTTGCATAAGATGCCCCTGGATTTATAAAGTCGCCGATTTCGGCTGATCATAACCGTGAAAACTTACGCATTCAATCGAATACGCCACCTTTTCGGCGTGTATTGCGCCTTTGCGAACAGACCTGCTTGACCTCTGGCGGCTGTCCGTCTTAGCTGGTCCCAATCTGGAAAGGCCGCTTATTATGACCGATAAACCCTACGCAACCCCACCCGGTGGCCTGCCGTCGCAATCCGATCTGATGACCGGGCGCGCGGTGTTTACAACGGCCTATGCGGTGATCCCCAAAGGCGTAATGCGCGATATCGTGACATCAAACCTGCCACATTGGGAAGGCGCGCGCGCCTGGATCATCGCCCGCCCGTTAAGCGGATTTGCCGAAACTTTCGCGCAATATATCATGGACGTCGCCCCCGGCGGCGGCAGCTCCAACCCCGAACCCGACCCACAGGCACAGGCGGTTTTGTTCGTCACGGCGGGGCTGATGGACCTTTCAATTGACGGCGCGACGCATCACCTGAAGGCAGGTGGATACGCCTATATACCTGCCGGGGCTAAATGGTCGTTGCGCAATCCGGGCACCAAACCTCTCGGCTTTCACTGGATCCGCAAGTCTTATGAAGACGTGCCGGGCATTGCGCGACCCGCGGCGTTTGTCACCAGCGACACGGCAGTTGCACCAAACGCGATGCCAGATACCGACGGGCGCTGGGCGACCACGCGGTTTGCTGATCCGGATGACATCCGCCACGATATGCATGTCAATATCGTCACCTTTCAACCCGGCGGCCTGATCCCGTTTGAAGAAACCCATGTGATGGAACACGGGCTTTATGTGTTGGAAGGTAAAGCGGTTTACAAACTGAACAGCGATTGGGTCGAGGTCGAGGCGGGTGATTTCATGTGGCTGCGCGCCTTCTGCCCGCAGGCCTGTTACGCCGCAGGGCCGGGGCCGTTTCGGTATCTGCTCTATAAAGATGTGAACCGCCATCCGGGTTTGCGCCTGAAATGATCCTGAAACCTGAAACACTGACGGCGGCGGCTTTCGCGCCATTTGGGCAACTGATCGAGGCTGATCCGGCAACAGCAGTCGAGATTAATTCAGGCTTCACCACCCGTTTTCACGCTTTGGCCACAGCCGAAACCGATGCCAAAACCATCTTGTCGATATTCCAGGGCCGCCCGCGACCGATGACTGTCGGCATGCTGGAACGCCACCCACTTGGCAGTCAGGCCTTCGTGCCGCTTGGCGGGCGGCCTTGGCTGGCGGTCGTCGCTGAAACTCCTGACCCCACCGCCTGCCGCGCGTTTTTATGTGCGGGCCATCAAGGGCTGCAATATGCGGCAAACGTCTGGCATCACCCGTTATTGGTGATCGGCGCGGAACAAGACTTTCTGGTGGTCGACCGCGACGGCCCGGGGCCAAATCTGGAGGAGGTTTTCTTCACGACCCCGCGTCAGATCACAATCTAAGTCCCGCTAACATCATAGTTTCAAAAATACTCAATTCGCTCCGCCAGTTACTCTGGACCACCATCAGCTATCTGATAAGCCCGTTCCTGCACGACGTTCAACGCTTCGGTCAAAGCGGTCTGATACACTTCGGGGTTTGAGCCGTCTTTTGGCACGAAAATCGGGTCACCCGCCACAAATACCAGCTTTGAAAATGGCAGATGCCATTGCATCTTGTCCCATGTGTTCAAAACCCGCCGCCGCGAGGTTGTCATTGCCACCGGCATGATCGGCACGCCACTTTTGCGGGCGATCAAAATAACCCCCGGCCCGGCCTGCTGGGAAATTTTTGGCACATCAGCGGTCATCGTCACCGATTTACCGGCCCGCAGGATTTTCAGCAATTGCAGCGCCGCGCGCGCCCCACCTTTTGGCGTGTCCGTTTCGATTGTGGTGCCAGATCCATAAACCAGCGGCACCCCCATATAGGCGACAGCCTGACCCACCATCCGCCCGTCGCCATGTGCCGCGACCATCAACGTTGGATACACACCGGCCCGAAACCGCGACGCGAATATGAAGCTGTGACCGTGCCAAGTGGCGTAAATATAGGGGCCATCGGTGCCAAATTTGTTGTCGGGATCGGCAGGCACATAGATATGCCGCGACGTGGCGCTGACAAAACGCAGGTATAGCGACAGCAGATAGCTGCCAAACGGTCCCCGCATAAAGGTTTTGATCGCATCTTTCACGTACTTCGCCCTGTTTTTGCTGCTTTGCCTATGATATTAGCGCCTGGAAAAGACAAGGGGAAACCCCCATTGACTCTGACCTTCAAACCCCTATAACCCGCGCATCCGGCCCCTGAAAGGCCGGTTCTTTTATTGGTGTTGGTGGTTCCCGCAAGGGAAGACCTGTCAGGCGCAAGCCAAAGGACAACGCCCTTCATAGTCGCCCCTTGGGCGTCGTAAGAACGAAGGAGATCAGCCGTGACCAAACGCACGTCTGCCAAGTACAAAATTGACCGCCGGATGGGTGAAAACATCTGGGGTCGTCCGAAATCCCCGGTAAATCGTCGTGAATATGGCCCCGGTCAGCACGGCCAGCGCCGCAAGGGCAAATTGTCCGATTTCGGCACCCAGCTGCGCGCCAAGCAAAAGCTTAAAGGCTATTACGGCGATCTGACCGAAAAGCAGTTCCGCCGGATCTATACCGAAGCTGAACGTGTAAAAGGCGATACCGGTGAGAACCTGATCGGTCTGCTGGAGCGCCGTCTGGATGCGGTTGTTTACCGCGCCAAATTCGTTGTAACGGTTTTTGCTGCGCGTCAGTTCGTCAATCACGGCCATGTCACTGTCAACGGTCAGCGGGTCAATATCCCGTCTTACCGGGTGAAAGAAGGCGACGTGATCGAAGTGCGTGATCGCTCCAAGCAACTGGGTGTTGTTCTGGAAGCCGTTGCCTCGTCCGAGCGCGATACACCGGAATATCTGAATGTCGATCACAGCAAGATGCGGGCCGAGTTTGTCCGCATGCCGATCCTGTCGGATGTGCCGTATCCAGTAGTGATGGAACCTAATCTGGTTGTGGAATACTACGCCAAGAACTGATCTTTGGATCAGTTTAGGAATTTGAGGGCTGCCCGTAAGGGTGGCCCTTTTCATTTGGCGGGGCGCAACAGGCCGGGCCTTAATTTTTGAGAGGTGATCTTGTGACGAGTGTTTTGCGGGAAACGAACTTCCGGCCATAATGTCACCAGTTTTGTTCGGTTGCAAATGTCCGGTTTCCGCGGCGGGCTCAACTGATTGACGCAACACGCTGTGCGAACTTCTCCGCTGGCGTCTGGTATTGCAAGGTCTTGCGAGGTCTTGCGAGGCCGTTCGTTCAACTGTCTGGCGATGGCAATGAGTTTTGCTTGAGAATGGACAGATAAATCGGTTCCGCGCGGCAAATACTGCCTCAGAAGCCGGTTGGTGTTTTCGTTTGATCCTCGTTGCCACGGCGATTGTGGGTCGCAGAAGTAGACGTCGACATCGGTTGCTGTGGGCAACGACCGCAAAGATCAGGCCGTTAACTGCCGATCTGAGATTGCCGCTGGCCGCCAGCACCAACAGGCGGCCCGAGCATCCTTTGGTCAAGATCATGCCGACGCCAAAGATTGCGCCGCCGACGATCGCGCCGGAATAGGATCCGGGAATAGCCATGATCCGGGCGTCGGCGCTGTTGATGATGCCGGCCAAGTCGGCGGCCTGTGTCCAGACAATGGCAGTTGAAAGGGTTAGCAACCAGACAGCCATGCGCGGCCCCAATTGGCGGCGGGCGAACTCGACCACCGAGGCGCGAAGACAAAACTGCGAGCGTTGGGCGGCGATCCCAAATGTCAGTCCGACCAGTAATCCCACCAGTCCGGCGCTGTAAGATTCACCGAATGTTTCAACCAGCCACAGCATGCGCCCTCGTACTCTTTTGGCACTTATTAGAATATGTGAATATATTTACCTTGATCTATGTCAGTCAATCGCGCCGCGACACAAAATTATCCGGTGGCGCGGCATTGCCGAAAGCGATATGGCGGAAAGATGAGCTTATTTCGCGCCTTCAAACCGGTCACTTTGGCCGATGCAAAATCCCTGCCACGCTGGCGGCAACCGATCGTTTTGCTGTTCCTGATGGGGGCGGCGATGCCGCTGAGTTTCTCGGTCTGGTCGGCGCTGCTCAACAACTTTGTGGTCGAGGTCGCCGCCTTTGACGGGGTCAAGATCGGCTGGCTGCAATCAGTGCGGGAAATTCCGGGGTTTCTGGCGATTGGAGTGATCGCGGTGATCCTGTTCATGCGCGAGCAGGTTTTGGGGGTCGTGGCGCTGATTGCCTTGGGTATGGCGACCGCAGTGACCAGTTATTTCCCCAGTTTTGAGGGGCTGCTAATCACCACAATGATCAGTTCTCTGGGGTTTCATTATTACGAAACCGTCAATCAATCGCTGCAATTACAATGGCTTGACCGCAAACGTGCGCCGCAAATTCTGGGCTGGATTGTGGCCGTCGGATCGGCCGCCAGCCTGCTGGCCTATGGGCTGATCGTGATGGGCTGGAAGTATTGGGGCCTGACTTACGAGGTGGCGTATCTGATCGGTGGCGGGGCGACCGTGGCGCTGGCGATGGTTGCGTTCTTTGCCTATCCGCAATTTGAAAGTCCGACGCCGCAGATCAAGCGCATGGTGTTTCGCCGGCGGTATTGGCTTTATTATGCGCTGCAGTTCATGGCTGGCGCGCGGCGGCAGATTTTCATCGTTTTCGCGGCCTTCATGATGGTCGAGCATTTCCATTTCAACGTCGATACCCTGACGGCGCTGTTTTTGATCAACTATGTTGCCAACATTATTTTCGCCCCGATCATGGGCCGGGTGGTCACACTGTTTGGTGAACGCAAGGCGCTGACTTTTGAATACGTCGGGCTGTTCGCGGTGTTTCTGGCTTATGGCGGGATCTACTCTTTCGGCTGGGGGGCAACCATGGCCGCCGCGCTTTACATCGCGGATCATTTGTTTTTCGCACTGGCCTTTGCGCAAAAAACCTATTTCCAGAAAATCGCTGACCCAAAGGATATCGCGCCAACTGCCGCCGTGGCCTTTACAATCAACCATATTGCGGCAGTTTTTCTGCCAGCCGGTTTAGGTTATCTTTGGATTTTGCACCCAAGCTGGGTCTTTGGTATCGCCGCTTGCATGGCCTTGGTGTCGCTTGTGCTGGCATTGATGATCCCGCGCCACCCCTCGGAAGGGCGTGAAACGATCTTTGCGCACGGCTCACCACCGGTTTTGGCGGAATGAGCAATGCCGCGCCGGGCGGGCGGTTTCTGACCGGTTCGACCATGGGGCATGTGATCCGGATGACGGTGACAGGGTCCATCGGCGTTACGTTCCTGTTTTTGGTGGATGCGGCAAACTTGTTCTGGGTGTCGTTGTTGGGCGAGGAGCGGCTGATTTCAGCGCTTGGTTTCGCCTGGACGATCCAGTTCTTTTCGGTGTCGTTTGGCATCGGCATGATGATCGCCGCCACCGCCACGGTCTCGCGTTTGATCGGCAGCGGCAATCGCATCGAGGCGCGGTTGCAAACCACGGTTTGTGCGGCGGCGGCGTTTCTGTTGCAATTGATCGTTACAATTTTTGGGCTCTACTACCGCCACGAGATTCTTGCGCTTGCCGGGGCCACTGGTGAAACGGCGGCCTTGGCGGCGCGGTATCTGGTGATTTCGATGCCCAGCCTGCCGGTCATGGCGTTGGGGATGGTCGGGTCAGCGGTTTTGCGGGCCGAAGGGGATGCGTATCGCGCGATGATGATCACGCTGGCGTCGGGCCTGATTTCAATGGTGATTGACCCGTTGCTGATCTTTGGCCTTGGCCTTAGGCTTGACGGGGCGGCGTTGGCGGTGGTGACGGCAAGGGTGCTGTCGGCCATACTGTCTATCTGGTTTGTGATGGGCAAACATGATCTGGTTGGATGGGCGACCGCAGCCGATTTTCGCCGCCTTTCGGTGCCGTTCACGCTGGTTGCGCTGCCGGCCGTGTTGACCCAGCTTTCAACACCGTTTGGCAATTATATCCTCACGTCTGTTATCGCCGGTTTTGGCGATGGTGCTGTGGCCGGGTGGGCCGTGGTGTCGCGTCTGACAGTGCTGGCGTTTGGCGGATTGTTTGCGCTATCGGGCGCGATTGGCGGCATTTTCGGGCAGAATTACGGAGCCGGGCGCTTTGACCGGGTGAAACGCGTGTATCGTGACGCCCTGCTGTTTTGCGCGGTCTATACGTTGATCGCCTGGGCGGTGCTGGTGTTAACCTCGTCCTTTGTCGTGGATGCCTTCCAGTTGGGGGTCGAGGCGACCGAGGTTATACGCGCGTTTACCCTGATCGCGGCTGGCAGTTATATCTTTACCGGCGCCCTTTATGTGGCCAACGCGGCGTTCAACAGTCTGGGCCGGGCGCTTTATTCGACCCTGTTCAATTGGGCGCGCGACGGGTTGCTGGTGCTGCCATTGGCGACGCTGCTCAGTGGGACGTTCGCGGCTGCCGGGGCGATTTACGGGCAGGCTCTGTCGGGGATAATCGTCGGCATTGCCGCGACGATTGCCGGTTGGATATATGTGGCGCGGCTGGAGAAGCGGCACCGGACAGTCGCGTCAGGTTAGTGACGCCAGATATGGATGATAGTCGCGGTGGTCGCTGCGCATGATCATCACCTGGTTCACTGGTGCTACGATACAACTGCACATAGCCGGTGAAAAGGCTGCGCCGCTTTCGCCCAACGCTCACAACATCGTCAAGTTGCAATTGCTTGCTGGGGCCGCGAACAATCCCTATATTCAGGCCAAACCAACGTCCGGAGGCGACAATGAACCTATTTTCCCGCAAGAGTCTTGATTTGCCAATTGCAGACACCGCCATCATTGGCCGCGCAACACCGCTGCCGACAGCAGATATTCACTATGTAAATGGCCGCCCCTTGAACCGCGACATCCCCGACGGCATGGAAGAAGTGCAGTTTGGCATGGGCTGCTTTTGGGGGGCCGAGCGGATTTTTTGGCGGCTTGAAGGCGTCTGGGTGACATCGGTTGGCTATGCTGGCGGGATCACCGAAAACCCGACCTATCAGGAAACCTGCACCGGCATGACCGGCCACACGGAAATCGTGCGGGTGGTTTATGATCCGCGCAAAATCTCGTTTGAAGACCTGCTGAAGGTGTTTTGGGAAAACCATGACCCGACCCAAGGTATGCGGCAGGGCAATGATATGGGCAGCCAGTACCGTTCGGCGATATTCACCACGACGGCGGCGCAATTGACTGCGGCCAAGGACAGCAAGGGCATGTTTCAGGCCAGCCTGAAAAACGGCGGCTATGGTCCCATCACCACGCAAATCGCCCCGCTAGAGGCCGGTTACTTTGCCGAGGATTATCATCAGCAATATCTGGCTAAGAACCCCGGCGGGTATTGTGGCATCGCCGGCACCGGCGTCAGTTGTCCGATTGGCCTTAACGCTTGACGAGGGGGTAAGCCCGCCGTATCCGGCCTCGTACCCAATGGGCCGAGGATAATATGCCAACTTTCACCGCATTCACCACACTGGCCGACAAAGCCAAAGCCGATACTTTGGCCGAGGCGCTGGAAAACCTTGTGCCCGAACCAACAGGCGTTGGCGTTATGCGTCTGGAAGGTGGCGCCGGTCTGTGGGAGGTCGCCGCCTATTTTATCGAAGCTCCGGATCAGGCCGGTATGGCACTGGCAGCAATGGCGTTTGACGCGAAACCATTTGTGATTTCGGAATTGCCGGAAACCGATTGGGTGGCCAAAGTGCGCCGCGATCTGCCCCCTGTGGTGGCCGGGCGGTTCTTTCTTTATGGCAGTCACGACGCTGACAACGTGCCCGAAGGCGTGGTCGCGCTGGCAATCGAGGCGGCAATGGCGTTTGGCACCGGTCATCACGGCACGACGCAGGGTTGCCTTGTGGCGTTGGATCGGCTGGACACCTTGGGATTTCGCGGCAAAAACGTTGCTGATATCGGCTGCGGGACTGCGGTTCTGGCGATGGGGGCGGCGAAAATCTGGCCTGACCATCCGGTGATTGCCAGCGATATTGACGAGGTGGCGATCGACACGGCGGTGGCCAATGCCGATTTCAACGGGCTGGCCGGGCGGCTGAACTGCTGTGTTTGCCCCGGTTTCGAGCATCCTGAATTGCAGGGGGCAGCGCCCTTTGATCTGGTGTTCTCCAATATCCTGAAAACGCCGCTGATCCTGCTGGCACCGGACATGGCCCGCTTTATTGCGCCGGGTGGTTACGCCATTTTGTCCGGCATTCTGAACGAGCAGGCCGACGAGGTTTTGGCGGTTTACGCCACGCATGGCTTTGCGCTGGATGACCGGTTGATCATCGAGGACTGGACGACATTGACGGTAAAACTGGCCAGCTGATAAATCTGCGGTTAAGATTGCGCCCATAAGCTGGACTAAACCAGCATACGAGGCGCGCCATGACAAACAGCAGTCAACTTCAGTTCCAGAAAAACGTGAAGCAGTATCAAAAGTCACCGATGCAAAAGGAAACACCAACCGCAACCGGTTCACGGCGTCTTATCCCGCGCATGCCCTGGATATTACTGCTAACGATTGCGGGGCTGTTTCTGTCTCTCAAAGCGCTGATGCTTGTGCGGATCGGTGAACATGAATACCGCGCCAAACTGGCCAGCTATGTTGACCCTGATCTTGCGCATCGCGTGGCGATAGCGGTGTTAGAACCGGATGTGATCAGCCTTAGGCTGCATGATCTGGCAACACCCTATCTGGTCCGCTCTGACTGCCGCGACATAACAAAAAGGCCGCGTCCGGGAAAGACGCAGCCTTTGTGCTGATAGAAATTTGGCACCGATTAACGGATGTTTTTCAAGCCGATCGAGGCGATGTCACCACGTGACAGGCCGATATCCGACAGCTCATGATCGCTGAGGCGCGACAATGTGTTCTGGGTCAGACGTGTCTGGTTCCAAGCGATGAGGCTTGTACGCAGGTTGTCGAGTTTCGAAATGACGCGGAATGCGGTGATTGCGCCAAAGGGTGCTGGACGGTTTGTTTCAACAGTTGCCATTTTTTTGATCCTGAATGATGGGTGAGCGGCGTTCGGCCGTGTCTGGATGCGCACATAGGTCACGATTCGCAGTCTGACAATCGCCGTGATTGCATGTCCGAAATGCGCCTTGTGCATGGGCCGGGCGAATTTCCCGAAAAGCGACCAAATACGCCGAATTAACCAGAAATCACGACATTTTCAGGCGGATAAAACCGTCATTTTTCCAAAGATTGTTGGCATTTTATTCGGCCACCTACGCTCCAATTTGCGCGCTAAGTCAAAGCTGGCCAATGTTCTTGTTTCGTGCTACCAAGGCGGCAATGAAAAAAATGGGCAGGGGGCGGAATGCGTGTCATCGGAATTGACCCGGGACTCAGGCATATGGGCTGGGGTGTTGTCGAAATCGACGGCGCGAAAACCCGGCACATCGCGAACGGCGTCTGCAATTCCGAAGGCAGCGATCTTGCCATGCGATTATTAAGCCTGCATCAGCAACTGACCGTGGTTTTTCTGAACTACGTGCCGGACACAGCGGCGGTCGAACAGACATTCGTTAACACCAATGGGGCGGCCACGTTGAAACTGGGTCAAGCGCGCGGCATTGCGATGCTGGTGCCCGCACAGCATGGTTTGACTGTGGCGGAATATGCGCCCAATACCGTGAAAAAGGTCGTGGTCGGGGTGGGTCATGCGCACAAACAACAGGTAGAGCATATGGTGAAAACCCAGTTTCCCGGGGTGGTGCTGGCCGGGCCTGACGCCACGGACGCTTTGGCCATCGCACTTTGTCACGCGCATCACGCGCAGTTTTCCGGGCGTTTAGAACAGGCCTTGGCCAAGGCGGCTGCGCGATGATTGGCAAGGTCACCGGACGACTGGATTACAAGACTGACGATCATGCGCTGATTGACGTGCAGGGGATCGGTTACATCGTCTATTGTGCGCGGCCAACTTTGGCGATGATGGGGGCCGGCGGCAGTATGGTGTCGCTCTATACCGATCTGGTGGTGCGCGAGGATTTGTTGCAGCTTTACGGCTTTCCAACCTTGGCCGAACGCGAATGGCACCGTCTGCTGGTGACGGTTCAGGGAGTCGGGGCCAAGGCCGCTTTGGCGATTGCCGGGACATTGGGGGTTGAAGGTGTGGCGCGGGCTATTGCGCTGGGCGATGCCACTGCGATCAAGGCTGCCCCCGGCGTTGGCCCGAAACTTGCGCAGCGGGTGGTGATCGAACTGAAAGACAAAGCGCCGGCAATTATGGCGATGGGGGCATCCGGTTCAGTGCGCGCACGGGCCGACGACAGCATCGTGATTGAACCAAGTTACGCTCCTCCACCGCCACCTCCCGCCCCAACCACGCATTCCGAGGCAGCAGGCGCACGCGCCGATGCCCTGTCAGCGCTTGTCAATCTTGGCTATGGTCAGGGCGAAGCCGCTGGCGCCATCGCCGAAATATCCGCAAATGCGCCCGAGGCAACCACGCCCGAGCTGATCCGCCAATGCCTGCGCCTGCTGGCACCAAAGGGGTGACGTGATGACCGAACCCGACCCGAATTTGCGCCCTGAAGAACGGCCCGGCGACGCGGATCGCGCGCTCAGGCCGCAAAGCTTGGACGAATTTGTTGGCCAGCAAGACGCCAAAGCCAACCTGCGGGTGTTTATCGAAAGCGCGCGGCAACGCGGGCAGGCGATGGATCATACGCTGTTTCATGGCCCTCCCGGTTTGGGAAAAACCACCCTGGCGCAGATCATCGCCCGTGAATTGGGGGTGAATTTCCGCATGACCAGCGGTCCGGTTCTGGCGCGAGCGGGTGATCTGGCGGCGATCCTGACCAATCTGGATGAACGCGACGTTTTGTTCATCGACGAAATCCACCGGCTGAACCCGGCAGTCGAGGAAGTGCTGTACCCGGCGCTTGAGGATTTTGAGCTTGATCTGGTGATTGGCGAAGGCCCGGCGGCACGTACCGTAAGAATAGATTTGCAGCCGTTCACGCTGATTGGGGCCACGACGCGGCTGGGTTTGCTGACCACTCCGCTGCGCGACCGTTTCGGTATTCCGACGCGGCTTGAGTTTTACACTGAAGACGAGCTGCTTTCCATTGTCACCCGAGGGGCGCGTCTTATGGGCGCGCATGCAAACGAAGACGGCGCGCGTGAAATTGCCCGTCGCGCCCGTGGCACCCCTCGGGTTGCAGGCCGATTGCTGCGCCGGGTGGTGGATTTCGCAATCGTCGAAGGCGATGGTTCGGTTTCCAAGGAAATCGCCGATCACGCATTAACCCGTCTGGGCGTCGATCATCTTGGCCTTGATAATGCCGACAGGCGTTATCTCAGGCTGATTGCCGAGGCTTATTCAGGTGGCCCGGTCGGGGTAGAGACACTTTCTGCCGCATTGTCTGAAAGCCGCGATTCCGTAGAAGAGGTAATTGAACCCTATCTGCTGCAACAGGGCCTGATCCAGCGCACCCCTCGGGGACGGATGCTGGCGGCCAAAGCGTGGCGCCACCTTGGGATGGCAGAACCAAATGCCGCCCAACTGACTGATTTGTTTGGAGACTAAGTTGAGTGATATTCCCCTAAGCGCTGGCCGCGTAGAAGATCTGTTCAAGGCCAAAGACGGCACCTATCGGTTTTCCCGCTGGGGCCGCGAAATCGCCCCGGTGGTGTTTGGCATTGACGACGTGACGCTGGATCACCTGAAAGACGCGATGGCCGAAGTGGTCGGCATCGCCAACATGAAATTCACCGAAACCGATCCTGAACTTGGCGCGAACCTGATGATGTTTTTCTGTCAGGACTGGGACGAACTTGACATGGTGCCCAACCTTGACAAGCTGTTGCCGGATTTCGAAATCCTTAAATCCTCGTTGAAACGCAGTGGCGCAAACCAGTACCGGACCTTTTCGTTTGACGATAATGGCGGCATTAGGGTTTGCATCGTTTTACTGCGCTACGACGAACATATGGCCGAAAGCCCGATCCAGACGATCGGGGTGGGTCAGATGACCCAATGTATCCTGCTGTGGGGGGATGAGGCTTTCACCACCGATACGCCCATCGGGATCATCCCGCAAAACGGCATGTGCATCGTCAAGCCAAACTATGCGGCTTTGATTCGCGCGGCCTATGATCCAACAATGCCGCCTTCGGCCACGGATTCCAGCCACGCGATGCGTTTGGCGGCACGGGCGGAATTGTTGCTGGAGGATATGATCGAAGATGACGCATAATTTCACCTGCCGGGTCTATTACGAGGACACCGATCTGGCGGGCGTGGTTTACTATGCAAACTATCTGAAATTCATTGAACGCGCCCGCACGGAAATGGTTGCAGAGCTGGGGTTTGATCAGACCACGATGAAGGCTGACACCGGCATGGTTTTCGCGGTTCGCCGGGTCGAGGCGGATTATCTTCTGGCGGCGAAATTTGCCGACGATTTGACAGTCGCAACAGATGTTCTGGCTGTGACGGCGGCGCGGATTACGCTGGCGCAAACTGTGTTACGAAACGCCGAAATCCTGTTTCTGGCCAATGTTATCCTTGTTTGTTTGCAGGAAAATGGCCGACCTGCGCGGATTCCAGCCGATATTCGCGCTAAAATGGAACAAATCCGGCGCTAATCCACGTTGATCAACAGGGGCCATGGTATTCGCTTTGGGACTTGGTTAAAAGTGTGGGTATGGGACAAGTCCGTCGTTAAGAACCGGACTAAGCAGATGAGCAGGGCTGATGGAAACCGAAACACTCGCGGCAGTGCAGACGATTGATTATTCGTTGCTGGCACTGTTCTGGCGCGCCACATTTATCGTAAAACTGGTGCTGATTGCGCTGATGGTCTCGTCCTTTTGGTCGTGGGCGATTATCTTTCAGAAATTCATCAATTTCCGCATTGCGCGGCGGGACGCGTCGATGTTTGACCGGGCCTTTTGGTCGGGCGATCCGCTGGATGAATTGTACGACAAGATTGGTGAAAAGCCGCGCGGTGCTTCAGAAAAGATTTTCTGTGCCGGAATGTCGGAATGGCACCGCTCGCACCGATCCGACGGCGCGTTGATTGCCGGTGCGCAGGCGCGGATTGACCGGTCAATGGATGTGGCGATTGCGCGCGAAACTGAACAGCTTAACCAAGGGCTGACTTTTCTGGCCACGGTTGGGGCGACAGCGCCGTTTGTTGGTTTGTTCGGCACCGTCTGGGGCATCAAGAACGCATTTCAGGAAATCGCAGCCCAGCAAAGCACCAATCTGGCGGTGGTCGCCCCCGGTATCGCCGAGGCACTTGTTGCTACGGCTTTGGGTTTGGCGGCGGCAATCCCAGCGGTGATCTTTTATAACAAACTGTCGGCGGATGCTGATCGGATCGGCGCCGGGCTTGACAGTTTTGCCGATGAATTCGCGACCATCCTGTCGCGGCAACTGGATCTTTAAGCGATGAGTGCGGCAGTCATCCGGGGCGGGGCAAGCAACAAGCGGCGCAATCGTCGGGCGCGGGCCAAACCGATGGCCGAGATTAACGTAACCCCGTTTGTTGATGTGATGCTGGTGCTGCTGATCATATTCATGGTGGCAGCCCCGTTGCTGACGGTTGGAGTGCCGGTTGAATTGCCGAAAACTGCGGCAACACCTTTGCCCAGCGAAGACGAGCAACCCTTGACGCTGGCGATCACCGCGGCGGGTGAACTGGTATTGCAAAGCACCCCGATCACCCGCGACGAGCTGATCACCCGGCTGCGATCCGTTGCCGCCGAACGCAACAGCGACAAAATTTTCCTGCGCGCCGACGGGGCGGTGCCTTACGAGATTGTGATGCAGGTGATGGGGGCCTTAAACGCCGGCGGATTTCGAAATATCGGCCTTGTAACCGATTCAGGGGGCCCGAAGATGAACGGGCAAGACAACTAGGCGTGCGGGGTGGAAACGGGCACCTACATTTCGGGATTTGCGCATGTCGCCGTTATCGGATGGGCGATTATCGGCGGGTCTTTGTTTAACGCTGAACCAAAACCACAAGTACAGGTAACTGACGTGTCGGTGATTTCTTCGGCGGCTTTTGACGCGATGTTGTCCAAAGCGCCGGATGCGGCGACGGATGTAAACACACCACAAACACCCGATCAAACTGCGCCCTTGCCGCCGCAACCAACCGCCGATCAAAGGCCCATCCAGGCCAAAGTGTCCGAGCCGGACAAACCAAGCAAGACGGATCAGAACCCTGACCTCAAGGCAATCATAGCCCCGCCCCGAACTGCGGCTTTGACTGAAGCGCCTGAAACCCCGGAACCGCCCGCAACCGATCAGGTGGGGGCGACGTTGATCGTGCCGAACGCGCCGGTTGCCAAAACCGATCAAAGCGGGCGCAAACAGCCTGACAAGCTGGCGTTGGTGGCACCTGCGGAAAAGCCAGCCCCGAAAGTGGCGACCGAGGCGGCGCCAAAGCCGCCGACAGATGCCGAAACCGCAAAAGAAGTCGAAAAATCAACAACCCCCGAAGGGGTGTCGGAAACGCCGGTAAAGCCAAGCACGGAAAAAGCGCCGGATCAGGCCTCGACTGAAATTATCACCGAAGCGAAAGAGCAGAAAAGCACGGTTGCCCCGGTGAAATCCAGCCGCCCTAAGGGCCGGCCGGCAACCCTCAAGGAAAAGGCGAATGCCGCAAAGGCAATCGAATTGGCGTTGGCGCAGGCCGTAAGCGAAGCTGGAACCGGCAAACCAGCTGAAAAACCGCGCGTGGCCGCAAGTGGTCCGCCATTGACGGGCGGCGAGGTTGAGGGCCTCAGACTGGCAGTGCGCGATTGTTGGAATGTCGGGTCGATGTCAACGGATGCGATGAAGATCACGGTCGTTGTTGGAGCCTCGATAAAGCGTGACGGTAAGGTGGACGCGACGTCTGTAAAGATGATCTCGGCAACGAACGGGCCGGATGCTGCCATCAAGAAAGCCTATGAAACCGCCCGGCGTGCTGTCATTATGTGCGGTGGCAGGGGGTTTGTTTTACCTGCTGAAAAATACGACCATTGGCGCGACGTTGAAATTACCTTTAACCCCGAGAAAATGAGGAACAAATGACCGTTTCCCAAAAAGCATTTTCACTTTTTCTGGCCGCCTTTTTTGGCCTTGCTGGTTTTCACGTTTCGGCGCAAACGCCGGGGCCGCTTAAGATCGAAATCACCGAAGGGGTTATTGAACCCATGCCATTCGCGGTACCGGCCTTTGTTGCCGAAACCGTTTCAGCCAAAGATCTGTCCGAAGATCTGGCCGCTGTGGTGATCGCCGATCTGGTTGGCACCGGCCTGTTTCGCGACATTCCCCGCAACGCGCAGATTTCCGGTATTTCCAATTTTGACAGCCCAATTCAGTTTTCCGACTGGAAAGCCGTGAATGCGCAAGCCCTGATTACCGGCGCGGTTTCCACGCAATCGGGTGGACAGTTGGTGGTTAAGTTCCGGCTGTTTGATGTGTTCGCGCAGGCTCCGCTTGGTGAAGGCCTGCGGTTTGTCGGGACAACGCAGGACTGGCGCCGGATGGCGCATAAGGTCGCTGATGCGGTTTATGCGCGGCTGACCGGCGAGAGTGCCTATTTTGACAGTAAGGTTGTGTTCGTTTCAGAAAGCGGGCCGAAAAATGCCCGTAACAAACGTCTGGCAATTATGGACTACGATGGCGCTAACCTGCAAAACCTGACCGATGATCGTTCGATTGTGTTGGCACCGCGCTTTTCGCCTGACGCGACCAAAGTGCTTTACACATCTTATGAAACCGGTTCGCCACGGGCGTTTCTGTTGGATTTGTCGACGTTAAAACGCAAGGCGCTGGCCGAATTGCCCGGCATGTCCTTTGCCCCCAGATTTTCGCCTGACGGGCAGAATGTTGTTATGTCGGCCTCGCTTAGCGGCAATACTGATATATACATGGTCAATCTGCAGTCGTTGCAGGCGACGCGCCTGACCACGGCCCCGTCCATCGAAACCGCCCCGAGTTTCAGCCCCGACAGCCAGCAGATCGTGTTTGAAAGCGACCGCAGTGGCAACCAGCAGATTTACGTGATGCCTGCCAGTGGCGGCGAAGCCCGGCGGTTAAGTTTCGGCGAGGGACGGTACGGAACACCGGTGTGGTCGCCGCGTGGCGATTTGGTGGCCTTCACCAAGATCAACCAGGGCCGGTTTCATATCGGGGTCATCCGGCTGGATGGCAGCGAAGAACGGTTGCTGACCTCGTCTTTTCTGGATGAGGGGCCGACATGGTCGCCAAATGGCCGGGTTCTGATGTTCTTCCGCGAAACACCAGGCGCGAACGGGGCGCCATCGCTTTATTCGGTGGATATTACCGGTCGCAATCTGAAAAAGGTGTCAGCAGCCGGAAACGGGTCTGACCCGTCATGGTCAAGGCTTCGTGAATAGAGATGTAAGGCCGATACACAAACCGGCCAATTAGTGATACAATCGGCCACGAGCAGGCCAAAGCCACAAAAAACCCAGAAAGAGGAACAGGAAAATGAGAATTAGTTTGGCACTTATACTGGCCGCAAGTGTGTTCGCCCTTGCCGCCTGTAACAGTCAACTTCCCAACAGCGGAAGCGACACGGTTGATCTGAATAAAAGCGGAAATTTTGCGCAAAACTCGCCCGAATTTTTCGTTGCTTCAGTTGGCGATCGTGTGTTGTTCACTGTTGACCAAAGCACATTGAACGATGAAGCGCGCTCGATCCTTGATGCGCAGGCGACCTGGTTGGCGCAAAATGTTGAATTTAAAGCGCTGATCGAAGGCCATGCAGACGAGCAGGGCACACGCGAGTACAACCTTGCGTTGGGCGCACGGCGTGCCAGTGCTGTGCAGGCCTACCTTGTCAGTCGGGGCGTCGCAGATAACCGTCTCAGCACGATTACATATGGTAAAGAACGCCCGATTGAGATTTGTTCAACCGAGGCGTGTTGGTCACAGAATCGGCGCGCCGTGACTGTGGTGAATGCAGGCGGCACCAGTTAGGCATAGGAAACCGGGCGAATGATGATGTGGCGACAGATTGCGATTTCTTGGTGTCTGGCGATTTTGCTTGCAACGCCTCTGGCGGCGCAATCACGCAAAGAGTCTCTGGCGGATATCAGGCAGGAACTTTCGTTCCTTCATGTGGACATCCAACGGCTGAAAACCGAGCTTTCGACCACCGGCAACAGTAATTCTGTCGGCAGTTCCAACGGCGAAGCGCTTGAGCGTATTGACGCCATCGAGGGTGAAATGCGGCGTTTGGCAGGCAAGGTTGAAGACTTGCAGTTCAAGCTCGAACGCGTTGTAAAAGATGGCACAGCCCGTGTTGGCGATCTTGAGTTTCGGCTGGTTGAACTGGAAGGCGGGGATGTGTCCAAACTGGGCGAAACCACCACGCTTGGCGGGGCTGACATTCTGCAAACAACCACGCCGATGATCGTCGAAACGCCGCAGACCAAGGGCAACGCCGAACTGGCGATCAGCGAGCAAGCAGATTTTGATGCCGCCAAAGCCAGCTATGACAAAGGCGACTTCAGTCGCGCTGCGGATCAGTTTCAGACCTATATCGATAACTATCCTGGCGGTGTTCTGACCGGAGATGCGCATTATTGGCGCGGCGAATCTCTGGCCATGGCTGATGATTGGAGCAAGGCGGCACGGGCGTTCTTGCAGGCTTTCTCCAGCGCGCCGGACGGGCCGCTGGCACCTGTATCGCTGTACCGGCTTGGTGTCAGTCTGGACAAGATCGGCCAGCGCAACGAGGCTTGCCTGACCTTAAACGAGGTCAATGTGCGCTATCCGGGTACGGATGCCGACAGCAAAGCACGCGCCGACCGTTCAGCGATGAATTGTGCCACCTGAACCGCAGCCGGTGTTGGACTTCACCGACCAAATGCGCGTCTGCCTGCCTGATGAGACCCCCAAAAGCTTGGGTGTCGCGGTTTCTGGTGGCGGCGATTCCACGGCACTGCTGGTGATGTTGTCAGACTGGGCCAAGCCGCTTGGGGTGACGCTTAATGCAGCAACAGTCAATCACGGCCTCAGACCAGAAGCATTGGATGAAGCGGAACAGGTCGCGCGTTTATGTGCGGCATTGAATGTGTCGCATACCGTGTTGCATTGGACGGGCTGGGACGGCAAAGGGAACTTACAAGATCAGGCGCGACGCGCCAGGCACGGCCTGCTTGCTAAATGGGCCAAAAGTCTTGACTTGGCGGTGGTTGCCCTTGGCCACACATCCGAAGATCAGGCCGAAACTCTGGTGATGCGGTTGATGCGCGGGTCTGGCGTTGACGGGCTGGCCGCAATGCCAATCGTCAGCCAACGAAGCGAAATCCGGTGGATCAGGCCACTTTTAGGCGCTGCTCGCGAAGAATTGCGCAATTTCTTGCGGGTGCGCGGAATTGCATGGTCTGAAGATCCCAGCAATCAAAACGACGCATTCGAGCGAATTCATATCCGTAAGGCGATCGAAGGGCTGGGTTTGTCAGTTCAGGGGCTGGCCAATACGGCGGCACGGATGCAGGAAACCAGACGGTTTCTAGAGCGCATGACGCAACAAGCCGCACGATCGCTGGCCACAATTACACCTGCTGGCGACATCACAATCAGCCGCGACGGGTTCTTTCAACTGGACACGGAATTGCAAAACAGGCTGTTGTCGCACAGTCTGAAATGGGTGGCATCAGCCGACTATCGCCCACGTTTCGACAGCCTGCGCAACTTATTGATAAAGCTTGAGAATGGTGAAAAGTCAACGCTTGCAGGATGTGTGATCACGCCCAACCGGAACGCTACATTCACCGTCAGCCGTGAATACGCGCAGGTTGGTGATTTGGTGACAGTGCCAAGTGCTGCATGGGATCATCGCTGGGTTTTAACTGGCGGACCGGAAACAACAGGCGTCACGATCCGCGCAACGGGTGAAAACGGCTTGTTGGCTTGCCCCGATTGGCGCGCCATGGGGCTACCCCGAACAAGCCTGATCGCAGCGCCGTCGGTTTGGCATGACAGCCAGTTAATCGCCGCACCTTTGGCAGGTTGGCCGCAAGGTTGGTCAATTAGCCTGCGAAAAGGTGCCGAGGATTATTTTTCCTCGATTTTATCGCATTGAATCCTTGGCTGTGATGCCTATGTTAGGCTCAACTTTGTCACGCATACCCGCGTGACCCTATTTTAGGAGCAGATGTTTTGGGAAACACGCGCAATATCGCTTTCTGGGTCGTCCTGTTCCTGCTGGTCGTCGCCCTGTTTAATATGTTCAGTAACAGCACCTCGACGCTTGGAACCAACGAAGAGCGGTTTTCGGGCTTTATGCAGGCAGTTGGCCGAGGCGAAGTCAAAAGCGTCGTTCTGAACGGTGAAAAGATCATGGTCACTGGTACGAATGGCGATCAGTACCTCACCATTCAGCCGCAGGGCGCAGCAAGTGAAGTCACTGACGCCTTGCTGACCGCCGGTGTTTCGATCGAAGCCAAACCGCAGGAACAATCAGGTATCATGTCCCTGGTGGGCGTCTGGTTGCCGTTCCTGCTGCTGATCGGTGTCTGGATATTCTTCATGAACCGGATGCAAGGTGGCGGTAAAGGCGGGGCCATGGGTTTTGGTAAATCCAAGGCCAAACTGCTGACCGAACGCTCGACCCGTGTGACGTTTGACGACGTTGCCGGAATTGACGAAGCCAAAGAAGAGCTGGAAGAGATCGTTGAATTCCTGCGCGACCCGCAAAAATTCAGCCGCCTTGGTGGTAAAATCCCTAAGGGCGCTTTGCTGATCGGCCCTCCGGGGACAGGTAAAACCTTGCTGGCCCGCGCCATTGCCGGCGAAGCAGGTGTGCCGTTTTTTACCATCTCGGGGTCGGACTTTGTGGAAATGTTTGTCGGCGTCGGCGCAAGCCGGGTGCGGGATATGTTCGAGCAGGCCAAAAAAAATGCGCCTTGTATCGTGTTTATCGACGAGATTGACGCAGTCGGTCGGCATCGTGGGTCAGGTTATGGCGGCGGTAATGACGAGCGCGAACAGACATTGAACCAGTTGCTGGTTGAAATGGACGGGTTTGAAGCCAACGAAGGCGTGATCCTGATTGCGGCGACCAACCGGGCCGACGTGCTTGACCCGGCTTTGCTGCGCCCCGGTCGGTTTGATCGCCAGGTGCATGTGCCAAATCCTGACATAAAAGGCCGCGAGAAAATCCTGAACGTACATGCCCGCAAAACGCCGCTTGGCCCTGACGTTGATCTTAGGATCATCGCGCGTGGCTCGCCGGGGTTTTCCGGTGCTGATCTGGCCAATCTGGTGAACGAGGCCGCCTTGCTGGCTGCGCGCACCGGTAAGCGGTTCGTGATGATGGAAGACTTTGAGAACGCCAAAGACAAGGTGATGATGGGGGCCGAACGGCGCTCCATGGTGCGTACCAAAAAGCAGATCGAAAAGACCGCCTATCACGAGGCAGGCCATGCCGTCGTCGGGATCAGCCTGCCGGAATGTGACCCGGTTTATAAGGCCACGGTGATTGCCCGCGGTGGCGCACTTGGCATGGTCGTGTCGTTGCCGGAAATTGACCGGCTGAACTGGCAAAAGAACGAATGCGAACAAAAGCTGGCGATGACCATGGCCGGTAAAGCCGCCGAGATTATCAAGTACGGCGAAGACAACGTCAGCAACGGGCCATCGGGCGACATTCAGCAAGCGTCGTCTTTGGCGCGGGCGATGGTGATGCGCTGGGGCATGTCTGACAAGGTCGGCAACATCGATTACACCGAAGCGCATCAGGGTTATGGCGGGCAAGGGGCCGGTGGCTTTTCGATCTCGGCCAAAGCCAAGGAAACCATTGAAGACGAAGTGAAAACTTTGATCGACAGAGGGTATGATCTGGCCAAAAAGATCCTGCTCGAAAAGAACGACGAGTTTGAACGGCTGGCTTTGGGGTTGATCGAATATGAAACGCTGACCGGCGACGAGATCAAGAAGATCATGGCGGGCGAGCCTTTGAACCGTGGTAGCGATGAAGAAGGTGGAAGCGCTGCCTCCGGTGGCAACACCACCAGCGTCACTGCCATTCCTAAAACCGCCAAGCCGAAATCCAGTGGATTAGAGCCGGAACCGTCGGCCTAAACAAATTACGAATTCACTGAAACACCCGGCCTTGTGTCGGGTGTTTTTGTTTGGCTTGCTTGCAACTGCCATGCGCTTGCCGCAGGGTAACCATACCCAATCGGAGCAAATTATGCCTGCCCTTATGCCGACAGATTTTTACGCAGATGTCACCTTTCTTGGTCAGGTGAAAAACCGCGACGCAAAGTTGGCCTCGGAACCTTTGGCCGAAGTCATGGCGCGGTTTGATGGCCCTGAAGGCGAGGCGCATGGAGGCCTGACGCGGCTGTCTGACAGCCGGGTAACCGCGCAATATAAAAAAGGTACAGTGATCCGCAACACAAGGCAGTTTTCTATTCTGTCAGCCGAGGAACTTGCTTTGATCGCCGCTGATATGGGGATGGACGCCTTTGACCCGCGGTGGGTCGGGGCGTCGATCGTGCTGCAGGGGATACCGGATCTCACCCTTGTGCCACCATCGTCAAGGTTGCAGTTTCCGTCGGGTGCGACGCTGGTGGTGGATATGGAAAACCGTCCCTGTGTTTTGCCAGCCCCGGTAATTGACGCCGAACACCCAGGCAAAGGTCGCGCCTTCAAACCTGCCGCCAACAACCGGCGCGGGGTCACGGCATGGGTGGAACGCGAAGGTCTGATCCGTATGGGTGACCGCGTTCGGCTGCATATTCCGGATCAGCCTGTCTGGACGCATTCGCCCAAGTAAATTGGGCGATCAGTTGTAGAGGCCGATCGAAGTTTCCGAAACGAAATTTCCCGGATGGGCAAGACGATTCCGAACGTCAATATGTCGGAAAGCGTATTCGCGGCTGACAGTTTCACGGATATAGCAAACTCAAGTAGCACCAGCGCGCGATTATGTGGTATACCACAGAATAGCGTTACGTGGAAAACCATGCTGGCGGCATCAACAGGGGAAATAAATGGCCTATAAATCTGACATCGAAATCGCGCGCGAGGCAAACAAGCAACCAATTCAAGCGATTGGCGCCAAGCTGGGCATACCTAGCGAACATTTGCTGCCTTACGGACATGACAAAGCCAAGGTTTCAGCCGAGTTTATCAAAGCCCAGCGTGGCAAGAAAAATGGCAAGCTAATTCTGGTCACGGCGATCAATCCAACCCCGGCGGGCGAAGGCAAGACCACAACGACGGTCGGTCTGGGTGACGGCTTGAATGCGATTGGCAAAAAGGCCGCTATCTGTATCCGCGAAGCCAGCCTTGGGCCGTGTTTCGGGATGAAGGGCGGGGCTGCCGGTGGCGGATATGCGCAAGTCGTACCGATGGAAGAAATGAACCTGCATTTCACCGGTGACTTCCACGCGATCACCTCGGCGCATAACCTTCTGTCAGCGATGATCGACAACCATATCTATTGGGGCAATGGGCTTGAGATCGACGAACGTCGGGTTGTCTGGCGGCGTGTTCTGGACATGAACGACCGCGCGCTGCGCGATGTTGTCACCTCGCTTGGCGGTGTTTCCAACGGCTTTCCGCGCCAGACCGGTTTTGACATCACGGTTGCCAGCGAAGTTATGGCGATCCTGTGTCTGGCGCTGGATCTGAAAGACCTGGAAAAGCGTCTGGGTGATATTATCGTCGCATATCGGCGGGACAAAACCCCGATTTATTGCCGTGACATCAAGGCTGATGGCGCTATGGCGGTGTTGCTGAAAGACGCGATGCAGCCCAATCTGGTGCAAACGCTGGAAAACAACCCAGCCTTTGTGCATGGCGGACCTTTCGCGAATATCGCGCATGGCTGCAACTCGGTCGTGGCAACCACGACCGCGCTGAAGCTGGCGGATTATGTCGTCACCGAGGCTGGCTTTGGGGCCGATTTGGGTGCCGAGAAATTCATGAACATCAAATGTCGCAAAGCCGGGCTTGCGCCGTCGGTTGTGGTTTTGGTGGCGACAGTGCGCGCGATGAAGATGAACGGCGGCGTGGCCAAGGCTGATCTGGGGGCGGAGAACGTCGCGGCCGTGACAGCAGGCTGCCCTAATCTGGGACGTCACATTGGCAATCTGAAATCGTTCGGGGTGCCAGTGGTGGTGGCGATCAACCATTTTGTGTCGGATACTGATGCAGAAGTGGACGCAATCAAGAAATATGTGGCCACGCATGGGTCAGAGGCTATCCTTTGTAAACATTGGGAAAAAGGCTCGGCTGGTGTCACGGAACTGTCAACTCGCGTGGCCGAGATTGCCGATTCAGGCATCGCGAATTTTGCGCCGCTTTATCCTGATGAGATGAACCTGTTTGAGAAGATCGAGACAATAGCCAAGCGGATTTACCATGCCGACGACGTGCTTGCGGATAAAAGCATCCGCGATCAGTTGAAGGCCTGGGAAGCGCAGGGTTACGGCACTTTGCCGATCTGTATGGCAAAAACCCAGTATTCGTTTACCACCGACCCAAACCGGCGCGGCGCACCAACCGGTCATTCGGTGCCGGTTCGTGAGGTTCGCCTGTCAGCGGGGGCCGGATTTGTGGTTGTGATTTGTGGTGAGATCATGACAATGCCCGGTCTTCCACGCGTGCCGTCTGCGGAAAGTATTATGCTGAACGATCAGGGGCAAATCGAAGGCTTGTTTTAAGCGGGTGCGGTGGCGCGGGGCATCGAGCCCCGCGCCACCGCCTGCCTTCGGCGAGAGTATTTTTCAAAACTATGAAAGCGGGATGCGATGGCTGAGATTATCGACGGGAAAGCCTTTGCGGCAACGGTGCGCGAAAAGGTTGCGGCACATTGTGCGGCTTTAAAAGCCGATCACGGGATTACACCGGGCTTGGCGGTTGTGCTGGTGGGCGAGGACCCGGCCTCGGAAGTTTACGTCCGTGCCAAGGGCAAGCAGACGGTTGAAGTCGGGATGAATTCTTATGAACACCGGCTGGCAGCAGACACGTCAGAGGCAGATTTGCTGGCGCTGATTGCAACGCTGAATGCCGATCCTGCGGTCCACGGCATTCTGTGCCAATTGCCTTTGCCAAAACATCTGAACGAAGATTTGGTGATCAATTCGATTGATCCGGCCAAGGACGTTGACGGCTTTCATATCAGCAATGTTGGATTGCTGGCGACAGGGCAAAAATCCATGGTGCCGTGCACTCCGCTGGGCTGTCTGATGATGCTGCGCGATAAGCTGGGGTCATTATCCGGTCTGAATGCAGTGGTTGTCGGGCGGTCGAACATTGTCGGCAAGCCGATGGCGCAACTGCTGCTGAAAGACAGTTGCACCGTAACGATTGCCCATTCGCGCACCAAGGATATCGAGGCCTTGTGTCGGGGGGCGGATATTTTGGTGGCGGCGGTTGGTCGGGCTGAAATGGTGACGGGCGACTGGATCAAACCCGGTGCCGTGGTGATTGACGTGGGTATCAACCGGATTGCCGCGCCTGAAAAGGGCGAGGGCAAGACGCGACTGGTGGGCGACGTTGATTTCGCCAGTGCCAGTGCGGTTGCCGGTGCGATCACGCCAGTTCCGGGCGGAGTTGGGCCGATGACGATTGCCTGTCTGCTGGCCAATACGATTACCGCGTGTTGCCGGGCCAATGGTCTGGCTGAACCCGAAGGTTTGACCGCCTAAAGGCGCATCGGCACCGGTTGCGCCTTTTTGCCGGTCAAGACGGACAAAGCGCCGGCGGCCATCAATTCGCGCAACACGGCCGCATCACTGCGCAATCCGCCAGTATAGGTGCCAAAAGCCGGCAGAACCATGCGACGGTCATCCAGCAGAAAGCAAGGCCGGCTGACGGTGCGCCCCTTGACTGTAACGCTCGTTTTTGGGTGAAAGTGGCCCGAAACCTCGCCGGTTGCATCAGGATCGGCAATATGGCGAAAAACCAGCGGGCCGGATTTCAACTGTTGCAGGTGGGTGCCGCCAATGCCAACCGGACCGGGATCGTGATTGCCTTCAATCCAGATCCATTTGCGCCCCGCCATCAGGCAGGTCAGCCAACGTTCATCCGAAGGATCCAGTTCCTCGGCAGCGGCAAGATCGTCGAAACTGTCGCCAAGACAGACGATTGTCTGGGGATTTCTTGTCAGTATATCGGCCTCAAGACGGGCCAGGGTTTCGCGGTTATCATAGGGTGGCAACATGCTGCCACCGCGCCGCGCGATCCGTTGGGATTTGCCGAAATGCAGGTCAGACACACATAGAATGCCGGTTTGCGCCCACCATAACGCGCCGCTGGGAAGGGCGGTTAGATGGGCACCGTTCAGGGAAAATTCATAGGTTCGCATGGTGTCACAAAACACCAGTCTTGGGGGGTGTTGCAAGTGTTAGTACGACCCCTGCACGGGCTGGGCGAAAATATCTCGCCGTCAGGCAGAAATTAGCTTGCGTCGCCAGCTTATCAGGCAAGGCCAGCTGCGGCCATCATCTGTTCGGCGGCTTCGGCCAGCAGATGTTCCTCGGCGGCGCCCCGGATCGGGACTTTGCCGATTTCAAGCAATAAGGGTGCTGCCAGTGGGGTGACGTGCGGGGCAATGACGTGATCGACTTTGCCACCTATGCGGTCCAGCATTTCCTCGATCCGGGCGAAATCAACAAGGCCGCGCATTGCTTCCAGCCGGGTCAGGCGCATCAGCAGGTGATCGGGGTCGTATTTCAACAGCGTGTCATAAAGAATGTCTGACGAGAACGTCGCTTGCCGTCCTGATTTACGCCTTCCCGGCAGGTTCTTTTCAATCAGTCCGGCGATGGTGGCAACATTTCGAAAACTGCGCTTCATCACGGCGTTGCCTGCCAGCCAAGTCTCAAGCCCTTCGGCCAGCCCTTCGCGGACAAAAAACCGCGCCGGATCGGTCATTTGTTCTAAGCCCCAGATCAGCAGGGCGTAATCGGTGGATACAAAGCCCAGCGGATTTAGACCGGCAAACTCCATCCGTTTGGTCAGTAAAAGGCCGAGCGTTTGCAGGGCGTTGCGTCCGGCGAAACCGTAAATGCAGGTGAACTCGCGGCTGTCAGCCTGAAAGCTTTCGACCAGCAGGCGGTCGCGCGTGGGCATGCGGGAAATGGTGCGTTGGTGGTGCAGCCAGTCCGAGGTATGGCGCGGCAGGTCCGGCCAGTCGGGGGCTTGCAGTTTGTCCAGAACCCGATGGCTGAGCACGGTTGAGGTGGCGAATTTGGTGCCACTGAAGACCGCGATCTTGGGTTTTTTGGTCGATTCGCGGGTGACCTGCACGGTCATTTCGCGCAAGCTGTGAAATGTCACCACTTCGCCGCCGATCAGGAATGTGTCGCCGGGGGTTAAGGTGGCGGCAAAGCTTTCTTCGATCTCGCCCAGGGGTCGCCCACTGCCTCGGCTTTTCAGGCGCACGGCCAGCGTTTCGGTGTCAACGATGGTGCCAAGGTTCATCCGGATGCTTTGCGCGGCGCGTGGGTCGCGTAAGGCCCAGATGCCATCGAATCCGCGTTTCAGGCGTTGCCATTTGTCATAGGCCTTCAAGGCATAGCCACCGGTCGCGCAGAAATCCACGCAGTCGTCAAAATCCTGCCGGGTGATGTCGTGATATGGGCCAGCGTTGCGGATTTCGCCAAACAAGGTTTCGGTGTCGAAACCACCGGAACAGGCGGCGATCAGGATGTGCTGGCACAGAACATCGCGCGGGCCGGGGCCGCGTGGATCGCCGTCAAGTTCGCGGGCATAGACCGCTTCAAGGGCAGCGCGGCATTCGACCACCTCGAACCGGTTGGCGGGCACAAGGATGGCGCGGGACGGTGCGTTATAGCGGTGATTGGCGCGGCCAATCCGCTGCACCAGTCGCTTGATATTTTTCGGCGCCCCTACCTGAATGACCAGATCAACATTGCCCCAGTCGATCCCCAGATCAAGCGTGCCGGTGCAAACAATAGCGCGTAATTCGCCAGCAACCATTGCCGCTTCGACCCGGTCGCGGACTTCGCGCGATAGCGACCCGTGATGCAAGCCGATGGGCAAAACACCGTCATTGGCCATCCAGATCGCGCGAAAGAACAGCTCGGCCTGCGCGCGGGTATTGATGAAGATCAGGGTGGTTTTGGCTTGTTTCACCCGCTCGAGGATTTCTGGAATTGCATAATGGGCACCGGCGCCATTCCAAGGCGGCGCGGCGATGGTGTCAAGGATTTCGATATCGGGATCAGGGCCGGGATCGGCGTGCAGTATGCGGCACGGGGTGCCCGTTGATGCCATGAACGCGGCCAAACCTTCGGGGTCTTCCACGGTTGCCGACAGGCCAACGCGCCTGAGGCCGGGGGCAAGGCTTTCCAGTCGCGCAAGGCACAGCATCATCTGATCGCCGCGTTTACTTTCCGCCAGGGCGTGGATTTCATCGACGATAACCCGTTGTAATCCCGCAAATATTCGCGGGGCGTCGGGGTAGGATAGCAGCAGCGCCAGACTTTCAGGTGTGGTCAGCAGAATGTCAGGCGGATCAGCACGCTGGCGCTGGCGTTTGGTATAGGACGTGTCGCCAGTGCGGTCTTCGACCCTTATCGGCAGGCCAAGATCGGTAATCGGGCTGCCAAGATTGCGACGAATATCCGCAGTTAGCGCCTTAAGCGGCGAGACATAAAGCGTGTGCATACCTTTATGCGGCGTTGCAGCCAATTCAACCAATGTCGGCAGGAAACCGGCCAGCGTTTTGCCGCCGCCCGTGGGGGCGATCAGCAAGGTTGCGGGTTCGGTTGCATAGGCCAGCAGATCGGCTTGATGTGGGTGCAGTTCCCAGCCCTTGCGGGCAAACCAGGCGGCGAAATTTGCGGGCAGGTCAGGCATAGTCAGACGCTATCCGCTAACCGTGGCGGTGAACAGCGGCTTAGCCGTCAAGGGCAGTCAGGCGCAGTTTGGCGATCTGGTGAACCTGATTTAATGCCTCGCGAAACTCGGCAGCCATGTCGTTTGGCACGCGCTTGCGAAAGTTTTCAAGGATTTCAGTGCGGTGGCGACCTTTGACGGCCAATATGTAGGGAAAGCCGAACTTTTTGCGATAGGCGGTGTTGAGTGCGGTGAATTCCTGAAACTCGGCTTCGGTGCATTCGTCCAATCCAGCCCCCGCCTGTTCTGAGGTACTTTCCGCCGTCAGCGTGCCGCTGCGCGCCAGTTTTCCGGCCAGATCAGGGTGGGCCCGCAGCAGGATCATTTGCGGCTCGGGCCCGGCAGCTTCGACGAGGTGCGACATCGGGCCAGCAAGATCGGACGGCAATACCGCAGTGTGGTGCATTCCATCTTCAAAGCATTTCTCGGCCACCCAGCGGGAATGTTCGTAAACACCGCCAAAGCGGGCGACAAAGTCAGTGCGGCTTAGATCAGCAATCATTCTGGCCCTCGGAAATTCAGGAACGATCAGATTAGCGGGCAAATGCCGGGTTGCAAATGAAATTTGATCGCAATTGGTTTAATCCGGATAAGGACTGCCTTTGATATGGGGCGCGCCAAGGTCAACGTCACGGCCATTCAGGATATCAACGAACATCCGCGCATCGACATTGCGCCCGGAAATCCCCAACCCGACCGGGCCTTTCAGGTTTTCGAAGTGACCGGTTTGCAGGCCCGTCAAGCCAACGAAGGTTGATTCTTCGGCCACCAGTCGGTCTTGACAAAATAGCGTCTGCATGGCGCGGCACAAGCTGAGGGTCGGGTGGTGGTCGGGGAATATTCCGCCCCTCGTGGCTGTCGGCCAGTGACGGGAACTCGTCAACCTCGACCGGGTGGCCCGCGCGGATGCAAGGGTGCGCCGCCGCAAAGGCAACCCTTCGGCCGTGATTGCCGGTTGAACAAGAGTGACGCCGGTGACGCCCGCCGGACGGCTCAAAACGGCATTCACTGCACCGCGCAGCTTGAACGACCCCACCGGCTGCATGGTTTGAAGTTGCAGCAGAATTTCGGCTTCAAATGCCTTGCTAAGGACAGGCGGACAGTTTGTCCGACCATCCGCGCACGTTGTTCGTGAAAGCCTGAGCCGGCGGCTTGGGCGCCATAGGTGTTGTGTTCTTGAAGACATTATTGTTAACTTACTTAACCCCGCGTAACAGGGGAGATATCAGTAATGTTGTACGAGGGGCGATGCAGCAGAAATCAACAAAACAGCTGCTTTTACCCTATACTCTGATAGCGCTTGTGCTGGTCGCATGGTTTGGAAACTTCCTGTATGCGCTGGGCTCGCCGCTTGGTGGGTTAAAGCAATATTCGCCGGCATTGGTGGCCGGGGCGATGATCGCTTATGTGTTGATCCACGGCGCAGCGCGTTACGGTCCGGCCTTGATCCAAGAGTTTATTCTGGTGGTTTTTGCCATTAGCTGGACCTTTGAGACTGTCAGCATCGTGACTGGCATTCCATTTGGCAACTATCACTATACCGATCAGATGGCACCGTTTCTGGGGCATGTTCCGGTGTTTGTGCTGCCGGCGTACGGGATTATGGGCTATGCGTCCTGGTCTCTGGCAACACTGATCCTTGGACAAGGCGAGGTGCGACTTGATGCGGTCGGGTTGCGCTGGGTGCCGGTTTTGGCGGCGTGTCTGATGGTGATTTGGGATCTGTCGATGGACCCGTTGCGCGCAACTGTTGAGGGGCGGTGGATCTGGACCGATGGAGGGGTGCATTTCGGTGTGCCGAAACTGAATTATCTGGGCTGGTTTGTTGTTACGTGGCTGATGTTTCGGGTATTTGCCCTGCGGCTTCAGACGGCGCGATTGCCTGCGTCGTTGTCAGCGCCGTTTTCTGTGCGAACGTCTGTGCAATCCGCGCTGATCTGGTGGACTGTTCCGACACTCTATCTGGCGTTTGCCGTTGAATATCTGGTCAATCCGCTTGTGGGGCATGGGGTTTTGGCCACGTTGGTACTGGATGGGGCGGTGGTTTCGGTTCAGGATGTTTATGTCGGGGTTGCGTGGTTGTGCGCACTTACAATGGTGCCACTGGCGCTACTGGGCATGCTGTGTATCTGGTGGCCGAGCCTGATCCGTTCCCGACTGGGCAAGGGGTATTTGGTTGCCGCCATTTCAGGGCGGATGAAGCGATCAAGCAGGCAAAACAGTTTGACGTAAACCCCGGTGGCAGTGTGAAGCAACGCCAGCAGAGTTAACGACGATTATTCTGGATACCTCGACTTATTCAAAATGGTGCGCGCGCGTCTTGTTGAATGGTAAGGCGATTGATCCCGGCTGGGCCGATAGCACGGGCCTGTCGAATTTGCCGCCCCACCGCCCCGTTCGACGGGTTCCTTGCGTTGGTGCGCGGCTTGCACAGTCGTCGTGCGCACCGTATGGGGTGGCATAGTTCTTTATCCTAACGCATAAATCGTGCGATGTTTTGGACTTGTGACGGGTTTTCTGGAACGTCGGCCGGAACTGTTATTTTCATCAAGCAAGCAAACGGAGGCGCTTTGCGCCGTTCCTTTTAGCCGCTGCGCGGCGGGACGCTTGGCTGAAAGCGCTCGGACCTAAGACGTGTTTGAAATATGTTTAGAGCTGGCTTGCGACTTTGACCGAATGCGGGGTGAAAAGGCTCGACTTATGGCGGGCTTGGCGTCAGTCTTGGGCGATGTAAATGCCAATGGAGCGGCCCATGAAAATCATTCCCAACGGAACACGACCGACGACCAAGGCGCGCAGCGATTGGTTTACCGGCACGGTTTGGCAAGACCCGATTATCGAAGCGCCTGATCCGGCACGATTGCGCGCCTTGTGGGTTTCATTTGAACCGGGCGGACGTACGGCTTGGCATACGCACCCTTTGGGCCAGACGCTTTATGTGCTGAGTGGTGTCGGGTTGGTTGGGCGACGTGGCGAGGCGCCACAGCAGATTTTGCCTGGTGATACAGTGTGGATATCGCCGTCAGAAGAGCATTGGCACGGAGCTTCGGCAACGGTTGGGATGGTGCATCTGGCAATGCAGGAGGCGCTTGACGGGGGGGTTGCTGATTGGCTTGAGCATGTAAGTGATGCGGATTATGCGGTCTAATCCGTCGGCGGGACCCAGTTGATTGCGTTGGGGGTCGTGGTGACGGTCTGGCCTCGGAAATCCCTGACCTGTTTGCACTTTTGGCACGCGCCGATGTTCAGCGGTTCGCGACAGGCAGCGATATCGGGCAGTTTGGGTTTTTGCTGAGCTAATCCCTTGCCAATGACGGTGAATTGATCTTTGTTTTTGCGAACAGTTTCGGGCGCATGCCTTCACGTGGAATGAAAAGGGACGTCATGACGAAAATTAAGAATATCCTGTTCATAATGGCGGACCAACTTCGCTGGGATTACTTGTCATGTTACGGGCACAAGCATTTGCACACGCCCAATATCGACAAACTGGCGGCCAAGGGCGTTCGGTTCGACCGCGCCTATGTCCAGTCGCCGGTTTGTGGGCCGTCGCGCGCCTCGTGCTATACCGGACGGACGGTGTTCAGCCATGGATCAACCTGGAACCGGGTGCCGTTGCCGATTGGCGAGTTGACGCTGGGGGATTATTTGCGGCCTTTGGGCGTGCGTACCGCGGTTGTCGGCAAGACGCATATGACACCTGACGCCGAAGGTATGGCGCGACTTGGGCTGACGGCTGATACTGAAATCGGCTGCATCATCAGCCAGCCGGGGTTCGAACCTTACGAGCGGGATGATGGGCTGCATCCAACGCCGCTGTTGAAAAAGCGCGGGGGCAAACTTAGGTATAACGACTACTTGCGGATGCACGGCTATGCAGGTGAAAACCCGTGGAATGACTTTGCAAATTCGGCTGACGGCCCGGATGGCGAGGTTTTATCCGGCTGGTATCTGCGCAACTCGAACCTGCCAGCGCGGGTCAAGGAGGAACATTCCGAAACCGCCTATATGACCGAACGTGCACGCGAATTTATCGAGGAGACCGGCGATACGCCGTGGCTGTGTCATCTGAGTTTCATCAAACCACATTGGCCCTATATCGCGCCTGCGCCCTATCACGACATGTATGGTGCTGAGACATTCAAGGACGTGATCCGCAGCGAAGATGAGCGCCGCGATCCCAACCCGGTTTACGGGGCGTTTATGGGGATGAAAGTCAGCGAAAGTTTCTCGACCCAAGGGGTGCGTGAAACCGTTTTGCCGGCCTATATGGGGCTGATCAAACAGATCGACGACCACTTGGGCAAGCTGTTTGCGTATCTTGAGGAAAGCGGCAAGGCCGACGATACGATGATCGTCTTTACATCGGATCACGGGGATTATCTGGGCGACCACTGGATGGGCGAAAAGGAACTGTTTCACGAAGTGTCGGTGCGGGTGCCGCTGATTGTCTATGATCCCCGGCCCGAGGCGGACGCAACCCGCGGCACAGCCTGCGCCGAACTTGTCGAAGCGATTGATCTTGTTCCGACATTTCTGGAAGCAACCGGCGCGCCGGATGCCAGCCACCGGCTTGAAGGGCGCTCGCTTTGTGGGCTGTTACGGGGCGAAACGCCGGATGATTGGCGAACCGCGGCGTTTTCGGAAATCGACTATTCATTCTATGCGGCGCGCCAGACTCTGGGTGTCGGTGTCGCTGATGCGCGCGGCTATATGTTGCGGTCCGAGCGGTGGAAATACATCTATTTCACCGGCTTTCCGCCGCAATTGTTCGACCTTGAAAACGACCCGGACGAATATACCGATCTGGGCAGATCAGCAGCACATGTGGACGTGCGCGACACGATGAAAGACATGCTGCTTGAAAGGTTATTAAAGCGGCGAAACCGGGTGACGATCACTGATCAAGGGGTGGTCGAGGTGCGAAGCGGTGAAGGCAAAGGCGGCATTCTGATCGGAAACTGGTAGCCGCGAGGTTGCCGCGATGCAAAAGGCCGTTCAAATCGTGGCGCCGGTCACGGCAAATCCGCGTCTGTTTCGATTTGGGTCGAGATTGCCAATATCGGCGAGAAACTAACGCGAATTGTGGTTGTGCATCCCCTTTATCAACTCGCCCTGCCGCTCGGTCGAGATTGGCAGACAGACGCTGAAGGTCTAGACTGCGGATTTGCTAATTGTCACATCCCGGACGGCAGTATGGCTGTTTCTTAAACAATTCCGGTTTGAGTGTGTGCCAGTCCTTCATAGTTTGCAAGGGCGTCTTGCTGCCCTGTCGCTAACACGGGATATGTCCGGTTTATGTAACATACGGTCTGTCCGGTTT
>ERZ890510.158-NODE-158-length-57682-cov-14.209121_pt1 | contig 57682 bp, 52 predicted proteins | sample MGYA00521265_ERZ890510 | MGnify/ENA primary metagenome ERZ890510 (study PRJEB32303, sample SAMEA104408624) | aquatic metagenome | biome: Brackish water; feature: Chemocline; material: water | place: Baltic Sea | collected 2014-10-26T21:54:00 | depth 110 m ... | reverse complement strand
ACTCGAAGCGGCTTAGAGATTTTTTTCATGCATGGCAATCGAGATTTTTTATGTAGTGAAAAATTTTTTGAAGATACAAATATAACCATGCTGCCAGATCCATTTTTTATAGACTACTTTGATCAAAAGATTGCTCTCTCGCATGGAGATGATTTTTGCACGGATGATTTGGAGTACGTAAAATTTAAAAAAGAAGTACGCTCTTTGCCGTGGCAACAAAATTTTTTAATTCAGCCTCTCCAGGATCGCCGAGACATTGCGTCCAATATGAGGGATATGAGTCAGTCCCATAATAATAATAAAGCCACCTCAATCATGGATGTTGCGCCCAAATCGATTCAGGAATTTTTTATAGAACATCAAATTGATTTGCTGATTCATGGTCATACTCATCGCCCTAATACTCATGAGGTCATAGTCCCAAATATTCATGGCGTGCGTATTGTTTTGGGTGACTGGCATGAAACAGGTTGGTGCCTAACACTTGAGGATCAGGAAAGAAGACTGGAAGAATTTAAACTCTAAAAGCTCTTGCGTCTCAATTTTTAATACTGTATAAATATACAGTATTTTAAAATCCCATGACTATTAATTATCTCGGTTCAATATCGGCGGATGATCTGCCAGCAACTTTTACAAAATTTTTTTTGGAGCCGGTCTCGGTTGGATTTCCAAGCCCAGCAAATGACTATTTAGAGAGTCCCATAGACCTAAATAAATACCTTATCAAAAATAATGTAGCAACTTTTTTAATAAGAGTGTCAGGGGAATCAATGATTAATGCCAATATTGGCGATCAAGCAATCTTAATAGTGGATAGAAGTCTTCAACCCAAGCATGGGAGTATTGTTGTCGCATCATTGGATGGGGAATTTGTATGTAAAAGATTGCAGCTCAAACCTCGTCTTTGCTTGCTGCCAGAAAACCCAGCGTATGAACCTATTTACGTCCAGCATGGTCAAGACCTAGACATCATGGGCACGGTCACTGCTGCGATTAATAAATTTGAATGACGTTATTAGCATTAATAGATTGTGATAATTTCTATGCGTCTTGTGAGAGAGTGTTTAGGCCTGATTTGCGAACAAAGCCTATTGTGGTGTTATCTAATAATGATGGGTGCGTGATAGCTAGAAGCAAAGAAGCCAAAGCCATGGGTATAAAAATGGGAGTACCATGGTTTCAAATTGAGCGCACCTATTTAGCCCAAGGAGGCCAGGTGTTCTCCTCAAACTTTGCTCTATATGGGGATCTATCAGGTAGAGTCATGCATATCTTAGAAGGCATGGTAAACAAGATTGAGGTGTACAGTATTGATGAGGCATTTTTAGATCTGCAGCATATGCAAGCTAACAGTCATGCCTATGAATTTGGTATTCATTGTAGAAATATCATACGACAGTGGGTTGGCATCCCTGTTCGCATTGGTATCGCTCCTACAAAAACACTGGCCAAAATTGCAAGTCATATGGCAAAGCAAAAGATTGGGGGAACAGGAGTGCTTTGTTTGCGCCAACAGCATCACATTGACCATGCTTTAAAAAATTTATCAGTCCATGAGATTTGGGGAGTTGGTCGAAATTTATCAAAGCGTCTCAATGATCTAAAGATTTACTCAGGCTATGATTTAATGCAAAGCGATACCAGATTTATCAGGGATAAATTTAGCATTGTATTAGAACGCACTGTGCGAGAGCTTAGGGGGGAGCAATGTTTAAAAATACAAAGAAGTGCTAGACCTAAAAAACAAATTATTGTTAGCCGCAGCTTCAGAAAACGAATGAATGATTTGGAACAGATCAGGCCTTTGGTAAGTAATTTTGCCGTTAGAGCCAGCGAGAAACTCAGGTATGAGGGACAAAAATGCTTACAGGTATCAGTTTTAATCTTTACTAGCCCCTTTAGCAATCATGCACAATACAGGGGGTTTCATAGTATTCAATTCTCTAGCCCGGTCAGCGATACGAGAAGTATTTTAGCGGGAGTCACAAAAGCTCTAAATAGTTGTTTTAGGCAGGGTTACTCATACGCAAAAGCAGGCGTGGTACTGAGTCAATTCTCGCAACACTCCATGACCCAAGGCTCACTCTTTGATGACATGGACCAGTCTATTAAAGTTAAGCAGGATGATGGGTTGATGCGCTGCATAGATGCGATGAATGCAAAGCAAGCTCAAGTATATTACGCCTCGCAATTTCCTGGTCAGCTGTCATCAACGAGTAAAACGATGACGTCACCAAAATACACTACTAATTGGCTAGATTTACCGATCGCTAACTAAAAAATAGCGCTGGTAATGCGCTTCAGATAATTCTAAAAATTCAATATAAATTTTATTTTTAAGCTCCTCTAAATCTATGGGCGCATGCAAAGTAATGCCAAATTGCTCTAAATCTAGTGGTTGAGAACCAGCCGCACGTAAAAGATCAAAAATCCAAGTCAAGGGATCTAGCGCATCATTAAAATTAATACCTTTTTCATTGAGCTTAGATGCCAGTAAGTCGGAATTAGAGACAAAGAGCCTATCTCGCAAGACCGTTAGCTTAAAATCTTCTAAACGAGTATTCACAAGCTCTTTCTCTAAAATAGAGTACTTGTTCCAATTAATAACTTCATGCACGAAACGTTTGCAGCCTTTGCAGACATTATCACCATATGTGGTAGAGCATATTCCAAGACATGGGGTGGAAGCTTTATTCTTCTTCATATTTTCGATAATACATGATTTTATAAAAGTAAATGAGAGGAATCGATTAATGGGCTTGGGTATTTAGAGATACCGCAGTAAAATGAAGGTCTCAGGAGAAAAATATGCTTGAAGATTACAAAATACACTGCCAAGAGAGAACAAAATTAGGAATACCACCCCTTCCACTATCAGCTCAACAAACATCTGAGCTAGTAGATCTGTTAAAAGAGGAGCATGGGGAATCTAAATTCCTACTTGATCTCTTGAAAGAAAGAACCCCAGCAGGCGTCGATCAAGCGGCCTATGTAAAAGCTGGCTTTCTTGCTGATATCACCACAGGCAAAACAAGCAGCCCATATATCCCGAAGAAAGAGGCTGTAATGATTCTGGGCACAATGCTGGGTGGCTATAATATTCAACCTTTAATTCATTGTCTAAAAGATGCTGAGCTTGGAGCAGAGGCAGCAAATGCTTTGAGCACAACCTTGTTAATTTTTGATGCTTTTAATGATGTTCTAGAGCTCTCGAAAACTAATCCAAATGCTAAAAAAGTAATTGATGCATGGGCAGAAGGATTATGGTTTACAGAAAAAAAAGAGATTCCAAGTCAAATTAAACTTACCGTTTATAAGGTCCCAGGAGAAATCAATACCGATGATTTATCGCCAGCAACAGATGCATGGTCTAGACCAGACATCCCTCTACATGCCTTAGCAATGTTTAAGATGCCAAGAGAAGGTTTAGAAAAGCCATTAGAGACCATTGAGGAACTAAAGAAAAAAGGCAATCCTCTAGCGTTTGTAGGAGATGTTGTAGGCACTGGCTCGTCTAGAAAATCTGCCGTAAACTCAGTGCTATGGCATATGGGAGATGACATTCCAGCAATCCCAAACAAAAAAGAAGGCGGCTTTTGTTTTGGAGGAAAGATTGCTCCAATCTTTTTTAATACTCTAGAAGACTCAGGGGCATTCCCAGTGGAATGCGATGTATCGCAATTAAATATGGGGCAGGAGATTATTTTTGAGCCATTTAATGGAAAAATATTAGATGCGAATAGTGGCGAAGTGCTTTCTAGTTTTGAACTTAAAACACCAGTGCTGCTCGATGAAGTGAGAGCGAATGGTCGAATTCCTTTGATTATTGGAAGACAGCTAACAGACAAAACAAGAGACGCATTAGGGTTAGATCCAACGGATATTTTTACAAGACCTGACGCAGAAGATGCTTCTGATAAAGGGTTCACTCTCGCACAAAAAATGGTTGGGAAGGCTTGCGGTGTTGCTGGCATACGACCAGGAACATATTGCGAGCCACGGATGACCACAGTCGGCTCGCAAGATACAACCGGCCCAATGACTCGAGACGAGCTAAAAGAACTCGCGTGTTTGGGATTTTCCGCTGATTTGGTGATGCAATCTTTTTGTCATACTGCCGCTTATCCCAAACCTGTAGATATTGACACGCAACACACATTACCTGATTTTATTATGAATCGTGGTGGGGTATCTCTGAAGCCAGGAGATGGAATTATTCACTCTTGGTTGAATAGAATGCTCTTGCCTGATGGCGTTGGTACAGGTGGTGATAGCCATACACGCTTCCCAATAGGCATCAGCTTTCCTGCTGGCTCTGGGTTAGTTGCTTTTGCAGCAGCCTTGGGGGTCATGCCTCTGGATATGCCAGAATCTGTATTGGTTAGATTTAAAGGAGAAATGCAGCCTGGGATCACTCTAAGAGACCTAGTGAATGCTATTCCCTACGTGGCTATTCAGAAAGGCTTATTAACTGTTTCAAAAGAAGGTAAGAAAAATATTTTTTCAGGTCGCTGCTTAGAAATTGAAGGCTTACCGAATCTTAAGGTGGAGCAAGCATTTGAGCTATCTGATGCTTCTGCAGAGAGATCAGCATCCGGTTGCACAGTGCGACTCAATAAAGAACCGATTATTGAATACCTGCAATCTAACATTGTCATGCTTAGATGGATGATAGGCAGCGGTTATAAAGATGAGAAAACCTTAGAAAGAAGAGCTCAGGCCATGGAAGAGTGGATTGCAAACCCAGAGTTACTAGAGCCTGATGCCGATGCTGAATATGCTGAAATTATTGAAATTGATCTTAATGAAATTAAAGAACCTTTACTGGCGTGTCCTAATGACCCAGATGATATCAAGCCCCTTTCAGAGGTCTGTGACACTAAAATTGATGAAGTTTTTATTGGGTCGTGTATGACTAATATTGGTCATTTTAGAGCGGCCGGTCATTTGCTCAAAAAACATAATGGTACGAAAGCTAGATTATGGATTGTTCCTCCAACTAAAATGGATGAAAAGCAACTTATGGAAGAAGGTATCTACAATGTATTTGGTACCTCGGGTGCTCGAACAGAAATACCTGGGTGCTCACTGTGCATGGGAAATCAAGCTAGGGTGCTAGCAAACTCAACAGTGGTCTCAACCTCTACCAGAAACTTCCCAAATCGCCTGGGTGATGGTGCGGACGTGTTTCTTGCATCAGCAGAGCTTGCTGCAATTTCATCAATTCTAGGAAAGTTACCCAGTCCTGAGGAATATTTAAAATACATGGAAGAGATTAACCCTCTAGCAGACGATATATATCGTTACTTAAATTTTAATGAAATAGAGACTTATGTAGAGACTGCAGGGAGTGCAAAAATCCCATCTATCAATATAGTGAGTGTCTAACTTAATCGTTCTCTAGAAAGCTTGTTGCTATCTTGTCGACTAGCTTCTAGGTCTTGAAGATACTCTTTGCTAATAGGGGTGGGGTACTCGCCATTAAAAATAGAAATTTCAAATTTCTTAATTGAAGGATTGCCCTCTTGAGCCGAAGCAATGAGATCCTCTAGATCTTGATAGATTAGCCAATCTGCGCCAATAGCCTCCGCAACCTCTTCCTCCGTCTTATTGGAAGCAATCAATTCACTCGTAGCCGCCATATCTATTCCATACAGATTCTGGAATTTGACTGGGGGTGCTGCTGAAGAGAAATATACTTTATTTGCACCCGCCTCTTTAGCCATCTCTATAATTTTTTGGCTCGTGGTACCTCGCACAATTGAATCGTCAACCAAAAGAACATTTTTGCCTTGAAACTCAAGATCTAAAATATTTAATTTACGCCTCACTGATTTTTTTCGCTCTTCTTGATAGGGCATGATAAATGTTCGACCTATGTATCTATTTTTAACAAACCCATCTCTATAAGGGATATTGAGCTCTGTGGCTACTTGTAATGCAGCGGTAGTAGAGCTATCTGGTATAGGAATAACTACATCAATATCATGGTTCGGATTAATTCTCATAATTTTATTCGCAAGCTTCTTACCCATTCTCATCCGCGCCTTATAGACAGAAATTTGATCTAAAGTAGCGTCTGGTCTTGCTAAGTAAACATACTCAAACAAGCAAGGCATAGGCTCAGGGTTATCAGCGCATTGCTGACTATGAAGCTGCCCATTGAGATCAATAAACACTGCTTCTCCAGGCCCAACATCTCGAAGAGTTTGAAAACCTAAAGCTGAAAAAGAAGCATTCTCAGAAGCGATGATGTACTCCTTATGATTTTTACCTTCCCTCTCCCCGATCACTAAAGGGCGAATGCCTTTGGGATCCCTAAAAGCCAATAGCCCAAACCCTGTAATCAGAGTCACAACAGCATATGCTCCATGGCATCTAGAATGAGTTTTTTTCACGGCTTGAAAAAAATGTTCTGTAGATGGCAGGATGGCTCTTTGCTTTGCCAATTCGTGAGCAAAGATATTAAGTAAGACCTCAGAGTCAGAGTCAGTATTTAAATGTCGCATTTCTGCGTGAAATAATTCACGAGCGAGAGCCTTGGAATTAGTTAGATTACCATTGTGTGCCAGGCTAATTCCATAAGGTGAATTAACATACATTGGTTGCGCAAAATCTTTACCAGAGCCTCCAGAAGTCGGGTATCTTACATGCCCAATGCCGTAATGGCCTTCTAATTTATTCATATGCCTTTGCTGAAAGACATCTCGAACATAGCCCATTGATTTTCTACTATGCAGTCTTCCATTTTGATCGCATACAACCATGCCTGCAGCGTCTTGACCCCTATGCTGCAACATCAATAAAGATTCGTAAATTGAGCTAGCTACATGAGTCTCAGAAAGGATGCCTACAATTCCACACATTATGATTTATTGGTTGGAGTAATATTGGAATCAAGCATAACTGAATTTGTATTGGAGATCATATCTTTAAAAAAAATTTCAATCTCAGGAGAAAATTGATCTAGCATTGGTGCGCTTTTGGATTCGGAAATAAACGCTGATTGCTTAATATCTGATGGCAGTATCAGATAAATAATAACAATTAAAATAAGCCCTCTCACACATCCAAATAAAGCCCCGAGGACTCTATCTAGGCCGCCCATTCCCGACCAATGAATCAGGCTCCTCAGTATTTTTATTGCAAAGCCGCCTGTGAATATAATAATAACAAAGACCGCAAGCAGTGAGATCATTCTTCTTAGCTCAGGATTAACTATGTATTCAGAGATATAAGAGTCTAAATACTCAGCTAGAAACATTGAGGCCAGAAAAGCAAAAACCCACAATACTAAAGATAATGCTTCCTGAATAAACCCTCGAAAAAGTGCGACTGTACCAGAAAGAACAATGATTCCCATTAAGAGCAAATCGAAGTGCGCAAAATTTAAGGAGTCCAAGTTAAGATCTCTCCTTGAGAAATTCCTGCGATAGTATTTAGAGCTTTTTGATTTTTCGTAATATCCTCCTCTGACACAAAGGGTCCCACCAAAACAGTCGTTAATGATTGATTCGATTGATTGATTTCAGTAAATGCGGGGAATCCTGCATCACTGTATAACTGTATAACTTTAGTGATGGTTTGGGAGGATCCAAATGCACCAATTTTATATACATATAAATTAAAATCTGTATTTTCTACGATGGATTTAGCCGAGGAAATGGTATCTTCAATCTTAATATTGAGATTAGTATTTTCTAGCTCATAAGGCTGCATCTCCAAGACTTCTTCAGAAAGAGTAGATGAGATAGGTAAACCAGGAATGGTCATTGATGTCAGTGACTGATATTTAGGCTGCGGGGAAAGTGCGAACATTAAGATCCAGATAGCAAATGTAATAGCAATAAAAATTCCAGCAAGACGGTTGGCACTCATTGGCTCTGTGGGTATAGCTTAGACAGAAGGCTGAAAACTTTCTGTCGCAATTCCTTGCGATGAACAATCATATCAATGGCACCATGCTCTAAAAGAAATTCAGATTTTTGGAAGTCCTCTGGTAAATCTACTCTCACCGTTTGCTCAATCACCCTTCGTCCTGCAAATCCTACAAGCGCTTTAGGTTCAGCAATATTGATATCTCCCAGCATTGCTAGGCTGGCAGACACGCCCCCATAAATTGGATCAACCATCACTGAAATATAGGGAAGCTTTGCTGCTTTCAACTTTTCTAAGGCTGCAGCAGTTTTAGCCATCTGCATTAATGAAATCATGGATTCTTGCATGCGCGCACCCCCGCTAGTAGAAAAACACACAAAAGGGACTTTGTTTGCTATCGCCGCATCAACACCGTGAACAAACTTAGTGCCAACCACACCGCCCATTGAGCCTCCCATATATCTAAACTCAAATGCAGCAACAACAATACCCCTGCCCTCTAATTTTCCCTTCCCAATTAGTATTGCCTCCTCTTCTCCAGTCAAGGCTACAGCCTCTTTAATCCTTTGAGAGTAGGGTTTAGTGTCCTTAAACTTCAGAATATCTTTGGTAGTAATATTGGTCGCCAAATCCTCAAATATCCCGCCATCAAAAAAATATGACATTCTTGTTCGAGCGCCAATTCTCAGGTGATGATCACACTTTGGGCAGACAAATAAAGACTTCTCTAATTCTGGTTGGTACAAAATTGCCTCACAAGCAGGACAATTATTCCATAGCCCATTAGGCACCTTGCTGATGGGCGTTGCAGGACCCTTATTTGCTCCAATAGATGGAATTAATTTAGTTAGCCAATTCATTGGGTTATAGCCACAGAGATTTCATTAAGATAAGTATATATTTTTTTGTAATCTTTTTGAGAAGATTGCTGGTGAATCATGTCCACTAAAACTGAGCCAATCACCACCCCATCAGATACCTTGCTTAACTCTTGAGCATCAACTGAGGTTTTGATGCCAAAGCCAGCCAATACTGGTAGAGCGGTATGCGTTCTAATATTGGTAATATTTGTTTCAATTTCATTTACATCTAAGTTAGAGGCACCTGTCACTCCTCTAAGGGTGACATAATAAATAAAACCAGAGCTGGTCTGACAAATCTTCTCAATACGCTGGCGATCTGTTGTGGGAGATATCAAAGAAATGGATGCGATATTTGTATTGTTGATCCCTATTTGTGCAAGGGTACTTTCACCGGGAATATCAACAATTAATACTGCATCTGTACCTCTTTCATGGATGGACTCTAAAGCTAGGGAATTGGCTAAGAATGTATTGATGTAGCCCATTAAGATGATCGGGGTATCTGAATCCTGTGTTCTGAATTCCTCTACAAGGTCAAAGATATTATCAAGCGAAGTACTGGTCTGAAGGGCTCTATCATGAGCAGCCTGAATAATTGGACCTTCGGCAATAGGATCTGTGAATGGCACACCTAATTCAATAATATCTACGCCAGATGCCACAAACCCATGCATTAATTCCAAGGTGGTTTCTAAATCAGGATCTCCGGCCACCAAATAGGCAACCAAAGCTTTTTTTGATTCAGCTCGCAATTCGCTAAGCTTTTGTTCGAGTCTACTCAAGAGAAATACCATCCATGGTTGCAACTGTATTGATATCTTTATCGCCTCTTCCGGAAACATTGACCACAATGTTGTCAGTGTCGCTAAATGTATCTGTAAGATAATCTAGCGCAGCGAATGCATGAGCTGTTTCTAATGCTGGCATAATGCCCTCCAATCGAGTGACCATGTGAAATGCACGTAATGCTTCTTCATCATTTACAGCTAAGTATTTTGCTCGCCCTGAATCTTTTAAATTAGAGTGCTCTGGACCCACCCCGGGGTAATCCAAACCAGCAGAAATAGAATGAGTATCTAGGACTTGGCCATTCTTATCTTGCATCAAATAACTCTTGGCCCCATGTAAAATGCCTGGCTGGCCGTCATTCAATGGAGCCGCGTGCTTGCCTGTTTCAATGCCACTTCCAGCTGCCTCAACCCCAAATAACTGAACTTCAGTTTCTTTAATAAAAGGATAAAAAATGCCCATGGCATTTGAGCCGCCACCTACACATGCAATGATTGCCTCGGGAAATCCACCAAAGAGTGTGACAGACTGCTCCCTTAACTCTCTTCCAACAATAGAATTAAAGTCTCTCACAATCATGGGGTATGGGTGCGGGCCTGTAACACTACCAATAATGTAGTAAGTGTCGTCTATGTTTGTTACCCAATCCCTCAAAGCTTCATTTAATGCATCTTTTAAGGTTGCTGTTCCAGAGTTAACCGAGTGAACTGTTGCCCCTAGCAACTTGATACGGTAAACATTTAATGATTGTCTTTGGACGTCTGCGGCACCCATGTAAATATGACACTCTAAGCCTAATCGCGCAGCAACGGTTGCAGTCGCAACTCCATGCTGTCCAGCGCCAGTTTCTGCAATAATTCGTTTCTTGCCCATCGCTTTTGCTAATAATATCTGACCAACGGTATTATTGATTTTGTGAGCACCAGTATGATTTAAGTCTTCCCGCTTTAACCAGATTTGAGGTCCCCCGTAATGCTGGGTTAGTCTCTCTGCAAAATATAGCGGGGAAGGTCTTCCTACAAATTGAGTTAAATCATGATCGAATGTTTTAAGAAAATCCGGGTCCTTTTTAAGTCTGGCATAAGTCTCTTCTAGCTCCTGCAAAGCAAACATCAAGGTTTCAGGAACAAATTTTCCGCCATACTCCCCAAAGAAACCTTCGGCATTTGGTAAATCAGTTAAATTATCCATGGTTAAATCTCTGCATGATCTCGGTCATTAATAAGGTGTCTTTTAATCCAAGCTGTGATTCTACCCCAGAGTTTATGTCAATACACCATGGATTCAGAGAAATGGCGGCATCAATATTAGCGGCATTAATTCCTCCAGCTAAAACATACCCGTTACTCAAATTGATGTCTTTAATAATATCCCAATCAAAAGTTTGGCCTGTGCCTCCATCAAGATTTACAGAGAATGTTTCTAATAAAATCGCTTGTGCTGAAGGATGTTTGTTGCTTGAAATTAATGGCAGAGATGAGGCGTCTTTAACTGCAATGCTTTTCCAAAAAGGTGTATTGAATTGACTGCAAAATTGATCAGATTCATCTCCATGAAATTGCAAGATGGCAGTTGGCAGACTCGCAATAACTTGCTCTACAAATACAGCTGATGGATTAACAAATACGCAGACGGGAATGGTTTGATGGAAGTTAAATGAGGTTAATTGCTCAATAAACTCTCGATTGACTTTTCTAGGGCTGCGATCAGCGAATATAAATCCAGCGTAATGAGCGCCTAGGTCGCATGCATGCTTGAGAGAATTTAGGGTGCTCAGACCACAAAATTTTAGCTTCATTGTATGCCTAAGAGACTGCTAAACAATGAAGCTGGATGCATGGGATCAGGCAACGAAATATCTTTGTATTCAGCTCCTAAAAAAAATAAACCTTGGGATTGTGCCGTTTTACCTGCATTAAGCCTATTTTCTGATTTTAAAATGTCTAACATGCTGCCTTGTAACCTTCCTGTCGCTATATCCATTAAAGTTCCCACTATAATTCTGACCATATTATACAAATAGGCATTTGCTGAGATAGTAATCACAATAAAGTCTTCTTTCTGCTGTATCTCAATGTATTCAATGGTCCTGGTGGGGTTATTGGCCGTGCATTTAGATCCTCGAAATGCGCTAAAGTTATGCTGGCCTATCATATGAGCCGCTTCTGCTTTCATTACGTTAATATCTAATTTATTTTTTTCCCAAAATACATAATCTTTTAGAAATATAGGTCGCGTTTTACCTGTATAGATGATGTATGCATACTTTCTTTTAATAGCATCAAACCTTGAATGAAAATCTTCAGAAATTTCTTGCAGAGAGATTACAGCAATAGAATCAGGTAAAGCTGAATTTATTCCCTTCAGCCACTGATCAATCGTTCGGCTATCGGTTGATTTAAAATCAAATACTTGACCTAAGGCGTGCACTCCAGCATCAGTTCTGCCAGAATAATTCATTCTCTCCGTTACCTGACCTACAGATATAATTGCTTTTTCGAGCGCGTCTTGAACTGAGCTAGCATTTGGTTGCGACTGAAATCCAGAAAAACTAGACCCATCATATTGACAGACTCCAACAAATTTCACAGGTTAGGTCTGTTTCTCTAGAATTTCCTTTGCTTCAGCCACTATCTCTACACTGGAAGAATGTAAAATTAATTTTTGAAGAATTTTTTCGGCATTCTCCCAATCACCCATATCAACGTAGGTGCGAACTAAATCTAACTCCTGAGTCTCAATATCATTTGAGATACTGAGATTAGCTTGAAAGGTGGTTGCATTCTCCTCGGATAGATCTTCCTCAACTGCTGTTTTGGTAAATGAAGAGTAGCGATTAAAGCGAATCAGTATCAAGGCTATAAAAAATCCTAGGATCAAAGAAAGAAAGCCTACCCAAAAAAGATCTTTTAACTGAAATGCTTGTGCAGCATTAGATTCTGAAGGTAAAGATTCTGGCAACTCAGTACCCTCAAGATTCAACGAGATAATGGAGGTATTTTTATCTATTATCTCATCGCCTGAAAGATTGATATTATCTTGAAGTAAGTCAGGACTGGGGATCTCAAGCTCAGGATCGGTTGTTAAATTCATTGGCTCTTTTCTTGGTGCTATCTGAGTGTTCTTAGGAGCAGTTAAAATTAATTGGCCACTAGAAATCAACGATTTGCTTGCAGTGCGAGAAGACATAAAATTAACTGCAGACTTTGCATCCGCCCCGCTTGTGGATTGCACTAATTCTGAAGAAGGTATTACTAGATCTACATCATTTCTCACTAAATTAATATTCTCATCAATAAAAGCATTAGGATTTTCTAAATAAAAAGCCCACATGAGCTGGTAAATAGAGGCATTGAAATCCTTTTCAACAGATTTCGCCACGCTCCATATTGTTTCAACCTGGTCACTCCTTATTTTTTGAGGAGCCAGCTGCAATTGAATTTCAGAAGAGGAATTGATTTCAGCGCTCGAGACAAGGGTTGGTTTATTTTCAACTATTTCATTAGGGCTAGATTCCGAAGTCCCAGACAGAGCGGCCTGGATATCATATCGCTGAAACTGACCAGATATTTTCTTAGCTGGCAATTTAAAAGATAATTCTTGCTCCTGGGATTCCCGAAGGGTATTTTGTGGCAAAAAGATGAATATATCTTTGGAGAGCTGCGGGCCTGCTTGTAATCGAAATGAAAAATATGATTCTTGAAAAGTTGTAGGCAAAGCTAGAGTTAATCTTTGAAAACTCTCTAAATCTTCAAATAAGAAATATTGCAATGTCTTCTCTGGCAAAGAATCTGTTGATTTAAAATCCATTAACTGAATATCCGCCTCAGTCAGAGAAGGAGTATCTTTAATTTGAATAGTGATTAGAAAATTACCCTGAGAGTTTACTGAAACTTCAGGGCTCCCAATAATACCTTGAGCATTAACGGTGGTAATAAGAAACGCAAGTAGAACAAATATTTTTTTCATCTAAAATTTATTTGAGTTAAATAATCTCTCAGCAATTTGAACCGCATTTAGTGCAGCACCCTTACCATATACATTATCAGCAACAATCCACATGGAAACCCAGGTATCTCCTGCTAACTCTTGCACCCTAATTCTTCCTACAAAAACATCCTCTGTATCATTGGCATGCTCCACAGGGGTTGGATATTCAAGTTTTTGGGGATTATCAATCACTTTAATTCCCTCAGCATTATTTAAAATACTAATAATATGATCGCGTGAGCTCTTGTGCGAGACCTTAAAGAATACAGCCTCTGAATGACCATTGAACACGGGAACTCTGACGCAGGTTGCTTGAACAAAAATCTTAGGATCTAAAATTTTATGAGTTTCCCAGGTTAATTTCATTTCTTCTTTGGTGAAATCATTATCAAGAAAAACATCACATTGAGGAATAACATTAAAAGCTATCTGCTTTGGGTAAACAGATGGTAATTGAGGGGAGTCTTGAAAATAGGTTTGATTGTGGAGCTCCTCTAGTGCTGCCTTGCCAGTCCCTGAAACTGCTTGATAGGTTGCGACATTCATTAGCTCAATATTGAGCTCATCATGGATAGGCTTAAGCGCCATTAATAATTGTGCGGTAGAGCAATTAGGATTTGCTATCAAGCTTGGCTTTTCTAGCTGATCCAACAGATAGCCATTTATTTCTGGAATAACTAAGGGGACATCGTCCTGGTAACGAAAATGAGAAGAGAGATCAATAACATAAGCTCCTGCTTTCACAAAAGCTCTAGCATAAGTATCTGCAACAGCAGAACCAGCTGCAAAAATAATTAAATCAACCGATGTTGGTTCAAAAGATTCTAAAGATTGGACAATATAATCTTCGCTGTTCAGACTAATGCTATTGCCCACCGTTGAATGTCCCAAGGGGATAAAATTAGCCAAAGGAAAAGATTTTTTTTCTAACAGCTTAATAATTTTTGCCCCTACGACCCCGGTAGCTCCAACTAAAGCAAGATTAATGGGTAAATTATTCATTTTTAAGAAAGTGAATCAGGATTGGGGCTACTTCATGAGTTTTAATGAAGTCTGCGCTTGTTGTTATATCTTTAGTTCTATGGCCCTCGTCAATAAAGGCTTTGATTGCGGCCTCAATCTTCACCGCAAGATCCTTTCGATCCAATGAGTACTCTAGGGCCATGGCTAAAGAAGAAATCATAGCCAAAGGATTAGCAACGCCTTGCCCAGCAATATCGGGAGCACTGCCGTGGCATGGTTCATACATTCCTTGCCCAGAGCTATTCAGCGATGCAGAAGGGAGCATTCCAATGGACCCAGTGAGAGTGGCCGCTATATCAGATAAAATATCTCCGAATAGATTGCCGGAAACAATCACATCATATTGGTTAGGGTTAAGTACAAGCTGCATAGCCGTGTTATCAGCAAGTTGGTGTGAAAGCTCAACCTCTGGATATTCCGGGCCCATCTCTGTCACTATGTCTCGCCAAAATTTTGATACTTCTAGAACATTTGCTTTTTCTACAGAACATAATTTCTTATTCCTATTCATTGCAGCCTCAAATGCAACCTTTGCAATACGTCTAATCTCATCTTCATTATAAACCATGGTATTAAAGGCATATTTTGGACTTGCATCTTCAACTAAACCTCTGGGCTCACCAAAATAAACTCCACCCGTCAGCTCTCTGACAATTAAAATGTCTAGGTTTTCAATAATATGATTTTTTAAAGGGGACGCAGAAGCCAGCTCATTAAATAAAAATGCTGGTCTAAGATTTGCAAATAAACCAAGTGATTTTCTGAGACCTAGTAATGCCTGTTCTGGCCGAACATCCCAACCCAGATGATCCCATTGCGGGCCGCCCACTGCTCCAAATAATACTGCATCTGATTTTTTTGCTATTTCTAAAGTTTCGTCAGTTAGAGGCTTGCCATGCAGATCATAAGACGTCCCCCCTACCTCTTTCTCTAGCACTTGAAAATCTAAATTATGAGCTTCAATAAGATAATTCAGAACCTCTACAGCAGATGCTGTAACTTCTTTGCCAATGCCATCTCCAGGCAGTATTAAAATTTGCTTAGTCATAGTTCTCTCAAGTATTAAATTTATTCAAAAATCCAAGGTCTTGCGTTTCTTCTGTTCATCTCAAATAACTCAATGCGTTCTTTATTTTTTAAAGTGATATCAATATCATCTAAGTTGTGAATGATCCGATTGATTTGATTGGCCTCAACCTCAAAAGACATAGAAATGTTCCCAGCTTTAATCTCTTGTTCAATCAAGCTAATTTCAAAACTTTGAGGACCAAGGGTTGATAGCTCAAACAGCAGGGTAATGTTTTCTTTAGAAATTTTAATTGGAAGAATTTGATTTTTAAAACAATTATTATAAAAAATATCGCCAAATGAGCTTGCTATCACGGCTTGAAATCCAAAATCTCTAAGCGCCCAAACTGCGTGCTCTCGACTTGAGCCGCATCCAAAATTATCACGAGTCAAAAGTATGGTGGAGCTCTGAAAAGCAGGCTGATTGAGAATGAACTCTTGATTAATAGATCTCTCACTAGGGATCATGCCGAGGCGGCCTTGATCCAGATACCTCCATCCATCAAACAAGTAATCTCCAAACCCAAATTTTTTAATTGATTTGAGGTATTCGGTTGGGATGATTTGATCGGTATCAATATTATCTCTATCAAATGGGGCTACTACCCCCTGGATACTTGAATTGCTCATGAGGGATCAGAGATGGTGCCATGGATAGCAGTTAATGCAGCCATGATTGGACTCATTAAATGAGTTCTACCTAAATTACCCTGCCTGCCCTCAAAATTTCTATTAGAAGTGGAAGCGCATCTTTCATAAGGCTTCAATTGATCTGGGTTCATTCCTAAGCACATTGAGCAGCCAGGGTCTCGCCATAAAAAACCTGCCTCTTTAAAGATTGCATCAAGACCTTCGGCCTCTGCCTGCGCTTTTACCATTCCTGAGCCTGGGACCACAATTGCTTCAGTAATTTTCTCAGAAACTTTCTGGCCTTTGATAACGCCTGCAGCCAATCTTAAATCCTCAATTCTAGAATTGGTACACGAGCCAATAAATACACGATTAAAGCTAAGATCTTTCAGCGTTTCAGCATCTTCAAGGCCCATATAGGCTTTAGCTAATTTAAAATTTTCTAACTCATCTTTTGGTGTATTGGATTCAACAGGAATCTTTGCATCAAAATCAATGGTCATCTCAGGCGAAGTTCCCCATGTAACTTGAGGTTTGATTAAAGCAACATCAATATTAATGTTTTTATCGAAAATCGCTCCATCATCAGATCTCAGTGTCTTCCAAAAATTTTGGGCAAGGTTAAGGTTTTCGCTAGAGAGAGAGCTATGAGACTTTACATAATCTAAAGTAATTTGATCTACGCCAATTAAGCCAACTTTAGCGCCTGCCTCAATTGCCATATTGCAGATTGTCATTCTTGATTCCATGGATATAGAATCAATATAGGAACCAGAGAACTCCATTGCGTGACTTGTGCCCCCTGCCGTGCCAATTAATTTAATTAAATACAGAACAATGTCTTTTGAAGTGACACCGGCTCGGGGCTGCCCCTCAAAGATAACTTGCATGTTTTTTAATTTAGAGATTTGTAAACACTGGGTAGCTAGCACATGCTCAACCTCAGAGGTGCCAATGCCCATTGCCAAGCAACCAAATGCTCCGTGAGTAGAGGTGTGGGAGTCCCCACATACAATTGTCATGCCAGGGAGTGTATAACCAAGCTCAGGGCCCATGACATGAACTATTCCTTGCTCTGGTGATTCGATATCAAATTGCTGAATATTAAACTCATGGCAATTTTTATCTAATTCGACAACTTGAATTTTAGATATTTCATCTTCGATGGAATCCGCGGTAAATGATTTTCCTCGGGTGGTAGGGACATTGTGGTCTGGGGTGGCAACATTTGCATTGAGTCTCCATGGCACTAAGTTTTTATACCTTAATCCTTCAAAAGCTTGTGGAGATGTCACTTCATGAAGATAGTGCCGGTCAATATAAATTAAAGCCTCGCCGGAATCATTGGCATGAACAAGATGCTCATTCCAAAGCTTATCGTAAAGCGTGCTTTTCATATTATTTTTTAAATGGCAGAGATTGTTCTATATCCCCACATTGAGCGCGATTTCTAAGAAAATGATCCATGATGACTAAATTAGACATAGCTTCTGCTATGGGCACTGCTCTTAGGCCAACGCAAGGATCATGCCTGCCTGCAACCTCAATATCGACCTCTTCCCCATCAGTATTAATGCTTTGGCCCTTGATTTTAATGCTAGAGGTTGGCTTGATAAGAAACTCAATGTTGATAGAATCGCCATTGGAAATGCCACCTAAAATTCCGCCGGCATTATTCGAAACAAAGCCATCTGAACGAATCTCATCTCTAATTTCTGAACCCTTAAGATCCAAGATGCCAGCTACATTACCAATTGATACAGATTTAACTGCATTAATGCTCATAATGGCTTTTGCCAAATCAGCATCTAACTTGTCAAATACTGGCGCCCCAAGCCCGACTGGGCAATTTTCAATACACACTCCCAATTTAGCCCCAACAGAATTACCTTCTTTGATTAACTCTGCAAACATCTGATCTAGATCTGAAATCTTTTGAGTATCAGCAAAAAAATATTTATTTGTTATTGCATCCTGCGGCTGAATAGAATCTGCTTTGATGGAACCTATTTGGCTCACATAACCTGTGGTTTGAACTCCAAGAGAGTTTAAATATTTTTTTGCTACAGCTCCCGCAGCAACTCTCATCGCTGTTTCTCTAGCGCTCGAGCGGCCACCGCCCCTGTAATCTCTATGACCATATTTTGCGTGATAAGTAATATCAGCGTGATTGGGTCTGAATGTATCCTGAAGATTAGCATAATCCCCTGATCTTTGATCTTCATTATAGATAATCAAACTTATAGGGGTTCCTGTGGTCTTGCCTTCGAAGACACCAGATAAAATTTCGACCTTATCGCCTTCTTTTCGTTGGGTTGTAACGTCAGATTGACCAGGCTTCCTGCGATCTAACTCTAGTTGAATATCCTGAGTTGTGATTTCTAATTGAGGAGGGCATCCATCAATAATGCACCCAAGCGCCTTACCATGACTTTCTCCATAAGTAGTAACTTTAAAAAATGTTCCGAATGTATTCCCTGACATAGTCGAAATTATAGACTATAAAATTGAATCCATCTTCACCTAATCGTTGATAATCCGCCATCTACGGAGATAGTTTGCCCAGTAATCCAGTTATCTTTTGCAGATAACAAACCATAGATAACTCTAGCCAATGCTTTGGGGTCACCTATAGAATTTAATGGGTGCCTTTCTTCTGATGCTTTGATGCGCTTTTCATCGCTTAAAAGATTTGCAGCAAGAGGGGTATTTGTTAGAGATGGCGCAATACAATTTACAGCAACTCTTGGTGCTAATTCAGCTGCTAAGCTTCTTGAAAAACCCTCGAGAGCTCCTTTGGATGCAGCAATGGATGTATGAAAGGTCATGCCTGTACTAACCGCAACAGAAGAAATAAAGACCACAGATGCTCCAGCATCTTTTTTTAAGTTAGGAAGTACTTTTTTTATAATATTGAAAGCTCCTTCAAAATTAATTTTCATATCGGCCTGCACCTCAGTTAAATCCATTCTCTGTATGGATTTCAGAGAGATGGATCCTGGACAATACAATAAAGCATCAATGGAGTCAGGTAATTCATCTAACTTTGATAAATCCTCATTAGGATCTAATTGAAAAAAGCTCCCGTCTTCGACTTCCATGTGCGACCTAGAGGTCACAATAGGATGATCACCAGCTGCTTTAATTAATGCTACGACCTCTTGGCCGATCAAAGAGCTGCCACCGATAACTAATATTTTTTTTTGCATGTTAATAATTTTTTTCTTAATAAAGCTAATACAATAATTAATTGTGATGATTCAGATAAATTCAACCCCGACTAATCACTTGATTCTGCTTTGCCTTGCGCTTATTTTCAGCGCATGTTCCATCACCAATGATTCAGTTCATTCAAACCTAAATCAATATGAGGTTAAAATCCATAGGGATTTTTGGGGTGTCCCTCATATCAAGGGAAAAACAGATATTGATGTGGCCTATGGCATTGGTCTCTCGCATGCTGAGGATGCATACGATGATTTAACTGAGCTTATGCCTCTGTACAGAGGGCGTAATGCTGTTGCTAATGGCTTAAATAGTATCGAGACAGATTACCTGGTGAGGCTATTAAAAGTTCACACCAAAGTAGAAGAAATAGCTAAAAAACAACTATCGCCTCTAATACTTGCGATGGCTCAAGCATACGCGGACGGCATTAATGAATTTGCTTATAAAAATCCCACCAAGGCTAATCTAGCTCTCCACCCCATTAGCGCAGAAGATGTGATTGCCGGCTCTTATATTCAACATCTATTCTTTGCAGGTCTAGAAAGAGATCTGGCGCAAATAACCAATCATGTAAAACAATCTATTCCCACTGGGTCTAATGCCATAGCTGTTAATGGCGCAAAGACTACCTCTGAATCTTCATTTTTACTGATTAACTCTCATCAACCTCTAGCCGGTCCAGTGGGGTGGTATGAGTTAAGCGTTGAAAGTGAGACGGGTTGGCAAGCACATGGTGGAAATTTTCCAGGATCATTTTTAATTAATGTTGGGTTTAATGCGGATGTTGGCTGGGGTGCAACCGTCAATAGGCCGGATGTGCTTGATATATTTAAACTAACAGTCAATCCAGTCAATCAAAATGAATACTTGCTGAACAATGAATGGGTAGCCTTTGAGGTGGAAGAAGATTACTTGGAATTTAAAATACTTGGCTTCTTAAAACTGAAAACAAAACAAAAATTTAGATATTCAAAGTTTGGCCCAGTGCTGGAGGCTAATGGACAATTTTTTGCTCTTAAACATTCAACGGAAAATTCATTTCGTGAGATTGAAGGTTGGCATCAACTCAGCAGAACAAAGGACGTCTATGAATTTGAGCAAGTTCTAGCTCAAAGAAAAATTCCTAGCTTTAATTTTGTAGCTATGGACTCTAAAGAGAATATAGGTTTTTTCTACAATGGAAGAATTCCTTATCGGTCTGATGCCAAAATGGCCAGAGGTATTATTGATGACTCAAGTTTAGAATACGTCTGGTCTGAGAAAAAATTGGTGACTGATTTACCAGCCTTTATTAATCCAGACAATGGTTGGATTCAAAGCACCAATCAAAACCCTTTCTCAGTCATGGGAAATTACTCACTGCAGTATAAAGCACCAAAAAAATATGTTGCCTACGAGCAAAGATTGACTAATCGATCGCATGTCGCCAATGAGCTATTAAGCTCGTTAAGCCCAATTGATCTTGATGAGTTTATTAAAATAAAATTTGATAACTCTTACTCCAAAAACTCAAGACAATTTTTATTTTTAAATTCAATGTCAGTCCATGATCCTGTGGTACAAAACCTAGTAGCAGAATGGGACAGAAACACTGATATGAATAATGTAAATGCTGGATTAGGTGTCTGTCTGATGGCTCAGGAATGGATTGCTGAAATGAATTCTCAACCAACTCCAAGTTTCCAGACTGTAAAAAAAGCTTGTGATGGACTGTTTAATACAATTGGTCGTGCTCCCAATGAAAGATGGTCTGCCATGAACACAATTAGTCGAAGAGATAGATCTTATGGTATGCAAGGCTCAGTAGATACCTTGCGAGCAGTCTATGGAACTCCCAAAGCAGAAACCAAAAGCTTGGATATGTCAGGAGGTGATGGGCTCTTCTATATTATTGCGCAACAAAATGACGTGAGGACAGTTTATGGGATGCATAATTTTGGAGCATCCAGAAACCCTGAATCAGTTCACTACTCAGATCAAGTATTCCTATTCAGCAAAGAGGCTTTACGGTATATACCTGCAAATCTCTAGAAAGAATTTTTCTCAACGACCAACATGGCTTGAAAATCTAAAACACTCATAGCTTCTAAAGATTCTTGATCTAAACACTTAGCCAAAATTTCGTCTACTACTGAGACATCAAAACTTTTTAGTAGATTCTTTTTAAATTTCTGCTCTAAAACAGGTATGCCCTCTGCTCTCCTTCTTTTGTGCCCAATCGGATACTCCACTTCTTCGACTTCAGTAGACGAGCCATCATTAAAGAAAATTTGAATTCTATTTGCAATCGATCGTTTATCGGCTTCAAGATATTCTTGTGTATACCTTTTGTCTTCATGGATCGTCATTTTCTCTCGCAATGCGTCAACCCTAGGATCTGCCGCAACATCATCTTCATAGTGCTCTGCTATCAAATCACCATGAATTAACCCAATTGCAATCATATATTGCAAGCAGTGATCTCTATCTGCAGGGTTATTTAAAGCCCCAGATTTAGAGATAATTCTAATTGCAGATTCATGAGTTGTAACTTCTATCTTGGTAATATCATCCAGTCTATTAATAATTTGAGGGTGAAGAGTAACCGCTGCCTCTACAGCAGTTTGAGCATGAAACTCTGCAGGAAAACTAATTTTAAACAGCACATTCTCCATAACATAACTTCCAAGAGGCTGACTTAAAACAAGTTTTTTCCCTCCGAAAGATACATCTTCAAAGCCCCATGTTGGCGCAGAAAGTGCGCCGGGATAACCCATTTCACCAGACAAAGTAATCAGTGCTAATCGAACTGCTCTACTTGTTGCATCGCCAGCGGCCCAACTCTTTCTAGAGCCTGCATTAGGTGAGTGACGATATGTTCTTAAACTCTGGCCATCAACCCATGCCTGGCTTACAGCATCAATGATTTGCTCTGAAGTCCCACCCAGTAATTTGGTAACCACAGCGGTGGAAGCAACTTTAACAAGCACCACGTGATCTAAGCCAACTCGATTAAAGCTATTGGTTAATGCTAGAACGCCTTGAATCTCATGAGCCATGATCATGCACTCCAATACATCTCTCATGGTTAAAGGGTTTTTTCCTGATGCTACATTTTGCTGGGATACATAATCTGCGATTGATAAAATAGCCCCTAAATTATCTGAAGGATGTCCCCATTCCGCAGCTAACCAAGTATCGTTATAGTCCAACCACCGAATAATACAACCAATATCAAAAGCTCCCTTCACAGGGTCCAATAAGAAGTTGGTGCCCGGCACTCTTACTCCATTGGGAACAGCTGTGCCTGGAACAATGGGTCCAAGCATTTTTGTACAAGCAGGAAAGGTCAGCGCTAAAAGTCCGCACCCTATGGTATCTATTAAACAATTTCTAGCCGTGGATAGAGCTAACTCTGAATTAATTTCTTGTTTCGAAACGTAATCTGCAATTTCGACAAGCAGGGAATCTGGTTCCGGCCTGACATTGACCTCTACATTATTTGACATGCCTTACTCCCTATCTTCAATATCAACCCACACAGAACTCTCTGGGCCTATGTAGTCTGCGCTTGGCCTAATGATTCTATTGTTAGCTCGCTGTTCCATACAGTGCGCGGTCCAACCTGTCACACGAGACATCACAAAAATTGGAGTAAAGAGTTTGGTAGGAATACCTAAATAAAAATATGCGGATGCATGAAAGAAATCAGCATTGGGAAATAATTTTTTTTCATCCCACATCACTTTCTCTACTTCCTCTGAGACTTGGTATAGAGAATCATCCCCATGCTCTAAAGACAGTTCTTTGGAAAACTTTTTAATGATCGCATTGCGTGGATCACGCTCTGAATATATGGCATGGCCAAATCCCATGATCTTACCTTTATTAGCCAGCATATCTAATGTTTTTTCTCTGGCCTCGTCTCTGGTTGTCCAATTCTCAATCATCTCCATTGCAGCTTCATTAGCGCCTCCATGCAAGGGTCCCTTAAGAGATCCAATGGCCGCAACGACACAAGAAAAGATGTCAGACATAGTTGATGCACAGACTCTTGCTGTAAATGTTGAAGCATTAAATTCATGCTCAGCATACAGAACCAAGGATGCGTCCATAACTCTTCTATGAAGCTCTGATGGAGTTTTACCATGAAGGATATGAAGAAAATGGCCTGCCATAGTATCCTCATCATTCACCAGGCTAATATCTTCATTGTCGTGAGTGAACTTATACCAATAAGTCACAATCGATGGCATGGTAGCAACCATTCTGTTAATTGAATGCATCTGATTCTCAATAGAATCTTCAGGCTCAAGGTTTCCTAACATGGAGCAACCAGTCGCCATGACTGCCATGGGATGAGCTGTTCCAGGAATTTCTCTCAGAACTTTCTTTAACACATCTGGAAGATCTCTTTGGTTTTTTAATAAATTTTTATATTCAGCTAGTTCTGATGTGTTGGGCAACTTGCCATACAGCAAAAGATAAGCAACCTCTTCAAAAGTTCCTTTCTCCGCTAAAATCTCAATTTTATGACCTCGATATGCCAAACCTTCTTCCTGCCCAACCGTGCAGAGTGAAGTCTCACCTGCAACTTGACCACGTAAACCCGCGCCTTCTAATTTCTTTACCATTTTACTTGTTCCCCTTTCTTGAAAATAATTCATCGAGTTTTTGCTCGAAAGAATGATAGTTTAAATATTCATACAGCTCATCCCGAGTTTGCATAAGTTCGATTGATTTTTTTTGAGTGCCATTCGCTGCAATGTCTTTGTAAACAGACTCAGCAGCTTTATTCATAGCCCTAAATGCTGAAAGTGGAAATAGCATGATGTCAACGCCCGCAGACGCTAGTTCCTCGGCTGTAAACAGTGGAGTTTGCCCAAACTCAGTAATATTAGCCAAGACGGGAACCTTTAAAGCATCTTTGAGACTTCGGTAATCTTCCAGGCTATTTACTGCCTCTAAAAATAATCCATCAGCTCCAGCTGCTATATATTCTTCACAACGATCAATCGCGCCGCTCATGCCCTCATTCGCAAAAGAATCTGTTCTTGCCATTATAAAAAAGCTCTCGTCCGTTCTGCCGTCTACAGCAGCTTTAATACGATCACTCATTTCAATTTTATCCACCAGGCTCTTATTAGGCCTATGGCCGCACCTCTTCTGTGCGACTTGGTCTTCAATGTGAACGGCAGCAACATCTGCCGCAATCATCTCTTTGATCGTCCTAGCAATGCTAAATGCTCCGCCAAACCCAGTATCTATATCAAGTAAAAGAGGTAGGTCAGTTGCTTGCGTAATTCTTCTAGCATCTTCAACTACATCGTTTAAAGTCGTTATAGCTAGGTCAGGCAACCCAAAAGATGCATTAGCCACACCGGCACCAGATAAATACAGCGCTTTGTGTCCTGCAGATTCAGCCATTTTGGCACAATATGCATTAACAGCCCCAACAACCAATAAAGGGTTGCTATCAGCAATGGCCTGTCTAAATTTTTTGCCTGGGGTATTCATTGATTGCTATTGTACTTTGCAGAGATAGTGTTTCCCAAATTAATTATAGAATTTAATTCCTCTGATAATTCGATCTTTGTGATTGGCTTGTCGCCATTTGTTAGTATCTCTAAGGCTGTAGACACATCCACAATACTCCTGCTGATAAAATTCTTCTCGCTTAGAAATCTCAATCATGCGAGCTGCGCCACCCTTTTTTCGCCAATTAAAGTCCCAATATTGCACATCCTTGTATCTATCCGCTGCTTTATGACCAGAGTCATTGATCTGGTTCATATCTTTCCAGCGAGAAATGCCTAGAGTTGTGGCGTAAACCTTAAAATTATTTTCTTGAGCGAACAAAGCAGATCTTTCAAATCTCATATCAAAACATTGCGTGCATCGTGCGCCCCTTTCCGGCTCATCCTCAAGACCCTTGATTCTTTCAAACCAATTATCTTTATCATAATCAGCGTCAATAAAATTAAACCCTAACTTGTCACAAAACCTCTTATTTTCATCTTTGCGAATTTCATACTCTTCTTGAGGATGAATATTAGGGTTATAGAAAAATACAGTCGTTTCAATTTTAGAAATTGCCACAGCCTCCATGATTTCTCCTGCGCATGGAGCACAACAACTATGGAGTAATAATTTATTTTCTCCTCCCGGCAATTCAAGCTCTGGTCTTGAATAATTTTGTATAGAAAAAGGATTGCTCATCATCTTGATTGATTTGCTATTAGAGCTTTTAAGAGATCTGGATAACTATGAAAACTTGGGATCTTTGGGAGAGAGCTTGAGATAATCTCAGGCGCATTAATAAAAAATCCATGATCTGCGACTTCAAACATTTGAGTGTCATTATAGGAATCTCCAGCTGCTAAACACTTGTAGCCCATTGCTTGAAAGCCTAGGATGGCCTGTTTTTTTGCTTGCGGGTGCCTAAGCTTATAGCTAAGAATATTCCCCTCATCATCTACATCAAGTGTATGGCAGAGCAGTAATGGGTGACCCATTTTTTCTATTAAGGGGAAAGCAATCTCATAAAAAGTATCAGATAAGATTACTACTTGAAAATTTTTTCGTACTTCATGAAGAAAATCTAATGCTCCATCAAGCAACTCTAACTTTTTAGCAGCGACGAGAATATCTGGCAGCTTAAGATTGTACTGAGCCATAATTCTAAGGCGATAATCCATTAAATCAGAGTAAGAGGGAATATCTCTAGTGGTTTTATTAAGCTCTTCTAAGCCGGTATCTAGGGCTACTTGCTCCCATATCTCTGGGGTGAGTGTGCCCTCCATATCAAAACAAACAATATCCATTTTATTTCCTATTTTTAATCCCGAATGGTACATGAGCAGAGGTCACTTTTGCAGATGCATCCTCAATATTTTGCTGTTGGTCATCAAAGAAAATATCAGCCTTGAATGATTGAAGAAATTCTGCTTTATTCATTCCGCCTAAAAAAAGAGACTCATCAATGCGCACGCCCCATTTTCTTAAGGTTTTAATTACTCTTTTATGAGAAGGCGCAGACCTTGCTGTTACTAATGCCGTACGTATCGGGCAATCATCCGGATTTAATTCAGACTGTAACTTATTGAGCTCAACTAAAAATGATTTGAATGGACCAGCCTTTAGCATGGATTTCTTTTTACGCTCATTATCCATAAAAGCCTGCAAACCTTCTTCTGCATAAATTTTCTCAGATTCATCAGAGAAAATAACTGAGTCTCCATCAAAAGCTATCCTTAATAACTCATCAGACTTTTGAGATTTTTTAGCTTTAGAGGGAATAATTCTAGCTGAAGGAACACCATTTTCAATCGCCAGTTGAACATCATCTTTGCTGCTAGATAAAAATAAATCTACCCCAAATGCTTTCACATATTTATATGGGCTTTCGCCTCCACAAAATACAGCTCTGCTGATTTTTAATTTATGCGCTTCAATGGAATTAAAAACACGGAGGCCGGTATCAGCAGTATTCCGCGATAGCAAGATAACTTCAACCCTATCCTGCTTCTCATAAAAATTATTAATTTTTAAAATCTTAGTGACCAAATTAAATGCTTCGCCAGGGTCAAGGACCTGATCTTCATTTTGTATTTGGTATTCCCTATAAGCTTCAATGCCCTCTTTTTCAAAGATTTGATGGCTTTGATTTAAATCAAAAAGCGCGCGCGAAGATATACCAACAACTAATTTTGAATTCATATTAAATAAGTAAAGTTGTCATTAAGGCTTAAAATTTATATACTGTAAAAATATACAGTATAAATATTATGAAAGAATTAACAAAACAACAATCAAAAGTTCTAGCTTGTGTAGAAGTTTATCTTAATAAAACAGGTTTTCCACCAACCAGAGCTGAAATCTGTAAAGAGCTGGGATTTAAATCACCCAATGCCGCAGAGATGCATTTAAGAGCGCTGGAAAAAAAGGGGTATATTGCGATTCAAAGTGGCTCCTCTAGAGGTTTATCAATTATAAAAAGTCAGCAGTCATTTGAATCGATGCGTGACAGCATCCCAGTTATTGGTCTAGTTGCTGCGGGCTCCCCGACCCTGGCTGAAGAAAATATCGAAAAAAGAATTCCGTGTGATCCAAGTCTTTTTTCTGAAAGTTTTGATTATTTTTTAAAGGTTAAAGGTTTAAGCATGATTGATGCAGGCATTCATGAGGATGACTTGGTTGCGATCAAAAAAACAACACAAGTAAAAAACGGTGACTTAGTTGTTGTTAGAATAGAGGATGAGGTAACCTTAAAATACTTTCATCAACAAGATCATCTGCTGGAATTAATTCCAGCTAATAAAGATTTTGCCACCATTAAGATCGACCTAAGAGAACAAGAAGCTTTTGTTGAAGGCAAGAGTGTAGGCCTAATTAGAACTCACTAATGTAAGGTGATTGGTTTTTTGCGCAAGCTTTTCTGCTTGCTGTCAAAAAAATCATCAAAATCAATTACATTGCCACTGACACTGACACTTTCTATGCCAGCGCGAATCATTTCTTTTGCAACAGATAACTCTTCCCCATTTAAAAACTCTTTGGACTCTCTAGAGAATTCAATTTTTACAATTGGGTGCTCATGATCATCAGAGCGTCTAAGCACAATAGTGCCATCTGGTAGTTGAGTTAATTCTAAATAATTTGACATAAGTATATATTCCCTAAACTGTACCACTCTTCAAATTGAGAGTGAAGATCCAATGCTCAGTTACTTATATGGGAATAAAATATCGCAATTCAAGTGATGGCTACTTGGAAATCTCAACCCACTTAGTGCCATTGTGAGTGGCAGTATTGCCAGTTTTTTTACTGTCTTTTTCAGAAGCAAGATAATGAGTATCTTCAACTTTATTGTAACGGATGATATAAGGATTCCCTTCTGAATCTTTTTTTGGTGCCTCAAGAAGATGTATGTGCTTCATCGGGTCTTCGAGGTATTTACATGCATCTATCAGGCTACCTTTTGATACCGCTAAAAGGAATTCTTTAGCTGATGGTGCACGCGTCTCTCTATTTTTTGGATACTTACTTGCGGCTAAAAATAAGCCTTTCATGCTATCTCGGAGCAAATAAAAATCTTCAAACTTGGCGCAGGGAATGTCAGTGGTTATAGGCTCCATCACTATTGGTTTAGGCTCGCCATTTCGCTGAAGTGCGCGTGTCGTGCCGCAATTATCATTCATGCAACCAAAATACTTACCAAACCTACCCGTTTTTAATTGCATCTCTGAGCCACATTTGTGACAAGAAAGAGTTGGGCCATCGTAACCCTTGATCTTAAAAGCGCCTTCTTCAACTTCAAAGCCATCGCAATCTGGATTATTTGAGCAAACATGGAGTTTATGATGCTCATCAAGCAGATAGTTATCCATGCTGAGATCGCATTTGCTACACCTCAACTTGGTCACTAGGTTCTGAGCTTCCTCTTGATCATCGATGCTAACAGCCTCATCACCAGAGATTAAGTTTAGTGTTTTCTTGCATTGCTCATCATCTGGAAGACTGTAACCTGCGCAACCTAAAAATACGCCATTGCTCGCATTGCGGATAGTTAATTTATTCTTTTTGCAATCAGGGCAATTAATATTTGTCAGAGTTGGCAGATTGGGCAACATGCCTGTCTCTTCATCCATAGCCTTTACCAGGTCTTCTTGAAATGCTGCATAGTAAGAATCTAGAACTTCTTTCCAGTTCAATTCGCCCTTAGCTACGCGATCAAGTTCATTTTCAAAATTAGCTGTAAAGCTATAATCCATAATATCGTCAAACGAACTAACCAATCGATCTGACACAATCATGCCAATTTTTTTAACAAAAAAGCGTCTATTTTGAACTTCAACATAACCGCGATCTTGAATCGTAGATATGATATTGGCATAAGTGGAAGGTCGGCCAATGCCCTTTTTCTCAAGCTCCTTAACAAGCGCAGCTTCTGAAAAACGTGCGGGAGGTTTGGTGTATTTTTGTTTATTATCTAGCTCAGCTAGAGATAAACCTTGTCCATTTTGCAGGCTAGGTAAAATCAAAGCATCTGGATCATCTGACCTAGGTTTAATAACCCTTGTGTAACCATCAAAGACCACTTCGCGCCCAGTAGCTGAGAAAACATAGTCTTCTAGATGGATTTTTGCATTGGTAGCTAAATACTCCGCATCTGGAAGTTGAGAACCAATAAATTGTTGCCATATGAGTTCATACAACCTCTTCTCTTCATCAGAAGAAGAAAGTAATGCTTCAGATTTAGTTGATGCATTAGTTGGTCGGATGGCTTCGTGAGCCTCTTGAGCATTTTCACTGCTTGAATAGATTCTTGGGGCATTGGTGAGGTACCTCTCACCCAACTTGGTTCCAATATACATTCTTGCGTCTGCAATTGACTCTGCTGATAAAGCTGGCGCATCAGTTCTCATGTATGTAATGAGCCCATTTTCATACAATTTTTGAGCTGTTCTCATGGTCCGTCTTACATTGAAGCCTAATTTTGTACTGGCTGCTTGTTGCAGTGTGGATGTAATAAATGGGGGTTTGGGCTTAGATTTAACTGGTTTTTGAGTTACCTCATGCACTAAAAGCTCAGATGATGAGATAAGGTTCTCAATTTTCTTGGCTTCTTCTGACTGCAGCAAAGGATCACTTTTCCTGCGGTTTAGATTAAAAGCGATCTTAGCTCTCTGTTGATCCTGAGCAATAAAGGAGATTTCCCAAAACTCTTCTGGCTTAAATTTTTGAATGCTGTGCTCTCTCTCAACCAATAATCTTAAGGCAACTGATTGAACTCGCCCAGCAGATAAATTCCTGGCAACTTTTGCCCATAGCAATGGAGATAACTCGAACCCAACTACTCGATCTAAAAATCTTCTGGCTTGTTGCGCATCAACCAAATTAATATCTATCTCTTTGGGATCTTCAAAAGATTTTAAGATGGCATCTTTTGTGATTTGATTAAATCTCACTCTGGCGTAATTATATTGATCAGCTCCTAAAGCCTCTCTTAAATGCCATGCGATTGCCTCCCCTTCTCTATCTAAGTCTGTTGCAAGGAATATAGTATCAACAGATTTAGCGGCGGCTTTTAATTCCTTAATAACCTTTTCTTTTTCTGGGATGATCTCATAATTTGCGGCCCACCCATTATCTGGATCAATTCCCATTCGTCGAACGAGCCTTTTCCGCTCATTGATTTTTTTAAGCAAACGTTTCTCGTCTTCAGGTAAATCTTTTGGAATTGTATTTCTCTGAACGGATGTTTTTGACTTTCCTTTAGGCAAATCTCTAATATGTCCAACGCTTGATTTAACAATGTAGTCAGATCCCAAATATTTTGAAATCGTTTTTGCTTTAGATGGCGATTCAACTATGACTAAGATCTTGGGCATTTTCCTTTTTTACAGTTAATAGTTTTATTTATTGCATATCTTTAAAATTGCAGTCTTCATCCTTAAGAGCTCTTCTGGGCCCAGCATTTCATCCCAGACGATTGCTATATTGGACTTAAAAAAAATAATTTCAAGTATAGAAGCTGGTAATGAAAGAATTTTATCCTGAATTACTGGAAACTGTTTATCGTATTTTAGAGACATGGGGGAGTATAGCTCCAGAGCTCCATCACGCTTAAGATAATGCAAGTCCTCATAGGTAGAGGTATTTTTTATTTGATAAATTGCTACCCGGGCATCCCAATTTTTAAATTTTTTTCTTAGCTGAGGAGTGGAACCAATTTTAAAACCTTCTTTGCTCGCAAGTAATCTGATGTCACTCAAGGCTTTCATCTTTTTTGATGGTTTTAAAAAACTGATAGCTCCAATCAAAAAGAAAATTACAAAAATGATGATCAGATATTCATTAGCGAGCATATTAATTAAGTAATTTGGATACTATGCCGGGGCCTTCATAAATAAAACTGGTATAGATCTGCACCAAAGAAGCGCCGGATTCTAACTTCTGATTAAAGTCCCTTAAGGTAAAAACGCCCCCGACCCCAATTTTAATTAAATTTGGATCATGCTGATGAATAGATTCAAGTAACTCATTAGATTTGATAAACAGCGGCTTACCTGAAAGGCCGCCAGCTATTTTACTGTCTCCAAGTCCAGCCAGTGCTGTGTGATCAGTGGTAGTATTCGAGGCAATAATACCATCGAACTTATATTCCTTGATTGCATTAATAATATCTATGATTGTTTCCTGGCTTTCATCTGGAGATAATTTTATGAAGACTGGATTCATAAAATGTGACGTTGCTCGAGTAACTTTGAGAGCAGCAAAGAGCGGTTCAAAATTCTCTCTTGAATGTAAAGCTCTTAAGTTTGGTGTGTTGGGAGAAGAAATATTAACTGTTATGTAATCCGCATAGGGAGAAACTTTCTTGAAGCATTCTACATAATCATCTATACGTTTTTGACCTTCTGAATCTTTATTGGCCCCAATATTCACACCTAAAATGCCTAAAAATTTTCTAGATTTTAATTTTTGAACGAGGTAATCAAGGCCTTTATTATTAAAACCAAGTCTATTAATAATGGCCTTCTGCTTAAAAAAACGAAATATTCTGGGCTTAAAATTGCCTGGCTGTGCTAATGGAGTGATTGTTCCAACCTCTATAAATCCAAACCCAAGAGAGCCAAGAGAATCGATATAGTCACCGTTCTTATCAAGGCCCGCTGCAATACCCAACCTATTATTAAAAGTTAAATTCTTGTAGATAAAAGAATCTGTATTCACTGGCATTGGAAACAAAAATTTACTCAGCCCTAGTGCATAAAAAAGATTTAGGGAGTTTAGGGCGATTGAGTGCGCTAACTCAGGAGGTAATAATCTTAAAAGTGAGATTAATAATTGCATTATCTCATCATCAACATTAATGCTTATGTGGCCAAAATATTTTTTGCTAGATGGGTAATAGCCTGAGCGTACCCATGCCTTGAGCCACAGTCAAACTTTAGACCCTCATAGAGATGACCATATACTTGTTGGTCTCTTAGCATTAACTTAATTGCATCAGTAAGCTGCACCTCACCACCAACACTTGGATCTAAATTTTCCAAGTAATCAAAAATTTTAGTAGACAGAATATATCTACCGACCACAGCAAGGTTAGAAGGGGGATTGCTTTCTGGTTTTTCAACAATATCCTTAACCGCAAAGGTGCGCTCTGAGCTACCAACATCATCGCTAGCTATCACACCATATTTATTAGTTTCATTGAGAGGAACCTCATTTAATCCAATAACCGTACAGTGTTTTTCTTCATATAAATCTATCAACTGAGAAATGCATGATGGATCATTTAAAATTAAGTCATCGGCCAGCAATACGGCAAAGGCTTCATCTTGAATTAAATGCCTAGCATGAAGAATGGCGTCACCTAAACCTTTTTGAGATTTTTGGCGCACGTATGTAAATTTAATATTTTTAAAAATTTTAGGATTAATCTTTTCAAGATAGTCTTGCTTTCCAGATTCAACCAGCTTAGCTTCAAGCTCAAAATTTTGATCAAAATGATCTTCAATTGCTCTTTTTGTATGGCTGGTAATAAAGATAATCTCTGTGATTCCAGCCAGGACTGCTTCCTCAACCGCATACTCAATTAGAGGCTTGTCAATAATAGGCAGCATTTCTTTTGGAATTGCTTTAGTTGCAGGTAGGAAGCGAGTTCCAAGCCCAGCAACTGGAAAAACAGCTTTAGTAATTTTGGTCATATCTTTAAAGTTTAAAACTATATTTTGCAATTAAGCCTATTATAAATCCTGCAATCATACCAACTAAATGAGCTGTATTAGCAATATTACCAAACCCAAAAATATTTAAAATACCAGTAAAACCGACCAGCAACCAAATAAACATAAATAAATAGAGAGCTTCAGGTAAATCATATCTCGATCTTTTTTTATCTAACTCAAGAATAAAACAGTAGCCTAGTAGACCGTAAACTGCGCCGCTCAGCCCACCAAACATATATTGTTGGGACCATAGCAATTGCCCGGCATTGCTGAGCACGCTAGTTAAAACAAAGACCATTACAAAAAGTGCTCTGCCATCCATGCGCTCAATCTTAGAGCCCAAAATATAAATCCATAGACTGTTAAAGGCTAGATGAGTGATTGAAAAATGTAAGAAAGTGGGGGTTATCAATCTCCACCACTCATTGTTTATTAAGTAAGTATGCTCAAGGGAAGAATATATTGAACCAAAGCTCGGCTTAATAAATAAGAAAAACTCAAGAGACCCATGGTTACCAAAATTAGTAAAGAGGGTTAAGAAAATAGCGGTAGCTATAATATAAAAATATGCACTTTTAGTATTCAAATAAGTTAAGTTTTATTAGCTGTAATATCTAAACTCCAACCAAGCTTTTCTCGACAAGCTTCATAAAAATCATTGTCAGCGGGATGAATGATTCTAAGCGCAGTATCTTTTTTTCTAATAATAATTGACTCATTATATTGGATGGGCATATCTTGTTGGCCATCAACGCAAACCATCGCATGATCTAGGGGGCCTCGAATTAATTGAACCTCTAAAGATTTATTATTTGAGACTATCAAAGGCCTTGAAGAAAGACTTTGAGACATCATGGGAATAATATTCCAAAGATTTAACTCCGGATGAATGATTGATCCTCCGGCTGACAAGGCATAAGCAGTTGAGCCTGTAGGCGTAGCAACTATTAAACCATCAGATCGCTGCTCATAAATCATCTGCCCGTCTATTAACAACCTATATCTCATTAACTGCGCATAGGACCCTGAATGAATTAAAATTTCATTGAGGCCAAAAACTTCCTTGTTTGCAAAATGAGCTTCGACCAGACTTCGTTCTTCTACAACATACTCACCTTTTAAGATGTCCTGAATAACACTCTCGAAGTTCTCAATATTAATATCGGTTAAAAAGCCAAGCGTGCCTAGATTTATTCCAAGCAAGGGAATCTCCGAGGCAATAAACTTTCTAGCTGCTCCCAGCAACGTTCCATCACCACCAAAGACTATTAGAAGATCAATTTGATGCTTAAAATCCTCATTATTTTTTTCAATTACCAAGGATAAATTCGTGCCCTCTTCAGCGAATATATTTAAGGCATTTTTAGCCAGGACAGTAATTAAATCCTGAACTACAGAGCGCTCATCCAAAGATGCATTTTTTTTTAAAACAACGCCTATATTTTTAAACATGGAAGGAATTATACTCCGAGGAGGAGAATATCAAAAAAAATTTATGGGATCCCTTAATCAAATTGCCAATCTAATAAGATCAAGCCCCAAAATAGTTATTTTAACTGGGGCTGGCATTAGCACAGAGTCTGGCCTGCCTGATTTTAGAAGTGAAGGTGGTTTTTGGACAAAAAATCAACCTATTCAGTTTCAAGACTTTGTAAAGAGTGAAGATCAACGAAGATTATCATGGTTACGGAATATTGAGCTTCATAATTTACTCAGAACTATCTATCCAAATTCTGGGCATGAGCTGGTAGTAAAAATTCTCTCAATGAGCCCTCATAATTTTCTAATCACTCAAAATATTGATGGGCTGCACCAAGAGTCTGGTGTGAAACAGGATCAAATCATAGAGATCCATGGAAATGCTAAAAAAGCTGCTTGTTTAGACTGCCTAAAAGAGAATCCAATTCAAGATTTTCATGATGCCGTAGCAATGAACAAGATCTTGCCACGCTGTTCTTTCTGCAAAGGTCTTGTAAAAGTTGCCACCATTTCATTTGGCCAGCCTTTAAATGAAGAGCATATGCAGAAAGCTACTGAGCTATCTGAAACATGCGATTTATTAATCGTAATAGGCTCTTCATTAAAAGTCATGCCAGCTGGAAAGCTACCAGGCTTGACGCTTGCCAAGGGCGGAAAAGTCGCAATCTTCAATCGAGAGCAAACTCGTTACGACTCAAAATCTGAAGTCGCGGTCAATGATGAGCTAAGAAATATCTGCAAAAAACTAAATGCTTTAATTTAGTCATGCATAAGAGCTGCCCTGCCAAGAATTTTCCCGTTTTTTAGATCTTCTAAGGTTTGATTGGCTTGAGATGCAGGTCTTTTTTCAACTGGGATAGGGTCAATCTTGCCCGATCGAACTAACTCCATGAGCTCATGCATATCACCTGGGCTGCCGGTGTAAGATCCCTGAATGCCTCTTTCCATAATTGGTATAAGTGGTAAAGGTAACTTCAATTCACCGCCGTAAAGACCAACAATAATGTATTTACCACCTTTTCTTAATAGATTGATTCCAAAGGCTGTCGATAGCTCAGACCCGACAAAATCAATGGCCACTGCAGCATTGCCACCGGTAATTTCAAAGATCTTCATAAATGCATCCTCGTCGGTAGGATTAATGGCTGCTGAGGCGCCACTTTCTAGAGCTAGTTTAAGCTTACTTTCATCCACATCCACCACAATTGGATTGCAGTTAAATGCTGCTTTAGCTATTTGGAGTCCCATCATCCCAACTCCACCAGCTCCAATTATTATTAAGCTATGATTTGAAGTGTAGGGTGCTCCTTTTTTTAGTGCACTGTAAGCAGTCAATCCAGAGCAAGCATAACTGCCGGCCAAATGTTCAGGTGTATCTCCAGCATCATGGAGATATTTGGAATCTGGCACAATTACATGATCGCCGAAACCACCTGGTTGCATGACCCCAATCACAGGACCTGAATTACATAAATGCTCCTCTCCTGAATTGCAGACCTCACATTCACCGCAACCAATCCATGGATACACTATTCTTCTGTCTCCAATACTGACATTGCTAGCATCGGGTCCAACTGCAACTACCTCTCCAAAAATCTCATGCCCTAGGGTAAAAGGGTTTGGAACAGGAACAGGTAATTCATTGCCTCCACCCAAATCAAAGGCACCAGAGTGAATGTGAACATCTGAATGACATACACCACATGCAATCGTCCTTATGAGCACTTCCTTGCCAGTAGGTTCTGGCGTTTGACTTTCAACAACCTCTAAGGGCTTTCCTGGTTCTGGAGCGTGGTACGATTTCATTAGTTAAGTTACCAAAATAATGTTTATCTGATTATAATATCTGTTCTTATTATTAGCGCAAGCATCGAAAATGTATGGAAAATCTAGAACTATTTAGACAAGAAGTCAGAGAATGGCTCGAAGAAAACTGCCCTCCTTCTATGAGAACACCCTTGGTTCCAGAGGAAGAAGTATGGGGTGGGAGAAATGCAGAATACGTAAATCCTGAATCTAAATTATGGCTTGATAGAATGGGTGCCAAAGGCTGGACTGCTCCAGAACTTCCAACAGAATATGGTGGAGGTGGTCTTGATAGAGACCAAACAAAAGTATTGCATCAAGAGCTTTTTAAAATTAAGGCTAGACCTCCGTTAAACAGCTTTGGAATTTGGATGTTAGCTCCTTGTATCATCGAGTTTGGGAGTGAAGATCAAAAACACGAACATCTGCCTAAAATTATTAAAGGTGAGATTAGATGGTGCCAAGGATATTCTGAACCGGGTTCAGGATCAGATCTTGCCAGCCTTTCAACAAAAGCTGTAGATATGGGTGATCACTATCTAGTTAATGGTCAAAAAGTTTGGACTTCCTATGCAGACCAAGCAGACTGGATTTTTGCGCTAGTGCGCACAGGCCCTCAGGAACCCAAGCACAATGGCATTAGTTTTTTACTCATAGACATGGCAACCGAAGGAGTAAGCACTAAACCTATTCCTTTAATCAGTGGTAAATCGCCTTTCTGCGAAACATTCTTTGATGATGTTAAAGCACCTAAAGAAAACTTAGTAGGTGTTGAGAATTCGGGCTGGACTATTGCAAAGAAACTCTTGCAGCATGAACGTAATTTTATATCTGCTTTTGGTCTTGCGGGTGGTGGCAGTGGCTCTGGAGCAGATGTGGTGAGCATTGCAAAAAAATATCTTGGCGAGGAGAACGGTAAAATAGCTCACCCAAGCCACAGAGATAGTATTACTCTTCATAAAATGAAAGAACACACATTCGCTTTAACCCTTCAGCGATCGAATGATGAGGGTGGGAAGGCTTCTGCTGCTTCTTCAATGTTTAAATATTACGGAACTGAGCACAACAAAGATCGTTATGAGCTAATGATTGCATCTATGGGGCATAAAGGTCTTGGTTGGAGTGATCAGGGTTTTTCTGATGATGAGCAAGCCATTACTAAAGCTTGGCTCAGAACAAAGGCGAATTCAATTGAGGGCGGCACCTCAGAAGTTCAATTAAATGTGATTTCTAGACGCGTGCTAGATTTACCTAACTAGGATTATACAAATGAAACTCATACTCTCAGAAGAACAGCAATTTCTTAAAGATACGGCTCTAAGCTTTGCTAGAGATAAAACTCCAGTGACTCATTTCAGAGGCTTGAGAGATAGCAACAATGCTAACTGTTGGGATAGCTCTATTTGGCAGGAGATGGTGGGGCTTGGATGGTCAGGTATTTTGGTGCCTGAAGAGTTTGGCGGCTCAGACTTTGGAATTGGCGGAATTAGCGTCATCATGCAAGAGCTTGGGAAGACGCTAACCCCCTCTCCTTTATTGGCAACTGCTGTATTGGGCGTGTCAGCAATAAAGATGCTGGGCACAGAAGATCATAAAAAAACTTATCTTCCAAAAATTGTCTCTGGTGAAATAACAACGGCCTTAGCAATCGATGAAGGTCATCACCATAGTCCATTTAATATCGAAGCATCTGCGACCTTATCTGGCGAGCATTGGGTTCTGAATGGTCAGAAAGTTTTTGTACTCGATGGTGCTAGCGCTAACACAATACTAATTGTTGCTCGTACTTCTGGAAAATCTGGCGAGTCAAATGGTCTTTCAGTGTTCATGGCTGACAAGGATTCTGATGGTCTTGAAATCTCAAAAATCTCTACTGCAGATTGTCGCAACTATGCCAACATCTCAATGAACAATCTTGCATTAAGACAAGATGCTCTTTTGGGTGCTGTCGATACTGCTGGTGAAATAGTAGAGAAGGTATTGGATCTAGGAAGAATAGCCATGGCTGCTGAGATGCTCGGAAATATGGAAGAAGCTTTTGAGGTCACGGTTAACTATTTAAAAGAAAGAAAGCAGTTTGGTGTGGCGATTGGTTCTTTTCAAGCTTTGCAGCACAGGGCAGCAAAAATGTTCTGCGAAATTGAGCTAACAAAATCAGCTGTGATGGCTGCAATGCATGCTGCAGATGAAAATTCTAATGAGCTTGAAAGGCTTTCTAGTCTAGCAAAATTTCAAGCAGGTGAAACGCTTCACTTAGTTAGCAATGAAGCCATACAGATGCATGGCGGAATTGGTGTCACAGATGAATATGATATTGGTTTTTACCTTAAGAGAGCTCGCGTGGCAGAGCAAATCTTTGGTACCTCAGAATATCACCAAGCTAGGTATGCAGATATAAGCGGTTTTTAGTATGTCATCAGTTCAATCCTTGCTCGATACAATGCAGAAACTTCGAGACAAGGACTGGGGATGCCCATGGGATATTGAGCAGACTTTTCAGTCCTTATCAAAACACTTGATTGAGGAAGCTTATGAGGTCACCGATGCAATTTCCCGACAAGACTATGCAAATCTCCAAGAAGAATTGGGCGATGTTCTGTTGCAAGTAATTTTTCACTCGCAAATTGCTAGTGAGCTAGAATTATTCAATTTCAATGAGGTTGCAGATACCTTAAATCAAAAGCTAATCAGGCGTCATCCTCATGTATTTGCCAGAGGTGTTGTGCCTGAATCTGCTGAAGAGCAAGCGATCATTTGGGAGGCTGTTAAGAAAGAAGAGAAAAAGGAGGATCTTCCACAACCCACCTTTGCAGATATTCCTAGCTCTATGCCGCCAACCCTTAGGGCTGAGAGAATTCAAAAGCAAGCCTCTAAAAAAGGTTTTGACTGGGCTAGTGCCCATGATGTCATACTCAAGGTAGAAGAAGAGATAGCGGAATTAAAATTAGCTATCGACAATAATGACCCAGGCAATATGGAGGAAGAATTAGGGGATTTATTATTTACAATTATTAATGTTGGTCGTCATTTAAATATTGATGCTAATGATGCTTTGGCTCGTTCAAATAATAAATTTATCTCTCGATTTCACTCCTTAGAAAGAGAATTAGAAGCCTCTGAGCAAAGCTTTAAAGGTAACTCCCCTCAAGAATTAGAGAAAATATGGGATAGAATTAAACGTGATGAATAAACTCAAACAATCTTTTATTGGAATCACTGCTTTTATTTCTATTACATTGATTCTATCCATAGGTGTTTTATTTCTTTCGATCATCAATCTTCCGAGAATAATTCCTAGCAAGCAAATAAAAAAAATTCTAGGAGCTATCTCGAACAGAACTGGCAGTAAGATGGTGGAACTTATTACTGGAACTCTGCAATTACTTCATAACTTGAAATGGGAATTTGATATTCCAGATCACCTGGATACAGAGACCTGGTATATAGCTATGAGTAACCACCAGTCATGGGCTGATATTTTTATTCTCTTGGCAGCCGGGCATAAAAAGATGCCGCTATTAAAATTTTTTATGAAAAAAGAGTTGCAATGGATACCTATTATTTACTTGGTCCACAAAACTATTGATATGCCATTTTTAAATAGGCATTCGCAGAAACAAATACAAGACAATCCTGGGTTAATAAAATTGGATTATGAGAATGCGCAAAAAGCTGCCAAAAGATTCTCTAGAAATCCAGCTACTGCATTCAGTTTTGCAGAGGGTACTAGATGGACATCCGATAAACATTTGGCTCAAAACTCACCTTACCCTAACTTTTTAAAACCCAAGGTTGGCGCCTTAGCTATTGCCCTGTCAGGTATGCCACAAGTAAAAGAGCTCGTAGACTTTACTGTGGTCTACGCTTCAACCAAAAGATCAACCTGGAATTTTTTATGTGGCGAGATGAGTCAAGCCAAGGTGGAGGCAAGAACCTACCAAATCCCACTCAGCCTCAAAAATAAAACCTTTGAGCAAGAGGATGAGTATCGAGAAGAATTTAAAAACTTTATTGAAGAAATTTGGATCAAAAAACAAAAAAGATATTCTGAATTAGAGTTCTAGCTTTCTGTCGGCAACTAACCAGCCATTTTCATCGACATACATCCAATGACCAGAGCGCATCACCACGCTGCCAAAAGAAATCATGATGTTTTGAAAGCCATGGCCTCTTTTATCTGTTTTTTGCGCAACGCTGCCTCTAGCAAAAATACCCAAGTCCATAGTCTTTAATATCTCCACATCTCTCACATAACCATTAACAACAATGCCTGCCCAGTTATTTAGCAATGCTGATTCAGCGATTTGATCTCCAACCATGGAAGCGTGAGCCACACCAACGGCATCTACAACCAATACCTTATTCTCTCCTTTTTGCTCCAAAATAGATTTCACAATCGAGTTATCGTCTGCACAAGAAACTGTATAAATCTCTCCTGATATTGAGCGTTTCTTCCCGTAAGTATTCAAGGCAAGCTTACCAATTTGAATAATGTCAGCATACCTATCTGATAGGTCGGGCAACGAGCTCATAAGGCTTCTAGGTTGAGATCATTAATTTCATCAAGGATATGATGTCGCCTTGGATCGCTGGCCAAGTCTTCCCAGCTCACCGCTTTAGATGCTTTTAAGAGGGGAAGCCTGGCAGACTGAGATATATTATTTTTAAGCATAAAGTCTAATGCCTGATTTGCTCCAGTTCGATCATTGCATATCAAAACCATGGTGCAGCCAGATTGAAGGGCTTGGCGGGTTTTGATCACGATATCACCAAGGAAATCTGTGCCTTTCATAGTGAGATCATCGCTAAAAATTACTCCTGTAAACTCCATTTTTTGCCTAAGGATTTCTTGCAGCCAAAATTTTGAAAAGGTTGGGATGTCGCTATCAATCTCAGGGAAGGAAACATGAGCGGTCATGATGCCGCCTAATTTATTCTGCAATAAGCTAAATGGAAGCAGGTCATGCTGTTCCAATTCTGCAAGAGACCGATGATCTTCAGAGTAGCTTAGATGTGTATCTGCTTGTATGCCTCCATGACCTGGAAAATGCTTACCAATAGCCTGCATGCCAGCTTCGTTCATGCCTGCTATATAAGCGCTTGCGATAGCAATGACCTCACCTGGGATCTCTCCAAGAGATCGATCACCAATAATAGAGCTCGTTTCATGATCCAGATCTAGCACCGGGGCAAAGCTAATATCTAAACCAGATGCGATGACTTCTGATGCCATTAACCAGCCCAAATGATTAGCAAGTTCTATGCCTGCCTTCCTATTTTGAGAAACATATTGACCTAATCTTTGCATGGAAGGCAAGCTTGTATAACCCTCTGATAGACGCTGGATTCTTCCGCCCTCTTGATCCACGGCAATAAGCAACCTTGGATTTATATCTTTAATTTCCCGGCAAAGAGAAATCACTTGATTGCTCGAAAAGATATTCCGAGAGAATAAAATCACCCCGCCAACCTGGGGATTTTGTAGAATATGTTTTTCTTCGTCTGTAAGAGAGTGGCTATCTAAATCTAGCATTAGCCTACCCAACAAGTTTTTTTGCATCACGCTTTGCAGTTAATTGGTATTTTTAATTATGCTACTGATGCTATCTTTCTCCAAGGTGAAGTGCCTAATAAATGGTTCGCTAGAAAATTGGCAAGTTAATCATCAAGGCTTGCTAACTTTTTAATGACTTGATGAGCTCAGCAGTAACAGACGGGTCTCCAGAAAAAATGGAGGGAGCAATTCTTGTGGCAATGCTGCCATATCGATCAAAGATTTGCTTTGAAACTTCTACAGGCGTTCCACTGACTGCAATACTTTCAAGCATCTCATCTGTAATCAGAGCTGCAATATCTTGCCATTGGCCTTTTTTAGTTAGTTGGTTTAGCTCAAGTTGTATGCCTTCCCAACCATGTTGCTCTAGCACAACTTTATAAGCTGGGGTTGAGCCATAAAAACCAATCTGTGCTTTACAGGCACCTCTAGCAGCTGAAATCTCTTCATCATTCATGCCTGTTGCAATCATGACGCCAACCGAGACATCAAAGGTTTTGTTCGCTGCTAATTTTAAGCCCTTTTCAAGAGACGGGGTTGTAACATTTTTAAGAAACTTAGTTGTGTGAAAAGGATGTACAAGAAAACCATCCGCTGATTCTGCTGCAGCCTGAGTCATCAGCGGGCCAACACCTGCAACATAGATTTTTGGCAACCCAAATGGATTCTTTCCTGGGTTAAAAAATGGGGTCATCAAAGTATGTTTATAAAACTCCCCTTCAAAATTTAATTCTTCGCCGTGATGCCAAGCACTCCAAATCGCTTTAATAGCATTAACCATTTCCTGCATCCTTTTGGCTGGAGAAGACCATGGCATAGAATATCTTTTCTCAATATGGGGCTGAATTTGAGAGCCAAGGCCCAGGGTGAACCTGCCTTGAGACATGAGCTGAAGGTCATATCCAAGATTGGCCAAGGTCATGGGATTTCTTGAAAATGCCACTGCTATTGAGGTTAAAAGTTCCAGCTTTTGAGTTGCCAGAGCTGCTGCTGCAAGTGGTAAAAATGGTTCGTGCGGGCCTTCAAATGTATAAGCACCATCATATCCGAGGTCCTCTAGGCGCTTGCTAACTGCGCTGGCCTCAGCAGGATCCCGGGTGATCATAGCGCAGTCAATTTTAATTTTAGTCATCTTAATAATTAATTTTTGTGTGAGCATAAAGGATTATGCTAGAAGAGATTTCATTAGGCTAGACAATCTATTCAATTAAATTTCTTAGCTAAGTCTTTCATGCAATAAGAGTGAGCGGCCTCTATTTCATTTTGTTTGATGTGGATGGTAATATAATATAAAAATTATTACCCTTAGGAATAAAAAATGAATTCAAAAATTTGCGAGCTTTTAGATATTGAGTTTCCATTAGTGGCATTCACACATTGCAGGGATGTAGTTGTTGCTGTTTCTAAAGCAGGAGGTTGCGGCGTCCTGGGTGCAGTTGGAATGACGCCTGCGCAATTAGAAGAAGAGCTCAAATGGATTGATGATCACATTGATGGCCTGCCTTATGGTGTGGATGTATTGATTCCAAATAAAATGGCTGGCAAGGATCAAAAATTTGATTCTGAGAAGCTTGTTGCCATGATTCCTCAAGAATATGCTGATTTTCGAGCAGATCTTCTTGAGAAACACGGAATAGAAGCTTCAGAACTTAGGACCATTAAAGCTGCAGCAACCTATATGGCCGAAAATACTAAAGCTGACGGCGCTAAAGCACTTCTAGACGTTGCTTTTGCTCATCCCATAAAGCTTATAGCCAATGCTCTAGGCGTTCCCCCAGACTGGATGCTGCAAATGGGAAAAGATCATGGTGTAAAGGTTGCGGCTCTCCTTGGCACGGCAGAACATGCGATTAATCAAGTTAAAGCTGGGGTTGATATTTTAGTTGTCTCAGGAACTGAGGCAGGTGGTCACTGTGGGAGTGTTCCTACTATGGTCTTGATCCCTGAGGTTCATGAAGCAATCCAGCCTTATGGGGACGTTCCAATACTTGCTGCCGGTGGCATTGTGACTGGCAAGCAAATGGCTGCCGCTATGGCTATGGGCGCGTCAGGCGCTTGGTGTGGATCAGTTTGGTTAACCACCGTGGAATCTGAGGTTCCTTCGGTGATTAAAGAAAAAATGATTGCTGCTAATTCAAGCCAGACCATTAGGTCAAGAAGTAGAACAGGCAAACACTCTAGGCAACTTGTCTCTGCGTGGACTGAAGCATGGGAAGCAAAAGATGCCCCTGAACCACTTCCGTTGCCACTGCAACCCATGGTGGCTGAACCAGCTTTAGCAAAAGTCACAAAACTTGCTGAAGGTGGGCACGAGGGTGCAAAAGCACTGTCAACCTACTGGGTGGGCCAAGGAGTGGGATTAATGAATCAAAGTATTTCTGCGAGTGATGTGGTGCAGGAATTTAAAGAAGATTTTATTAATGCCTATGAAAGATTGACCAGCTTTATAGAGGGTTAATTACTCTGGGTTCATGAAACGATTCGCGATAGCTCGCTGAAATCCAGGCCTCTCAAAAAGCATATCAGACCAACGCTTAATATTTGGTTTTAAAGCTTCCTCTATTTGCAATGTTTTGGCTAAATATATTGCATAACTTACGCAGATATCGGCAATGGTGAAGCGATTGGAACATAGGTACTCCCTAGCATCTAAAGATTTTTCTAAAAGCTTTAACCTAGAAACAAACCATCTCCTGTAACCTTCTGCGGCTTTGTCTGCCACACCAATTTCTTGCAATGTATATCTCAAAACCACAGTCTGCGGGAATGTTAGAGTGGCATCTGAATGTGCCAGCCAATTTAAAAAATGATGGTAGTCCTGCTCATCAGAGGTAACTCTCAAATCTGTTGGGCCATAAAGATCAACCAAATATTGACACATAGCAACAGATTCAGTCATTTCAACTTCACCATCAATGAGATAGGGGATGGTACCTAAAATATTTACATCCATAAATTCTTTATGGAAGAGCCTGGGTGGAAACGGCATCATCACAGACTCATATTCAAGACCCATTTCCTCAGCAGTCCACATTGGCCTCACTCCTCGAGAATCATTGCAGCTGTATATTTTAATAATGCTCATGCTCTTTATCCTTGTTTGTAAAAAAATTTACTAATTTTAAATTAAATACCAAAAATGGTAATAATTTGTATATTATATTACCACTCAAATTTATAAATAAGAAATGCCTAGAAAGAATATAGCACCCACGCTAAAAACAAATATTGATATCAATGGAAGTGATTTTCTGCACAACAAAGATGTGATGTTAAAGAAGATAAATTTTCTTGATGAGTTGCTTGATCAAGCAGAGCTTGGTGGGGGTGTGCACCACCATGAACGACTAGCAAAAAGAGGCAAGATGCCCGTAAGGGAAAGAGTATTTAATTTACTAGATCCTGACACCCCTTTTCTTGAGATCTCTCCCTTTGCAGCATATGGAACAGACTTTACGGTTGGTGGGGGCTGTGTATCAGGGATTGGGATCGTTGCAGGCACTGAGTGTGTAATTTTTGCCAATGACCCTTCTGTGTTGGCCGGAGCGATGACGGTTTATGTAGGCAAGAAGTGGGACCGAGCCATGGAAATAGCTCGTGATAATCGACTGCCATACATTAATTTTGTTGAATCTGCTGGCGGCGATCTAAGGATGGGCACGGGCAGAAAAGGAGATCAGCCACCCATTGCACCTACCATTGGAAATACACATTTTGCAGCAACAGGCAGATTTTTTTATGACATGACCGAGCTTTCAAAAATGAGAATTCCAGTGATATCAGTGGTATTTGGATCTTCTACAGCCGGAGGCGCATATCAACCTGGGATGTCTGATTACAATATTTTTGTTAAGGATCAAGCGAAAGTATTTTTAGCAGGGCCGCCTCTTGTAAAAATGGCAACCGGGGAAGTGTCAGACGATGAGACGTTAGGCGGTGCAAAAATGCACTCTGAGGTTTCAGGTCTATCTGATTACTTGGCAGAAGATGAAATGGATGCATTAAGGTTATGCAGGAATGTAGTTTCCCACCTGCACTGGCAAAAAGAGGGTCCCTCCCCTTTAATGCATGCTGATGAACCGCAATTGCCTGAGGAAGATCTACTAGGACTGGTAGATGAAGGATTAAAAAGTCCGCTTGATATTAGAGAGGTGATAGGAAGAATCGTTGACGGCTCAAGATTTGAAGAATTTAAGCCTTTGTATGGCAAAACAATGATTTGTGGTTGGTCCATGCTTCATGGTTACCCGATAGGAATTCTAGGAAACAATGGCCCCATCTACCCAGAAAGTGCAGAAAAAGCATCAAGCTTTATTCAGCTTTGTAATAAGAGAAATATTCCTATTATTTTCTTGCAAAATGTTACAGGCTTCTTGGTTGGAAAAGATTTTGAGAGACAGGCCATTATTAAAAAAGGCTCGCAACTCATTAATGCAGTTTCAAATTCTAATGTCCCCCACATTACTATTATTATTGGGGCTTCATATGGAGCTGGTACCTATGCTATGTCAGGTAAAGCCTACAACAATCGCTTTACCTTTCTTTGGCCAACAGCAAAAATCTCAGTGATGGGTTCTAAGCAAATTGCTGGTGTGATGTCTATTGTAAGAAGGGGTCAAGCAGCCAGGAAAGGTGAGAAGTTTGATGAAAAGCTTGACGCTCAAATAGTTAAAGCGGTTGAACAAGCTGCGGAGCAAATGTCTGAAGGTCTTGTAGCAAGCAGCATGCTCACCGATGATGGAATAATTGATCCAAGAGATACGAGAGCTATTATCGGCTTTTGCCTCTCAATTGTTTGTAACTCTGCTATTAACGGCGCAACGGAATATGGGGTATTTAGACTATGAGCTTTAATTCAATTCTCATAGCAAACCGTGGTGAAATTGCCTGCAGGATTATGCAGACTGCACAGAATATGGGGATTAAGTGCATTGCAGTATATGTGGATGCTGATGCAGATGCTCCGTTTGTAAAGATGGCAGATGAGGCTGTACTGCTCTCTTCAGGGTATATGGATAGTGAAGCCATTATTGCTGCTGCAAAGCTCACAGGGGCACAAGCCGTTCATCCTGGGTATGGTTTTCTTTCTGAGAACGCTGCCTTTGCTAGAAAGGTCAAAAATAATAACCTGGTATGGATTGGGCCCTCGCCTCATGTGATAAAAGTCATGGGCGATAAACTCAAAGCAAAAGAATTAGCAGAAAAGTTAGGCATCCTTACGCTTCCAATGGCTGTAGATATCAAAGATGCTAAAAACCTAGGGTACCCTCTTCTAGTTAAAGCAGCGGCAGGTGGTGGTGGGAAAGGGATGAGAATTGTCACCGATCCAAAAGACTTAAAAGAATCAGTGGTGAGTGCTAAACGAGAGGCTTTATCAGGCTTTGGTGATGATAGGATTTTTATTGAAAGATATGTAGAAAAATCTAGACATATAGAAATTCAAATTCTAGGCGATGAGCACGGGAATATTGTGCATTTAGGTGAGCGAGAATGCTCCATACAAAGAAGACATCAGAAAATTATCGAAGAATCTCCATCGCCAAGAGTTGACCCATTGCTTCGAGAGCAAATGGGAGCGGCTGCAATTAAGCTGGCAAAAAAAATTAAATATTTTTCTGCCGGCACTGTTGAGTTCTTGATGGACGATAAGACTGGAGAATTCTGGTTCTTGGAGGTAAACACGCGTCTTCAAGTAGAGCATCCTGTGACAGAGGAAGTGACTGGCATTGATTTGGTATATGAGCAAATTAAAATAGCTCGAGGCGATGAACTTGGATTCACTCAAGACGATGTTTCATGGCATGGACATGCAATTGAGGTGCGGTTATATGCTGAGGATCCAGGAAATAATTTTTTACCTGAAACCGGAACTTTGATTGCCTATGATACTGAGATGTCTGGCGATATAAGATGGGATTCAGGGGTAGAGCAAGGTTATAAAGTTGGCATAGACTTTGATCCAATGCTATCAAAAGTCATTGCTTGGGCGCCCAATAGAATAGATGCTGCAAATAAACTAGCGCGAGGCTTGGAGAAAGCCCACTTTGGTGGCGTCAAAACTAACCGTGATTTTTTAATCTCCTGCTTGAGAAATGAAAGTTTCATTAATGGTGACACCACCACTGATTTTATAGATCGAGAAAAACCAAGAACGGAACAGGAGCTATCTGAAAATCAACTTTTCAATGCCTCGGCTGCCATTGCTTTATGGGTCGCAATGGAGAACAGAGCTGCCGATGAAGTCACTGGTTTTATGCCATCAAATTGGACGAATGGAAGGATGCCAGATCAAAGAATAAAATTACTGATTCTAAAAAATGAGATTGAAGTTAAGTATCAGCTTAAGCGAAATGGGCTATTTGAGGTGATGGGTACAAGTTGTAACATTCATGCAGTCGATGAATCTGGTATTGATGTTGAGATTGGTTCTCATAGATTTTTTGCTCAGGTCACTCGAGCAGGCAATCAAATCCTGATTAATATGCCATTTGGTGATCTTGATGCCATCATTCTCCCAAGATTTACCGAACCAGGGAAAGAGATCCCAGAAGGAGGCCTGGTTGCTCCTATGCCCGGCAAAGTGATCGAAGTAAAGGTAAAAAAAGGGGATAAGGTAAAAACTGGGGATACTCTAATTATTATTGAGGCTATGAAAATGGAGCATGCAATCAAAGCAACTGCCCCTGGGAAAGTAACAAAGCTAATGGTAGCTCTAAACCAACAAGTTGATAATGGCGCCACGCTATTGGTTTTAGATAACTAAGATGAACTCAAATCTATCCATAGCAAAGAATGCTCGAAATCTTGGAAAAAGACATGTCGAAGTCATGGACGAGCTTGAGAGAATGCTGGATCAAGGTGAATCATTTGCAACAATGTCTGAGGTAGCAAAAACTTTAAAAATCTCTCTTAGAACTTTATATGAAATTGCGCCAAGCAAAGAAGAGTTAATTGTAGCCACTGTTGACAGAGTGTTAAAAAAACATGGGAAAATTGCAATGGATACTATTAAAGATCACTCATCACCAATTAAAAAGCTTGAAAGCTTTCTAGCGGTTGCCAATCAGGCAGTGGGACCAAGATTCGAGAAATTTACATCCTCCTTGAGCAACCTTTCAAGCTCTAAACCTATGGTTGATTACCATGAGCAATACATCACTGCTTTTATCAAAAGCCTTTTAGATGATGCTAAAAGCAACAATGAAATTCAAGACATAGATACTCAGGCGACCGCAATGCTCTTGGGGGGTTTGGGTAGATATTTTCAAGCTAAAACATTACTAAAGGATTTAAAGCAAACGCCTGAGCAAACCAGCAATTTTTTTACTCAAGTAATAATTAATGGTATTAAACTGGGGAATTAGTGAGCGAAGACATAATTAGAATAGGAAACTGCAGCGGCTATTATGGCGATAAGCTCTCTGCAGCCAAAGATATGGTTGAAGGTGGCCCTTTGGATGTTCTAACCGGGGATTATTTAGCCGAGCTGACAATGGCCATTCTGTTTAATCAAAAACTACAGCGCGGCGAAAATAAAGGCTATGTAGGCACCTTTCTCAAGCAAGTCAAAGCTGTGGCTGAAACTTGTAAAGAAAAAAATATTAAGATCGTGACGAATGCCGGGGGCCTTAACCCCGCTTCGATGGCCAATGAAATAGAGAAGATTCTAGAGGAACTAGGTGTCTCATTAAAAGTTGCCTACATTACCGGGGATGATTTAATGCCACGGATGGATGCTCTAATAAAAGATGGAGAAACCTTTTCAAATATTGACAGGCAAATACCCATCAAGGACTCTGGCTGCCAAACGCTCACTGCTAATGCCTACCTAGGAGCCTGGGGTATAAAAGAAGCATTGGATGCAGGTGCAGACATAGTCGTCTGCCCAAGAGTGACTGACGCAGCAGTGGTCATTGGTCCAGCTGCATGGAAATTCAATTGGAGTCGAGATGATTACGATGCATTGGCTGGGGCTTTGGCCGCGGGACATATTATTGAATGTGGGTGCCAGGCCACTGGAGGAAATTATTCATTTTTCAAGGAAGTCGCTAGTTTTGATAATGTTGGCTACCCCATTGCTGAAATTAAATCAGATGGGAGTTTTTATATTACCAAACATCCAAATACAGGGGGGCTGGTGTCGACCGGAACAGTGACAGCACAACTCTTATATGAAATTAGCTCCCCAGCCTATCTTAATCCAGATGTCATTGCGCATTTTGACACGTTAAAAATAGAGCAGGATTCAAAAGATAGGGTGTATGTTTCAGGATGCAGGGGAAGTTCTCCTACTCAATCTCATAAGGTATGCATCAACCTGGCAGGTGGCTATAGAAATGGTATGGAGTTCATTCTTACTGGCTTAGATATTGAAGAAAAAGCAAAAATCATTACTGATGCGCTCTTCCATTCTGTTGGAGGACAAGATCAATTTGATGAGGTCTCTATCTTGCTAGATAGAACTGACAAGGAAGATCCAAACTCTAATGAAGAAGCCATGGCATCTTTAAGAGTGTCTGTAAAATCAAAAAATGCTGATTTGGTAGGTAGAATGTTTAGCGCCAAAATGATTGAGCTGGCCTTGGCAAACTATCCAGGTTTTTTTACCGGTGGTGGTGTCAGATCAGGTGGGCCTGTTTTAGTCTACTGGCCTGCTCTAATAGATAGCAAGCACATTAAAGAGACTGTCCATGTTGATGGAAAGAAGATAGAAGTTCTTCCAACAAATCAATTAGGTCTAGAAGAAATATATTACCAAAAACAACCCATTGATGTGCCGCCTGCTCCATCGGATGCGCCGCTAAGAAAACCTTTGGGTGAGTTATTCGGGGCTAGATCTGGAGATAAAGGCGGGTGCGCAAATATTGGGGTTTGGGCCAAGACAGAAAATGCTTTTTCATTTTTAAACGAATACCTGACTGTTGAGACACTTAAAAAGCTCATGCCGGATGTGGCAGAGTTTGATATTGATCGCTATGAATTACCGAACATTCTCTCTCTGAATTTTTATATTCATGGGATCTTGCAAGATGGAGTGTCCTCCAACACAAGAAAAGATGGGCAAGCCAAATCATTAGGTGAATACCTGAGATCAAAATACATAGACATGCCTAAATCACTAATAGAAGAGAACCTAATATGAGCAATCCAAAATTATCCCTAGACGGCTTAACTTTTCAAGCAACCAAAATAGATATCTCCAATAATATTCTCAGCATTACATTAAACAGGCCCGAGAAAAAGAATGCCTTAAATAATGTCATGATGAATGAGCTGAATTATGCCCTTGCATATGCAAAGCAACAAAGAGAAATTAGGGTGGTGGTTATTGGGGCGGAGGGAGATGTTTTCTGCGCAGGCGCTGATCTTAGAAGAGCCAAAGAAGAATCCAATGTTCCAAAACTAGAGCATGCAGATGATGTTAGCTTCTCGCTTAGACGTTTACACAAACCCGTCATCTGCAAAATTCAAGGCTCAGTGTTAGCGGGCGCGCTATTAATAGTGACCAATTCGACTCATGCAATTGCTGTGAAAGAAGCAACATTTTCAGCCCCCGAGATTCACAGAGGCCTCTGGCCCTTCATGGTAATGGCTGGCTTATTCAGGGTCATGCCAAAAAGAGCGGGATTGGACTTTATCATGCGAGGCCAGCCAATTGATGCACGTCAGGCAGAGCAATGGGGTTTAATCAATCAATCTGTGCCCGCAAATGAATTAGAAAAAACAGTAAGCGATTTAGCCAATGAATTAGCGAGTCTTGCCCCTGAAACCATGCAACTCGGATTAGCGGCATACGAACAACAAGATGCTTTGGTATTTGATGAGGCTTTGCCCTATCTGCAAGAACAAATAGCACAGTGCTTCCAAAGCCATGATGCCAAGGAAGGCATTGCAGCATTTTTAGAAAAAAGACAACCTCACTGGAAATAAAAGAGGAAGAATATGGATTTAGAATACGGACCAGAATACATAGCATTTACAGCTGAAGTGGCAAAATTCTGTAAGCAATATCAAGGACTATCCTTTAAAGATGGACCCAAAACTCCCTTTGCAAGCTCTGGAGCATCAGGGGGGCCTGAAATGCATCGCTCTGAATGGCAGAAAATATTAATAGAAAAGGGATATTTTGCTAGATCGGTTCCCAAAGAATATGGGGGCTATGGTGGCGAAGCTGATATGTTAAAAACCAGGATTATTGCAGCAGAATTCTCAAAATCTAAAACTCCCACTCCAATGGGAGGTCAAGGAATAGATATGTTGGTTCCCACACTTCTTGAACTGGGTACTGAAGAACAAAAACACAGATACATTCAACCTACGCTCCACGGTGAAATGATTTGGTGTCAAGGCTATTCAGAGCCGGGCGCTGGCAGCGATCTGGCAAGTCTTCAAACCAAGGGTGAGCTCATCAATAGTGAATGGGTGATCAACGGTCAGAAAATCTGGACAAGCACAGCTCAATTTTCTCAAATGTGTTTTTGTCTTGTGAGAACTGAACCAGATGCTCCAAAGCATGCCGGAATTAGTTATTTATTAATCCCAATGGATACGCCTGGTATTGAGGTTAGGCCATTGGTAGACATGACTTTAAAACCAGGTTTCAACGAAGTATTTTTTACCGATGTCAAAATTCCTGAAGGCAATATCATCGGGAAAAGAGGCGAAGGCTGGGCTGTTGCAAATGCCACATTAGGCCATGAGAGAGGCTCTCTTGCCCCACCAGACGCAACAATGAGCAGATTAAACATGCTGATAGATTTGATGAAAAATGAAACTCTTGACGGCCAACCCCTCATTGAGCATCCAATTTACAGAGATCGTTTGATGCAAATTCAAGGCAAAGTGTTGGCTCAACAATCCCATGGGTTGAGGCTGTTGTCAGCAAAGCTCAATCCTGGCACAGATGTAAAAATTGGAAAAATGATTCAAAAGCTTACTGGGACTGAGTTAAGGCATGAGCTTGAAGGCTTAGCAATAGATGTTATGGGTGAAATTGGCACTCTCTATGAGCAGAGTCCTCATATAAAAAATGATGGCACATGGCAATTTATTTATATGTATTTTCTGGGGCTGATCATTGGCGGAGGAACCAGTCAAATTCAAAAAAATATCATCGCCGAACGCGGCCTTGGCATGCCAAAAGAGCCTAAAATTCAAGGAGCATAAAATGTATTTTGGATTATCAGAAGAACAGTCTTTTTTTAAAGACAATGTAACAAAATATCTGGAAGATCATGCTTCTCTGGATCAGATTAGAAAGATTGCCAGTGGTGACGAGGCACATACAAGCAAAGAAATTCATCGGGGCTTTCTTAACCTAGGGATTAGTGGATTATTGATTCCCGAAGAATTTGGGGGCCTTGGCTTAGATTTATTGTTTGCTGCAGTAATTTCTGAGAGCTTAGGCGCTTGTATTGGGCCCGTTCCATACATAGCTCCTTATGTCATGGCCCCTACCGCTATTCTGGCAGCGGGCAGTCACGCTCAAAAAGAACAGTACCTTACAAAGATCGCATCAAATGAAATACAGATAGGGGTTGGGTTTTCAGAATTTGTTGGTAGAAGAAATGATGCGGGCTTAACTTTTGATAACGGCATCCTGAGAGGACGCGCCATGTTTGTGCTGGATGCTCAAACAGCAACTCACTTGCTGCTAGCTGATAGTTTAGGCCAAATGTTTATCGTGGATGCAACATCATCGAGCATTGAAGTCATCACACTAACAACCGTTGATAAAACCAGGCAATATGCCGAGATTATTTGCACAGATACACCTGCAGAGGTGTTAGAGCAATCAAACGCCTCTCAAGACCACATCGTAAAGGCCATTGATGCAGGAAGAATAATGTTAGCCGCTGATACCTTGGGAGCCTCCCAGACTATGATTGACCAAGCAGTTGATTACGCCAAAGAACGCAAGCAGTTCGGCAGAGCCATTGGATCATTCCAAGCAGTTAAGCACATGTGTGCTGAAATGGTCGCTGATTTGGAGCCGTGTTATGCCTTAGTTTGGCACGCAGCTCACTGTCATGACCACTCACCTGGTGAAGCCAGGCTGATGGCCTGTCATGCGAAGGCTCATGTCTCAGAGATGGGAAAAGGTATTGCAAAAAAAGCAACGGAAGTTCATGGCGGCATGGGTTTCACCGACCTGCTTGGATTGCATTACTGGTTTAAAAGAATAGGTGTGAATCGGCAAATATTGGGATCACCTGAGCTCATCAGAGAAGAAGCTATGAAATCTCAGCTCTAGCAGAGCTTTTTTTGAATCATTTCTTCTAAAAGATGCAAACGATCATTGCCAAAGAACATGTGTCCCTGGTAAAAAAACGTAGGGGAGCCAAATCCCCCTCGATTCATCAGCTCTGATGTATTGCTGATTAATAAATCTTTGGCCTCTTGTGAATTAATGTATTGCTGAAACTTTTCAAGCGGCAATCCAGATGTTTCTGCAACACCCATAATAATACTTTCTTCGCTAATATCTAAGCCATGCCCCCAGTAAGCATCAAAGACCTCTTTAGCAAAAACAGGGAGACATTGTTCTTGATCAGCAAATAAACAACCTCTCATGGCCTTAACTGAATTAATTGGAAAGATTTTTGGCATAGAAATATTAAGCTTTCTCACTTGTGCCCATAAATTTAAATCACTATTCGAGTATTTCAGTTTTAATGGATTGGGATTCATTCTAAATTCATACACATCTTTATTCACGGTATTGAAAATTCCTCCAACTAATACTGGCTTCCAAATAATTTCTACATTTTGTCGTTGAGATAATGGTAAAATTTCTGTAAAAGCTAGATAAGTCCATGGGCTTGAGCAGTCAAAGTAGAATTCAATGCCATGAGATTTATTCATACAAATATTTTAAATTAACTATCTTGTCAACACACCTAAAAATCACTTTATTAATTCTTAGCATTTTCTGTGTTGAGGCTGCTCAGGCTAAGGTTAATATTAAACCCAGTGACGGAAAAGACTTACTTGCCAAAGAAATCTATCAAAAAATTACGAGCGAACATTTCTTTAAGGGTCAAAAATTTATAGCCCTGAATGTAAAGTTGGGGCAAGCGCTTAGGGAACAATTAGATTCTCAAAAGATTTACTTTACCAAAAATGAAATTGCTCGTTTTGAAAGAGACTTTCAATCCTCGTCTTCTGAGGTTGAGCTGGAAGCCAGTTATAGATTAATTAACCTCTATTTTAATAGGCTGATTGAGGCGACTGACTATCAAGTAAAAGAGATAGAAAAGAGTAATTTTAACTTCAACGAAGAAGATCATATTCTACTAGATGATGATCTCAGGGAGTGGCAAGGCAGCAAATTTCAGTTAAGAAAGATTTGGCAAAAATTAGCAAAAAATGATGTTTTAACTTCCATGCTGGCTGACAAGACTGAGGCTGAAGCGGTGAAGCAGATTGCTAAAAGATACAAGAATCGATTGCGTAGAATCTCACAGAGAAATGAAGAAGATGTTTTTTCAATTGTAATCAATAGCCTGACCGGATTATTTGATCCTCACTCTTCATATTTTTCTCCCAAATCAGCCGAGGACTTTGAGATGACTATGAGCTTAAAGTTAGAGGGAATAGGCGCCTTGCTGACAACAGAGGATGATTACCCAATTATTGTTAGCGTTGTGCCTGGAGGGCCTGCTGACAAATCAGGAAAAATTAGTCCAGATGATAAAATAGTGAGAATTAAGCAAATTGAAGATACTCAGCTCGAACCGGTGGATGTTGTTGGCTGGAGAATTGATGAAGTCGTGCAGCTGATTAGAGGAGAGGCTGGGACCGAGCTAGAACTAGAAATAATTCCCGCTAAAACTGAGGATGATAGTGATAGAAAATGGGTCTTGCTGACTCGTGAAGAAGTGAAGTTAGAAGAGCAGGCAGCAAAGTCTACAATAGTTGAGATTGTGCACAATGAAAGTGTTATGAAAATAGGGATTATTGATTTGCCGGCATTCTACATAGACTTTAATGCTTGGCGGGAAAAGGATCCAAGTTTTCGGAGTAGCTCAAGGGATGTGGAAGACATTCTCAATCAATTCAATGCAGAGAATGTTGATGGAGTGATCGTTGACTTAAGGGGCAATTCAGGCGGATCGCTCTATGAGGCTAATAAACTTACAGGATTGTTTGTATCAGCGGGCGCTACGTTACAAGTGAAAGAAAGGAACGGGAAAATAAGGCCTTGGGGAGATGCTAGAGCTAAGCAGGTATGGAAAAAGCCTATGGCTGTAATGGTAGACAGATATTCTGCATCAGCATCTGAAATTTTTGCTGGTGCAATACAAGATTATCAAAGAGGGTTAATTATTGGCCACCAAACCTTTGGTAAAGGCACTGTTCAGCAACTAGATGATTTGACCAGCGGCCAGCTAAAATTAACTGAATCTAAGTTTTATAGAGTCACTGGATCAGGCATGCAAAATAAAGGGGTTCAGCCTGACATTCATCTTCCAGCAACCTGGGACCTTACAGAAACAGGCGAAAGTTCATTGGAATTTGCCCTTCCCTGGGATCAAATCAAGCCCGTAAGATTTAAAAAATTTAAATTCAATAAGGAGCTGATGAGTCAACTAAGATTTTCTCATTTACAGCGGCTAGATAGCAGCCCAGACCTGCAATATCTTCTAGATATAAGGAAAAGGTACGATGAGCAACAAGAAAAAACCTCTTTATCAATAAATATAAGCACAAGACAAGCTGAAAAATTTGAGAGGCAGCAATGGGCTCTTAAAATTGAAAATAAAAGAAGGGCTGCTAAAGGGCTTGAGGCATTCAAGAGCTATGATGCCCTCAAGAAATTTAATGAAGCGCAAGAAGAAACTGAGATTGATATTGATATTCAAACTGACCACCTATTGCACGAAGGCACTTTAATTCTTTCAGATTATATCTACCTAAATAGTGACTCCTTGCTTTCTGAGGCGGCATAAAACATGAAAATAGTATCTTTTAACATTAATAGTATTAGAGCTCGCCCCCACCAAATCCTCCATCTCAAAAAGACATTAGATCCTGATGTGATTGGCATCCAGGAAACTAAAGTGAATGACCCTGAGTTTCCAATGGATGAAATTAAATCTATGGGCTATCACGCAGAATACTGGGGCCAAAAGGGTCATTATGGGGTTGCTATTTTAAGCAAGAAAAAACCAGAGGCTGTGCAAAAAGGCTTTGAAAAAGACACCTTGGATGATCAAAAAAGATTTATACAAGCTACTTTTAAATGGAAGAAGGAAACTATTACAATTATGAATGGGTACTTTCCTCAAGGCGAAAATAGGGAGCACGAAACAAAATTTCCTAAAAAAATAAAATACTACTCAGATCTTAAAAAGCACATTAAGACATTACAAAAAACAGAAAAAAATTTAATAGTCATGGGTGATTTTAATGTGGCGCCGACTCCTTTGGACATAGGTATTGGTGAGGCCAATGCAAAAAGGTGGCTTAGAGAAGGAAAAACTGCATTTTTACCTGAAGAAATTGATATGTGGAATAGCATCAAAGAGCTGGGTTTTATCGATTCATGGAGAGAGCAATACCCTCAAGAGGATTCAATATATTCCTGGTTTGATTATCGCTCGAGAATGTTTGATGATAGCCCCAAGAGAGGGCTGAGAATTGATCATATTTTA
>ERZ890510.157-NODE-157-length-57730-cov-14.721803_pt1 | contig 57730 bp, 65 predicted proteins | sample MGYA00521265_ERZ890510 | MGnify/ENA primary metagenome ERZ890510 (study PRJEB32303, sample SAMEA104408624) | aquatic metagenome | biome: Brackish water; feature: Chemocline; material: water | place: Baltic Sea | collected 2014-10-26T21:54:00 | depth 110 m ... | reverse complement strand
AATGAATGGTGGGCCCGGGAGGACTCGAACCTCCGACCAATGGATTATGAGTCCACTGCTCTAACCAACTGAGCTACAGGCCCGAAAACTATTCGTCTAGGAAGTTTTTCAGGTGACTTGATCTTGATGGATGTCTAAGCTTTCTTAAGGCTTTAGCTTCTATCTGACGTATTCTCTCTCTTGTCACGTCAAACTGCTTTCCAACTTCTTCAAGTGTGTGGTCTGTGTTCATGCCAATGCCAAAACGCATTCTAAGAACTTTCGCTTCTCTTGCCGTTAATGTTGAAAGAACATCATCAGTTGCATAGTGTAGGCTGCCTTCGGTTGCATTTTGAAGCGGTGAACGAATCACTGTGTCTTCAATAAAATCACCTAAATTTGAATCTTCGTCATCTCCAATAGGAGTCTCCATAGAGATAGGCTCTTTAGCAATCTTGAGCACTTTCCTGACTTTATCTTCAGGCATATCAAGTTCTTTACTTAGCTCTTCAGGTGTTGGCTCTCTTCCCATTTCTTGCATCATCTGGCGAGAGACTCGATTAAGCTTATTAATCGTTTCAATCATGTGCACTGGAATTCTAATTGTTCTCGCTTGGTCAGCAATAGAGCGAGTAATGGCCTGTCTAATCCACCAGGTTGCATAAGTAGAAAATTTATATCCTCTTCTATACTCGAACTTATCTACTGCCTTCATGAGGCCAATATTGCCTTCTTGAATCAGATCCAAAAATTGCAATCCTCTGTTTGTGTATTTTTTAGCAATCGATATCACCAGTCGTAAGTTAGCCTCAACCATGTCTTTTTTCGCACGACGCATCTTGGTTTCGCCCATCGACATAGCTCGATTGATCTCTCTGATATCTTTGATATGAAGACCCACGCGTTCTTCGAGGGCTTTAATTGATTTTTGCGCAATCACAACGTCTGGTTTAATGTGCTCTAAAGATTTTTTAGAATACTTTTTATTGGTCATCAACGAATCAATCCATTTCACTTTTGTAATATTTTCTTGGAACATTGCAATAAAATCTTTTCTAGGCATTTTTGCAGATTTGACAAAAAGATACTGGATTCTCTTTTCATGCAATCGAAGTTCCGCCAGATCTTTTCTAGCGATAAAGGCCAAGTCTTCAAACATTTTTGGCGAGAATTTTAAGAACTTAAAGATCAAGCTTAATTTAGAAAATTCAGCTTTAGCTTCTTTTGAGTGTCTGCCTTTAGATTCAATCACCTTTTGTGTTTTGTTAAATTGACGCTTCAAATTCGTCAAGCGTTTTTTTACTTCAACGAGATCTGGGCCGTTATCAACCTCTTCATCGCTCTCTTCAAGCTGCTTGGCTTTCTCACTACCAGGTCCAGCAGATGGAACTTCTTCCATTTCTTCTAAAAATCCTGTCAGTAGCTCGCCCAATTTTTTTTCTTCAAGTTTGACGAGTTCATAGAAATTGATGATGTGCTCAACAATTCCAGGATAATTAACACTGGATGAGAGAAGATCTCTCATGCCTTCCTCAATTCTTTTGGCAATTTCAATTTCGCCTTCTCTGGTCAATAGGTCTACAGTACCCATTTCTCTCATGTACATGCGAACAGGATCAGTGGTTCGGCCTGTCTCATTCTCTACCGCTGCCAATGCCTCGGCCGCTTGCTCGAGAGCTATCTCGTCTTGATCATCCGATGAATCTTCAGATAGCATCAAACTATCTGCATCGGGTGCAGTCTCATGGACTTGGAGACCTAGGTCGTTGATCATGCCGATGATTTCATCCACTTGATCTGGATCAGAAATATCCTCAGGCAGGTGGTCGTTCACATCAGAATAGGTAAGATAGCCTTGCTCTCGGCCCTTCTCAATCAACTCTGCTATTCTTGAACCTTGTTTCTTTAACTTATCCACTCACTGCCTCTTAATAAATATGTTCACTCTATGTGATGCCAAACTTGAGTTTTTCAATCCTGGTTTGAACTTAATTTTTGTAACCAATCTCGATCATCATCTGATATCTCTTCTTTTTTTAAGATGATTTGCTGTAAATCTCTTCGCTCTGCCGATGTAATCGATCTGACATTATACTTGTCTTTCAGAATTTGCTCTCTTTCTTTTTGATTTTTTAACAAAACATTGATGCAATCTTCAATCAATTTTAGGGCATTTTCTTCGGATAAATCGAGCTCTGCAATGACAGCTTGTGAGAAATATCCTTGAATTTGCGAGGATTCAAGAGCCTCCAGTACCCTAGAAGGCTTAATGTCTGGAGTCTGCTTGTAAAGACTAATCACATCAAATAGGAAATTAAACTTAGCATGGGCTCTAAGGCCTTCAAAAATATTTTTCTGCGCAATCGCAGGGTGTTTCAGCAAGGCGCTGAAAATATTAATCAAGGCCTTCACTCGAACAGGCGTAGAAGGTGTGGCCGGAGCTTGATTAGAAGCTTGATTGGGCTTAAATGTTTGCTTCGGAACGTGCATGCTTTTTACATCCATCCCACAAAGTTGGGAAACTGCGTTTGCATAGATCTCTTTGATCACAGCATTATTAATTTTTTGAATGACTGGTATGGCAAAGGCAGCGGCTTGCGATCGACCCTCCAAAGTTTCTAAATTAAAATCTTTAACCTTGGATAAAAAATACTCTGATAAAGAAATGGATGCATCAAGTAATTTTTGAAAAGCCTGAAGCCCGAATTCATTGATGTATGAATCTGGGTCATGACTCTCATCAAAAAAAACAAAATGAATATTTACATCTTCCCTGATAATAGGAAAAGTATTTTCCACGGCCTTCCAGGCAGCTTTGCCGCCAGCAAGATCTCCATCAAATGCAAAAAATATTTTATTGGTATAGCGCATAATCTTAGCAACATGACTTGGCGTAACTGCTGTGCCTAGGGTGGCAACAGCATTTTTAATGCCATGCTGATAAAGACCAATAACATCCATGTACCCTTCAACCACTATTAAAGAAGAAATCTTCTTTGCTGCTTCTTTCACCTCAAATAACCCAAAGAGCTCATTGGATTTATTAAAAAAGGTGGTTTCAGGAGAGTTTAGATATTTGGGCTCACCTTGATCAATGATCCTTCCCCCCATCGCAATAAACTCACCTTTGATATTACGAATTGGAAAAATGATCCGGCCTCTGAATCTATCGTAGAATTTATTATCCTTATGACTAAAAAGACCAGACGCTTCTAACTCATTTACAGGGATATCTTTGCCTAAATGATTGGCCAGCGCATCCCATTTATCTTCAGCAAAACCAAGGTGGAATTTCTGCGCCGTCTCTCCTGAAATATTTCTATCTTTGAGGTACTGCACTGCCTTTTCTGCGGCCTTTGATTTAAGATTTTTTTGATAAAACATCACGGCCCGCTCCACCAAGCCACTGGGCTTAATCTTATCTTGCTTACCATTTTCGTAGGGTACTTCCAGACCAAGAGAGCTAGCTAGGGTTTCAATCGCATCCACAAAATCTAAATTTTCATACTGCCTAAGAAAATGAATCGCGTTCCCAGACTCCTGACAAACAAAACAGTAAAAAAATTGCTTGTCTTGATTGACAGCCATCGATGGATTGGAATCATCATGAAAAGGACAAAGGCACCAAAAATTTGAGCCTTTTTTGTTGAGCTGCAGTCTTCTGCCAACCACCTCCACAATATCAGATTGATCGATGAGTTGATCAATGAAACTACTAGGAATTGACATTGTGTTCCATCCAGTTATCAAGAAAGATTTTAGCAGCTAGGTCATCTATGCGAGTGAATTTGGAATCAGGCTCAAGAAGCTGCTTGGCCTCAAAAGAGGTCAGTCTTTCATCCACGAGCTCGCAGGCAATTTTTGTCTCTGCTTGTAACTTGATATAAAACTTATTTACTTTCTTCATCATTTCGCTTGGCGTACCGTCCATGTTCAGGGGCTGCCCCACAAGCAAACGATCAGGTTTCCATTCTTCGACCAATTGTACAATGGTCCGCCAAATATCAGGGCCTTCTTGTTGTACATTTAGAATTGTCAGAGGTGAAGAAGTCCTGGTAATCGTCTGGCCAACCGCAACACCAATATGTTTAGTTCCATAATCAAAGGCTAGAATTTGCATAATCAGGAGTTTGTAAAATTCCAGTCTCGAACAATTTCTAGCTGCTCATACTGGGAGAGCATCTCGACAGAAAATGGTTGAAACGGCGAAGACTGCCTCAGAATTCTTAGGGCCATACTGTCTAGTGCTAAGTCTCCAGAAGATTGTAATATCTCGGCGGACAACAAGTTCCCCATTGCATCGATAACTGATTTAATTTGCACTCTGAAGTTCCCTTTGGATAGGCTGGAAGATGCAATCTCATAGTAACCAGCCATCTCAATCTTCCGCTGCCAGGCGTTTAGATATACTGCTTCAAAACTATTAAGCGTGGAGTTAGCCTCAAGCCGTCTCACGCTAAACTGAGAATCTGCTTGAAGTGTTACATCTTGAGTAACCAAGGCACCTGATTTGATCTTCTGCTTAGAAGCTGACTCCTCTCCAAAGGATTGGCCTGCCATATCAAATGCTGAGTTTGCAAATTTGACGTTGACGATCGTCTCCTCTTGAAATTTCCAAGGTTGCTGAATGACCACAAAGCTAATGCCAAACAAGACAAATACATGAAATCCTAGAGAAGCAAATAAAGATTTACGAAAACCCCATCTGTGGATGCGCTGCTTGTAAATTAAAGGCTGCACAATTGTTAAAGGGATTCCAAAAATGTTTGAATGGGATTTTGCTGCGTTTGATTTAAGATTTCTCTTGCCCCTGTAGGGCTCGTAATATTAATTTCTGTTAAGTAACTGCCGATCATATCAATGCCAGCAAAAGTAATGCCCTCTGCGACTAGCAGCGCTCCGATTTCCTCTCCTACTTCCTGCTGAATAGCACTTAATGCTCGCGCTTCGCCTTTGCCGCCTGCTGCAAGATTGCCTTTAAAGCTATCTCCTTGTGGGATTCGCGCCAATGCTACGGGAAAAGGTTTCCCATGAATAATTAAAATTCTATAATCACCCTCATAAATCTCTGGCAGAAAATTCTGAACCATAACCATGGTTTGAAAATTGTTAGTTAGCGCTTGAAAAATAGCTAGGTCCTCAGAGGATAGATTTTCAAACTTATAAATAGACTCTCCGCCCATCCCGTCTAAAGGTTTTAAAATAATGATCTGATGCTTGTCCTTAAAATTCAGTAAATCTTCCTTTTTACATATCACTCTGGTATCTGGCATCCATTTACTAAACTGGAGGGCAAATATTTTTTCATTAAATTTTTTCAATGCATCCGGATCATTCATGACCTTTGCGCCCTCTTGCTTAGCTTGAGATAGCAAATGTAGAGCATTCATATAATTCTCATCCACAGGCGGATCTTTGCGCATATATATGAAATTAAACTCATTGAGAGGCCTTAGCCCGTCTAGGGATTGAGCTACTTGGGGTGCTAATAAGGCATCCGGAATTTCAGAGACTTTTGCTTGAGTTATGCCGTCGCTATAAACTAAATCCCTCATTTCGCACTGAAATATCTGCCCGTCCTGAGTGGCAATTTCTTGCATCCACAGGATAGTGGTATCTTTTTTAGCATTGAGAGCGCTTAAGGGATCAGTAATGAATAGTGATGTAGAATTTTTCATGAATTTTCACCGTGTAGTGTGTGCAATTTAGATAGTGCAACCAAGGGAGCTGTTTCTGCTCTCAAGACATAGTGTCCAAGCTTAAAACTAGAGAGATTACTTTTGTCTAACAACAAGCGTTCTTGCGAAGAAAACCCTGATTCTGGGCCTGTAATAAAACTAATCATTTGAGTATCGCATTCACGCATGTCTCCCGATAACTTATCAGCAATTGTATCAAGTACAAATACATTTTTAGACTCAGTCTCCTGCAACACATGATCAAGGGCAGTATTTAAGTTATCAAAATAACGAATAGATGGCACGTAATTACAGCCTGATTGCTCGCAGGCATGAATCACCGCCTCGTCTAATTTGTCATGCAGTTTATCTATATCTTTTTTCACAAGAGATTGATCAAGGTGATCGGGCTTGAAGAGAATTAGAGAATTTACGCCTATTTCTACTAATTTTTGCACTAAATAAAATAAATTCTCTTTTTTAAGATAGGGAATAATGGCCTGATAAGCTCGATGGTGTGGATTAAGCTCTGCGGTGTAATTCTCAACAGTAATAGAAATAGATATTTTAGTAATCTTAAGGATTGTTCCTGTGGCTAAGCCTCCACGGCCATCAAAAAGCTGTAATGACTGACCAGGCTTTACCCTTAGCACCTTGGCAAGGTGATGAATTTGTTTTATGTTTGTGCAATAGATGATTGCAGAGCTTAGCTCAGCACATAATATTCTAGGGATTCTCATAATTTCATTATAATCGGTATTTTTCATATGACTCAAACTCACATTATTCTCGTTAGGCACGGCGAAGCAGCTTCTTCATGGTCCGAGCATCCCGACCCTGGTCTCAGCGCTGATGGAATTGCACAGGCTGATAGGGTTAGTAAAACTTTTAGGGGAAATTTTTTATCCTATAAGTTATGTTCTAGCCCTAAAAGCAGGGCCATAGAGACAATGAAACCTATCGCACTAGAACAAGCAAAAGAATTTATTATTCAGGATATTTTTAGTGAGATTCCATCTCACGATATACAGAGCGAACATAAGCAGGCATGGCTAAAGAATGTATTTCAATTGCCATTAGAGGAGTTACCTGATCCGGTCAAAGTTTGGAGACAAGATTTAATTCAATGGCTTGAATCCTGCGCTGAAAATGCAATTATCACAACGCACTTTATGGTAATTAATGCTTTAGTTTCATATCTCACTAAACAAAATACCATCGCATACTTTCATCCAAGTTATACCTCTAGAACTGAAATATGGTTAAAAGGAGGCTCATTAACCAAGCTCATGCTGGGTGATGATAAAAAAACTGTAATTAATTTGTAAATACGGTTGAGCAATTTTTAATCAGCTGTAAACTTTAGTCTTTACGCAGTAAGTGCATAACATGGCTCATAAATCAGATAATAAAAACTCCAAGTCTAAGACCTTAAGTGAACAGGTGAAAAAGGCTATGAGCAAATATTTTAAGGCTTTGGGTGACATAGAGCCTGCGAACGTTTATGAGATGGTTATGAGAGAGGTAGAGCCAGAGCTCTTAAGGGCTGTGATGAAGTTTGCGAATAATAATCAATCAAAAGCTGCCATCATACTCGGCCTCAATCGCGCAACATTAAGAAAGAAACTTCATCACCACAATATCTTGGAAAAACCATGAATCTCATTAAGCCCAAAACAGCATTAATTAGCCTATCAGACAAAACTAATCTCGATGAACTGGTAAAATTTTTATTAGAGCAGAATGTTAAAATGATCTCTACAGGCGGAACCTTCCAAGCCATCAGAAATATTACTGACAAGGTTATTGAGGTGTCTGATTTTACTGGTTTTGAAGAAATGATGGATGGTCGAGTTAAGACCCTTCATCCAAAAATACATGCTGGCATCCTAGCAAGACGGGATAAAGATTTAGAGGTTCTGGCGGATCGTGGTTATGAGGTCATAGATTTAGTTATTGTTAATCTTTATCCGTTTAAAGAAACTATTTTATCAGATTGTACTTTTGAAGAAGCCATCGAAAAAATTGATATTGGTGGCCCAACGATGATTCGCTCTGCTGCAAAAAACTTTCAAGATGTAGCTGTCATAACAAATCCCGAAGATTATTCCGTCTTGATGTCCGAGTGGTCCGAGCAAGGTGGAATTTCTTATAAGTTCCGTAAGCAGTTATCAAAAAAAGTTTTTGCATTGATGGCAGATTACAACTCAGCCATTGCAGACTATCTGTCTGAAGGTGCTGCTGAATTACCAGACTATCGTTTTGAGCAATCAAGCACTCTGAGATATGGAGAAAATCCACATCAGTCAGCTAAAATATTAACTTTTTCTGGATTGCAGCATCGCAATATTGCTAACGCTGACATTATTCAAGGCAAAGAACTGTCATATAATAATATTGTTGATGCAGATGCAGCTTGGGAATGTGTTAGAGAGTTTAGAGAGCCAGCATGTGTCATCGTTAAGCATGCTAATCCCTGTGGAGTTGCTGAAGCACAGTCTTGTTATGCTGCGTATGACTTGGCATTTAAAACCGACCCAACTTCTGCCTTTGGCGGAATTATTGCTTTTAACAGACCTGTCGACGACCAGACGGCGGAAGAAATTAATGCTCGGCAATTTGTTGAGGTCGTCTTAGCGCCAAGCTTTTCTGATGGAGCTCTTGCCGCTTTTGCACAAAAGAAAAATATGCGGGTGTTGTGTGTGGATCTAGAGCAGGACAATCCCTACCCTGGAACAATCAAGAAAGTCTCTGGTGGCATCTTAATTCAAAGTGATGATCATTATTCTGTGCCGCAAGCAGACCTAAGATGTGTGACTAAAAGACAGCCTTCTCCAGAGGAAATGAAAGATTTAATGTTTGCTTGGACAGTAGCAAAATTTGTGAAATCTAATGCAATTGTCTATGCAAAGAATAAGCAGACTATCGGCATAGGTGCTGGGCAAATGAGCAGAGTGATCAGTGCAGATATCGCAAACCTCAAAGCAAAAAATGAGGGATTAATTGTTGAAGGCGCTGTGATGTCTTCCGATGCCTTCTTCCCATTTAGAGATGGGATTGATAAAGCGGCTAAAAGCGGTATTGCTGCAATTATTCAACCAGGTGGGTCAATTAGAGATGAGGAAGTGATTGCAGCTGCTGATGAAAATAATATTGCCATGGTCTTTACTGCAACGCGCCACTTCCGACATTAAATAAAATCATGCAAGTTCTAGTGATTGGATCGGGTGGCAGAGAGCATGCATTGGCTTGGAAAGCGGCTCAAGATCAAGATGTTGGAACTGTGTTTGTTTGTCCTGGTAATGCAGGCACTGCCTTAGAAGACAAGCTAAAAAATATCGAGATCGACTTGAGTGATTTCTTGGCAATAGAAACTTTTTGTATTCTTGAGAACATTGGTCTGGTAATCATTGGTCCAGAACAGCCGTTGGTAGATGGTCTGTCTGACTTCCTTCAAAGTAAGGGGATTAAAACTTTTGGTCCGTCTCAAGCTGCAGCACAACTTGAAGGTTCAAAAACTTTCTCTAAAGATTTTTTTATTAAGTACGGAATACCCACTGCTGGTTATGCTTCTTTTGATAGCTATGAGTTAGCAATAGCACACATAGAGAATGTTGATTACCCGACCGTCATTAAGGCTGATGGCTTGGCTGCGGGTAAAGGGGTCATTATTTGTGCCAATAAAAATGAAGCTGATGATGCGCTAAAAAATATTTTTCAAGATCAAGCGTTTGGCGAAGCCGGTAATCGAGTGGTAATTGAAGATTTCCTGCAAGGAGAAGAGGCAAGTTTCATTGCGGTTGTGAGCAAAGATAAGATGATCCCCCTTGCCACCAGTCAAGATCATAAAGCGGTTGGGGAAGGTGATATTGGTTTAAATACTGGGGGTATGGGAGCTTATTCCCCGGCACCAATTATTGACTCGCGCATGCATCAAAAAATTATTGATGAAGTCATGATGCCAACTATGAAAGGTCTCATTGATGAAGGTACACCCTACCTGGGTTTTCTTTATGCAGGGCTCATGATTCATAAGGGAGAGCTTAAAGTTCTAGAATTTAATTGCCGATTCGGTGATCCAGAGACTCAGCCAATTCTTCTAAGGTTAAAATCAAGCTTGGTGCAACTGTGCTTGCACGCCATTGAAGATCGATTAGAATCTTATGAATCTCAGTGGGATGAAAGACATTCTTGTGGCGTGGTCATTGCCTCCAAAGGCTACCCTGAAAAATATCTATCCAACCAAGAAGTACAAATCACAGAATTACATTCAGAAGACATGAAGTTATTTCATGCTGGTACCACGCTCAAAGATCATCAAGTCATGACCTCTGGCGGGCGAGTCTTTTGTGCAACTGCGCTTGGTGTAAATTTAAGGGAAGCCCAGTCTAAGGCTTATGATTTGGTAAACTCCGTATCATTTGATGGTGCTTTTTATAGAAAGGATATTGGATACAAGGGAATTAAATGAGGCTAATCGATAACTTTATTCATGAGTGTGATATTGCGCTAAAAACTCTGTCGTATAAAAAGAGTGGGACAGGCAGGACTTACCCTAGCAGCAAGGGTGCACACACCCTTACAAAAATAGAAAAAAAATTATCAGCTCAGCTTATGCGGGTTAATCTTGCAGGAGAAGTTGCGGCACAAGCTCTATATAGAGGGCAAGCAATGGTCTGCAAGGATGCGGAAATCAAAAAACATTTAATTCAAGCCGGAGAAGAAGAAACCGATCATTTAATTTGGTGTAAGAAACGCTTAGAAGACCTCGACGGCAGGCCATCTATCTTTAATCCTCTTTGGTACGCAGGCTCTTTTACGATTGGCGCCCTTTTTGGAAGCTTGGGTGAAAAAACAAGTTTAGGTTTTGTGGAAGAAACTGAGAAACAAGTAGTCAAACACCTAGAAAAACATTTAGCTCAAGTCTCTAAAAATGATCAAGAGACCATAGATATCTTAACAACCATGAGAGCCGACGAGGATGAGCATGCAAAAGAAGCCTCAGCTAGCGGGGGAGAGTCGTTGCCGAAGCCCGCAAAAAAAATAATGAGTCTTACTGCAAAGGTTATGACCTCAGCCAGCTCTTATATTTAAAAATTATTCCTCATGAGGCTTTCACCTATCAAAAAAACATTAATATTATTTTTTTTTAAATAATTTAGATCATTCTGATTTTTGATGCCTGACTCGGCCACAAAAATATTTTTCTGACTAAAAAGGGTCTTGAGTCTGACTGAATTCTGAAGATCTACCTCAAAGGTTTGTAAATTTCTATTATTGACTCCAATCATTGCATTCTGAAAATGCTCTACTCTTGCCAGTTCATGCTCATCATGAACCTCAATTAAATAGTCGAGCTGTAATTCCTCTGCGAGATTTACAAATGAACTCATCTCAGCATCAGATAAAATGCTGGCGATTAATAAAATACAATCTGCACCAATTAACTTTGCTTCATAGATTTGATACTCGTCAACCATGAAGTCCTTTCTAAGGATAGGAAGAGTGCTCATGGCCTTAACGTCTTTAAGATACTGGATGCTGCCCAAGAAAAAATCTTCTTCAGTGAGAATGGATAAAGCGGCTGCCCCAAACTCTTCATACTCCTTAGCTTTCTGCACAGGGTCAAAATCTTCAGCAATAATTCCCGCACTAGGTGAGGCTTTTTTTATTTCCGCAATAATTGCTTGATCCTTATTCATGAGACTGGTCTTAAAATTGCCTTTTGGAAGATTCAACTCAGACAGTTGGGATTTAATATCTTCAAGAGGCAATAGAAGCTTCTGCTTCTCAAGTTTAGCTTTGGTGTTGATGACGATGTCATGAAGAATGCTCATGTGTTATTTGAAACCCTCACATAAGAAGCCAGTTTGTCTGCTGCCGCTCCGTTATTCATTAAGCTCAAAGCAAGTTCCACCCCTTCGGCAATTGAAATAGTTTTACCTGCAACATACAAAGCCGCACCAGCATTTAAAGCAATCATGTCCTGCACAGCAGATTGCTCTCCTGCAAATGCTTCTCGTACTAATTGAAGGCTGTCATTTGCAGATTGTGCAGAAATTTCAGTGAGTTGTGCCAGAGATAAACCAAAGTCTTTTGGAGAAATTTCATAACTGACAATCTTTTTATTTTTGAGCTCCGTAATATACGTCGAGTCAGTGATGGTAATTTCATCCAAGCCATCAAACCCATGAACAATTAATGCATGTTCCATGGACAGGTTTTTAGCAACAGAAGCAAAAGTTGTGACCAGCTCTTTGCTGTAGACACCAAGTACTTGCCTTTTAGCACCACAAGGATTTGTGTGCGGGCCTAATAGATTAAATATTGTTTTCTTCCCGATCCTTTGTCTTGCTGGCATGACATATTTCATGGACTCATGATGCAAAGGTGCAAATAAAAAAATGAAGCCAACCCTTTTAAAAATCTCTGTAAGCTTTTCGCGATCATGGCCAATGTTAGCTCCAGCTTCTTGTAAAAAATCTGCGCTGCCAGACTTACTTGAGATTGCTTTATTGCCATGCTTGGTTACTGCTGCGCCGCCTGCAGCTGCGACAAAAGCAGAGGCCGTAGAACAATTAAAGGTGTGCATCCCAGTGCCCCCAGTACCACAGGTATCAATGTGATCACCGTCTCCAATCTGGTAAGTTAAAGATTTGTCTTTCATCACCCTAGCTGCTGCAGTGATTTCCATTTCAGTGATCCCTTTATCATTTAATGCCAAAAGAAATTCTTCAATGGCATCATCTGCAACCTCTCCGGTCATGATGGCTTCAACGCCAGCTTGCATTTCCAGAAACCCTAGGTCTTGTTTATCTCGAACTTGTTGAATCAGGCTCTCAATCATAATGTTAAAAAATTTGCTATTAGTTTTATGCCATAGTCAGTCTCAATAGATTCTGGATGAAATTGAACGCCGTAAATAGGCTTTGTTTTATGTTCAACACCCATAATAATCTCAGGCTTGCCCTGAACGGTGCAAGTAACTCGCAGCTCATCAGGCAAAGTTTTATGGTCGATAATTAAACTGTGATATCTGACAACATTAAAGCTCTCATCAATATTTCGAAAAATACCTTCTCCAGAATGTTGAACTGATGATAGTTTGCCATGGAAGATTTCAGGGGCTTTAATAATGTTTCCTCCAAAAGCCGCTCCAATTGATTGATGCCCCAGACAGACACCCAGCAAAGGGACGGTTGCTGCATGAACCAATTCTACTGAAATTCCAGCCTCATTCGGGGTGCATGGCCCTGGGGAAATCACAATTTTATCTGGGCTAAGAGCCTGAATATCTCCAAGGGTAATTTCATCATTTCTAAACACCCTCACTTCATGACCGCACTCGCCAATATAGTGAACCAAGTTGTAGGTAAAAGAGTCGTAGTTATCAATGACAAGGATCAAGAGATCATCTCCATCGCATCTACAAATACTTTAGATTTTTGTTGGCATTCTAACCATTCATTCTCCGGCACTGAGTCAGCTACAATGCCAGCTCCTGCGCCCACATGAATAATTTTATCTTTAATTACAGCTGTTCTAATTGCAATGGCAGTATCAATGTTTCCATTCCATCCAATGTAGCCGATAGCGCCTCCATAGATGCCTCTAGAGCTAGGCTCAAGCTCATGAATGATTTCCATTGCTCGAATTTTTGGCGCCCCTGATAGAGTGCCAGCAGGTAGGGACGCTTTTAGAACGTCTAGATAGTGCAAGTCATCTTGCAGCTCTCCAACAACATTAGAAACAATATGCATCACATGAGAATACTTCTCTACCACCATCTTGTCGGTGACTTTAACTGTTCCAATTTTTGAAACCTTGCCGACATCATTTCTACCTAAATCTATCAGCATGAGATGCTCTGCTATTTCTTTTGCATCAGCCAATAACTCTTCTTTGTGTTTCAGATCTTCAGCGTCATCTTGGCCTCTTTTTCTGGTGCCAGCCATAGGTCTCAGGGTCACCTGTCTATCCTCAAGCCTCACTAGAATTTCTGGAGATGCACCTACAATCTGGCATTCATCTAAATCTAAAAAATACATATAGGGAGAGGGATTTAACTGTCGAATAGCTCTGTATAAATCAAAAGGATCGCCAGCAAAATTTGCAGAAAAATCTTGAGCTAGAACAACCTGCATCACATCACCCTCTGCAATGTAATTTTTGATGGTCTGAACTGCCTCAAGGTAGCCGTCTTTAGAGAAGTTAGAGGTAAATTTAAATTGATTTGTGGGCTTTTTAAAATTGTTAGATGGTATTTCAATCCCTGGGGTAATCAGTGACTCGATTCCATTAAGTATTTCTTGCGCTTCTTCAAATGATGTGTTCTTTGGGTTAGCGTTGAAAATTAGTTGTGTTGATTGATCTAAGTTATCAAATACGATTAATTTCTCCGCTTTGATGAGTAAGATGTCGGGCATATGATCTTGAAACTTTGAGCCTTTTGTCTGCAAACTAGCAATTTTTTTCTCAGCATATTGGGCGCTTTCATAAGCAAAAAATCCAACATACCCACCATAAAATCGAGGCAAATTATTGATTAGAGGAGCTTTGTGTGACATGGTCATCATCTGAACCTCATGCAAAGGATCGTCTGAATGAAAGCGGTCTATTCGCCCATCAATAAAAGTCTCAATTTCATTGCCATAAACCTTGATGTAATCAGAGCAATCTATACCTATGATTGAGTACTGAGCCCATTTCTTACCTCCTTCAACCGACTCAAGTAAAAAAGTATTATGTTGCTTGGCGCTTTTTAGGTATAGCGAAATTGGGGATTCATTGGGCGCATGAATTTGTCTTGCCATGGGAATGACCGAGAAACCCTGTTTCAAAAAATTACTGTACTCTTCTTTTGAGATCATGTTGCTCTTGCTACTTAAAAATTATTGTATTGCCAACGCCAATGCCATTCTCTTCAAACCACCCTTCCTTCACTTCTAACGCCATCCTCGCAGGACTAACTGAGCACACCGACTCTTCTGAATATGGCTCCATTGCATAAATCTCTTGAATAGCGCCCTCTCCTGAAAGATAGGCCACACTTAATGGCAATGAAGTATCTTTCATCCACATGCATCTTTGTCCACTGGTCTGCCACAAAAAAAGCATGCCCGTATTTTGCTTTAAATCATCAGTGTGCATTAAGCCTTTTCTTCGTAGCTGATCATTGTTTGCAATACTCACAGTCAGAAATTTTTCTGTGCCCGCAAAGGAAATTTCAAGCGCCTCCAGCGAGAGGCCAAGAAAGATGATGGGAAGGCTAAGAAATCTTCTGACGAAGTTCTTTGATGGTCTGTACATAGTCAGATGATCCAAAAATTGCTGAGCCCGCCACAAAGACATTTGCGCCTGCTCTTGCTGCGCCTTCGATTGTGTCAAGGTTGATGCCGCCATCCACTTCTAAGAAAATTTGATGGTCTGTTAAAGCAATCATCTCTGAAACTTTCTGAATTTTCTGCAATGTACCTGGAATAAATTTTTGGCCGCCAAACCCAGGATTCACACTCATCAAGAGCACTAAATCAATATCCTGAATTACATTATCTAGCACAGAAGTTGAGGTTGCAGGATTTAAAGCAATTCCCACTTTGCACCCTAGATCTTTAATTAGATTGATGGTTCTGGCTACATGTTTAGTAGCCTCTGGATGGAAACTAATAAGATCTGCGCCTGCTTCTGCAAAACTTTTGGCAATCTCATCAACAGGTTCCACCATTAAATGGACATCGATAAAATCTTGAATCCCTTCATCTCTAAGAGATTTACAAACCATTGGTCCAATGGTTAGGTTAGGAACATAATGATTATCCATCACATCGAAATGAATCCAGTCTGCGCCGGCTTGAATCACTGAGCTAACTTCTTCACCAAGCCGAGCAAAATTTGAAGCTAAAATTGAGGGCGCTATTAAAGTTTTAGGATTTTTCATAGTTTAATTTTCTTCTTTTAAGGAGCGCCTTGCAAGCTCCAATCTTTCAATGGTCCCCACGTCAATCCAGAGAGCTGAATCAGTGTAGCCCGTCACTTTAGACTCCAAAATTAAGGGTTTGAGGATAGTATTCCAAATATCAAATGGCTTCTGGTGATCGATGAAGCCCTGCATAATCTTCGGGTGAAGGACTGACAAACCAGACCATGTAAGATCATTGCGCCCTGTTTGAATGATTACTGTCTCGTTTTCAATTGAAAAATCTCCCTCAGGATTGTGAGGGGGATTGGGCACTCCAATTAAATGAGCATGAGAGGTTTCCATTAAAAGATGGGCATAGTCAATCTCTGAAAAAATATCTGCATTACATAAAATAAAGGGTGCATCTCCAAGGCTCTCCATCGCATTGATCAGGCCGCCTCCCGTCCCATAAGGAAATGGCTCCTCTATCACATGAATATTAAAAGACTGGCTATGTTGGGCTAGCTCATCTTTAAGTTGCTGACCTAGATAAGACACATTCACAACAAAATCATCGATGCCAATGGCAGCCAACTTATTCAGCTGATCGACAATTAAGCTATTTTTTCCAACTTTCAGCAGCGGCTTAGGCGTCTGCTGAGTCAGAGGGCTCAATCTTTTGCCAAGGCCTGCTGCAAGAATCATTGCTTTCATAGGGCTGATAATCTTTGGATCAAACGTGGTTGAATTTCTGCAATCATATAATCTCGGCAATCCACATCAGATGGAACCATGGCGATCAAATTGGATAAAATCATAGGCATATCCTTAAGCCTAAAATCCCGATCTTGTTCAAGGAATAATCTGGCTAAAACCCCTAAAATTCTCATATTCCTTTGAATAGCTCCCCATCGCACGATCTCATACCCATAAGCAATATCTTGATTGGAAGTAACTAAAGAGCTGAAATGCTCCATTGCCAAACTGATAAAAGATTTATCTGCCGGCAGATAATGATCAACAAGGATGCCGGCTAAATCAATGCCAATGGGGCCCTTGCATAGGTCTTGAAAATCAATGACATGTATCTGGCCAGAGCTAGATAGCATTAAATTTCTTCTTTCAAAATCATAATGGCAGTTAACCCATGGTTGTTGGGTTAGCTGTTCAGACGTGTGCATAATTAAACCTTGGAATGATAGGTTGTCAGGCAAGCCTAAAAATTGATTACAAAAGATTGTACAAAATAGCTCCATCTCTCCCCTTAAACCCTCAAGGGTTAATTTTGGAATATCTATCGGTTCAATAGAGTGAATGGCGGCCAGCACATCAAGGCTTTGAAAGGTTAGTAATTTTGAATTATCGCGTGTTAGCGCAACAAGCAAATCTAAATCCCCCAGATCCTCTTGAATTAAGACGCCTAAATCAGAGGCATGATGAAGAATTTTAGGTGAATTAATTTGATGTGATTGAAAAATATTTGCAATGGTTTCAAACTTTTGATGACCCCCATATGCGGGGTCTAAATAACATAAAATGCAACTAAAACCAGTTGCAGAGAGCCTCCAATACTCTCGTCCACTCGCTTCATTTTTTAAGGATAAAGCTCTATTGGATGGGTATCCACATCGTGAACCTAAATCCAAGACCTCTGATTCTTTCAAATTAGCTATTTTTTATTTCCTCAGGCAACGGCGTGTCATCCGGCAAGAAGAAGTCAAGGGCAAGCTTATCAAAAGGCACATCTGCGTATTTGGTAAAGTCTCTCACCCCTGCTTCAAATAAAACCAAGTCATCAATGCAAAAATTGCCAGAAAAAGTTTCAGGGTTTTGATTGAAAATTTCATACGCGGCGTCAGCCATAATCTCTGGGGTCCTAGAAATACTCATCAGCTCCTCGCCGCCTAGAATATTCTTGATTGCCGCAGTGGCAATGGCCGTTCTTGGCCATAAACCATTCACAGCAATTTTATCTCCTTTCAGCTCTTCGGCCATACCTAAAACACACATACTCATTGTAAATTTTGCCATGGTGTAAGCTAAATGAGGTCCAAACCATTTAGGCTTCATATCCAGGGGAGGTGCTAAATTAAGAATATGGGCATGGCTAGATTTTTTTAAATGAGGAATACAGTACTTGCTCACCAGGAATGTGCCTCGACCATTAATTTGATGCATCAGATCGTAGCGCTTCATATCTGTATCAGGTGTATTAGTCATAGAGATAGCCGATGCATTATTCACACAAATATCAATGCCTCCAAAAGTTGCCACCGTTTCATCAACAGCAGCTCTGACATTTGCCTCATCTCTAACATCTAAAATAATAGGGAGCGCTTCGCCGCCAGCAGCAATAATTTCTTCTGCTGCAGAATAAATCGTTCCAGCAAGCTTTGGATGTGGTTCAGCTGTCTTGGCTGCTAAAACTACTTTTGCGCCATCTTTTGCAGCCCTCTTCCCAATCTCCAGTCCAATACCTCGACTGCCGCCTGTAATAAATAATACTTTTCCTTCTAAACTCATCGATTTTCTCCAAAAAAATTTATTGGTTAGCTTGCTTTAAAAATTACAGCTTGTTGTTGCATTTTTAAAATCATTAATGCAAGTTAAAGAGTAATTATATGCCGTTGAGCGGATGACAGCCATGAATGTAGATTTTATTTTTGATTTTGCCAGTCCCAATGCCTACCTTTGTCACAAAGCAATTACTGAGCTTGAAAAGAATCACGAGGTTAAATTTAACTACATCCCTTGTTTGCTGGGTGGAATTTTTAAATTAACTAATAATCAAGCCCCAATGATAGCTTTTGGCGAGATTCCCAATAAAATGAAATACGAATTTGATACAGCTTTCAATAGATTTTTAAAGCAACATCAGATTGAAAATTTTTGTATGAATGAGCATTTTCCTGTGAATACCTTACTCATTCTGCGCGGCGCCATAGTGGCTCAGAAAAATAATTTTTTTGAGTCTTACGTTGACGTGGTGATGATAGGCATGTGGGAGCGATCTTTAAAGCTTGATAATGCAGAAACCTTGCATGAATTGCTGACGCAGTATGATTGCCATGCTGATTTACTCATCGAGCAAATCTCTAACCCTGAGATTAAAGCTGAACTAATTAATAATACAAATCAGGCAGTAGAAAAAGGTGTCTTTGGTATTCCGTCCTTTTTTATTGACGATGAGTTGTATTTCGGCAAAGAAAGCTTAAGGGAGATTAAAGATATGCTTTTGGAGTCGTCTGAAACTTTTTAGTTTTCCTCTTTTCTAAATTCAAAATAGTACAATTTAGATTCATGAAGAAGATCACTAGTTATTGTGTCATTGCGCTTGCAACTATTCCTATACATTTAAGCGCAACTCTGGCTAATCAATTGCCTCAAAGCCAGGTTGTACAGGATGCTTTCCTGGGATGCGCTAACCCAGAATACCCGTTCATAGAAAAACGTTTCTGGCCTACCCAAACCAGCGCTCTTGCGATTGATATTCAATCAAATGGAGTGGTGTTACTTAAAGAAAATGTAGAAATTCCAATCGATGGAGGTACTCTCAGCGCTCAAAGTGCTCGCTATGATTCTAACAGTCAGTCCGTCCAGGAGATTAAGCAAGGATCCTTGTATTATTTAGATTCATATTTTCAATTTCAAAGCGGGTCTTTGAATGGACAATCAAAAAACTTTAGTTTTGTAGATGGTAAAAGTTACTTAGCTCAAAGAAACTTATTGATTGAGTATGAGTCATTAACCGGAGAGTTTGGTGCTGATCTGCTGTTTAATGATGCGCGTCTTACCTCGTGCCTTGATCCATTATCAGGTTGGCAAATCTCAGGTAAAACGATTGCCATCAATGAGAGCTCCCAGAGAGGCTATGTCAAAGATTTAAGCCTCCACGTGCGGAATAAAAAAGTACTAAAGCTTCCCTACTTTCCTTTTACTACTTCTTCCGAGCGATTGAGTGGATTTCTTGAGCCAGATATAGGGATCACGAGTGATGGCTTGGATCTATATACCCCTTATTTCTTAGTCCTATCAGAAAAAAGTGATATTACTCTTGCCCCGAGACTCCTCAGAGATAGAGGGGTAGGATTAGAGGTAAATTATCGATATCTGGCGCGCGACAACTTAAATAATTATCTCGACCTGATGTATTTTCCAGGCGATAAAAAAGCAAAAAAAAACTATGCTATGAATGATGCAAGATGGGCTTTTAAATTTAAAGATTCCAGGCAATGGCACAATATTAATGGAGAAATCAACTGGGCTAAATCTTCTGATCCCATGGTCTTGTTAGACTTACCTTCAAACCTAACCAATGTCGCTAACCAACAAGATCACTATCTCCCTCAATCTATTAAAGTTAGCGCAAACTTCAATAATCTGAGCGTCAGCATTGCAAGGCAAGCCTATCAATCGCTTAACCCATTTCTATCTGGTGGCTACGTCAAAGAGCCAGAAGTGGAATTAGCCTATCAATCCTTTGTTGGGCCAGCATCTTATTTTGGAAGAATTCTATATTCGGATTTTGGTGCCAATCAGAAGATTTATAATAGTTTTACTGGCTCAACTAACCTCATTACTGGCTCACGAGCAGTAGCGGAAATCGGGTCTTCTTCTAGACATCAAGTTGGGGTCTTAAATATTGCATTAAATGGTTCTGTCATAACAAAAAAATACAGTCTTAACAGCACAAGCAATGCTTTAAACTCAAACACCATCCCCTCATTCGATGTAACCTTCTCAGCAACTGCAAGGCAGGTAATGCCCCAAGGAGTCTCGCTCATCACTCCCTCACTTTCATACGCAAGAACAAACTATCAAGATCAGTCTCTAGATCCAGTATTTGATCTGCATATGAGAAGTGGCCATTACTTGGGCCCTCATAATAAAGACATATTTTTTGGTAAAGATAGAGTGGCAGATCAGGAATATGTTCTTGCGCAAATTAAATGGCAAGCGCATTTAAATAATCGGCATCAAGTCTATTTTCAGCTTACCAAGAAAAATGAACTGCAGGCTAGTAAAGTCTTCAATCAAATGCTTGGGCTTGATCTTAATCCTGACCAGCAAACTGGTCTGAAGGCACAATGGGACGGCTTACAAACTAATGGTGTGATAGAGGTCAACTACTCAGATAAAACAAATCAAACAAATTTTATAAACGCCTATTATGAAATTCAACTTCAAGAAACCCAGCTGTCTGTCTCTCGAAAATTTAGACGGCAAGTTCCTTTTCTGGGCAGGGTCAATGAGTTAGATTATGGCGAGGTAACCCTGGATCATAATCTTGCTCAAGGCTACAGATTCCTTGCGGGCATTAGCAAAGATCTCTCTAGCAATAAAAACTTAGCTAGTTACCTTGGCATAGGTTATGAAAACTGCTGTGTTGCCTTAAAATTATTTGCATCAGATAAAAGATTATCAAAATATGATTTCTTTAATGTTGTATCTTCAGATGTCGGAGCACTAGCTTGGGAGAATATGATTTCTATAGAAAACAAAAGTAGAATTAATTTTGAATTTGAGCTGAAAGGAATTACAGGTTCAAAAACGCAACTAAATAAATTCTTTTCCAGTACCTTTGCTAACTTTTAATTCAGTACAATACCCATTATGAAAAAAAAAATATATCTACTCCTCGCCCTCTTGATAGCATCACCCCTTAGCGCAAAGGTAGAAACTCTAGACAGGATTGCAATTATCGTAGGAGACGGAGTCGTGCTAGAGTCCCAAGTAACCAGCATGCTAGAAACAATCAAGCAAAGATATGCTGATCAAGGTGCGGCCTTGCCTCCAGCTGAAGTGATGCTTGAGCAAGTTCAAGAGAGGCTGATCATTGAGGAATTGCAACTACAAATGGGAGTTCAGGCTGGAGTGCGAGTTGGAGATGGGGAGCTCAATCAAGCTTTTGAAGAAATTGCTAAAAATAACAACCTATCCTTAGAGGCTTTTATAGAGTCTCTAGAGGAACAAGGGGCTTCATATGAAGATCTCCGCACTCAAGTTCGCAAGGAAATGATTATCCAAAGGGTTCAACGAGGAAGGGTAGGCCGGCAAGTAAATATCACAGAGCAAGAGCTTGAAGGTTTTTTAGCCACCGAGGGATCGGTAAAAGAGCTATCGCCTGAGTTATTTGTTAGGCAAATTCTTGTAGTAACTGAAAAGCAGGCAAAAGAGATACTCTTAAAAATTAAATCTGGTGAAGACTTCTCAGCCCTAGCAAAAGAGTTTTCAACTAACGCCAATGCTGGGTCAGGTGGGGAAATGGGATGGCGAAATCTTGCTGATTTTCCTAGCTTATTTGCCGACGCTCTTAAGCATCAGAAAAAAGGCTTTATCAGTGCACCTTTAAAAAGTGGCGCAGGGTTTTATATCCTCAAATTAGAAGATAAGCAAGGCAACCTAGTTCGTTTTGAAGAACAATGGCATGTTCGACATATCTTGATGATGCCTACAAAGATGAGAGATGAGCAATTCAGTAAATCAGAGCTGGAAGAGGTGAGAGTGCGAGCTGAGGCTGGAGAGGACTTTGCATTGCTTGCGAAAGAATTCTCCGAGGATCCAGGTTCTGCAAGTCGAGGCGGTGATCTAGACTGGTTGAGCTTAGGCAAAACAGCCAAAGCATTTGAAAACATGATGCTCACTTCCCCTGTTGAAGAAATTTCTCCAGTCTTTGAATCAGAGTTTGGCTTTCACTTCCTACAAGTTCTAGGCAAAAGAACTGAAGATCTTACCGAAGAAGTCATTAAAGATCGTGCGTACGGTATTATTTTTGCCCGTAAGTATGATGAGGAACTTGAAAATAGCTTGAGAACAATGCGAGCAGAAGCATTTGTTGAGTTCAAAGAATTAGATTGAAGCAAATACTCTATTCTCATGGAGAGCCGGCTGGCATAGGTGTTGATTTAATTTTGTATATTGCAAAATTAAAGTTTTGGGATGCAATTAAAGCCCCGGTTATCGTTATAGCTGATCTCGCACTTCTAAAAGCTAGGGCGGCTGATCTAAATCTTCAAATCAAATTTCTAGAACTCAAGGACCTAACCAAAGCTAAAAAAAATAAAATTGGCTCAATTCAATTTTATTGTGCCGCACCTTGTAAGGATAATATTGCTGGAAAATTGAATCCTCGTAATGCGGGTTATGTCATTGCTAATTTAAACTTTGCAATACAGGCCGCTCTCAAAAATCCAAAAATTGCTCTAGTAACTGGCCCGATTCAAAAAAGTAATCTGGTTGATGGTGGGTTCAAAAACTTTCAAGGACATACGGAATGGATTCAGAAAAAGACTCGTGCAAAACATGCCGTTATGTTGCTGGCCTCCAAAAAAATAAAAGTGGCGCTAGCCACAACTCATATCCCCCTGTCAGAAGTTGCTAAAAATATTAAAAAAGCCAGATTAATTAATATTATTAGGATTGTTGATGAGGGGCTAAAAAAGAAGTTCAATATTAGGCACCCTAAAATTCGAGTGCTTGGCTTAAATCCACATGCCGGTGAAAGCGGCAAAATTGGCCAAGAGGAAATAAAGATTATTACGCCTGCTGTTAAGGTATGTGAAGCACAAGGAATTAATGTATTGGGCCCAATCTCTGCGGATACGGCGTTTAATAAGGCTCTGTTAAAAGATACTGATGCGTATATTGCAATGTTTCATGACCAAGCTCTGCCCGTGCTTAAAGCATTAAGCTTTGGAGAGGCGATAAATACAACGCTAGGCATTCCAATCATTAGAACCTCTGTTGACCATGGAACGGCTCTCGACATAGCAGGCAAAGAGAAACCATTGCTTGGCTCCCTCCAAGAAGCGATTGTTCAAGCTGAAATCCAGCTCAGATGAACGATAGAAGTCACCGACGAAAGTTAGGTCAAAACTATCTAATAGACCCAGTCATTCTTTTTGAAATAGAGAGGGCCATTAACCCGCAGATGCAGGATACTTTTTTTGAGATTGGTCCTGGAACTGGCGCTCTTACCAAGTCACTGATCGGCGAAGAAATAAAAATTATTGCCATGGATTTAGATGCAGATAATATCAAGACTCTTCAAAAAAATTTCCCCCACACCAACCATGAATTTATCCACGGTGACATCCTCCATGCACCATTAGATTTCTTATCTACGCAGATTCATAGGGTTGTAGGCAACCTTCCATATAATATTTCTACACAAATAATTCTAAAATTAATTCACTTCACTCCTTATATTGCTGATATACATTTTTTAGTGCAAAGGGAGGTTGCTCACCGAGTTTGCTCTTCTCATGGTAGTAAAAACTGGGGAAGATTGGGGGTAAAAATTGGAGCATTTTTTCAGAGCACTGCTTTATTTAATGTGCCACCTGAAGCTTTTGATATCAAGCCAAAAGTTCAATCCACTCTCATCAGGCTCATCCCTCGCAAAGCTCCTCAGATAACATTAGAACAATATCAAGATTTCTCGGCTTTTGTGGATACTGCCTTTGCAAACAAAAGAAAGAACATCAACAATAACTTAAAAAAATTACCAATAAACTTGGAAAAACTACATATCAACCCATTGGCAAGAGCTGAGGAGCTTTCATTGGATGAGTTTATGATCATGTTTAAAGCAACTCTTGTTTAGTATGAGCACTTATGTAGTCGGTGATGTGCATGGTTGTTACAGTCAATTTCGCAGGCTGTTAGATAAAATTAATTACAACCCCGTCAAAGATAAAATTATCTTAACTGGTGACTTGGTGAATCGAGGCAATCAATCTTTGGCCATGATTAATTTTTGCATGGATAATCCAGGGATTAAAACTGTTCTAGGGAATCATGATCTATATCTTCTGTATTTACTCTCAATCAATAAAGGCAAAGGAAAGTTAAAAAAAATTATTAATGCTAAAAACCATAAAAAAATATATCAATGGCTCCTGAGCAAGCCATTATTTATTAAAGAAAAAGATTTGAAATCAGGCAATACTTTTTTTATAACCCATGCTGGAATCCCTGAAATATGGTCGCCGCATAAGGCGCAAAAATTAGCCAAAGAGACATCAGATGCCTTAAAGAAAAATCCAAGTAAATTTCTCGCATCGATGTGGGGCAATCATCCAAGAACCTGGAGCGATAGTCTTGAGGGATCAGAGCGGCATCGAATGGTTGTCAACTACTTAACCCGCATGAGATTTATTAGCCCATCAGCCACCCTAGATTTAAAAAATACTAGTGCGGCTAGTTCAAACAATTTCAGGCCATGGTTTCAATACGACTCTAAAAGACATCTCGATAAAAAATACTACTATATTTTTGGTCACTGGGCAGCGCTAAATGGCAAAACTCAAAATGAACATTTTATAGGTTTGGATACTGGATGTGTGTGGAAGGGAAAACTCACAGCTGTGCGTTTAGAAGATTTAAAAAAAATTTCAGTGAAGCATTAAAATGAAAGTATATGAAGTGGGGGGCTGTGTTCGCGATGAATTAATGGGTGTCAAGCCTAAGGATAGGGACTGGGTTGTGGTAAATTCTAGCCCTAGTGAGATGGAGAAAAAAGGATTTAAACCTATTGGCAAAGATTTTCCTGTCTTTCTTCATCCCACCACCAATGAAGAATATGCTTTAGCTCGAACAGAAAAGAAATCTGGAATGGGGTATAAAAATTTTATATTTTATTTTGATAAAAATGTTACCTTGGAAGAAGACCTTCAACGGCGTGATCTCACGATTAATGCTATAGCCAAAGATGCAAATGGTTTGATCATTGATCCATTTGGGGGCATGCGGGATATTAAAGAGAAGATATTTCGTCATACATCTAGTGCCTTTGCTGAAGATCCCTTAAGAGCTCTTCGACTCGCAAGATTTAAATCATATCCTCATCTAAGTGAATTTATAACAGCAACCAAAACAACAAAACTGATTCAAGATATTGTCCTTTCTGGAGAGCTCTCATCCCTATCGGCTGATAGAGTTTGGATGGAGGTGAGCAAAGCTCTATCCAACCTGAACACTAGAAAATTTTTTGAAAGCTTGTTAGAGCATGGATTACTAAACCCTTGGTTTATGGGGCTAGAAGCAGTCAGCCAAGATGGGGCTTGTCCAGAACATAAATGGGCAGAAATTCAGAGAGTAAATAATTTTTCGCTTTGCAGAGAACTTCCCGTGCCCAATACTTTTAAGAGAGCAGTTGATTTATTGCAATTAATTTTAAGACTCATTCAATGCTCGGAATTTGATGGCAAGCTAAGGCTAATTGAAAGTTTGAATTTTTTAAGAAATCATCAAGAGCTTGAAGCATTATTTAATTTATTGGCATTTCAAGAGCACGTAAAAAATTTAAGGGCAATTAAAAATGCTGTGCTAAATATTGATTTTACTCAACTAGCAGATATTCCTAACCATGCAGTATCAGAGAAAAAACAATTCCTTTATCATGAAGCCTTGAAATCTATCATATGAATAAAGTTATTTTAATTACAGGTGCCGCCAAAAGAATTGGCAAAGAGATTGCTAAAGAGTTTTTTCGTGGTGGTGCAAACGTTATCATTCATTTTAACCGCTCTGAGAGAGATGCAGTTTCTTTGTGCGATGAGCTCAATGCTATCAGAGCAAACAGTGCTGTATCTATTCAAGCAAACTTAGATCACTCCAATGAGATAGAGTTACTTGCACAGGATGCCTTGGCAGCTTTTGGAAGAATTGATGGCCTAGTAAACAATGCCTCGACCTTTTACCCAACCCCAATGGGAGGCTTCACCACTCAAGACTGGGATGCTTTAATGGGAAGTAATTTAAAAGCACCATTATTTTTAATTCAAGAGTTGCACCAGGAGCTCAAAAAACAATCTGGTTTTATCATTAACGTGACGGACATTAATATTAATCGCTCTATTTCTAATCATTCGATTTATCTTGCTGCAAAATCTGGGCTAAGCAGTATCACCCAATCACTTGCAAAAGATTTAGCCCCTGAGATTCGAGTGAATGCAATTGCGCCAGGCGCAATACTAGAGCCGCCTCATAAAACATGGACAGATGCAGAAAAAAATAATATCTTAAAGGCCGTGCCTTTAAAAAAAATGGGGACAGAGAGTGATATAGCAAAAGCTGCTTTGTTTCTGGCTGAGTCTCAATACATCACTGGGCAAACTCTAAATATAGATGGAGGGAAATCACTCTAATGGAAATAAAGAATCGCGATGTCATTTTCTCTGGAACCAAAGACGTTGCAGAAAACTTAAAATTTGATAAGTCTAAACTACAAGAATGGCTTGGGGATAAAATCCATGGGACTGGAAAAATTCTTGAAGTCTCTCAATTTAAAGGCGGGCAATCAAACCCCACTTATAAAATTTTGACTGAAAAGAAAAATTTTGTGCTTAGAAGAAAGCCACCCGGAGAGCTTCTGAAATCAGCTCATGCGGTTGATCGAGAGTATAAAGTAATCACCGCCCTTCAAAATACAGAAGTTCCTGTTCCAAAAACTTATGGCTTATGTGAAGACCGGGATGTCATAGGCACTGAATTTTTTGTGATGGATTTTCTAGACGGGAATATTTATTGGGATCTTATGCTGGCAGATAAATCTCCAGCAGAAAGACGAGCCATTTATCTCAGCAAAAATAAAGTTATCGCTGAGCTACACAAAGTGAACTATCAAGCCGTGGGTCTTTCAGATTTTGGAAAGCCTGGAAACTATGTGGCCAGGCAGGTCTCTCGTTGGACTAAGCAGTATCTTGCCTCCCAAACCGAAGAAATCCCAGCAATGAATCGATTGATTGATTGGCTGCCAAACAACATACCTGATGATGATGAAACATGCATTGTCCATGGAGATTACCGTCTGGATAACATGGTCTTTAATGCAGATAACAATGTCATGGGCGTCTTGGACTGGGAGCTTTCAACTCTTGGTCACCCTGTTGCAGATTTTAACTATCATTGTATTAGCTGGCGCAATATTCCTCAGCTTGCTGATGAAAAGTTCTGCAAAGAATATGGTATTCCTAGTGAGAAGGAGTATCGAGAAATGTACTCTGCAACAACAGGGAAAGATCTCTCCAGTAACTGGGAATTTTATTATATTTTTAATATCTTTAAACTTGCTGGGATCTTGCAAGGCATCATCGGCAGAGTGAGGGATGGTACTGCTGCAAGTAAGCACGCTAAAGATCGCGCAGATCAGGTCACACCTCTTGCTGAGGCAGCCTGGGCTTTGGTCGAGCAAAACTATAGGTAAAAAAGTTTAGATTAATTCTTGAAGGGGGTCTGATACAAATTGATACTTGTGAATCTCTTCGCTTTCAAAAATGATTTCATCGGCATCGTTGATCTGAAGAATAATATCAATGTCTAATGTTCGAGCGCTGAATTTAGGTGCATGCCTGTTCCGCCCTGCTGAGTTTTCAATCTCTTTGAGCTGCTGATTTAGAATAGTAAAATTCATCTCGCTGCTCCCAGCAACTACTAGATTTAAAAAATCATCGCCTTCAAAGCCTTCCGCCGTAGTTTGATGGGTCGAAGAAATCTCCAGATCAAAGAAAAGATTGCTTAACTCGTCAATAGCAAATTCAATGTTATCTGTGGCGTTGATGTTGCTGCCTAGCGATAGAAAATACTTCATTATCATCTATGGATGATAATTCCAACATCATCAGCATGCCTGAGAGCTCCAGGCTTGGAAACTCTGAGCCTCAAAGAGGAAGCTCCATGTTCCTTTTTTACTAATGCCGCGATGCCTTCTGCAAGCGTTTCTTGGAGTTGAAAGCTAGATGATTCAACGTATGCGATGATCGCTTTCGTGATGGCTTTGTAGTCAAAGGTATCTTCTATAACATCAGTTGCTGCAGCTTTTGCACAGTTGAATCCTATCTCTAAATCAATGCTAATTTCCTGTCGAACCTTTCTCTCCCAGCCAAAAATACCAATAATTGCTTGAACTTTGAGATTGCGAATATAGATTATATCTTCCATCACTTATGCAGCCCCAAAGGCCATCTTGGCTTGGCGTGCGAAACTAGGCTGTGGGTTGCTTCATGGGCTTTCAAACTTCCAAGATAGGCGATCATTGCAGCATTATCTGTGCAATGGGCTAATGGTGGGTACAAAACATTGATGTTTAATCCTACTTTTAAATCTGAGATTTTAGCTCTGAGCATTTGATTTGCAGCCACTCCACCAGCTAAAATAATTGATTCCCTTCCAGTTTCCTCAAGAGCTTTGGTAATTTTTTTAACCAAAACTTCAGTTGCGGCATGCTGAAATGATGCTGCAATATCAGCCTGAATTTCTGACGTCATTTCTTTTAGATCCTGAACCGCATAAAGCACTGCTGTTTTTAGACCGCTAAAACTAAAGTCATAATCTGAGCTGTGCAGCATAGGTTGTGGAAAATTAAATTTCTTTGGGTCGCCCAGCTTTGCAATTTTTTCAATTTCAGGGCCCCCGGGATAGCCAAGACCGATAAGCTTTGCAACTTTATCAAAAGCCTCTCCTACAGCATCATCCCTCGACTGCCCTAAAATTTTATATTCATTCAGCCCCTGCACATCAATGATCAGGGAATGTCCTCCAGAGACAAGTAGCGTTAAAAATGGAAACTCTACCTGCTCTCCACCCAAGAAAGGTGCCATCAAGTGTGCCTCAAGATGGTTAACAGGAATCAAAGGCTTGTTCAGAGCAATAGCTAAGCCTTGTGCAAAATTTTCTCCGATTAAAAGTGCTCCCAAAAGACCAGGGCCGGCTGTGTAAGCTATATGATCTATTGATTCCGGATCAATGGAGCCTAACGCATGCTTGTAAATTTGAATAATTTTTTTGCAATGGTCTCTAGAAGCTAGCTCAGGTATCACTCCACCATACTCACTATGCAAGTCAATTTGCGAAAAAACTGATTCGCCAATTAAACCTTTTTCTGAGTCAAACAAGGCAACTGCAGTCTCATCGCAGGAAGTTTCAATGCCAAGGGTAATCATAAAAAAAATTTTGCATTCAGGTTATAAAAAGAATAAACTAAGCAACAATTATGCCTTCAATAATAATAAAAGAAACAGAATACTTTGACGTTGGACTTCGAAAGTTTAAGCGCGCTTGTGAAAAAGCTGCCATTGTTCCGGAGATTAGAGAAAGAGAGTTTTACGAAAAACCAACAGCAGTAAGAAAAAGAAAAATGGCTGCAGCGATCAAGCGTGCCCATAAATCTAATAGAAAATTTAGCTTTCCAAGACAAAGATCCTATCGCTAATTTGTCTCTTCTAGACACCATTACTCAAGACCTCAAAACTGCCATGATCAGCAAGGAAGTAGTCGCGCGCGATTCTATTAGAATGCTGCTCTCTGACATCAAAAAATATGAAATTGATGAAAGAGAAGAAGCAACAGATGCCATCATCTTGACCCTCATTAACAAGAACGTAAAACAGCGCAGAGATTCAATTGAGCAATTTAAAAATGGTGGAAGAGCAGACCTCGTAACCAAAGAGGAAGAGCAGCTCAATGTTATTTTGCAGTATTTACCTCAACAGCTCTCTGTCGATGAGATCAAAGCAATTGTCCAGCAAGGTATTGATGAGATATCAGCAAAAACAATGCAAGACATGGGCAAACTCATGGGTCTATTAAAGCCTCAATTAGAAGGCAAGGCTGACATGTCTATTGTCAGCGCTGCAGTCAAAGAACTATTAAATTAGACTAAGTTTAATGCTTGTAAGCCGACGGCTTATTCTCCTTATTTGTATATCGCTCAGTTAGCCTGGTTGCTCTTGAACTTAGGTCTTGAGCTTGGCCTGCAATAAAAACAAATTCTGGAAAAGAGGATGGTTCCAATGGATCAGCATTCCATACCACTATATCTGCTATCTTGCCTTGAGCAATCGTACCTCGAGCCCCTAAATTAAAAGTCTCAGCAACTGTTTGAGTCATCCCTTGAATGGCAGTCTCATAGGACATTCCGTAGGCCACAGCATTACCTGCGCCTTGTCTCATCAAATGATAGTTATGACTCATTCGCGTGCTGAACATGATCTCAATACCCGCTTCATCTAAAACTTTTCCAAGCGTAAGGTTGGAGCCTAGCTCATCAAAAGAATCTGGAATGTTATCCATTGGGTCTATGATGACAGGAATTTTACTAGCCTTCAGCTGATTGATTACCAAAGGAGCTTCCTCCACACTCGCTAATACTAAATTTAGTCCGTATTTTTTCTTTAATGCTATGGCTTGAAGAATATCCACTGCACGATTGGTCTCCAACACAAAAGGTAAATTGTCATCAACCAGTCTTTTTAAGGCTAGGATATCTTGAGCTTGAAGCTCTAATTGATCTGCTAGACGCATTTCTAAAACTTCTTCAGCTGGCATAGCTGAGGCTTTCTGCCCGAGCTCTAAAAGAGATTCAAGCACTGACAATGTTTCTGCTCTTGAGCCATAGGATGACCCCATACGCCCAAACATTGCAATATCTTTGAGGCCCTTAATTTCAAGACTCCCATCTAAAACAAAATAAGATGCCAATCCAAATAATGGAAACGATGAGGGCTCGGGTGAAGTAATAGCACTAGTCACTCCATTGCTTCTGTTCCATGGAATGCTTGTGGAATTTGGATTAAAGGCATTAAAGATACTAAAGCCTGCTTTTAAAATATCTGACTTATCATCTCTGGTTACATCAAGCGCATTAATTTCTACAATGCCCAAATTACTCATTGGAGAAATTAAGCCCGGCGTAACTGGTAAGCCATTGAGCTCGATAACTTCAGTTGTGCTATTGATGGCAAGATTATTTCCAACACGTGAAATGGTATTTCCTGTGATGAGAATGTCTTGAATCTGCGCGCCCTCTCCGTCACCCGAATGCACCATGCCACCTTTAAGCAGCACAGATTGTGTGAAAGCATTTAAAGAAAAAAGTAAGAATAATGATAAAGATAAATATTTCATATTATTGCACCCTGATTGTTTGAGGTTGAATGATGCCTAAGTCAAAATCTGTTACTGGCTGAGCTTTGGGATCATTCATATCGAATGCTACGGCGCCATCAACAAGAACTTGCTGTGCGCGCGCATAAACACTAAAAGGGTTGTGAGTCCAAAGAACAATATCCGCATCTTTACCCGGCTCAATGCTTCCAGTTGCCTCTAAGACTCCTGCAGCTTTTGCTGGATTGCTTGTAATCCACCTCATGGCATGGGCCTTGGAGATATCAAAACCAGCCCGATTACCAGCCGCCATAGCTTTAGCGGCCTCTTGATTCAAGTGCTGAATTCCAACTTCGTCATCAGAATGAACAATTGCACACCCTGTGCCATTTCGTGCTTGATCTATAATCGCAATATTTGCAGGCACCATGTCATAAGCTTCATGTTTAAAGCCCCACCAATCTGCCCACATTGCTGCGCAGATCCCCTCATCTGCTAATAAATCAGCAATCTTGTATGCCTCGACAGCATGATGAAAGGTAGTAATTTTATAATTAAACTCTTTTGATAACTCTACCATCATGGCCATCTCTTCTGCTCGGTAGCAATGATTCTGAATTAAAATCTCTCCATCCAGCACACCCATCAAAGTATCCATAGCAAGATCGCGCTTTGGATGCTTATCAGAATCTGTGTCTTGCATTCCATCTCGATAATCAACTGCATCAATCCATGCGCTTCTATAGCCTGCCATATTACCCATTCTAGTTGCTGGAGATTGCTTTCTATTACCGTAAACTCTTTTTGGATTTTCGCCGCAAGCCATTTTTAATGAATGTGGGGCATTGGGGAATTTCATAGCTTGAATGGTATTCTTTGAAATGTTTTTAAATGTTGCCCCTCTTCCACCGAAGAGATTAGCCGAACCGGGCAATACATGAAATGAAGTCACCCCACCTTTTAACGCTAATGCAAACTGAGGGTCTTGAGTCCAAATTGAATGCTCTGCCCAAACCTCAGCTGTAACAGGTGACGTAGCCTCATTGCCGTCCGAACTGGTGCTAACACCAGGCGCTGAATAAACGCCCATATGAGAATGTATATCAATAATCCCAGGGGTAATCCATTGTCCTGTAGCATCAATAACATTGATGCCGGATTGAGCAAGAGATTGCCCAATTTCTACAATTTTTCCATCAGCAATGAGTAAATCATAGCCTAAGAATTCACCGCCCAGGCCATCATAGATGTTCGCAGATTTATATAAAATAGGTTGGGATTGCATTGGTTCATAGGTTGAAGCAAATGATTCGTTCTGACTCTGAGTTGTTTCACTCAAAGACTCGTCTAGATCTGAGCAACCTAGGATTAGTAAAAGTGGTACCGATAACAGTGAAATATTTTTCATAATAGATTTTCCTCTTCGTAAATTATAAAGCCATTTAAAGAGATATAATATGTGCATGGAAAGAACTAATAACAGACAGACAAATCAAATGCGACCTATTGAGATAGAAATAGGGGTCAACAAACATGCTGAAGGATCGGCATTAGTAAAATTTGGTGATACTCATGTCATTTGCACAGCAACCATTGAAAACAATGTACCCAGATGGATGCGTGGCTCTAATGAGGGTTGGATTACTGCTGAATATGGGATGCTACCAAGATCCACTCACAGCAGAATGAATCGAGAGGCTGCTCGAGGCAAACAAAGCGGAAGAACCATGGAGATTCAAAGGTTAATTGGGCGCTCGTTGAGACAAGCCGTAGATTTAAAGTTTCTTAAAGATAAAACGGTGAGCATAGATTGTGATGTGATCCAAGCAGATGGTGGCACAAGAACTGCTGCGATTTCAGGTGCCTGCGTTGCATTGTTTGAGGCTATTAAAAATGCTCATGGTGATCACAGGGCTATTAAGGAATATGTTGCTGCTGTGTCTATTGGGCTAAAAGATGGTGAGCCTCTCCTTGATTTGAACTACGACGAAGATAGTTCTGCAGAAACAGATTTAAACGTGGTAATGACAGAAAGTGGCGGCATTATTGAGATCCAGGGCACAGCCGAGATTCATCCCTTCTCAAAGGATCAGCTTGATAGCATGCTGGCGATTGCCTCTGATGGGATCAAAGATATTATTGAAGTTCAAAAATCATGTCTGAGCTAAAAGACTATCAAAATAATTTCATTAACTTAGCTTTAGAATCCCAGGCATTAGAATTTGGAAGCTTTACGCTAAAATCTGGTCGAACTAGCCCATATTTTTTTAATGCAGCAAAAATGCTCAACGGCTGTGATTTATCACAGCTAGCCTTGTGCTACTTCCAAGCAATTGAAAACCTAAAAATTTCATTTGATTGTATTTATGGGCCAGCATATAAAGGTATTTTTTTAGGTTCACTAGTAGCGATGAAATATAGTCAAGAAAATAGAATATATCCCCTTTCCTTTAATAGAAAAGAAATAAAAGATCATGGCGAGGGTGGAAATATTATAGGAACAGACCCACGTGGAGACGTCATGATTATTGATGACGTCCTTTCAGCTGGTACCGCCGCACGAGAATCCATTCATCTGATTGAAAGCCTTCACGCTAATGCAAAATTATTCGTTGTTGGGCTTGATAGGCAGGAAAAAGGCGCTGGCACCATCTCGGCAAAAGCAGAGTTAGAAAGAGATTTTGATATTGTTGTAGAGTCTATTGTAAATCTGGATGCGCTCATTCAATTCTCGAAGCATAGTGAGCACTTTCATGCTTATCAAACTCAACTACAAGAATATCGCGAAACCTGGGGAGCATAATGTTTACTGGTATCGTTACAGCCCAAGGTCTGATTAAAAGAATTCAGAACCAACCAAACTACACCACTCTAAGTATCAAAGCACCCAAAGGCTTTGCTCAAAATCTTAAGCGTGGGGCTAGCGTGGCTATCAATGGCGTCTGTTTAACAGTTAAAAAAGGGTCGACCGATAATTTAGAATTTGATGTAATTACTGAGACTCTTGATAAAACTAATTTAAAGCTGCTCAAAAAAAATGAGAAGGTAAACTTAGAGCGCTCTATGGTTGCGACTTCTGAAATTGGGGGTCATCTAGTATCTGGACATATTTTTGGGGTTGGAGTGATCAAGAGCATTGATGATCGAGGAGATACGAAAGATTTAAGAATTCAAGCTCCTGCTGCAATGATGCAATACTTGTTTTACAAGGGATATATTGCTCTCAATGGCTGCAGTCTTACGGTTGGAAAGGTTCTAAAATCTTCTTTCAATATACACCTGATACCTGAGACCATTAAAGTGACTAATTTTCAGAGCCTCCAAAAAGGTAATCTTGTGAATATCGAGATTGATCAAACTACTTTCAACTCCGTGGAAACAATCAAAAAAATTATGCTTGAGAGAAAAGCTTAGTTAGAACTGCCATCCTCATCCCTACCCCATTAAAAATTTGATTTTTGATTTTGCAATTATCAAGCTCAGCCGCCTCTTGATCTAATTCAATGCCAAAATTTACAGGACCAGGGTGCAATAGAATTGTTTCCGGGGAAGCCACTTGCAAGGAATCAACATTAATCTGATATCTCTCCACATAATCTGAGGCGCTAATTGTTAATTTCTCAGTGAGACGCTCATTCTGAATGCGCAACGCCATCACAACATCTGCATCCTCCATGGCGGTTTCTAAATCAGGCTCAAAGTTACCCAAAGAATTTTCAAGATAATTTTTACACAGATCAGGATGGCCGCAAAAGGTAATAGTTTTGAAACCTACAATTTGAATGGCCTCAAGAAAAGAGCTGACCACTCTTGAATGATCTAGGTCACCTACTATTGTAATTTTTAGATCCCTAAATGATTTTTTGAATTCACGAATTGTCATTAAATCAATTAAAGCTTGTGATGGGTGCCCCAAGGAACCCTCTCCAGCATTGATGAATTGTAGGGTGGAAAATTTTTTAGCTAGTTTGTGAATTGAGGAATCTGAGTGCCTCAAAATACAAAGGTCAACACCCATCAGCATCATGGCCTCTATTGTGTCCTCTAAGGTCTCACCTTTTTGTATGGAAGAGTTAGCAAGATTGAAATCTAGGTATTTAGCACCAAGATTATGCGCTGCTATTTCAAAAGATAATTTTGTCCGAGTGCTTGGTTCACAAAAAATAGAAGCAACTTTTTTATCAGGAAAAAGATTTTCATGTCGATACCCAACAGGATCATTTGTTTGAAAATTATTAGCTAAATCAATGAGCTCGAGGATATCTTTTTCAGTGAAGTCAGCTAGATTAAGAAGATTGTGAGACATTAAACTGGTATAGATAAAATGGCATCTATCTCGATATTGACCTCTTTGGGTAACTTGGAGATCTCTATGGTTGCTCGAGCAGGAAATGGTTCTGAAAATCTTGAAGCCATAATAGTGTTGACCACATCAAATCTTGAGAGATCAGTTAAATAAATAGTAAGTTTTAAAATATTATCAAGATTGCCGCCAGCTTCTTTGCAAATAGCCTCGAGATTATCTAACACTTGGTTAGTCTCATCCTCAAATGTTGCATTATTGAGTGTGCCAGTTTCTGGTATCAAGGGAATTTGTCCAGAAATAAAAACCACATCTCCCCATTGAACTGCCTGCGAATATGGTCCGATAGCTGCTGGTGCTTTATTGGTAAATATTAATTTTTTCATTTTTTGATCTATTGTCGTTAATAATGCGAGAGCAGCTCGTCACATATCTTAATGAGCGTAATTTTAGCATCAATATCTTCAAGGAATCTGCATTTAATATCTCTGCCTCGACGATAAACTCTATAATCATGGCATCAATATCCCTGCTATTGATATTGACTATGTTGATGTTCAATTTAGAGAAAGCGGCAGCAATATCTGCCAAGATTCCCGGTCTATCTTCGGCGTGAATTTTAAGATGCCCTATATAGTGTCTATCAATCTTGTTTGTCCCCCAGATGGTAGCCAAGTATCTAGTTGATAAAGTATTGCTTCTATGGGGGGCTACTTGCCTACAACTACTATGATGGATCACTATGCCTCTGTCTGTATCTGAATGAGCGGTAATGGGATCACCAAAAATTGGCATGCAGCATTTTGCATAAATAACAGCTACGCCCTCAATTTTATGATCAGTCAAAACCATGGCTTGAATATCAAGAGATTTATTAGAGCTAACGTTGTGACCTTCAAAGAATCGCTCTGCAACTAAAGCTCCAGTTTTTTTTCCAGAGCCTAAATCAGATAAGAGTGTGATTAATGACTTCACCCCAATCACTTCCAAGACGCGCGCGAGAGTGCTGCCTCGATACTCGGACAGAGTCATGCCCCCTCGTTTTAATTCTGCTTCAAGCATGATCTTTCCAGCCTTCCTGGACTGTGAAATCTTTTGGCGCCGCAAGGCAAAACGAATAGAAGATCGAGCCTTGCTGGTGACCACAAAATTTAGCCATTCCGGACTGACTGACTGCTCGTTGGAGGTAATAATTTCTATCGATTGCCCATTCTCAAGTTGAATATTCAATGGTGCAAATTTTCTATTAACCTTGCAGGCAATGGCGCGATTTCCAAGATCTGTATGAAGCTCATAAGCTAAATCAATTGGGGTAGAGCCAGATTTTAACTTTACAATCTTGCCTTTGGGGGTAAAAACATATACCTCGTCATATACCAGATCTGTTTTAATGGCCTCAACAAATTCACGGGTGTCTAAAGATCTTTTATTCAGGTCTATAAAACTTTCAACCCATTTCCTTGCACCAATAACCTCAGAGCCAAGCTGATCTTTCGTTTTATAAGACCAATGGGCAGCAATGCCATTGCCAGCTATGTTCTCCATGCTTTTGGTTTGAATTTGAACTTCTATAGGAATACCGTCCAAAGCAATTAGTGAAGTGTGAATGGCTTGATACCCATTAGACTTAGGAATTGCGATGTAATCTTTAAATCTCCGATCTATGGGTTTATGAATATTATGAATGGCCCCCAGTGACCTGTAGGCATCATCTACAGAATTAACGATGACTCTAAAGGCAAAGACATCCAATATTTCCGCAAATGGTTTCTTTTTATGCTTAATTTTAGAGTAAATACTGTAAAGTGATTTTTGTCTGCCTTGGACTGTAGCCAAAATATTATTATTTTTAAGGTGGTATTTAAATTGTTTTCGTAATTTAGAAATAATTCGCTGCCGGCCGCCAACTGCTTGCTTAATAGCTGACTCTAGCATTCTGGCTCGCATAGGATGAAGGCATCGAAAAGCCAAATCCTCCAACTCCACCCGAATATCTTGCATCCCAATCCTAATAGCAATGGGGCCATAGAGCTCCAAAGTCTCAATAGATTTTCTGATCTGTTTTTCTCGAGGTAAAAACTCAATAGTCTGCATGTTGTGTAGTCGATCACATAATTTAACAATAATCACTCTAATATCCTTCGACATCGCCAATGCCATCTTTTGAAGATTATTAGCATTCCTATCTTCAATATTATCAAAATCTAATTTATTTAAATTACTGACTCCATCAATAATTGCAGCTGTATCTTTACCAAAGAGCTTTTCTATATATGGTTTTTTAAAGACGCTGTCCTCCAAAACATCATGCATCATTCCAGAGCAAACAGTTTCTACATCTAAATGCAGGTCCAATAAAATTAAGGTAACAGCAATCGGATGGGTAATGTAAAGAGACCCGTCGTGACGAAATTGATCTTGATGAGCCGAGCTAGCAATATTAAAAGCTTGCTGAAGAAGGTCTAACTCCTTCGGTAAGAAATAATATTTTGCAGCTTGTAGAATATTTTCTGGGAGAGGGTCTAATAGCTTTTGATTAGAAAAGTCGAATAAAGCTGTATTGGGAATGGCCTGGTCACTCAACTAGAAGCTCCAGGAAAAACATTAGTCGATGTATACGTCTTGAGGTTTATGTCGCTCAATTGCAAATTCATCTAATAGCAAGTCTTCTTCCAGCGTTTTATCTAAAATTTCTTTAGTAATAAGGCCTGCTTCTATCTCTCTTAATGCAACTATTGTTGGCTTATCATCTTCCCATTCAACCATTGGTTCCCTGCTGGTTGTGGATAGTTGCCGCGCTCTTCCTGAGGCCAATAAAATCAATTCAAATCGACTTGCGACTTTATCTAAACAACCTTCTACTGTAATTCTTGCCATAATTTTTTACTCCGAAGGCGTATTTTGTGTTTATTTACCTAAGAAGACAATAGCTGAGCAAGAAACAGTTGAAGTTCTTGCCTATTTTGTTCATTAACAGGGGTTTCTTTGGCAATAATTTGATATAAAACCTCAGATGCCTCATCAAATAAGTCATTGATAACTAAGTTTTGATATTCACTTGCACACATAAGCTCTTTTTTTGCATTTTCCAATCGTAGATTAATTACAGAAAGGTCATTGTCACCTCTTTGTTTAATCCTATCCTCTAAAGCTTGCATTGAAGGAGGTAAAATAAAAATTGATTCATAATTAAAAGCAAGATCATGGATCAATCTAAAGCCCTGAACGTCGATCTCTAGAATTAAACTTATGCCTGCATCTAACTTAGATTTTACAAAGTCTGCCGAGGTGCCATACCAGTTACCATGCACTTCAGCGCACTCAAGAAAAAAGTTTGCTTCTTTCTTTGCAATAAATTCTTCAGGAGATACGAAAAAATAATGATTAGTATCAGTCTCCCCAACCCTGGGTACCCTAGTGGTATAGGAGATGGAGAGCTCTAAAGGAAAATTAGATTGAACGGCTTTGTCCAAAACTGAATTAATTAAAGTAGATTTTCCGGTGCCTGACGGCGCTGATACTAAAAAAAGATTTGATTTGTACATTTACTCTAAGTTTTGTGCCTGTTCTCTTAATTCCTCGACCTTCAACTTCATTGTCAAAGCTAGGTCCTTAAGATCCGGTTTGTCTATTTTAACAGAGAGCGTATTCACTTCACGAAAAAGTTCCTGAAGGATAAAATCCATCTTCTTGCCATGGGCGGTTTTAAGCTTAAATAATTTTTGCAAGGACACCATATGAAAACTAATCCTTTCGAGTTCCTCAGCAATATCATGCTTAAGTGCCAGTGTTGAAATCTCATTAGAAAGATCTTCTTTACGCAGGTTAATATTTTTTTGCAGTAATTTCTTCTTAATAGACCTTAAACGATGCTGAAGCAGTGATGGAGCCGATCTCGTTAATTTTAAATGGGCTTTGCTTAAAAAAGATAGTTTGCTGGACACAATTTTTTCTATTTTAGCGCCTTCGACAGATCTGGATTCAAATAAATTCTTGATTGCAAGGTTTAAAGCTTTTTTTCCCAGGGTAGAAATATCTTTTTTAGAAGTCTTTACCACCAATAGCCCGGGAATATCCTTGAGATCACTTAAACGAAGATCGCTGCCCTGAAAATCATTGGTTGAATACAGCGAATCTTTAAGATTCTGCAAACTCTTATTATCAATTTCATAAGTATGTTCAGATTGAAAGTTATCGTTAACTTTGACTTCAAATGAACCGCGTAAAAACTGTTTCTTAAGTTGCGCCTTAATGTATTCCTCGAATTCGTTAGGAAGACTGCGGTCTCTAAAAGTAATTTCAACAAATCTATTGTTCACAGATTTGATTTCACAAAGTACTTCTAAATCTCGCGAGGTCGCCGAACCATTTCCATATCCCGTCATGCTATAGAACATATTTTTCCTTTCATTTTTTTAATATTATCCCATTAAACCACTGTCTATTAACTTCTGAGGATCAAATGATTTGCCAGATTGATCCGAAGGAATAAAAAAATCTTCAAACACTTTGCCCGGGCATTGCTCCTTAAATAATTCAGCATAGCCTTTAGATATCTCGCTACAAATAAAGACTCCTGCTAAGTGAGATAACTTTTTCTTAGCAATATAATTAGAGATAATGTCTGCAAGGGCGTTGCGATCAAATCTATTGGCTGCTTTAAGCTTTAATTGAAATTTTTGTGACTCAAAGCTATTAACAAAATTTTGCATCCAATTATTCTTGTAATCATACAAGCCTGATGCTCGAAGAATTAATGGTTCAACTTTTGATTGCGCCTGAATAAATGCTTCATAGTCTAGTATCACCTTGCCTCCAAAATTATCTGGTTGAGGTGTGTGTTCTTCTTTGATGTTTTGTCCATTACTATCTCCGTAAACTCTTGTCGAGCTCACGATAACTAACTGATCATAATTTGTCTGAGCATTAAGGTTGGTCATGATGCTATTGGCAGCTTCTAAAAATCCTAGTTGATAGCCCTCCTCATCAAACGAGGTTGGCTTGAGAATTATTATTACTGTTGAGATCTCTTGATGTTTTAATTTGAATGCTTCACTAGAGAGCCAATTCCATTGTAACCATTCAGAATTTTTATCTTGCACATGATTGCTTCTTGAGATTCCAATAAACTGATGGTCAGGAAGAGCGGATGAGATTCTCTGCCCAAGATCTCCGTAACCAATAATTAGTACTTTTTTCATATATATATTTCTAAAGTGCCTATATTAAAAGTATTATCCATAGGTGGCTAATATTGAACTCAAGCAATTAAAAGGAATTGGTCCTTCTGCTGTGGAAAAACTAAACTCCTATGGAATTTTTAATCTCCGAGACCTATGTTTTCATCTGCCCTCAGGGTATCAAGATAGAACCAGGGTTACGGAAGTCATGGACTTGGAATCTGGAGATGAAAAATTAATTAGGATCAAAATAGTCTCTTCTCAATCTTTGTATAGGCCTAGAAAAATGATGGTCTTGAAGTGCGCGGATGGTTCGGCCTCTATTAATATTAGATTTTTTTATTTCCACCCCATGCAAACAAAACAATTGAAAGCTGGGGCTGAGCTTGTGTGCTTTGGCAAGGTTAGCCTCAGTAGATTTGGGCTAGAGATGATTCATCCAGAGTATGAGCTAATAGGGGTGGGCGCAATACCGGAACAAGAAACCTTAACCCCTATGTACAGAGTTCCAAAAGGAATTGGGCAAAAAAAAATACGCGGGTTCGTCTTAGCTGCTATGCAAAAGCTTGATTTTGAAGATGATTTCCTCAACCTCGAAAAATATGATCCGTCTTTAAATATGAATATTTTAGAGGCTTTAAAGGCGATCCATAATCCTGCCCCAATGACTGATATTGATGACATTTTGCCTGGAGGTTCCCATCCTGCACGAGTAAGGCTACTAAAAGAAGAGATGATTGCCTTTCAAGCTGGTATGACTTTTCTGAAAAGAAAACAAAAAAGACATCGTGCATTCCCATTAACCCAAGAAGGTTCATGGAGCAAAGAGGTGAAGCATAACTTTCCATTTCAACTGACTCAGGCTCAGTTGCGAGTCCTAGAAGAGATTCGGTATGATCTGTCTCAGGCTGTTCCTATGATGCGATTAGTGCAGGGTGATGTTGGTTCAGGTAAGACGGTTGTTGCGGCTTTAGCTGCAGCGTTAGCGCTAGACTCATCTTTCCAGGTAGCCTTCATGGCTCCGACAACCCTACTGGCAGAACAACACTTTGTAAGTTTACAAAATTTCTTTGGTGCAGAATCTAAGAAAATTGCTTTGCTGACAGGGAGCACTTCTGCAAAAGTTAGAAAGAAGGTGTTGCAAGATATGGAAGAGATGAAAGTGAGATTAGTTGTAGGCACGCATGCATTATTTCAAAAGGGCGTTACCTTTTCAAATCTAGCGTTCATCATCATAGATGAGCAACACCGTTTCGGGGTCAATCAAAGATTAGCCTTAAGAAAGAAAAATGATTCTGACAGCTCAGCTCCTCATCAACTCACTTTGACTGCAACGCCGATCCCTAGAACTCTTTCTATGAGTGTTTATGCGAATATGGATGTGTCTATTATTGATGAATTGCCGCCTGGAAGAAAACCAATACAAACCTCTTGCTTGCCCTTAAGCGGAAAAAATAAGTTGATGGAAAGGATTTTGGCAGCCACTAAGAAAGGAAGCAAAGCCTACTGGGTCTGCCCTCTGATTGAGGAATCAGAAAATTTAGATTTGAATGCGGTGATGGAGACTTATGAAGATCTCAAGGGATATTTTAGCGCAACAAAAATTGGGTGCCTTCATGGCAAACTATCTACGAAAGATAAGCAAAGAGAAATTCAGAAATTTAGAGATAGCGAAACCTCTGTTCTAGTTTCAACAACAGTAGTTGAGGTTGGGGTTGATATCCCGGATGCCGATATTATGGTTATTGAAAATGCTGAAAGATTTGGTCTTGCGCAGCTTCATCAGCTCAGAGGTAGAATTGGCAGAGGGAGCAAAGAAAGTTTTTGCATTCTTTTGCATAAAGATAAAATTGGAGAGATCTCTTCTCAAAGATTGGATGTTTTAGTGGAGACTCAAGATGGATTTAAAATCGCTGAAAAAGATTTAGAGATTCGAGGTCCAGGAGAGATTATGGGTGCCCAGCAAACTGGGATAGTGCCAATGAAATATACGAACCTTGTAAGAGACAGTCAGTACCTCATGGGAACTAAAAAGGTAGCTGAGGTTATCTGCGATGAAGATCCTGAGCTCGCCAATCAATTAATTGAAAGGTGGATCTCAGGATCTATAGCTTTTGCAGATGCTTAACTTAAGCAATTAACTTATAGCAGGCCGTTAAGGGTCAGAAGCGGCGCTATCACCAAACTTACAATTGCCATTACATTAATCAGAATGTTCATGGCTGGACCGGAAGTATCCTTGAATGGATCCCCAACAGTATCACCAACAACAACAGCAGCATGAGTATCAGAACCCTTTCCACCTAAGTTACCTTTTTCAACATATTTCTTTGCGTTGTCCCAGGCGCCACCAGCATTTGCCATGAATAATGCTAAAGCCACGCAACCCAATAAGCCGCCAGCTAGCATTCCGCCGAGTGCCATAGCTCCAAGAGTAAAACCAACCAATGGAGGCATTGATACTGCAATCACACCAGGAAGTATCATTTTTTTTAATGCTGCTTTCGTAGCAATTTCAACACATTTTTCTGAATCAGGGTCAGCCGTACCTTCCATCAAACCATCAATTTCTCTGAATTGTCTTCTGATCTCATTGATCATCTCAAAAGCTGCATCGCCTACAGCCGTCATGGTAATTGAGGAAATTAAAAATGGGATGCAGATTCCAATAAACATGCCAACCAGCACGATAGGTTGACCAAGGGATAGAGTAAAGGCATCTCCAAAATTCAGTGTAACCACTGCAGAGAATGCTGAGATAATTGCAAGTGCGGCTAATGCAGCTGCACCAATTGCAAAGCCCTTTCCAATCGCTGCTGTTGTATTGCCTAGCTCATCTAAAGAGTCAGTGATTTCTCTAACCTCTGCGCCCATACCGGACATTTCTGCAATGCCTCCAGCATTATCTGCAACCGGCCCATAAGCATCAATAGCCATCGTTATCCCAACAGTAGACAGCATGCCAACTGCAGCAATCCCCACGCCATAAACACCGGATAAAGTTGTTGAGATAAGAATAATGGTAGCTAAAATTAATATAGGAATAACTACGGATTGCATTCCAACAGAAAGGCCTGAAATCATGACTGTGGCTGGACCTGTCTCTCCAGATTCTGCAATCTTTTTCACTGGATCACCACCAGTATAATATTCTGTAATTAGGCCAATTAGTACTCCACCGACTGCTCCGCAAACTACTGCCCACCAGACATTCATTGAAACATCAGCTAAGCTTGAAATAAGGAAATAAGCCATCACAATAAAAATTGCTGGAGCAAATAGTGTGCCAGATCTTAATGCGCTAGCAGGAGCTTTTGATGCCTGTAATTTCACAATAACAATGCCAACAATAGAAGCGATGAGCCCAATCGATGCCAAGGCCAAGGGTAACATCATCATTTCCTGAGAGCCTAGGGTATAAGCAATTGCAATTGATGCAATCATAGCGCCGCAATAGGATTCAAAAATATCAGAGCCCATGCCAGCAACATCGCCAACGTTATCGCCAACGTTATCTGCGATGACGCCTGGATTTCTGGGATCATCCTCTGGAATTCCAACCTCTATCTTGCCTACTAAATCTGCACCCACATCAGCACTCTTGGTAAAAATACCGCCGCCAACTCGAGAAAATAAAGCTACCACAGAAGCGCCCATTCCAAAGCCTTCTAATGCATGAATATGATCTGCGCTGTAAAAATAGAATAGTCCGCCAAGCCCAATGAGGCCTAATGAGGCAACACATAAGCCCATGACTGAGCCTCCATAAAAAGATACAGATAAAGCAGCGGCTGCTCCGTGTTCTTGTGCTGCGGTAGCTGTTCTAACGTTTGCTTTAGTCGCAGCATACATGCCGATAAAACCAGCCAAAGATGAGCAAGCTGCCCCAACAATCACTGCAATAGCAGATTCATGCGAGATAAACACAGCAACTAATACTACTAATACTGTTACAAAGATTAATAGATAAGTGTATTCAGTTTTCATAAACTTCATTGCGCCTTTGTGAATTTCATCGCCAATCTTTTTGACTTGATCTGTTCCATCGGAATAGCGCATGACTAAACGAAAAACTATAAAAGCAACTACTAAACCGAGGACACCAAGAGCTGGCGCAAGCAATATATTCATTCTCTCTCTCCTATTAAAAAGTGTGTAATTTTAACAAATAAAATAAAAATTTATCAATGATTAGGCTCAGAATTAAAGATTTCTTCATCTAACTGATTTTCAGATTTCGCTACTATACATGCTATTGCTGCATCTCCGGTAACATTTACTGAAGTTCTAACCATATCAAGAACTCTATCAACAGCCAGAATAATTCCAATGGCCTCTAGAGGCAGATTAAATTGCTGCAGAATAATAATAAGGGTAATAGTTCCCGCTGAGGGCACTGCTGCTGTTCCTATGGACGTTGCCACGGCCAACAAGACCACCTGAGCGTATTGAAATAGGGTTAGATCAATTCCTGAGATTTGAGCAATAAATACTGTTGCAAGTCCTTGCATGATAGCCGTGCCATCCATATTGATGGTGGCTCCAACTGGCACCACAAAAGAAGCAACATTTTGATTCACCCCAAGATCGTGATGAACGGTCTTCAGTGTCACTGGGATAGTTGCTGCGCTTGATGAGGTAGAAAATGCGAAGAGCGCAACATTTTTAATTTTTTTAAAGAAAGTAATGGGATTCAAGCCCCCAACAAATTTTAGAAAAAATGAATACGTAACTAATGCATGAAAAAAAAGTAATGCTATTAATAAAACAACATATGCCAACACGTCTTGAAAGATATCTAGCCCATCAGCAATAACAAATTTCCCAATCAAACAGAAGACACCGATAGGTGCAAAACTCATGATCATTACAATCAGTTGCAAAAATACCGTATTAAGCTTTGCGAATGAATCGCTGAAATTTCCAGTTAAATGATTTGTCTTATTTAGGGCTAGTCCAAATAAAATACTAAAAAAAACAATAGCCAGCATCTGGTTATCAGCCATGGCTTGAATGATATTTGAGGGAAAAATACCAGTGATGGTTGAGTAAATGCCTTGTCCTTGAGGAAGAGAACTCGGCGCTGCCATTACAATTTCTGCGCTGTAATTAGAGCCAGGCTGAAAGAAGGCGCCTGCCAATAAGGCTAAGGTCACTGCAATCGCTGTTGTTAAGAGGTAGAAACCAACCGTTTTTATAGTTAAAGATCCTAGTGATTGAGAGCTGCCTAAAGAAGAAATACCAGTAACCAAAGAAAAGAAAACCAGCGGCACTACTAGTAGCTTCAAAAGATTCATAAAAATCTCTCCGCCCATCTTAAAGACGTACAGCTCTATAAATTGATCAACTGAGCTTGGGACAATGTTGGTATAAAAAAGAAATGACCCTACTGCAAACCCTAGAAATAAACCTATGATTATATTTCTAGTGAGGTTTGTAGGTGTATCTATCATGATATTTCTGTCATCTCAAAATCCTCTTTGCCAACTCCGCAGTCTGGGCATAGCCAATCATCCGGCACATCGTCCCAAGCAGTGCCTGGAGCAATGCCATCATCTGGCCAACCCAACTCTTCATCGTATATTAAACCGCAAACAATGCATTCCCATTTTTTATATTCCATGTTCTCTCTCAATGATCTGGACTAAAAAGTCACGTTAATGAAAATTTAAGCAAGTTATAATATCAGATTTTAGAGATCTAATTCATGCGCACAAAAAGAATCGGGAAATGGCTTTTTGAACCAGAGCTTCACATGTATTTAAATGATGAAGAGACCCTCTCTTGGTTACTAGAAGATGGCTCCATCACGCAGAAAATTTCTGATATGGCCATTTTTAAGTTAGAGATTATCAGAGATCGACTTGGGCTGGCGAGCATCGGTGAGTACTGGGCGCTGCGCCTTTGTCCTCAACCAGTTAGAGTGCGGGAAGTTATTCTGTCTGGCAATAATCAACCCATGGTCTATGCAAAAAGCATCATCCCTCGCTCAACCTCCAACAAAGGATATCCTGCGCTTGGAAAAATAGGGAGCAAGCCTCTAGGTGATTTGATCTTTACCAGCAATCTATTTATCAAGGAAAGCAGAATGTTTGCGTCATTCGTAAAACATGGTTATCCATCTAAGATATGGGGCAGAAGAACAAATTATTCGGTTCAAGGATATCCATTTAGCATCATGGAGGTATTCTTGTAGGATCATGCAAAAAATTACTGCGATCTTTGAGCTCATGAGGCTTGATAAACCCATTGGAATCTATTTGTTACTTTGGCCTGCGCTCATAGCCCTTGTAATAAGTACTAAGGGGCATCCTATACTCTGGCAAGTAGGCATTGTAGTTCTGGGCAGTATTCTGGTTCGCTCAACAGGATGTATCATCAATGATATTTGGGACAGAGATCTAGATGGCAAGGTCGCCAGGACAAAAACCAGGCCTCTTCCAAGCCAAAGACTAGCCCTCGAAGAAGCATGGCTAATTTTTATGGTCCTTGGAGGCTTGAGTCTGTATTTATTAACTCTGGTGAACAGCAATACATTAATAATCAGTGTGTTGTTTGCTGGATTAATTATTTTATATCCACTAACTAAAAGATTTTTTATCGGGCCTCAACTATTCCTGGGCATCACTTTCAACCCAGTCATTATTGTATTTGCACTAACGGAACAATTAAGCAATCCTGTTATGCCATACCTATTCTTTGCAATTGCATCTCTGACTATTGCGTTTGATTCATTTTATGGATTAACGGACAAGGAGGATGATCTCCATTTAAAGATACACTCTACTCCTTTGTGGTGGGGTAAAAAAACTCTACCAATAATTATGGGATTTCAAATCATGTCTATTTGTCTATTAGGAATAATTGGGAAAATTGATGGGCTTAAATGGATTTGGTTTGTTGGGCTAATTCTTATGGGAGTTTTTTTTATTTTTCAGCACAGACTCGCAAGAGAGCAAAAATATTTAGAAGCATTTAAAAATAATCATTGGGCAGGTCTCTTTCTGCTGATACTTGTTGTAGGAACCTATATTTTTTAGCAGTCAACATGCAATCTAAAATTCAAAATATAAATCTAGGGAAATTAGATGGCATAGAAAATGTACTATCTCTGAGCAACCCATTTGAAAGTATTGAGTATTTAAGGGCAATGGAAGATAGCCATTCTGCCTCTGAGCAGTCTGGCTGGATCCCAGAGCATTTAGGCAAAATAGAAAGCGGCCAATTAGTGGGCCTGTTACCTCTATACAAAAAATTTAATAGCTATGGTGAATTTATTTTTGATCACCAATGGGCCAATGCACTTCAACAGGCCGGAAGAAATTACTACCCAAAACTTTTAACTGCAGTGCCCTTTACGCCATGTGAGGGTGATAGGATTTTAGGGAATTCCGATGCAAATAAAATACAGCTAATAGATGCTTGCATAGATAAGCTAAAAACAGAAAAAATAGAAAGCTGGCATGTTCTATTTCCAAATAATGCAGGGAAGAAAATCCTTGAACAAAAAGAATTGATAGAAAGATTTAATTATCGATTTGTATGGAGAAACAATAAATATTCTACTTTCACTGATTTTCTTTCAATCTTTACCTCTCGACAAAGAGCTACCATTCGGAAAGAAAGACAAAGCATTGTAAAGGCAGGTATTACTTTTAAATGCAAAAAAGCAGATGCAGTTACCCTAGAAGACTGGGATATTTTTTATCCGTTTTATGAGCAAACATACCTTGAAAGGGGTCAAAGCCCCTATTTAAAAAGAGATTTTTTTTATAAAATAAATACCTCAAATCAAAAACTTAAGCCTGTAATATTTTTTGCCTACCAAGATGGTTTGCCAATAGCTGCGTCGCTTTGCTTCGAGGGCCGGGATACTCTTTACGGGAGACATTGGGGTGCGCTCACCAAAGTAAAGAACCTGCACTTTGAATGTTGCTACTACCAAGGCATTGATTACTGCATTAATAATAATATGAAATTTTTTGATCCTGGGGTGCAGGGTGAGCATAAAATTAGAAGAGGCTTCCAACCTCAAATAGATTCTTCATTTCATTATTTTTTACACAGTGATTTTAGGGCAGCTGTTAAACAATTTTGTAATTCCGAGAAGAAGCAAATTGAAAATTACATTGAAGCTTGCAAGGCATATACACCATTTAACAAAGATTATAGAATTGAGTAGATGGATAAATCACTCAAAACTAGCAATCATTTAAGCTCCTGCTCTACTAATTTTATAAGGCTGAAAAAAATTCTCAAGGGTTTTGGGAATGAAAAATATTCTTTTGATATTTTATACTCTGAAACAAAATGCAAAGCTGAGTTCATTGTGATATCAAGGACGCCCCATACCTTAATACTTGAGGCAAAGTTTTTTAATCACGAGTCTGCATTAATCGATTTTTTACTCAGAGTGAATATTTATATTGATGCGAAGATGGCAGAAGTAATTTCATATCAACAAGAAAAACCAGTGCCATTTTTTATCAAAGCGCCCTTCTCGCAATCACAAGATGAAAAGTATCAACAAAATAGAATCTTGACTGAATGGTTAGAGAATATTTTTATTCATGGGGCAATTGAGAAACAAGAAATCGATTTTCTAAATGACTAAGATTTTATATCTTCATGGCTTTGCGTCTTCGGCCGATTCAACTAAAGCGCTTCAGCTTCAAAAATATATTGAGCATCACACGCAGCAAACGAACATCCTCATACCAAATATAGAAAATAATATTTTGAAGGCTGTGGACCAAATTAATTTTCTAATGCAAACAGAAAAACCCACTGTATTAATCGGGAGTTCCTTAGGAGGCTTTTATGGAACATATTTTGCTGAAGAATATGGTGTGAAATTTATTGGGATTAATCCCGCAGTTATACCGCCAGCTCAAATGTCTCAATACTTAGGAGAAAATAAAAATTATTCGACAGGAGAAAAATTTATTATTAACCAAGATCAATTGGATCTTCTTGATGCAATGGGCGAAAAAATTAAAAGTATCAAGCCTAGTTCTAATTACATGGTGTTACTTCAATCTTCAGATGAGGTATTGGACTATCGAGCGGCCCTTAGCTTTTATAGGGGAGCCTATCTGAACGTAACTTATGGAGGAAGTCATTCATTTGAAAATTTTGAAGATTGTTTTCCAAAAATTAGATTATTCCTAAATATGCACTAATATTGTGCAAAAAATATATTTTGCTCTATAATTAAGCAGTAATTGCCCAAATAAAGTGCAAATAAATTGGCATATAAATTGCATATATAATATTGCTACATAAATAAATTTGAGGAGACACTTATGGCAGATTATAAAACTTATGAATATATTTGGTTAGATGGATACAAACCAGAGTCTTCAATGCGGAGCAAGGTCAAGGCAACGGATGCCAGTACTCCACCAGATTGGTCGTTTGACGGCTCGTCTACTAAACAAGCAGAAGGTAGTAAATCTGATTGTTTGTTAATACCCGTTCAGACTTATGAAAACCCAAACGGGCATGACTTAGTAATGACTCAGGTCAAATCTGCAGATCATACGACTCACCCATCTAATTTTAGAGCAGAAGCAGAAAAAATAGTGACTGATGAATGGTGGTTCGGTTTTGAACAAGAGTTCTTCTTCACAGACCCTGAAACAGGAAATCCTCTTGGCTGGGAAAATGGAGAGCCTAAGCCGCAAGGAGACTATTACTGTGGAGTTGGTGCGGGGAATGTTGTTGGCAGAGAAATTTCAGACGTTCACCTTCAGGCCTGTCTTGACTTAGGAATTACTTTAACCGGAACAAATGCTGAGGTTGCACTTGGTCAATGGGAATATCAATGCCTAGGAAAAGGAATCAAGGCTGCTGATGACCTCTGGGTAAGCAGATACTTGCTTTATAAGATTGCGGAAGAGTTTGGTGTGGGTATAAACATCCATCCCAAACCTAAAACTGGCGATTGGAATGGATCTGGCATGCATACTAATTTCTCTAATGAAGAGATGCGGACGCGCGGCTCTGAAAAGCTCTTCACATCAATGTGTGACAAGCTTGGTGAAGTGCATGCGGAAGGAATAGCTTCATATGGCTCCGATAATGATAAGAGATTGACTGGGCTACATGAAACTCAAAGCATTGATACCTTCTCATACGGAGTAAGTGATAGAGGAGCAAGTATCAGGATTCCTATCTATACTGTTGAGCATAATTGGAATGGTTATTTAGAAGATAGAAGGCCAGCTTCCAATGCTGATCCATATAAAATTCTTTCTCACATTGTAGGAACTCTTACAAAATAATGGTTTATCTTGCTTAACCAGACTAAGAATTCTAAACATAGCCTCCTTTTTAGGGGGCTATTTTTTGCTTAAATAAATTATGAATACGATTGAATTCGAAGCTTTCAATAGCCTAAATACTGAGATTATTATTCTCAACGCTCAGGATTTCTCTTTGCTGTGGTTGAATGATTCTGCAAAAGCTGCAAATTGGATTGCAGATTCATCGATCAACGACACTGGAGATATTTTTTCAATGCTAGATGAGCCCGCGGCTGAACAAATAAAAGAGCTGCTTGCTCAGGCCAAAAAAAATAGCAGCTCAATCACCCGAAGAGATTTTATGATTGGAGAGCATTCAGAACAACTGAGAACTCTTGATGTAACTGTGACCTACTCTGAAAAAAAAGACCTTTTTTACATTGAAGCGTTAAATACAGAAAATCTAAATAAAATTATTGATTCCACTAGAAGTTTTGCAAGTCAGAAAATTGCAGCTGGCTTAGCTCGAACGCTAGCCCATGAAGTAAAAAATCCTTTGTCTGGAATTAAGGGTAGCGCTCAAATTCTCAAGTCAAAATACTCAGATGATTTCTCTAAAAAGTTCTTAAAAATCATTGAAGACGAGACCGACAGACTAAATGAAATTGTTACAAAAATTCTAACCCCTGCAAAAAAACCAACCTTCGCGTATTTCAATCTGCATGAAGCATTGCAAAGAGTATTGGCTCTTACCGATGCTGAGACGCAAGAAAATTTAACTATCAGCAGAGACTTTGATCCCAGTATTCCTGAGATCTATGGCGATAAAAATTTATTTATTCAAGCACTAATGAACATTGTAAAAAATGCCATGCAAGCCTGCTCTGATTACTCTGAGATACCGATGCTCAGTATCAAAACTCATATTGCATATAGGCAACCGATTAATGGCACTATTCATGGTACCTTGGCTGAAATTATTATTAGTGACAATGGCCCGGGTATTGAGCCTGATCTGCATGACCAAATATTCTTTCCAATGGTTTCGAGCAAAGAAACAGGTTCGGGGATTGGGCTATCAATAGCTCAAGATATTATCAGAATTCATGGTGGAGCTATTTCTTTCGAACGCAGAAATGAGGAAACACTATTTTCAATTTTAATACCCATCTCTCAAGCTATACAGGGTGCTCAAAGTGCATAAAATATGGATTGCTGATGATGATGAGGCTATTCGCATGGTCCTTGAGGAGGGATTAAAAAGTGATAAATTGGCAATTACTACTTTTGCTAGTGGCGAGCTACTCATCGAGGCATTAAATACTACCCAGCCTGATTTAATTATCTCGGACATTAAGATGCCTGGAATGCACGGCTATGATCTCTTGAAACATATCAAGAATAATTATGAGAAGCTGCCAGTGATTATCATGACAGCTTTTACTGACATGCAAGCTGCAATTGATGCCTATGGAGGAGGTGCCTTTGAATATATTCCCAAGCCATTTGATTTAGATGAAGCGCTGCAAACGATTAATCGGGCTCTTGAAGAAAATAAGCAAACAGCCCCAAAAAAAATCTCTAAATCTGAAATTATTGGCTCTGCAGCTTCTATGCAAGTGGTATTTCGCTCCATTGGGAAACTCGCCAATACAAATGCAACGGTTCTAATTCAAGGTGAATCAGGAACAGGCAAAGAGCTTGTTTCAAAATCACTCCATAAAAATAGCCCAAGATTTGATATGCCTTTTATTGCATTAAATATGGCGGATATTCCGAAAGAATTGATTGAATCTGAATTATTTGGTCATGAGAAAGGCGCCTTCACTGGAGCTGTAGAGCAACGAATAGGTCGATTTGAGCAAGCGAATGGAGGCACTCTCTTTCTTGATGAGATAGGTGACATGCCTTTAGAAACACAAACTAGATTACTGCGAGTGCTATCAAATAAAGAATTTTTTCGGGTAGGCGGAGATAAGCCCGTCAAAGTAGATGTGCGAATTCTGGCGGCAACTCACCAAAGCTTGGAGTCACTAGTTGCAGCCGGAACATTTCGAGAAGACCTCTACTACCGATTAAATGTTATTCGTGTAGAAGTGCCTCCGCTGCGAGAAAGAAAAGAGGATATAGGAGATTTAACATCAGCATTTTTAAAAATGCATGCGGACTCTCTGATGGAGCCAAGTAAATCTCTGTCTCATGAGGCATTGCTTGCTCTAACAGCCTATGATTGGCCGGGTAATGTGAGGCAGCTTGAAAATACTTGTTATTGGATTGCATTAATGGCCCCAACAGACAATGTGAAGCTCGAAGATCTGCCAAAGGAAATTTTTAACGAAGGGTCGACTGCTAAAAAAAAATCCTCTAATTGGGAGGCAGGCTTTTCGCAGTGGCTTGCAGATATCTATCAGAGCAATCCAGAGAATATGCTTGAAGTCATAGAACCTACACTAGATAAATTGATGATAAATTTTGCGCTAGAAAAAACCAAAGGGAAAAAACAGGAAGCTGCTAAAGTCTTAGGTTTGGGAAGAAATACCTTAGCAAAGAAAATAAACTCTCAGAAAGATTAGTTTAAGCGATCCATTAAATTGTTGGCATCGTGCAAGGCAAACAAATCATCGCACCCGCCAACATGCTCTTCATCAAACCAGATTTGTGGTACCGAGGTTTTTCCAGCCTTATCTGCCATTTCAGCTCTCAACGAGGAATTGAAATCAACAGAAATCTCATCAAATTCAATTCCTAGTTCTTTGAATAGCCCTTTTGCTTTATAGCAATATGGGCATGTTTTAGTTGTGTATATAGTTACCACTTTCATAATTTTATTATTTAAGATTGATATTTTGAACTGCTGAGCCAGCTAGGGTAAATTGAGCCTGCGCAAAAGTGGGCGCTGATAATGTGCCCATGGCATTATTGGAGAACCCATATTGCTCCTTAGGAATCCCAAGAAAATTTTTGTCTATTTTCTTGTTTCCATTTAAATCAATAAAAAGTGCAATGGCATAAGATCCATCTGGGAGATCAAGAGTAAACTGAGATAGCTCCTGAGGTTCAATGTAGGCTTCAATGCCTGCCAAAACTCCAACTTCTGATCGTCTCTCTTTCCTCACAGAATTCTCATAGTCTTCAGGATTATCATAGAGTGCCAACATCAAAGTGCCAGATTTTTCTTGGTTTTCAAGATTAATAATGAGTTCGCCTGCAAATGAATCACTGGCAAGCATGCAAACAAAAAGAAAGAAGGCATGATTTAGAAAAGATCTCATAGGCTCATTACGTTTGAACAAGTGGCAGGCCTTCTTGTTGCCAGGTTGATATGCCGCCTTTTAAAATATAAGTGTCTTTGTAGCCATGAGATTGCAGTTTTTCTCCGCTCAATGCTGCATTTCTGCCCATGGAGCAAAATAAGATAATTGGTTTATCCTGAACCTTCAATAATTCATCATGCCTGGAATCTAGTTCATCAAATGGAATATTAAACGCCCCTGCAATCGACCCCGCCTCAAATTCTTTTTTAGGTCTAACATCTAACAATGTAGCTGATTGTTTATTAACTAATTTAGTTAACTGTGCGCAGTCAACTCTGTTGCCTCCACGCCCAGTCTCAGAGCGAAACCATAGCAAAATAGAAATAAATAAAGGCACGGACAAGTACCAGTTATCAATTAAAAACAAATTGAATTCAAGCATTCGACTATTATCGCTTAAAATATATTTTCATGTGAGGTTTATATAATGAAAGATTATAATTTTTTAGTTTTAGTAAGGCACGGTCAAAGTGAGTGGAATGCAAAAAATTTATTTACTGGATGGAAGGATCCAGGCTTAACTATCCAAGGAACTGAAGAGGCTAGAAATGCAGCTGAGCTCATTAAACATAGAGAGATAGAATTTTCTGCAATGTACACCTCGGTACTGCAACGCGCGCAAATCACAGGGCAAATAATACTCAAGGGCATCAATCAAACAGGCATACCTATCATTCAAGATCAGGCGCTCAATGAACGAGATTATGGTGATCTTGCAGGCTTAAATAAAGATGATGCTCGAAAGCAATGGGGGGAAGAACAAGTGCATATCTGGAGACGATCCTATGATATTCCTCCTCCAGGCGGAGAAAGCCTAAAAAATACAGCAGAAAGAGTACTGCCTTATTTTAATGAGGAGATCATGCCAAGATTAATGGCTGGAGAAAATATTTTAATTGCCGCCCATGGCAACTCTCTTCGATCTCTTATAATGCAACTTGATCAGCTATCCAAAGAAGAGGTCTTGAGTCTGGAGATTCCAACTGGAGCCCCAATTTTGTATTGCTTTTCCGGTGAACATTGCCCTGCTGCTAAAGAAAATCTTTTTTGAAACAAGACTTTAAAAAAATTTCTAATCAAGTGGTTGCTTGGTATCTTAAAAGTGGTAGACATCATTTGCCATGGAGGCATAAAGTTACGCCATACAGGATATGGATATCTGAAATCATGTTGCAGCAAACTCAGGTGCAAACTGTTATCCCTTACTTCAATGCCTTTATTAAAAAATACCCTAACTTACAAAAGTTATCTTTAGCCACCGAGGATGAGATTTTGGCCGAATGGTCCGGGCTGGGATTTTATAGAAGAGCAAGAAATATCTTTGCATCCAAAGAGATCATCAAAACAGACTATCAAAATAAATTTCCAAAAGAGTTAGAGCAAATTATCCGTCTGCCAGGCATTGGGAAGTCAACTGCCGGCGCTTTAATGTCCTTAGCATTCCTTGAGCCTCAGCCTATCTTAGATGGCAACGTCAAACGAGTGATCTCAAGATTAATCAAGAGAGATATGACAGCACTTAAAGAAAGAGAATTATGGGAACTCTCTGACAAACTAGTGAATCAAGAAGATTGCTTCTCGTATACTCAGGGAATCATGGACCTTGGAGCAACGGTTTGCACTCAAACCAACCCCTTATGCCAAACGTGTCCTCTCAATAAAAATTGTAAATCAGCTTTTAAAGTCAAACCTCAAGTAAAAAATAAAACTGTAAAAGCCAAAATGACGATTGCGATGGATTTATCCTTGGTTCTCACAAATCATTCTTTTTTACTTGCCAAGAATGAAGAAGGCTCTATTTGGAATCATCTTTGGATACCCTTTGATGATTCCATCATCGCCTTGCATGCCTCGAAATTACGGCTACTTAAACAAGAGCGGATCAGGCATGAATTAACCCATCGAACTCTTCATCTATCAATTAATATCTATATTTCACCTAAAGAATTCAAGATCAAAACAAATCAAAAATATGAATGGATAAAAAAGGATAGAATACAGGATTATGGAACCCCTCAACCGATAACAAAATTAATGAGCCAATTATGAGCAAAACAGTTTTCTGCAAAAAATTTGAAAAAGATTTACCAGCCATGACTATACCGCCCATGCCAGGACTAAAAGGCAAAGAGCTTATGGACTCGATCTCATTAGAAGCTTGGGAAGCATGGAAATCCCATCAAACAATGTTAATTAATGAAAGGCACCTAGATTTATCTAAGTCAGAAGATCGAACTTGGCTGCTAGATCAAATGAGTAAGTTTTTTAATAACGAAGAGGTTGAACAAGCGTCTGGCTTTAAAGCCCTAGACTAACTGTTCCACCAGGCGACATCAGAGAAAGCCCTTAAATCTATTTCGTGAGTCCAGGCAGACCTATGTTGCTGCGCTAGGTGATAGTAAGTCTCTGCAATTTTTTCCGGAAGAATTAAGCCATCATGCTCCATGCCGTGAGATTCTCGAAGCTCCTGAAACATTTTCTCCCCGAGCATTTTTCCAAGTGTGTCAGGCGCATCAACCATGCCATCCACGACAATATGCGCAACATGGATGCCTTTAGACGCAAATTCTGCATTCAGCGTTTGACACAACATTCTTCGTCCGCCCATAGCTGTTGCATGAGAATGCTGGTTTTTATTACCGCGCATCGCAGCAGTGGCTGAGGTTACAAGGAAGGTTCCTGAACCTCTGACTTCCATGAGCGGCATGAGCGTTTTTGCGACTCTAAAAAGCCCCAGATCTGCCATTCTCCAACCCCACTCAAATTCTTTTAAAGAGGTTTCATGAAGTAACTTCATGCCTGATTGAGCTCCTAGGTTATAAACTAACACCTGAATTGGACCCACGTCTTTCTCTATAGAGACAATCAGGTCTTCTAGGGTATTATCTTGAATTGCATCGATTAAATAACCAGAAGCGCTGCCGCCCTTTTCTTCAATTTGCCGAACCATGGCATCTAACCCAGCTTGATCAGACCTGCGACACAAACATGCATGCAATCCTTCACTGGCAAACTTTGCAGCAACCGTTCCGCCGATCCCGGCGCCTGCGCCCAAAACTAAACATACTGGCTTCATGAGACTTCTCTTCTTTTATAATAATATTTATATTCTAACTAACTATTCTCCAGTGCGTGCAGTTCGGTTATAATTTTGACCTCTCAATGCCCAGATAGCTCAGTCGGTAGAGCAAAGGACTGAAAATCCTTGTGTCGGTGGTTCGATTCCACCTCTGGGCACCATTCTTA
>ERZ890510.155-NODE-155-length-58211-cov-21.950254_pt1 | contig 58211 bp, 51 predicted proteins | sample MGYA00521265_ERZ890510 | MGnify/ENA primary metagenome ERZ890510 (study PRJEB32303, sample SAMEA104408624) | aquatic metagenome | biome: Brackish water; feature: Chemocline; material: water | place: Baltic Sea | collected 2014-10-26T21:54:00 | depth 110 m ... | reverse complement strand
CATTTTGTACATTATCTGATCTTTCAGATGGGCACGTTTGAGGGAGGCAGGTCACATCCGCTTCGGTCGGGAAGAGGGGTTAGCGGTGTTGGTGGGAGTGAGCGGTGGTTGCGGGTGGGTGGATTCACCCTCAACCACCGCTCACTCCCTTGGGAGAAGGGATAGAACCTAGCGGCACGAACCCTCCACGGCCGAAGGTCTCTCTCGTTAGTGTCGCGCTCATCATCGGATGACTCGGCTCTAGCGGCAATCTACCCTCCCTTAGTCCCTCCCGAAGGATGGAGACAGGGCAGACGGTTGGTTATTTGCCTTTGCGGGCTATTAGGTCGTCGACTACTTCTGGTTCGGCTAGGGTTGAGGTGTCGCCGATTGTGTCTAGTTCGTCGGTGGCGATTTTTCTCAGGATGCGGCGCATGATTTTGCCGGAGCGGGTTTTGGGGAGGGTTGGTGCCCAGTGGATGACGTCGGGTGACGCGATGGGTCCGATTACCTGTCGAACTTGTCCTCGAAGTATTTGCTTGAGTTCGTCGGTGTATTCCTGTCCGACGTTCAGGGTGACGTAGGCGTAGATGCCTTGTCCTTTGATGTCGTGCGGGAAGCCGACGACTGCTGCTTCGGCGACTGCTTCGTGCAGCACCAGAGCGCTTTCGACTTCGGCTGTGCCCATTCGGTGTCCTGACACGTTTATAACGTCGTCGACACGTCCGGTGACCCAGTAGTAGCCATCTTCGTCACGATTGGCTCCGTCGCCGGTGAAGTAGTAGCCCTTGTACGTATCGAAGTAGGTTTGCTCGAACCGCTTGTGATCGCCGTACAAAGTACGCATCTGACCCGGCCAAGTCGCCTTCAGAGCAAGCACGCCCGAAACGCCGTTGCCTTCGAGCACCTTGCCTGATTCAGGATCGAGAATTTCAGGTTCAACGCCGAAGAACGGCATCGAAGCTGCACCCGGCTTGGTTGGAACTGCTCCAGGGATCGGAGTGATTAAAATTCCGCCGGTTTCCGTTTGCCACCAAGTATCGACAATCGGGCAACGTCCTTTGCCGACGTGAGTGTTGTACCAGCGCCATGCTTCGGGGTTGATAGGTTCGCCAACGGAGCCCAGCAACTTCAAAGAAGGCATTTCGTACTTGTCGGGGTAGTCGTCGCCGAGAGCAGCGATAGCTCGGATCGCTGTAGGAGCGGTGTAGAACTGGTTCACACCCCATTTTTCGACGATTTGCCAGAAACGATCGGGCGCAGGGTAAGTAGGAATTCCCTCGAACATGAGCGTCGTTGCACCGTTAGCGAGAGGTCCGTAGACGATGTAGGAGTGTCCGGTTACCCAGCCAATATCGGCGGTGCAGAAATAGATATCGCCATCGTGATAGTCGAAGACGTATTTGTGGGTTTGCGCGGCGTAGATCATGTAGCCGCCGGTGGTGTGCTGCACGCCTTTGGGCTTGCCGGTGGAACCTGAGGTGTAGAGGATGAAGAGCGGGTCTTCGGATTCCATGTGCTCGGCTTCGTTCACGGGGTCGGCATCTGCCATAACGTCGGCGTACCAGACGTCTCGACCGTCTTTCATATCGTGCTCGACGCCTTTGGAGCCGGGGATTCGTTCGACAACGATGCAGGTTTCGACGGAAACGCCCATCTGCTTTTCGGCGATTTCCATTGCAGTGTCGGCGACGGTCTTCATTTCCAGAGGCTTTGCGCCACGGTGGGTGCCGTTGCAGGTGACGAGGACTGTCGAAGTGGCGTCGGCCATGCGGTCGCCGAGGGCTTCGGCAGAGAATCCGCCGAATACGATCGAGTGTATGGCTCCGATTCTTGCAGAGGCGAGCATTGCGACCGCGAGTTCGGGGATCATTGGCATGTAGATCGTGACGCGATCGCCTCGGTTTACGCCGCGTGACTTCAGGACGTTCGCGAATTTAGATACTTCTTCGTGAAGTTCTTTGTAGGAAATTTCTCGCTGTTCGCCTGGTTCGTTGCCTTCCCAGATGATGGCGGTTTGGTCGCCACGGGTTTCGAGATGTCGATCGAGACAGTTGTAGGCGATGTTGGTTTGTCCGCCCTCGAACCACTTGATGTCGACGGGTCCTTTACGAACGTCGTAGTTGAACTCGCGTACGGTGTCCCACTTTTTGAACCAGTGGTACTCGGATGCTTTTTCTGCCCAGAAAGCATCGGGATCTTTGATTGATCGTTCGTACTCAGATTTATATTCGTCGAAGCTCTTGATGTGAGCGTTCGCTGCGAACGATTCCGAAGGTGAATAAATTTCCGAATCAGACATCAGTGTCTCCGTGTTGCGTGAGGGGCAAGCTAGCTTGGTATTAGATTTGCCGATAATGGCGATTGTACGAATTTATGGGAAGGATACAGATTGGTATCCATTTTGCTAAGCCGGAACTAGCTCGGCAACGGCTTCAAGTCGAGGTTCTTTGGCTGTGGATACGAGAAGTCCGGCGACTAAACAAAGGGTTCCGGCGATCAGGAACGGGGCGAGTCAAACGCTTAGGCCCTTGTCGGCTCCGGCGTCTTTGAACATGCCAGCCATGATCGGTCCGACGATTCCGCCGATGCCGTATGCCGGAGAGCATGAGTCCGTAGTTGATGCCGAGGTTTTTCACACCGAACCAGTTCGCCGTGGCGAGCGGGAATAGTGCGAAGTTTCCACCGAAGTTGAATCCGGTTAGAGCCAAGAATACATATAGCCCTATTAGCGAACCGCCCATGTGGTAGAAGGCGATCATCAGGAAGCTTTGGGTGACAGCCATGATCATCATTGATCGACGCCATCCGATTCGATCGGCGATGAAACCCCAACCGATTTTGCCGTGTCCGTTCGATAGAGCGAACGCCATTGCGTAGGCAGTTGAAGTTGCCGCACCTGCTGCTGCTAGATCGGTGAATGCACCGCTTTCCATTAGGGCGTCACGGCCGTAGAGCTTGTTGATGCCTATGAGCATGAGTCCGGTGAGTGCGAGGAACACGAATGAGAGCCACAGTACATAGAACTGCGGTTTCGCAATCATTGTATGCGGTGTGAACGTGTGTGCAGCTTCCTGTTCAGCTTGTGCTTGAGGCGGGTTCCATCCGGCTGGTTTCCATCCGGCGGGTGGGTAGGTCATTAGTAGTCCGCCAATGTGGACCAAAACGGCGAATACCACGCTGTAGATGAGGAATGTATTTAGCACGCCGTATCGTTCGATTAGGTGGCCCCAATCGCCAGCGAGTTGTACCCAGAGCAAGGCTCCAAAACCGAATCCTGCAACAGCAAATCCGGTCATGAGTCCTTTTTATCGGGTAACCAACGTACGCCGACGGGGATTGGAACCACGTAGGCAAGTCTAATTCCGGCTCCACCCATCACGCCAACACACAGAACTTGCACACAAAATTGCTGACCAAAAAAGCCTGCTAGTCCGTAACCGGTACCAAGAAGTATTCCGCCAGCAATAATGACGGGTCGAGGTCCGAAATCGGCAACGGCTTTACCTGCGATGAGCATCATTGCGTCAAAAGAGGCGAGTCCTACGGAAAAGATTCACTGTGTTTGAGTTGCCGTGAATCCGAAATCGCCGCCTTTGTCGGTCAATTCGCCTTTAAATACACCCCAGGCGTATATCGTTCCGAGCGACATCTGAATGAGGATTGCGCCGACGGCGACTAGCCAGCGGTGATTCGTCAGGAGGCCGTGTTCGACCTTGTCGATAACATCGACCATTGGGTGGTGATGTTCGAACTCATTTATGGCAGTTTTGATCGTCATTTCTACTTCGACAAGTAGTTCGGACGGGCGCATGTGGAAGAGTGAATGTAGTGTGCTCATTCCTTCATGGTTTCACGGGTTTGTGTGATGTGTTTCTTAGCAGTGTGAATCGATTGTGATAATTTTCACGAATGTTAGTAAGTGTTTACGTGAGGTTGTATTTTGCAGTCAAACTCTTGCTATACGCTGGGTTCGAACATAGATTTGGGAACGATCGTTTAGTTTGTGGTTGATCAGGTAAAAATCCTCGTGCCATTTGACGATATTGAGGCTGCTGGGCTGGCATTGACGAACGCGAAAGATATTGCAAGGCGACCGGTTCAAGTCTGATGCTTTTGCATGTTGTGATTCCAGAGAATCCTCTGGTGATTTCTGACGAACATTTAGCTGGTGTTCATGTTGCTGCTGCTGTAATTGAACAGGCGCAACGGAATGAATCAGTTCATCTCGCCGACCAACAAGCGAAGCTTCAGGCTGTCGCCGATGAACTTACTTCAGATGGAGTTTCTACTTCTGCTGAAGCTGTTATAGGTAACGCTCATGAACAGATCGCTCGAGCGGTTAAGGATTCTGTGGTCGGCCTGGTGATTCTTGCCACACACGGTCGTCGTGGAATTACTCGTGCGTTCTAGGTAGCGTTGCTGACGGAGTTGCTCATGACGTTGATGTTCCCGTCATGCTTGTGAATCGTTCTTAGGGATTCGAGTTCAATGAACTCGACGAAGCGTTTGTCAAAGTAATGTCGTCACCAGGTGAAGACATCAAGCTCGGCTGCTGCTTCGATTGACGTTTGGTATCGCTAGCCGCCTCGACGAAATAAAAAGCGCCGACTCGCAATTGAGTCGGCGCTTTTCGATTTTGCTTGGTAGCAATAACTACTATCGAGTAGTGATCGGTAGGTCTGTGCGGTTGCCCCACTCAGTCCATGATCCGTCGTAAACCTTCACGGTCTCGTATCCAAGAAGTTCCTGGAGAACGAACCATGAGTGTGTTGCTCTAACAGCAGTTTGGCAAAGCGTAAATACGACCTTGTCGCCCTGAATGCCTTCACCTTCGTAGATTTCTCGAAGTTCAGCAGTTGAAAGGAATACGCCCTGTTCGTTTACAGCACGGTTCCAGTTCACGTTGGCTGATTCAGGAATGTGGCCACCGGCATCGGCTCGAACGTCCTTGCCTGAGAATTCTTCAGGAGAACGTGCGTCACAAACGATCTTTGAAGGATCGTCGACCGATTCCAGAACTTCTTCCCATCCAGCGATAATGCTGAGATCAGGAGCAGCAGTGAAAGCGTAGCTGGATGCAGTGATTTCAGGAACATCGGTTGATGTTTCGAGCTCGTTTGCACTCCAGTAGTTCCACGAACCATCGATAAGCTTAGAGTCGCTGTGACCGTAAACATCCATAGCCCAAAGAGCTCGGCTTGCCCACAGGTTTGAAGCACCGTCGTAGAACACGACAGTGTCGCTAGGCTCGATACCAAGCTCAGACAATGCAGTTGCGATGTGAGCGGCAGCTGGGAGCATGCCCGCTACGCCGTTCTCGTCTTCCTGTTGAAAAACTGGGTTAGGCGTAAGTCGAATAGCACCCGGAATGTGTCCGGCTGCGTAGTCTTCTTCTTTTCGTAGGTCGACAACAACAACATTTTCGTTGTCGAGGTTCTCGAGCATCCAGTCAGCGTTTACGAGCTTGTCTGAAGCTTCAACTTCTTCCATGGCATCTTCAACAACTGGCTCTTCAGTAGCCTCAACAACAGCAGTAGCCTCAATTACTGGTACTGGTGTTGGGGTCGCCTCTTCTTCAGACGAACAAGCAGCAATTAGGGTCGCGACGATAATGACTGCCAACAAACCGACTAATGGCAGAAACTTTGATCGAACAATCACACTTTTTCTCCTAGAACTAAATTTTAGATAAACGCATGCGCCATTCGCCGGCGCCAAGTTCATCTATCTCAACTTCGTAACCACGCTTCATAGCCTGGGGTGGAACCGTCGAAAGTGCAGGCGGGTGATCCGTAAGCACATCCAAAATCTGAATGCCCTTCTGGTCGCCATCAAGCATTTCGTTGGTTTTCATCATTGGGTATGGACAGATTTCTCCGCGGACATCCAATACAGGTACTTGCTCATCGGCCATATTCGTACTACCCCTTTTTATTGGTTCTTACCCGATGATAATTTGATCTGCCAGACGTCTTCGGCTGGCATCGACATACGCATCTTTACTCCCACTTTCGCGGCAGCAGATGGAACATATTTGATGACTACCTCTTGATCGGTAGTAAGCATTACTTCGCTGCCTGCAGCAGCATCTTCCACAGCCTTCGTCGCCTGCTGCAAGTGACCGGGCATGGCAACGCCACGAAGATCGACTTCGATAACTTCCCTCATATGGTTATCCGATCCTCTTGATGACTTGCGTGCCAGTGAACGCCCCGGCAGCCATCGCCAGACCGAACACCCAGCCTGAAAGCGAAAGCGAAGGGACGGCAGAGAAGAACGCACCGATCGTGCAGCCAACTGCAAGACCCGACGCATAACCCATCATCACTCCGCCAGTGATCGACTGAACGTAGCGTCGATTCTGCTTAGGCAATCGAATTTTGAACTCACCAGCAAATAGAGCACCAATAAGCGCACCCGGCAGCAAGCCGACAGTGATGGCGAACGTGTGACCCAGTAGACCCGGCTCACCAGATCGGCCAGTGCAACCTCCGAGGGTCGACAGGCCGTCCAAAACCGGCACATCGACGCCCATCAAGCCAAGGCCAAGTTGTGAAGCTCGCATCAGTTCGCCAGTAACGCCGAGGGGCATGTGAATGGTGTACATCACAATGCCGATAATTCCGAGAACGACTCCGCCGATAGCTATCGGCCAACCGCGTTTGAAAACAGGATCGAGCATTGATCGAACTCGGTCGTCGAAGTTCATCGCAGGGATGATCTTCTTGTTGATGTGAGGCATGAACAGACCGTTCTTGTACTCCATGAAAGTCACAAGAAGGTAGATCGCTACCAAGCCCAGCAGAGTCAGGACGATTGCACCGGTGTAGCCGAGATTCCAAATCGAGGGGAGCCATACTTTAGGTTCGTTCGAAATCGAGAACGCCCACCACCAGTTCCAAGTGAGAGTCAGGGCGCCGAGTCCGATGATGACTCCGATGATCGCTACCCACGAAGCAACGTAGCCTTCTGCCATTCGGTAGAGCGATCCGGATACGCAGCCGCCAGCGATAACCATTCCAACGCCGAAAAGCACTCCCCCAACGACTACTGAGAGTCCGACGGGGAGAATGTGTGCTTCTGACGGAAGGAATCCTGCGCCGGGGTTCGGGATGATCCAGTGCATGATTGCACTAAACCCAATGGTCGCAATTCCCATGCCAATGATGATGCCCTTCATGTTGTGACCCGATCCGAATAGGAAAAGGTCACGGAAGGCAGATGCGAAGCAGAAGCGCGCTCGTTGAAGGGTGAGTCCAAATAGGTTGGCTAAAACCCAGATGGCCGCGACTTCAGGATGCGTGCGGGAGATGAAATATGCGGTGAGAAGACTGAGCGTTACAACGATAAAACCTGCGTAGGTTTGACGTGAGGTGGGTCTCAGGGCATTCGGTTTTGAGTTCTCTATCGAAAGAGAGTCAGTTGTCATAGCCGTATGGCGATTTATCGTTGCTTAGTCACGTGTGCGAAACGTGCGAGATAAAAAATAACCCCGACCATCTGGGGGGGATCTCAATCAAATTAGTGTACGCCCGAGGTGTAGGCGTTGGCATATATGTTTCGCTGGAGCACATCTGCCGACTGACATCGCCTGTATGCCGTGATTCGAGCTCATGTAACGATGAACGGGGTTTACGTTCGTGACGGCGCATGCGGTGCTATCGGTCCGTTTAAACAAAAAAAGCCACTGAATTCACGGTAGCTTTTCTGATTTAATGCTGGTGGAGCTGGAGGGATTCGAACCCTCTACCTCTTCAATGCCATTGAAGCGCTCTACCAATTGAGCTACAGCCCCGTTTTTATGCGAGGTGGGTGCTTCGACGTGTGCGATGCACTGCGTTCTGAAACACCCAACTAAAAAATCGTAGCATAAGGGCGCGTTATAGCGTTAGTCGCGCTCGTCATCGGATGACTCAGCTCCGAGTCGCAAGTCTCCTACCCTAGCCCTTCCATCCAGAAGTGGATCGATTGCTCCGGGCGTTGGCGTTAGGTTCCATCGTCGTCGAACGACTCAGTCACGCGTCTCAGTTGCGTTAGTCGCGGTCGTCATCGAATGACTCGGCTCCAGCTGCATTTCTCCTACCCTGGCCATTCCGTCTGGAGGGGGATCGTTAGTTCCGATGACCGTTCTAGTACGTTTCGGGATCTTCTTCGTGCTGCTTGAAGTCGGTGTCATCACGTTGCGATAGGCCTTTGTTGGGATTCAGCACTTGTCCGGCGTTGTCCTGAGGCTCGTATCCAAGCACTTCGCGTGCCTTGTCGAGCGAGAAGATGTTCCAGTGGTTGTCGCTCATTGCGAATACGACTGTGTACATCAGATCGTCGGGGGAATCGACCGCTTTGACGTGGATCTGCGCGGTGTCTCGGTGCGAGAGCCACATTGCGAGTCCGCCAGCAGCAACCGTGGGGTCGTCGTCGGAAATGGTCCAGCCGATTCGAATATTTATCGACGAGATACCGTGCCATTCAGAGTAAAAGCTACCAAGTCCTTCTGCGTAGCCCTTTGAGGCGCCGTAGTAGCCATCGGGTCGGAACGGAACAGTTTCGTCGATCTTCTTGAACTTTCCGTGCTCGATGCCATCGTAGTTTCCGGCAAGAATCGACTTGTATGGCTCGTCTCGGTAGAAGCCACCGATTGCGTGTTGCGAGCTGCCAAATACGACTCGTTTTACGCCGGTGCGTTTGGCGGCTTCATAGACGTTGTAGACGCCTACGAAGTTGTTCCGAAGTGCCGATTCCCAGTTGGCGTTGGCGCTGCGATCTGCAGCGAGGTGAACGACGGTGTGTTGCCCTTCGAATGCGGGGATCATCGTGTCGATTTCGGCGATGTTGCCTTTGAAATTGTGGGCATCGTCGAGTCCTTCGGTTCCGTAACGTGAGAGCGATGAGAGTTCGTATTTCTCTTCGAAATCACTTCTTAAAGCGGATCCAACAAGACCGCTTAGGCCAGTTACGAGCACTTTTTTCTTGTCAGCCATACGAATGAACCTCTGCTTACAGCAATGTGGAGCCAGCGAATCCGGGAATGATCCCAATAACGATCAACGAGGCGACGATCTTAGCCGACTTTGATTCGTTCGGGTGGGCTATTCGCCAGACGAAGATGAGGTGGTAGTGGATTTTTTGGCTTTTACGGCGTGCCATACGACGAACAGAATTCCACCGAATAGCACCACGCTGAGCCAGCTGATTGTTCGGTCGACTGCGACGAGGCTGATCGCTTCATTATCGCTGAGACCGAACAAGATCAATAATCCAGTTAGCCCGCCTTCAACGAATCCGAACCCACCGGGGGTTGGGATCGTTGTGAGCATGGCGTTAGCCAGAGCAGCGAACATGACGATACCGAACGAGACATCGATGTTCATCGCGTCAGCTACAAAGTAGAAGCGTGCGATTTCGAGTATCCAGCCGATGATGCCGAGGACAAGTTGGGACGGAATGTTCCGACCTGAGAAGCTGCTTAGAGTCCCTCGTTGGAAGTTCACATAAGCTGCCTCTAATCTACCCGGCAATCGGCGTGATAGCCGTTCGCCAGCCACTCGCATGATTAGCAAGCCGACTACCAGTGCGGCTACGAGATCAAAAGCAGCGAATACGACCCAACCGGGGACCTTTGAGTGTCCTTCAATCGTGAGCCAGGTAGCAGCTCCAAGTACGAGAATAAGGACTGCCGCCATGTCTTGAACACGTTCTGCCAGAACGGTGCCGAGGCTCGATGGAAAATCGCTTTTAGATTCTTTAGCTAGCGCCCAACCGCGGTAGGCGTCGCCAAGTCGTAAGAATGCGACTGAGTTGGCGAACCAGCCCATGAGGATGATTCCCGAAAGCGTTATGGTGCCAGGAACGTGTTTTCCGTTGTCGCCACCGATGTTTGCTGTTCTGGCGATAAGTTTCCATCGGAGCCCACGGAACCAGAAACTTAGGTAGTAGAGAACGACGGCGAGAAGGTATTTACCTAGATGAACGCCTTTGATGTTGCTCCACACTTCGTCCCACTCAAAATCGAAGATGCGCCACATGGCGAATCCGAGCAAGACTGCTCCGACAACGATCGCAATAAGTGTTGGCATCGACAGCACTCGCCCGCGCAAGGCTGCTGCGCTGGGAATTCCCGATTGAGGGTTATTGGCTTGGTCGCTGGGCGTTTCTGACATTTATTCGAGAGTGGAGTCAGATATTCGAGATTGAATCATCGTTAATTGTCAGATTGTACGATCAACGGTGTTTGGTGAGGAATTCCGACTCTACGTGGAAACTGTTCAGGTGTCGAAGAGATTTTCATCAAGTAAACCATATCGTCGGGTGGGGAGCTGCCGGGTTTGTCGACGGGAATTACCAATGCTGGTGCCGATCCGAGGACTTCCAACGCCGCAGTAGCTTCGTCGACTTCATCTTGAACGCCCTGGCTCTTTGGCAGGATGACCGTGCCACCGATTTTAGCGAATGGGACGGTAAGTTCAGATAGTTCTGCGAGACGAGCAACGCCTCGGGCGAAAACGACATCGTATTGCTCTCGATGATCGATCTCTTGACCAATGTCTTCTGCTCGACCGGTGATTACTTCTAGGCCGGTTAGTTCGAGTTCGTTGGCTACTTCTGCAAGGAAATTTGTTCGTTTACCCATCGAGTCGAGCATCGTTACGTGTAGATCAGGAAGTGCGATCTTCAGGACCATTCCGGGTATGCCAGCACCTGTGCCAACATCGATCGCACGTTTACCAGCGAACCATTCGGGCGTTGGCACGTTTCCGCCGGCGGGAGTTAGCACTCTCAGCGACCTTATGAACAGTTCTTCTCGGATCTTGTCCCATGTTTTGTGCCCGGTTAGATTGAACTGTTGACTTCGGAGTTCGATCAGCTCGCGGTATCGCTGGAACTGTGCCTGCTGACGATCATCGAGATCGACTCCAAGTAGCTGGGCTGCTGCGACTACGGATTCCAAAACTGGTGAATTGCCTTGTGGGACTTGTGGATCGAATCGATGAATTATCAAAACGAGGAAATGAGCGCAAAATATCGGGCCAAGAAAAAGACCCGCAATTGCAACTGAACGATAATGTTATAGACCGCTTTGCGGATTTCGACCGGCGTAGAGTATCGCTATTATCGTGTTTTGACCTTCTATCGGCGCACACGCACAATTTGTGCGTCGACCTTTAGTGGGAATTGGAATTACTGAATTGACCGTACGAATTGTAGTTCTTGCCAAGCAAGTTCCAGACCCTGAAACCCCGCCATCGCAGTTCAAGATCGATGAATCGACGAACACTGTCATTCCGCCGAACGGAGTGCCTCCGGTCGTTAACGGATTCGATCTGACCGCCGTTGAAGCTGCGCTTTTACTGCGTGATTCCGGTGCTGATGTTGAGATTACCGTTATGTCGGTGGGCAGCGATTTCGTGATGGATGCCATGAAGAAACCGCTGGCAATGGGCGCCGATCGCCTAGTGCTGGTCGATGATTCGGGGCTGGACAATATCGATTCGGCGGTAACTGTAAGAGTTCTCGCTGCCGCTATCGAGAAAGATGGCCCCTACGATTTGATCCTTGGAGGACGCCAAGCTTCCGATTGGGATCAGGCGCATGTCACTCTCGGTCTCTCAGAGGTATTGGGTTTGCCGCTTGTTTCGCTTGTTCAGAAACTCGAACTGAACGGCGATTCGGTGTCGCTTCAGCGAGTGATTCCCGATGGATACCAGACGATCACCGCGCCTCTGCCTTCGGTTTTGACGATCACGAACGAACTTGGTGAACCTCGATATCCAAACTTGCGAGGAATCATGCAGGCGAGCAGGAAGAAGCCGGAAATATTCTCCTTGGCTGACTTGGGTATTTCTTCCGATGACCTCGTTCCGAAGTTGGAGTTGAAAAAACTCTATATTCCAGAGTCGAACAAGCAGGTCGAACTTATCGAGGGTGAAGACGAGGCCGATTCCGGCAAGAAACTTGCGCTACGACTGCGCGAGGAGAAGTTGATTTAATGACATCTATATTGCTGGTCGCTGAACGCGACGAACAGGGCGAAATAAATCAGTCGACGCTCCAAGCGATCGCTGCTGCGAACGGACTTCTTGATGCTGTGGTGACTGTTGCGATTTCTGGAGAAGCACCTGCTTCGGCTAGTGCGTTGGCAGTCGAAAAAATCGTGACGCTTGCTGTGGTTAGCATCGCTGATGAAGGTATTTACGATCAGGCGACTGCCGAAATTTCCGCACTTGTTGAATCTACTTCTCCTGAAGTCGTAATTTTTTGTAAATCTGATTTTGGATCTATAGTTGGTGCACGGTTGGCGTTCAGATCCGACTCGGCGTTTGCTGCTGACTGCATCGAAATTTCAAATGACGGCGGCGATGGCGTTAGTGTTACTCGACCCGTATACGGCGGAAGTGCCCTCGCTGAGTTCGAGATCGCATCGAAGCCGGCGATAGTCACGCTGAGAGCTGGTTCTTACGAGGCTGGTAATGAGACTGGATCGCCATCGATTGAGGCGTTCGATTCGGGTGCGAGCGTCGAGCAGGCAGCATCTGTGACAGGAACGGTCGCTGAAGCCCGTGACGGCGTTCGGTTGGAAGATGCAAACTTCGTGGTTAGCGGTGGACGTGGATTGGGCGGCCCAGAGCCGTTCAGCGTTCTCACCGATCTAGCAAACGCTTTAGGTGGGGCAGTTGGAGCTTCACGAGCCGCTTGTGATGCTGGGTGGATCGATCACTCGCATCAAGTTGGGCTCACCGGCAAGTCGGTAAGTCCTGACGTTTACATAGCGGTCGGAATCTCAGGAGCGAGCCAGCATATGGCGGGTTGTTCGAGTTCAAGGGCGATAGTAGCTATCAACAAGGACGCCGATTCGAACATCTTCAAAGAGGCGAGATTCGGAATCGTTGGTGATTGGGAGAAAGTGCTCCCATCATTTCTTGCTACTGTTCGCGAGCTTAAGGCGTAATTTTCACAATACCAATGTAAGCTGATATCACTCGGGTGAAATACGGTCTCATGTAGAGGCCCACGCAACAAGAGGTAATACGTTGGATTTCGGTTACGGAAATGGTGTCGACGGTGTGTTCAAGTTCATCTCTAACGCCGAAGTATTGGCTGTTTTTTTTCCTAAGTTTGGTCAGTCTGTCGTAGTTGATATTCGTCCAAAAGACGGTGTTGCTCCTCTCGTGCGAGTCGTTCCTATGGCTCGATCTATCGCAGATCGCCTCCGAACGATTAAGCGCATGCGACCCGACCTTCCTCGACCGCAGGACATCATCGCTGTTCCTTGGGTTGGTTACGTCGAAGCAATGAAGACGTCTGGTCTTTGGGACAAGGTTGTTGCACGGATCGAAGAAAGCGGATTCCCGGATGCTGTAACGGCCGCCGAGACTGCCTTTGCGGAACTCGTTCGATTGGAACGTCTTGAACTCGCTCAGCTAATAATGGGCGAACAGTACGAAACCCTCTGGGCACGCCCGACTAGCTAGTTAGGCATCGCTGAACGACGATCACGCTGCAAATTTGCGGACATTGTGAAGCCTGTTCGTCTCCCGCTGTTCGTATATCTTGGGTACGCTCTGATCGTATTTCGATCACGATCCGTATGTTTTCAGCGTTGTACTAGCTCAAGATTTTCCGTTTGCCTACTTCCCGATTAGCACTTCTGAATAGAACAATAATGTGGACCATTGGTTCGCTGCTGCTGGTCGCGTTCGTCGTTTCTGAGTGGCTTGTTACGTTCCCGCTGCGACGTCGATCTAAATGGGTGTTTAGGGCGTTACTGATCGTCGTGCTGTTCGTAGCTTGGGTAGTGCCGACTGGTGACAAACGCTTCGATACTCCGGCTTCTGCCGCTTCGCTTGATCATGGATATGGACTTGTTTCGTGGGAGTTCGAGAATTTCTCCGACAAGTGGACTCATCGTATTTGGACCGTTTTTCCGTGGACTCCAACGAGCGAGAGTGATCGTCGAGAGGCGCTTGATCGATACGTAGTGCTTGTCGATGAAATACGTGCGGCGAAAGACGAACTCAACCGAGTAACGACGGTAGCAATGCCCGATTTGAACGTAGTCGCCGCTGCTCAGAATGACGTGGATCGCTTGATTGGTGAACGGGATGCGATTCGACCTGCTGTAGAGGAATTTCTCGAGCAAATCATCGATAAAATCGTTCGGGCCGATGAAATCGACCTAGTTTCTTCATTTGTTTGGCCACCTGTCGATTTTCGAATTGGCGATCCACCGAAATTACTCGTCACTTCGCCTCGGGACGAAATATCACGAATCGAAGATGCGCTTATCGATCCTGATATATCGATTGAAGACATGTCGAGGATCGAAGACGAGTTGGTTTACGACCAAAATATTTCAGCAGTGATTATTCAAACGGGCGGACTTGCGAGTTATCCAAACGTGATTCCAACGACTCACCTGAAGCGACTCGTAGACGTAGCTGCTCATGAGTGGCTTCACGCTCACCTGGCTTTTTATCCATTAGGTCAGGCGTATTTCTCAGGTGGAGATATACGTTCGATGAACGAGACGTTGGCCGATATATTCGGTCGAGAGGTTGGACTTAGGGTCTATTCAGAAGTAACCGGAGAGCCGTTTGTTGCATCGATTCGACCTGAAACCGCGTCAGGGAAGGTGCCGAATGATGAGGCAGCGGCGGCGGTTGAGGATCCTGAGGCGTTCAGCTTTAATCGGTTTATGGGTGAGACTCGAAGAGAAACTGACGAATTGCTTGCTGAAGACCTAATAGACGAAGCCGAGGGGTACATGGAGTCGCGTCGGGTGGAGCTACTGGATCACGGATACAAGATTCGCAAGATTAACCAGGCATATTTTGCATTTCACGGAACGTACGCAGAGAGTCCTTCGTCGACGAGCCCGATAGCGAGATACCTATGGGAACTACGTGAACAAGTCGCAACTGTTGGCGATTTAGTGAAACTGCTAAGGCCAATTCGTACGTACGCAGAATTTGAGCAACTAGTTGTTGATCGAGGAATCGAACTGGAGCATGCCGAGTAGAGCAGCGATTATTTTCGAAGATTGTTCGACATAGCGGTGTGGATGCTGTGAGTTTCAGTACGAACTCGCTATACGTCGGTATACTTGCGTCACGTATGTAAATCTGACCAGTAATTTGGTCGGCAATATTAGACTGGCTTAGCGTGAATCACGAATGTGAATTACACGATGAGCAAATGAACACTACCCAACGTATCGGTCGAATCAACGATCGACACGAGGAGAAGCGATGGCGGCGTCAAACCAAGACACCCAGGTCGTCGATAACAAAATGTATCGACCACCACAGCAAGAAGAAACCCAGATGACTCTGGACCAGGTTATCGAGCGCTTAAAGGCGTCGTTGCCAAACATTCCAGGGATCGGCGGAGCAGGGTCTATCGGACTCATCTTTGTCGCGTTGATTGTCATAGCTATCGTCTGGGCTGGAACTGGTTTCTACACTGTAGGACCAGACCAAGAAGCAGTGCTGCGGACATTCGGTAAGTTCACTGGAACCACTACTGGTGGTCTTCACTGGCACTACCCAGGACCGATCGGCAAACGAAACGTTGTAGCCGTTACGACAACACGTCGTATGGAGCTTGGTTTCCGTTCGGGTGCTGATGGCTTTACGGTCGCACAGTCGGTTATTAGTGAATCGCTGATGATTACGGGTGACGAGAACATCGTCGACGTACAGGCGGTTGTTCAATACCGAATTGCTGATTTGCAGTCGTTCCTATTTGAAGTAGACGACCCGGGAGATCCTGACAGAGGTATTCCAGCTGGTCGACCGGATGGTCGAACTCTTCGAGATATCGCTGAGACCGCCCTCCGACAGGTTGTTGGTTCACGAAATATTGATGACGTTCTGACTACTGAGAAGGAACAGGTTCAAACCGAAGTTCTTCTCAAAATGCGAGAGCTATCTGCCGATTACAAAACTGGTATCGACGTATTGCAGGTGCTGTTGCAGAACGTAAACCCACCGCTGGAAGTACAGTCGGCGTTTGAAGACGTTGTTCGTGCTCGTGAGGATAGGGAACGTTTGATCAACCTTGCACAGGCGTACGAAGCTTCTGAAATTCCGAAGGCTACTGGTGAAGCTGCAAAGATCACTGAAGCTGCTGAAGGTTTCAAACAGGGTCGAATCGCTAGAGCGCAGGGTGAGGCTGATGGTTTTGAAGCGATCTTGCAGGGTTACCTGTTGTCGCCAGACATCACTCGTCAACGTTTGTATTTAGAGGCTGTAGAAGAGATTTTGCCTGGCGTTACGAAGTTCATTCTTTCTGATTCCGGAGTACTGCCGTTCTTGCCACTTGATGGCTCAACTTCAGGCTCTGGGGTTGTTGCTGGTACAGGAGGGGGACAGTAATGAGGAAACTCACTATCCCGCTGATCGTAATTATTCTGGCTGTTGTAATCATCGTTCCACAGACATTGTTTGTGGTGGACGAAACACAGCTGGCGATTGTTACTCGATTCGGTGAGTTCAAGCGTTCACACCGTTCGCCCGGACTGCAGGTAAAAACGCCGTTCGCAGAACAGGTGACTAGATTCGATAAACGATTGCTTCGTGTCGACGTTGCTCCGGCTTCATTGCTGACTGCAGACAAGCGAAACCTGGTTATCGACTCATACGCTCGATACAGAATTGTCGACCCTCTTGTGTTCTTCAAGAACTTGAGAAATGAAAGTCAGGCGAACTCACGAGTTGGCGACATCGTAAATGCACAGCTTCGACAGGAAGTTGCTCTCGATGTTCAGACAGAGGTTATTTCTGAGGTTCGAGAAGACATCATGAACCGGATTACTGTCGCTAGTAACCGAATCGAGGTTTCTCGAGAGGATTTGTTCAGAGACTATGGTTCTCTGAATCACGCAGCTGTGGCGGTGTTTGTCGATGAAGATACATCTGACACTCAGCGTTCGCGCCGGGCGACAGCAGAAGAGTTGGCGTTGCTTGAAGCCAGTGCGAAGCCGCCAGCACTGGCAGGATTCTCGATCACGTACGCTGCTAGTGTCATCGAGGCACTTGGTATCGAGATTGTTGATGTGAGAATCAAACGAGCTGACTTCCCGCCTGACGTAGAGACCAGTGTGTTCTCTCGAATGGAAGCAGAACGAGAAAAGATCGCAAGTGGTCTGCGTGCTGAAGGTACTCAGGCCGATTCAGAAATCCGAGCTAGTGTAGACCGACAGGTCAACATTGTTCTTGAAACGGCTGAAGGTACTTCTGCATTGCTGAGAGGTGAAGCGGAACAACAGGCGATTACGATTCTTGCGAATTCGCTTGAGAAGAATCCCGACTTCTACGCCTTCCGGCGTTCGTTAGAGGCTTACAAGGTATTCATGGATTCAAAGACGACGATCATTCTCGATCCTGAGAGCGATCTTCTGAAGTTCCTTTCGGACCCTTACGGCGGTTCGTAAGAACGACTGAAAATAAACGCGAAAACGGCTCCGTTGAAATTCTTGAATTTCTCGGAGCCGTTTTCGCGTTAGATCAGGTTGTGAAGGTGTCGATACAGTGCGATGCGAACTATCGAGATTATTACTGCTGCCGAGAGAATGAAGATCACAGAATTTATCGGAACTGAAGTTGCGAGTCCGAGTGCGGTTCCTGCGGCAGGGGCGTGTTCAGTGTTGGTTACAGTCATGAATAAGATCACTAGCGCTAGCGAGGTGCCTTGGAGGGCGTGAATCACGAGCTGATTACCGGCGACAGCGTCGGGCAGTAGCATCATGATGCCAACAGTGCAGAGCGCTGCTGCAATGGCTGATACGTGGCCTCCGATGAGTCTGAACGGCTTAGAAGCAACCGAGTGTGGGAGGAAAAACACGGTAGCGACTGAACTCGCAACAGCGGCGACAACTGCTCCGTTGGTGAGAGCGTCTTCCGCAATGAGGATGCCGACGAGCACGACGCCTGCGAGAATCGACTGAACTAGGTAGATTCGAGGCCTATGAACGAATTCGCATCGATCCACCTGAGCATCGGGTGGTGTCGAAGGCTACGGAGCTTAGAGTGAGATTGCGTGTTTGTTGACCGGGCGGGTTCTGAGGGCATCGGCTACCTATTAGGCGTGAAATTGTTCAAATCTGAAGCTATCACCCGAAACTTCATGCTGCACACATCGCTTCACTGTAATTCGACTGAAATACTTGTTTGCAACACTAATATGACAGTTGGTAGTTGCTAAGTATGTGAGCGATCACTAACATGGTAATTATCAACTACAGGTTGAGTATTTTTCACTAATGGCAACACGTATGCGTCTAGATCATCAAACACGGCAACATCAGATTGTCGAAGCTGCTCGCGATTTGATCGCAAGCGGGGGTGTGTATGCGCTGACTATTAGGGGCATCGCTTCTAAAGTTGGCGTTACGGAAGCGGCCATTTACAGGCACGTGGTTTCGAAGGAAGAAGTGATTCTGCTTCTTATTCAAGAAGTAGAAGAATCACTCTTTCAGGCCATTTCGAGAGCGACACGATCAGATAGGCATGCGCTTGATCGATTGGAGCACATGCTTCAGCTTCACGTTTCGTACGTTGAGCTTAGGCAGGGTATTTCATTCGTAGTTATTACTCAGGCAGCTCAGTTTGAAGAGCCAAAAGTACGTTCCGCTGGACGACGATTGGTGGAAAAATACTTGTCACTCGTATCAGAGATTATTTCTCAAGGTATCGAGAGGGATGAGATCGATAAATCGGTTGAGTCAGATGCGGCAGCGATGATGTTTTTCGGTATGATCCAGTCAGCAGTGACAAGGTGGTTGTTCGACCCTTCGACACACCCACTTGGCGAGAAGGCAGTTTCGATGTGGAAGTTGTTTAGAACTTCCCTGGAGTTCTCAGATGAGGATGCAGATTTGCATCTTAGCCAGAACGTAAGGAGCTGAATGTCAGTAATAACGATTGATGGACAGATTGGCGCTGGCGGCCCTGAATTGGGTAAGCGAGTGGCACGAATGTTTGATTTCGACTACGTCGACCGGATTGCATTGCCTCGTTCAATTTCTGACGCCAGAGCGAAGGCACCTGTTGGAATGACTGACCGATTCTGGGCAGTTGTCGAACGTGCAGTTTCAGGATTTGCACTCGGTAACGCAGCTGGGGACCCTTTCTTCAATATTCCGGAGTCTCTACTACTTCCGCTGACATGGGATAGTGATGGTCCTGCTGAAAAGCATTCGCAAATTGCAGGTTCAAGCAACGTCGACAATTTGTTTGATCTCGGGAACACAGTGCTTGTGCATCGAGCGGGCTGTGTCGAGGCGGGCGACCGATCGGCTTTGAAGGTCGGGCTATTTGCTTCTTGGGAAGATAGAGTCGAGCGCATTATGAAGCGTGAAGGCTTGAAGTCAGTATCAGACGCCAAGAACACTATTGATCGTCGCGAGAAGCTCCAGCGAGAGTATTTCGGTGACGTTTATGGCGTACAGCCCGAAGACCCTAGCCTGTACGACATTGTTGTCGATACAAGTTCGGAAAACATTCCGGTTGCGTCGATAAAAGTCGCACGGTTTGCTCGTCAGAGTCTCGCACTACAAACTGCGTAATATTTCGTCAGCAGAGTTTTGTTTGGCTTTCACGCTGGATTCACGCGTATAGAGTTATAGTGAACTCGACAGTATCGGACTCGAATTTCCAGTTGATATTTTTGATTCGGGTTCAAAATCTTAATCACGAAGTAAAAGTGAATTAATGCTAACTACGCTAGCGACCGAAATAATGTCGACTCCAGTAATAACTATTACGGCCGACAAGCCTGTTTCTGAGGCAGCGCGGATAATGCTCGATAAGAACGTTGGATCACTTGTCGTTGTCGATGAGAGTGGGCAGTTCGTGGGTCTAATGTCGGAATCTAAGTTCTTGCCAGAAGAAACTGTTCTTCCCTATCTTCGGCAGTCGGTATTGCGAATACTCGGAAGTGAGTTAGGCGACCCAGAGAACATCGAAGAGGTTATCGAGAACACTCGGAATACGCTGGTTGGCGATGCAATGCGGAAGGATGCTCCGACCGTTTCACCTGATACGCACCTTGGTGAAATTGCGAAACTTATGGTCGAAGGTGAATCGCACCATCTGCCTGTCCTCCTAGAGAACAAACCTGTTGGCATGATCTCAAGGCACGATCTGCTTACGCTTTTCGCCTCGTCCGACTAGAGAATCAGCCGGATTTTAAATCCCGGCTAGGGTTACTCGACCCTCGTTGATAAGCGCTGTGATTTCCGTCACGTCTTTGGGACTTTCGATGCTCATCCACGTCATATCTGAGTGATATGCCGAGAGCCTGCCCTCTTTTGCAAGGTCTTGGAATGTTGAGGTTTCGTGGTCGCCAATGTCAGGCAGTAGCGATTCGATATTGCGATCGAACAGGTAGACACCCGCATTGATCCAGAACGGTAAACTTCCCTTTTCGATGAAATTTGTTACAACGTTTTTATCGTTCGATTCCACCACGCCGTACTGGCTTGGGTACGGAACCAGCATCATCGTTCCTACAGCACCAGACTCTTCGTGTAGTTTTGCGATTGGGTCCAGTGGTTGGTTCGTGATGATGTCGCCGTTGGCTACGAGCACGTTCTCGGCATCCTGAGGTACGAACGAAAGGCCTTGTTTGATAGCCCCTCCACGTCCGAGTGGCGATTTCTCCATCGAATAGTGCGCTGTTATTCCGTGTTCAGATCCATCGCCGAAGTAGTCCTGAATCATTCCGCCCATGCAGCCGGTCAGGAACACGACATCGGTGACTCCTTGAGCCCGCATCCAATCAACCTGGTAGCCGATGATTGGTTTTCCGTTGATTTCGACCATTGGTTTTGGTCGGTTATCGGTAAGTGGACGAAGTCGTTCGCCTCGCCCTCCGGCGATGCTTAGCGCAAAGAAACGATCAGACATATTGTCCCTTCAGGTCGATTTACGATCCGATGTGTGGGGGAAGGTTACCAATAGCTCTAAGTTAGTTCGAGATGTGAACGAGTACGACGTTCAGTGAAGTTGACGGACTATCTAGATGATCGAATCGACTATTCGTCCTAGGAGGCCATGCATCGATCGTCGGTCTTCGATCTGTTCTTCGGAGTCTAACGCGCCGCGTGACGAATAGATACCCGGCGACTGCACAACTACGAGGTCGAGGCTTGGGCAGACCCAGATGTGCTGATTTCCGGCTCCGCTAGCGGCGAACGAGTCTTTGGGAAGATCGGGCCAAATTTGCCCTTGATCGTTGCACCAAAATCCGAGACCGTACACGTGTCGGTCAGCGGGCTCATTCTCGAGTATTTCGTCGGAAACTTTTGTGGCTTTGTCGATCCATTCAGCTGGAATAACCTGGGTTCCGTTCCAGTTTCCTCTGTTCAGCCAAAGCCAACCCATTCGAGCCATGTCTCGCAGGGTCATCTGGTACGAAGTCATGTACCCGAATACACCGAGTTTCGCTTCGGCGTGCATTTCAAAATTGCCGTACATCCACGACCAGCTGCCGTCGATGACATCTCGGATTTTCCACTCGGTAAGAGTTCCGAATCCGGCTCCCTGCTCAGGCTTTGAAGTCTTGTAAAGGCTGTATGCCGATGCGATGGCGTGTGTGAGGATGTTCATACCGAAGGTTTGGTAGTTGAAAACCTTTCCTGGAGCTTCATCAGGTTTCATATATCCAGAGGTATTGCCGATCAGCTGTTTGAAAGTGATTCCTTTGTTTTCAGGAAACGCGTAGCGACCTTCTTTGGGACCTTCTCCTGGTGCGACATCGAGCATCTCAGGGTAGTAGTCGGCGACTCGGTCGTTTTCTGACTTGATCACACCTTCTTGAATGGCAATTCCGAGAACGGATGAGAAGGTCGATTTCGAAGCCGAAGCCTGATGAACTTTAGCAATTGGATCGGATCGGAAAATCCACTCGGCAGCAATCTTCCCATGACGGGCTATAAGGATTCGATACGGCTGATCTACTGCTATTTCAGCTTGATACCGCCCTGCTTCGGCTAATTTCGTTCTATCGAATCCTAGATCTTGAGGTTCGGCTTCTTCCCAGTTTTTTCCGGGCCAAACACGCGTGGTGTAGGTCTGAGGTATTTGTGATTGGCTGACGCTGACAGCTTGATCCAAATCACCAGCACCCAACGATTTGCGCACCGCCATCGACATATCGTGAAGGCGCATTTTATTTGGCAATTCGAGCTGGAAGCGGTTCGTTATGTAGGCGACTGATATATCGTCGGTTAAGCTCGCCCATCCAGTGCAAGTGCCCATGCCACCGTGACCGACGGTAGTTGAGTTGTCGCTGCTTGCGTACTGATTTGGTGGCGTGGACGGCAGCCGTACTCCGAGACCAACTCGTGAGTGGTTTCCTGATGCTTCGTCTGCGCCTTCTGCATGAAGCGAAGCGACATCAGCGATCACTTCTTCAGGTAGCCATGGAATGCCGTTCAACTTGCCTTTGCCTGATATCGCTGAGTAGAACTTTGCGACATCGCTCGCAGTTGTGATCATCGATCCGGCAGGCATCGTTATTTGAGCCCTTGCCAATGCATTCATCTGAGCGACGGTCGTCGTGTCAGGCCATTCGTCACTGGCGTCGATCGGTACAAGTCGTCCGAACTCAGACTGGTCGATGCTGAAAGTTGTGTTCTTCAGCCCAAGTGGCAACGCGACTTCACGGGCGAAGGCTTCATCGAACGTTAGCCCCGAAATACGAGCAGCGATTTCACCGACAATCCAGCCAAAAGTACGCGAGTGGTAGCGGACTGTTTCGCCGGGTACGGTCAGGGGACTCATGTCTTCGATGTGAGATATCACTCGGCCCCAATCGTTGTAGTCGTTGGGTGGAATTGTCTCGTTGGAGGCGAGGCCTGCGGAGTGAGACAAGACATGCCCGATAGTTACTGACGATTTGCCTCGTGTTCCAAACTCAGGCCAAATCTCGGCGACCGGGGTGTCCCAGTCGAAGTGACCACGTGCTTTGTATCGCCACAGCACTGCAGCCGCGAGTGGCTTGCCCATCGAGAACACACGAAACAAAGGTGAGGCGTGTGCAGCGCCACGAGTGAGGTCGACAACTTGTTTGCCGTCTTTGAACACTGCAAGAGTGGCCGCTGAATGTAGGCCGTCTACGAACTGTCGATTGAACTCACCGGCAATCATGTTTGGAGTGGGTACGTCAGATTGGGAGATGTGCTGTGTCATGTTGAGTGGGATAGTGACGTACGTGGCGAGGTGTTGTAAACGAAACAGGATAATCTTCGTCTAATCACAGCGGTGTCGCAATTGGCACGTCGTGAAGAGTGATCGGATAGAGAAGGGGTTAGTGATGCCAGGCAGGGGAAGCACCGCCGCAGATCGTGCCTAAGAATTTAGGCGCTTGTCTCGAAGTGCAGACTAAGGTCATGTTACAGAGCGGTATTCCTTGGAAAGTGATCGAGGAAAAACGACAATTCGTGAGCCGTCTGCGTGGTACAGTGGCGGACTTAGCGTGTGATCGGAATGTCTCGGGTTTCTTTCATGCCCGCGATGAACACCTTTTTGCCCATTAGTGAGACTTTTTGTGACTATTGAAACAAGAGCAAACGCCGACGGACTAGATTTCAAACAATTCGGAAAGCGATACCGAAAAGTTGATGGTGACGAGAAGGTAACTGGGCAGGCAGTGTTCGGTGCCGACTTCACAGCGCAGGGATCGCTGTTCGCCAAGTTCGTACGAAGTCCGCATGCACACGCCCGCATCGTATCTATCGATACTTCGGCTGCTGAAGCGTTGCCGGGAGTAGAAGCAGTTTGCACCGCCGCCGACTTCCCTTCCGAAGTTTCGGGCGACGTCGATACGGGTGAAGTCGAGATCGGCATTCAGTTCCTCGCGAACCTCATCATGGGGCGTAGGAAAGCGTTATTTGAAGGACACCCGGTAGCAGCCGTTGCCGCTACCGATATTCACATTGCTGAAGAAGCGGCACGGCTTGTGAAAGTTGAGTACGAAGTTCTTCCTGCTGTGACCGACCCTATTGAGGCGATGTCGCAGGATGCGCCGCTTCTCCACGAAGGTCTGATCGCAACATCACTTTCTGGTTCTGCCGATGCACCGAGCAATATTGCTGGGCACATGGAAGGCGGAAAAGGCGACGTCGAAAAAGGATTTGCTGAATCCGATGTTGTGGTTGAACGAACGTACCGAACTGCGCTCGTTCATCAGGGCTACCTTGAGCCAGAAGCCGAAACTGTTCACTGGCACGCCGACGGTCGACTGGATGTTTGGGCCAACTCGCAGGGTACGTTCCCGCTTCGCCAAAATATGTCTAATTTGCTGGGTATTGATGTAAGTAAGATCAAAGTAATCCCGCTCGAAGTTGGTGGAGCGTTTGGTGCAAAGAACACTCCTCGGGTCACGCCGGTCGCTGCGATACTTTCGAAAAAGGCAGGCAAGCCGGTAAAAATCGTTCTCACTCGTGAAGAGGTTTTGAAGGCGACTGGTCCGGCATCGGGTGCGGTTGTAACTGTGAAGATGGGCGCGACCAAGGATGGCGTTCTTAAAGCAGCGCAGTCTCGATTGGTGTTCGGTGCGGGTGGGTTCCCTGGATCGCCAGTTCTGCGAGGTATGCAGACGATATTCGCTTGCTACCAGCCTGAAAATTCCAAGGTCGATGCGTATGACGTTGTAACCAACGCTCCACGTGTTGCTGCGTATCGAGCACCGGGTGCAACCGTTGCTACTTTCTGTGGCGAATCGACTCTGGACGATTTGGCTCGTGTCATTGGTATGGATCCGATCGACTTTCGTATTAAGAACGCTGCGAAGACCGGCGACACCAACGTCGACGATGAGGAATACACACGTATCGGAATCGTCGAAATGCTCGAAGCGGTGAAAGCATCGGACGAGTACACCCGACCCGTTAAGAAGAGCGAGAACGGCTGGCCGGTAGGGCGTGGAGTCGGAATCGGCTGGTGGCCGTGTGGGATCGAAATTTCAAGCGCACGTGTCATGGTGAACCACGACGGTGGAGTCGATGTGACGATCGGAGCAGTCGACCTGCACGGCGTTCGCACAGGAACTGCTCAGGTTGCGGCAGAGACGCTCGGTATCGAGCCTGAAGAGGTCAACGTCCACACGGCCGATACTGAAGGCATTCCATACACCGGAAATGCAGCAGGTTCTAGAATTACTCGAACCCTGAGTCAGGCCGTATACAAAGCTGGAACTTCAGTGATTCAGCAGATGAAAGAAAAGATGGCTGACCGATTCGGCGTCGAGGCTGAGTTTGTCGAATACGAAGACGGATATTTCTACGCCCGTGATAATCAAGATTCCAAGGTGTCGTTCAAAGATGCTGGATCGGCTGTAACGAAGAACGGATCGAACGTTGTTGCCACTGCTTCAAACGACCCTGGCATGCGGCCTGCGAACGGCTACGCAATGGCAGTCGCTGATGTCGAAGTCGACCCAGACACTGGCAAGGTTCAGTTGACCGATTTCACGCTGTTCCAAGATGTTGGCAAGTGCATCAACCCTACTCAGGTCGAAAGCCAGATGCAGGGTGGCGCTGTGCAGGGCATCGGTTGGGCACTTTCTGAAGAGTATGTTTACGACGATCAAGGTCTGATGAGAAACGCTTCGTTCCTCGACTACCGGATGCCGACCGCTCTGGATTTGCCGATGATCAATACTGTCATTCTTGAAACTCCAGCCGATGACGGAGCGTTCGGGATCAGAGGAGTCGGCGAACCACCGATCATTCCTCCGCCAGCTGCTATTGGAAATGCCATTAAAGACGCTATCGATGTTCGAATGACGCGGCTGCCGATGAGTCCGCAACGTGTGTTCGAGGCGATGAAAGATTCGTCATCGTAAGTTGTTGATTGAACCATTTGTAAGCTCGAATTCGATCTCTTGAGAATAGACATCCAGAGGTAATTGAGTATTGTCCGAAGATAAAACCGCTCCGTTTCTGGGCGATTGGAAAGATCCGGGTCTGACCCCGGGTCAAATTAAGCTGACATTGATCGGTGTGATGTTCGCGATGTTCCTCGCGTCGCTCGATCAGACGATCGTTGCGACTGCGATTCCTCGGATCATGGCTGATCTCGATGGCTTCGACCGTTTTACGTGGATATCAACGGCTTACATAGTGGCTTCGACCTCGGTTGTGCTAATCACCGGGGCTGTATCCGACGTTTACGGTCGGAAGTGGTTGTTCGTCGGTGCGATAGCGATATTCCTTGTTGGCTCTGCACTCGCTGCGGCGTCACCGACCATGAATGCTCTGATTGTTTTCAGGGGCATCCAGGGTTTGGGTGGCGGAATGATTATGGCTTTGTCGTTCGTGACGATTGCCGACTTGTTTCCGCCGAACGAACGAGCCAAGTACATGGGAATTGTCTCGGCGATGTTCGGTGTTTCGTCGGTTCTGGGTCCAACAGTGGGCGGGTTCATTACCGACCAGCTTTCTTGGCAGTGGATTTTCTTGGTGAACATCCCACTTGGTATTCCAGTGATAGCGCTGTTCATCAAGCTATTCCCTAACGCCAAAAAAGAAGGACCCAAACGAAAGATCGACTTTGGCGGCGCTGTATTGGTCGTGTTTGCGATAGTTCCAGGGCTACTTGGACTTTCGTGGGGAGGAAACCAGTACGAGTGGTCTCATCCTCTTGTGGCTGGCTCACTAATATTTAGTGGTGTTGCTCTGGCCGTATTCGTTTTTTACGAGACCCGCATTTCCGAACCGCTTCTCCCTCTCGCAGTGTTCAAAAATCGAATCGTGGGAGTCGCATTGCTGGTCACATTCTTGACCGGGTTTGCGATGTTCGGCGCAATATTCTTCATTCCGTTGCTGTTCCAGGGAGTGCTGGGAGCGTCCCCTACAGCGAGTGGAAGTTTCCTGACTCCGATGATGCTGGGTATCGTGTTTGGAGCGGCTTCTAGTGGTCAGATACTGGCTCGAACCGGTGGTCATTATCGACTTCAGGGGATCGTCGGCGTGTCGATCATGGCGACCGGGATGTTCCTGCTGAGTAGAGTATCGGGCGATACCACGCACGCTTATGCACTTATCTCGGCGGTCATCATGGGATTCGGGCTTGGTACATCGTTTCCGCTTTTCACTATTGCCGTGCAGAACGGTGTGCCGCAGCAGTTCTTGGGTGTTGCGACTTCATCGACACAGTTCTTCCGATCGATCGGGGGGGCTATTGGTCTGGCGCTGTTCGGGTCGTACATGGTGCGCCAGTTCAAAGATGGCATGCAGGAGAATTTACCTGCTGAGGCATTTGAGACTGTTCCTCCTCAGCTGCTCGATCAGATCACCAGCAATCCAAACGCTTTGTTGAATTCCGAAGGCTCAGAGAGTTTGAGGAATGCATTTGCGGCTTCTGGTGAATCAGGGATTGCTCTTGGAGATCAGGTATTCGGAGCGATTCGAGAGTCGTTGGCGGGTGCTATCGGAGATGTGTTCTTCCTGGCATTCATTTTCGTCGTTATCGCTGTGGTGGTCACCACGTTGATTCGAGAAGTTCCGTTACGTAAACGCGGAGCGCCACCTCAATCGTCTCCGAACACCGACGCTGCACCAAGTAAATAGTCTGCGGTGTGCCGTCGACTAATCGCTGCGTTCCCCAGCCGTTCGTTTTCTACTTTAGCGATTGGGGGATATCGGCCGACAAAGCGATTTTGAGTTCAATCTAGCGATCAGTTAAGTTATATCGGCGTTGATTGCAGTCCGATTCCCCAGCGGCGCTCCGATTGATGTTTGGTTGCTTTCCTGCATGGCGCTCCGCCGGGCACGAGTCACAATTAGATTGCGTAAATCGCGGTGTAGTGCACAAGAAGTCGCCTCGATTTAACTTTAGGATTAACCGCCTAATGAACTTTTGACACTGTGTGAACTGTTCACCGGCCCGGACACATCACTATGCATACAGATCAAAATCAAATAGCAACCGAACTTATCGCTGCACTAGGCGTTCTCGGCCAAGCTCAAGAGCTTGGAGCCGGTGACGACAAGTTGTCGGAACTTGCGGCGCGCGTTAGAAGTGCTGAGAGCGAGTTCAGGGTTTTGTTCGGTCAGAGCGCCGTAGCTTAGAGCTACCTTCTGCGCCTGATAATTACGCCAACCGCGGTAGCTTTTCTTACTGCGCCCGGCTTTCTTACTGTCACTTCCACCGACTGAACGCGTTCGTCTTCGAGGCAGATTTCGGCTACTCGCGACGCTAGTGCTTCGACCAACCCGTAGCTTGAAGCTTCGATCTCTGCTGTCACAGCTTTAGACACTGTTCGATAGTTGATCGTGTCTTCGATGGCATCTGACGCGCCGGCTGCCGAGAGATCGACGTTCATCTCGATGTCGATGGTGATGCGCTGCTTTGTAAGGCGCTCCCAAGGATTTATTCCGATTACGCAGTCGAGAACGAGTCGCTCGATGCGAACAGTGTCGAGTGGGCCAGAATTATCAGATGAAGAGGATGATGTGAGCGGAGACATTGATTATTTCGTGCTGAGAGTGAATCGAGTCGGTTAGCCGGAAGTTGTAATCAGGGCAATCGTTGAGAGAGGAGGCTATTGAATGTGCCTACCCCCATCGACGTTGATGGTTTCGCCGGTAATGAAGTCGTTTTTAATGAGCATCAGCATAGCATCGGCTACTTCGTTGAGCGATCCCATTCGATCTGCAGGGCCTAGGTCAATTTCAATTTCGCTGCGCGGTCGATCAAGAGGAATATCGGATGGCGGGAGTATTGCCCCAAGAGATATCTCGTTGGCTTGTATATGTGGTGCCAGTGAAAGCGCCAGCGTGCGGGTAAGCCCTGAAAGAGCAGATTTGGTAATACCGTAGGCGAATCGAGTCGGACGGGCTGTGCGCCAATCGTTGAGGTTGATGACTTTGCCAGGAGAATCGGACGTTAATTGAGCCTGCATTGCCTGAGCGAGGATGAACGGTGCTCGAACGTTTATAGCGAAGTGGCGATCCCAATCGTCTATCGATACGTCTTCGAGTCCGACCTTTTCAAATATTGAAGCGTTGTTGATCAATATTTCGATTGGTCCGAGCCGTTCAGCGACAGTGTCGGCGAGTGATGCCACCTGTACCGTATCTTCGAGGTTTGCCTGAATGGCTACAGCTTCCCTACCCATCGATTGAATCAATGCGACTGTTTCGTTTGCGTCTTGCTCAGATTGTCCGTAGTGAACTGCTACTCTGCAGCCTGAATCGCCGAGCGCCAGAGCAAGTGATCGACCGACTCTTCTCCCTGCGCCTGTGACGAGGGCAACTTTTCCATTTGGATCCATGTGGCAGAGGTTCTCTGATTACGGCTGGGTAGTGATCGTTATTTATTGGTATCTATTGGCGAACGTGGCTGAAAAATTCTTCTCGAGTCGAGGGACTTTTCTTGAACTGACCGCGCAGAGCGCTTGTGGTCATCGTTGTGTTCGGCTTGCGCACGCCTCTCATCGCAGCGCAAAGGTGCTGTGCTTCTACGACTACACCAATGCCAGCTGGCTGGATTAGTTCGTCGAGGGTTAGGGCGATCTGTTGGGTCATTCGTTCTTGTACTTGAAGTCTTCGAGCGAACATTTCGACCATACGTGGAATTTTCGATAGCCCAATAACTTTGTTGTTGGGCAAATATCCGACGTGGGCTTTTCCGTAGAACGGTAACAAGTGGTGTTCGCAGAGCGAGTAGAAGTCGATGTCTTTCACTACGACCATTTCGTCGTATTCGACATCGAACATTGCGCCGTTAAGAAGCTCAACGGGATCGGTTGAGTAGCCCGAGAGTAGTTCGTCGTACATGTTGGCGACACGTTTTGGAGTGTCGGCAGTGCCTTGGGCGTCGACGCCATCACCAACGGCCTGCAGCATCGATACGACACCGTCGGCGATTACTTGCTTGCAAGCGGCTCCGATCAGCGCACCATCTTCGAAATCGAACTTGGCGGTTGATAGGTCGGTCGAAATTTCTTTGATGGACATGTTCTAGGTTTCCGGTTGCTGATTTCGGTTCGGTATAGGCATTTGATGCGTGCACCCGTGTAGAGAGTTCTCACGAATCCTAGCAGCGAGGTGTGGATTGAGACGAAATTAGATTAATTTCTAGAATTGTCAATTACGCCAGAACCGCCAGATATCGCTGTAATGAAGTGAACCTCGGTATCAGGTTCTAACTTCTGTAGCAGACCTCTTCGGGTCGCCATATGGCCCACAATTGCCGCCAGCCCCGGCTTGAGCCGACCTTCTTCAACGAGATGGTCGCCCGTGCCGGGGTAGGCAGTTTCCAGATTATCGATCAGCTCGCCAAGAGTCTTGGCGGCTATTTCTACCCGCTCTGCGCCATCAGCGTACTTGCGCAGAGCGTAAGGGAGGAAGACCGTTGCCATTTTTAACTCCCTTTCAGATCGTTAGAGGTCAAATACGACCTGTTTGAATCTAATTCGGTAGAACTAATTAGTCGCCGTTAAGTGCTTCTAGGATTCGACCAGGCTTCACTGGAAGTGAGTAGAAAGGCTTGCCGACTGCTTCCTTCACTGCCTGTGTAGCGGCAGAAAGCGGTGGGCAAATCGGAACTTCACCGATTCCACGAACACCGTAAGGGTGCAGTGGGTTCGGAACTTCGACCATGATCGTGTCGATCATAGGCATGTCGAGCGAGGTAGGCATGCGGTAGTCGAGGAACGACCGGTTGGCCATAGCTCCTTCATCAGTGATGAAGTATTCCTCATTTAGCGCCCAACCAAGACCTTGAACAACACCACCCTGAATCTGACCTTCAGCGTACTGAGGGTGAACTGCTTTTCCGACGTCCTGAACAGCTGTGTATCGAATAACATCGGTCTTGCCAGTGGCCAGGTCGACTTCGAGGTCACAAATGTGAACGCCGTAAGCGTTACCGGCTTCGGCAAGGTTTACGGAAGAAGTCGAGGTCGCTGGCCCACCAGTTGGGCCGAGCTTGCCGGCCAGTTCCTGAATTCCAATCGAGTCGCCGTTCGCAGTGAACGTACCTTCGTTGAAGTCGATTTTGTCGGCACTGGTCTCCCAGAGGTCGGCAAGTCGGCTCTTCAACTCAACAACAAGCTTATGAGCAGCGTTGTAAGCGGCTAGACCAGTTGTGTAAGTCGTTCGAGATCCACCAGTAACAGCTGTGAATCCGATTGAGTCGGTGTCAGGAATTGAAGGATGAAAATCCTCAACAGGGATTCCGAGAACTTCAGCTGCCTGCATGGCGATAGAAGTTCTCGTTCCACCAATGTCGGCAGAACCTTCGTTCAACATAACCGTGCCGTCGTCCTGAAGCATCAGGTCACAAGTCGACTTACCGCCACCGTTCATCCAGTAGGCAGAAGCGATACCGCGACCGCGTGCCTTGCCAGCAGGAGCATCACCAAGTGGAGAGTTCCAGTGGTCGGATTCTTTAGCAGCTACGAGACATTCTTCAAGACCAACACGAATGAACTGCACACCGTCACCACGTCGGGTGCCTTCGTGAGCAGCGTTGTCGAGTCGGAACTGAATCTTGTCGAAGCCGAGTTCGTCACAAATTTCGTCGATTACAGTCTCGATAGCGAAAGATGCCTGCGGTGAGCCAGGTGCTCGGTATGCAGCTGACTTTGGCTTGTTTACGAGAACGTCGTAACCAGTGATTCGGGATACAGGAAGATTGTAGCAAGCGAATACACAGATTGCTGCTGCGCCAACTGCTGATCCGGGGAATCCGCCGGCTTCGAGCATGAGATCGGTATCGGCGGCTTGAATCTTGCCGTCTTTGTTTACACCGATTTTCATTCGAATCTTGCCACCTGGTGCTGGACCAGTAGCTTCAAATACGGATGATCGATCCATGACCAGCTTCACTGGGCGTCCACCCGATTTTCGGGAGAGAAGCGCGGCGATAGGTGCGAGGTAAACAACGGTCTTGCCTCCGAATCCACCACCGATTTCGACGTAGTTAACTTTGACCTTGGATTCAGGGTGATGCAGAAGACCTGCGACCTGAGATCGGACACCGAACGAACCTTGCGTGCTCGACCAGACGGTTAGGTTGTCGTCCTGCGCCCAGATTGCGGTTGCGTTGTGTGGTTCGATGTAGCCCTGGTGAATCATCGACATCGTAACTGTTCGTTCGATTACGAGGTCGGAATTTGCAAATGCATCGTCGACGTTGCCGAACTCATGTCGAAAAACTCTAGCGACGTTTGTGTTCTCGACTTTTTCGCCTAGGTGGTCGCCTACGAGACCTTCGAGGATGACCTCTGCGCCGTCAGCCATTGCAGCGTCGACGTCGGAGATGGCTGGCAGAATTTCATATTCAACCTTGATCGCCTGAGCGGCAATTTGGGCTGTGTTTCGGTCGACAGCTGCTACAGCGGCAACAACGTGCCCCTTGTAGTGAACTTTCTTATCGGCCATAACGTTCGACTGACCACGTCGGAGGTTCACTGTGCCTTCGCCGGTTTCGATGGTCTTGTCATCGGCCTGCGGGAAGTCATCGTGAGTGAGAACGGCGAATACGCCTTCTATTGCTTCGGCAGCCGAAGTGTCGATGCTCTTGATTCGAGCATGCGCGTGCGGGCTGCGAATTACGTCGCCCCAAATTAGGCCAGGGACTTTTACGTCTCCACCATAGATAGCTCGACCAGTCACCTTGTCCAGAGCGTCGTGCCTGATTGGTGAGTTGCCGATTACTTTGTAATCAGTTTTCGTCTCGTAGGTTGCAACCATTCGATTTCCTCGTTGGATCTTCCCTTTTAGAAAGAGGGCTTAGATCCGATTATTGAGCCAGTTCAAAATTCTGTTGGAAACAAGTTGGCCGGGAAGTTGGGAAATCCAACACCCGACCACTCGATTCATTACTTATCAATCAGCCCGAACAAGTTCGTCAGTAGTCCTATTTCAGGGCTTTGAGAATGCTGCCTGCATTCATAGGTGTGTTGTAGAGCCGCTTGCCTATCGCATCGTTGATCGCATTTGCGATTGCTGGAATTGGAGGGCAGATCGGAGTTTCACCAACGCCACGCACACCGTAAGGGTGGAGTGGGTTTGGTACTTCGACCAGAACGGTTTCGATTAGTGGTAGATCAAGCGTTGTTGGCATGCGGTAGTCGAGGAAGCTGGAATTGGCCATCTTGCCATCGTCCTGCATGTAGTACTCCTCGTTTAGCGCCCAGCCGATTCCCTGAGCTGATCCGCCCTGCAACTGTCCTTCGACATATGCTGGGTGAATTGCAGTTCCGACGTCTTGTACAGCGGTGTATCGGATTATGTCGCTCTTGCCAGTAGCAAGGTCGATTTCTATATCGGCAATGTGCATACCGAAGCCGTCACCAGCCGATTCGAGGTCGACACTACCGGTTGAGTTCGCAGGACCACCGAGGTCGTCGAGCTTACCGGCGAGTTCTTTGAATCCGATTGTCTTCTGAGCTTCAGCCTTAGAACTGAATGAGCCATCGTTGAATTCAACATCGTCTTTGTTGATGTCCCAAAGAACGGCTACCCGTTCCTTTAGCACGTCCACCAGGTTGTTGGCTGCGATCCAGCAGGCGTAACCGGTTGCGTAGGTAGTTCGAGAACCACCAGTCACATCGGTGTAGCCGATAGATTCTGTGTCGCCAACGGTAGGTCGAACGTCATGTGCTCCAATGCCGAGCACTTCAGCAACATGCATTGCCATCGAGGTTCGGGAGCCACCGATGTCGGTCGATCCTTCTGTCAACTGAACGGTTCCATCGCTGTTTACGGCGAGGTTTGCAGATGACTTGAGTCCGATGTTGAACCAGTAGCCACTTGCTATTCCGCGACCGCGAACTTTGCCTTCTGGAGCATCGCCAATAGGGGCGTTCCAGTGAGCAGATTCTTTTGTAGCTTCGAGAACTTCCTGCATTCCGATCTTCGAGAACAGAACTCCGTCTCCACGGCGAGTTCCTTCTTTAGAAGCGTTATCGATTCGGAAATTCAGTGGGTCCCATCCGGCGTTTTCACATAGCTCGTTTACAGCCGATTCCATTGCGAATGCGACCTGAGGCGAACCTGGCGCTCGGTATGGAGCTACCTTTGGCTTGTTTACGAGAACGTCCCAACCGTCGATACGGGTGTTTGGAATTTCATAAGGAGCGTAAATACACATAGCGGCTGGACCGATGAAGGCACCAGGGTTGGCGCCTGCTTCGAACCAGATGTCGGCGGTAGCAGCAGTCAACTTGCCGTTGGCGTCTGCACCGAGCTTGACGATCATTCGAGCACCCGGTGTTGGACCAGTGGTCTCAAACACGGCTGTTCGTTCCATGACCATTTTTACTGGGCGCTGCGACTTCTTAGAGAGAATCGCTGCGAGAGGCTCGAAGTAGACCGGAATCTTTCCTCCAAAGCCGCCACCTATTTCGGTTGGTGTGACCTTCACTCGAGAAACATCAACTTGAAGAATTCCGGCGATTTGGGTTCGTGCCGGGAATGCGCCCTGCGTGCTCGTCCAAATCTTGATTCGGTCTTCTTCGTCCCACGTTGCAGTTGCATTTTGGGGTTCGATGTATCCCTGATGGACCATCTGCATGTTGTACTCGCGTTCAACGGTGTGAGCTGCAGATGCCATTGCACCTGCGACATCGCCGAACTCGTGCCGAACGTGAGCCGCCATGTTGGTGTTTGTTACATCTTCACCGAGGTCGTCTCCAACCATGTCGGGGAGAATTATCGGAGCATCGTCTTTCAGCGCATCAACTACGTTAGTAACTGATGGCAGAACTTCGTATTCAACAACGACTTTACGAGCAGCTTCTTCAGCTGTGTATCGATCGATAGCAGCGATGGCTGCTACCGGGTGACCACGGTAAAGAACCTTTTTGTCGGCCATCAATTTGTTTGATGCCCACTTGAAGTTGATGTTGCCTTCACCGAGGTCGACAAGTTTGCTTTCGGCCTTCGGCATGTCTGCGCCAGTTATGACCGCAAATACGCCTTCATGGGCTTCAGCAGCCGATGTGTCGATCGACTTGATGTTGGCATGAGCGTGAGGGCTTCGAACGCAGACTGCCCAGATTAATCCAGGTAGTTTTACGTCTGCGCCGTATATTGCTCGACCAGTTACTTTGTCGTATCCATCGTGACGAATTGGGCGTGTTCCAACTACTTTGTAATCGGTTTTCGGCTCAAATGTTGCGACCATAATGTTCTCTCCGTACCTGAATTAGACTGGGCCAGATGTAGTTTGAAAGCTGTCGCCTAATCCGTTATTTCCGAGAATTTTAGGAAAAATGGGAATCTTGGATAGTCGACAGCCATCTGGGATTGCGTCTTAGTCACTTGCCTTTTGTACAGCTCGGACAATCTTATCGTAGCCGGTGCATCGGCAGAGGTTTCCTGCGAGCCAGTGTCGGATTCGACCTTCAGTAGGTGAAGGTTCGTTGTCCAGTAGGCCTTTTGCAGCTACGAGGAAGCCCGGAGTGCAAATACCGCACTGCAATGCTGCCTCTTCTAGAAATGCCTGCTGAAGAGGGTGGAGACCCTCTGGAGTTGCCATTCCTTCGATTGTGCTGACTTCCTTGCCGTTTACTTCTGCGCCTAAAACGAGACAGGAGTCGACGATTCGGCCGTCAATGTTGACCGTGCAAGCACCACAGTTGCCGTCAAGACAACCTTCTTTGGTGCCGGTAAGGCCAATTAGTTCACGGAGTGTATCGAGCAAGCTCATGTAACCAGGCACGAGTAGTTCGTGCTGCTGACCATTTATGGTCGTAGTTACGTGAACTTTGCTCGGTGAGTTAGTAGTCATTGGTGCGTTAGCCCCTTGCCCGTTCAACGGCCTTGTTGATCATTCGGCCAGTGAGGACTTCTACGAGTTGTTTTCGCTGTTCGATCGTACCGCGCATGTCGGTAATTGGTGTTGCAGCATCCCTAGCAAGAGCAGAGGCAGCGGCGATTGTCTCGTCGTTGACTGGCTTACCAGCAAGGCTGTCGCCAGCGGCTGACGCCAAAATAGGCGTTGGTCCGACAGATGCTAGAGCGATTCGTGCAGATTCAAAGTTCTTGCCCGAAGCATCGAGCTGAACGAAGACGCCGACACCGGCTACAGCAATGTCCATCTCATTTCGAGGGATGAACCGTGTGTAGGCAGCGCCAGAATTCGCGGCAGGCTTAGGAACTTCGATGCTGACGAGAAGTTCGCCAGCTTTGAGTACCGTTCGGCTTGGGCCGGTGCAGAAATCCTCAATAGCAACTTCGCGAGTGCCGTTGACACTTGCGATTTTTGCAACCGCACTGAGTGCGATTAGAGATGGGATTCCGTCACCAGACGGGGCAGCGTTGCAAAGGTTTCCACCGAGGCCAGCACGAGACTGAATTTGGATTCCACCGATGATCGATGCGCCATCGACAATGCCAGGGTACTGGGCAGCTATTTCGCTGTTGTCGTATACCTGGTAGCAAGGCACGCCTGCGCCAATGCTGAGACCACTGCCATTAATGGTTAGTGTCATAAGTTCTGGAATGTTCTTGATGTCGACGACGGCATCTAGCTCCCAGACGTTGGCTCGTGCCTTAACCAGCAGGTCTGTTCCACCTGCAAGTGGTCGGGCTCGATCGCCATGTTTACTTAGCTCGGCAACTGCTTCAGCTACCGTGCTTGGGGCAACGTATGCAAACGGGTGCAAGCGCCCTCTCCTTTCGTGTGTTTATTCAAATAGTTCAAGCTGGCAACACAGAAATATCAGCAAGAAACCCCGGGCTTATTTTTAATATCCGGGCTGGCCATTCGGGCACAGTACAACTTTGTCCCCGAGGTGAGCGCGCTCATTATGCCCACAGGTGGGGGCTAGCCGCAACTAACAATTTGCGAAATGTGGGCAGAGAGAGATATGCGATAAAGCATAGAAAGTGATTATTTAGTATCAGTGAGGGTTGAGTCGGGCCGAGCTTTTCTCTGTCGAGTCAGATTCCTGCCTTGGTTTTGACCCGATTCCGAAGCTACGGACAAGACGTTGGCCGACCAGTATCGTGGCGAGGCTGGCGATCGCTCCGCCGAGGGTCATGGCGGTTGGTGCGTCGAATCGTTGCGCCATGTAGCCCATGAACAGGCCGCCTAGCGCCGAGGCTCCCCAGGTGAGCTGGTTGATGCTCATCACCCGACCACGGAACTCTTCGTCGACTAGGGTTTGAACCACTGTGGTGTTCATCGTTCCTAGTACGACCTTGAAGCCACCGATGAATCCAGCGACTATTACGGCGATCGCAATTACATCGATACGAGAAAATATTAATTGCGCTGCTCCAAGTCCTAAACCAGCGATAAGGAGATACAATGCCGGCCTGACTCGCTTGCCGATCAGGGTGATCGCAGTCGTGGCGACTAGTCCGCCGATACCGGCACCGAGCAGAAGACGTCCGCCCGCATCGAGACCCGTTTCGTAGATCTCATCGGCAAATACGGGCAGAAGCGTGTCGAACGAACTTCCGAACAAGCCCATGGTGACACCGAGCAATATGACAGCTGAAATCGAGCGTTGCTTTTTTAGATAACTGAATCCTTGAAGCAATCCTTGTATTGCCGTTCGGCTCGTTGAGGCTACTTTATGGCCTTCAGTTTTCATCATCATGAGCGTGCCGACCGTGAGCACATAGGAACTGCCGATGATATAGAACAACCCCTCGTATCCCCAATTTGATACGAGGGGTTCGATCAGGATAGGCCCGACGATTGCTGCTGCCCCGAACACGATGGAGTAGAGCGCTATCGCTCCGGCAAGATGTTCTTTTGGAACGATGGTTGCAACCATTGCCGACCGTGACGGTATGTCGAACGCGAGGAGCGTGCCGGTGACAGCCGATATCGCCAGAATGTGCCAGGGTTCAATTGATCCGCTCTGGATTAGTACGCCCGTTCCAAGCGTGACTGCGGCGAACATGAGTCTAGTAAATCGAACGATTTTCAGACGGTTGAATCGATCTGCGAGGACGCCGCCCCACATGGAAAAGATCAACACCGGCAATAAGTTCGCCGTGGCAACGAGTCCGAGCATTAATTCGGACCCTGTTAGCGATCGCATTAGGAATAGGCGACCGTATACCAGCGACCACATGCCTATATTGGAAAACGCCGCGGCTATCCAGAACAGGCGATATTCACGGAATTTGAATGCCGAGTAGCTAGTACCCGACAGAATGGACGAGAGTCCGAGGTTCACTAATTATTCAGCCTTTCAAATGAACTTGTTTCGAGCTAGAAGTTTGTGCGTTTCCCGCGGTTGTTACGATGAACCCAGCGGTGTGCCAAGCTTGTCGAGAAGTCCGCCACCTAGTACGTGAAGGTGAAGATGGTCGACTATTTGGCCGGCGTCGACTCCTTGATTCACCGCCAATCGATAGCCGCCTTCGGAAATGCCAGTTAGTCGCGCTACTCGTGCGCCAATTCGCATCAAGTGCCCGAGGAGCTGTTCGTGCTGCTCTGTGGCTCCGGTTAGATAGGTGACGTGGTCACGCGGGACGATTAGGACATGAACATTAGCGACAGGGTTGATGTCGTTGAACGCCATGCACTGATCGTCGGAGTAGATTTCGGTCGATTGTTCTTCGCCATGGACGATCTTGCAAAACAGGCAATCGTCGTGTCGTAGCTGGTTTTCTTCTTCTTCTGCGGTCCACCACATTAGTAGTTACCTCCTTATAGTCCCATAGCGTTTGCTAATTTCGATTTATGAAACGCTGAATCACCGTAGTCGGTTTTCCAAGCTAGTGCTCTGCGAGTGTACAGGTGCAGGTCATGTTGCCAAGTGAATCCGATAGCACCATGGCACTGATGAGCCGTCCAACATAGTTCAGCAATTTTATCGCTTGCTGCAATTTTCGCCTGTGCTGCGGCGACTACGGAATATCCTTCTTGTGAGAAACTCCACGCCGCAGAATGCGCAAGGTGATTAACTTGCTTTGCCGCTATTGCCATTTCGGCGAGATGATGCTGAACCGCTTGGAACGTTCCTACTGGTCGGCCAAATTGTTCTCGATTGGCTGTGTATTCGACGGTGGCGTCGACAACGGCTCTGCCTAGTCCAGCGAGTTGAGCCGCCCGTGCAACTCCTCCAGCGGCCGTAAGTTCTTCAACTGCTTTGATCGCTTTGTTGCCGGTGGCGATGATGTTGCCTGCTGGTACTTCGAGTTCGTTGAACGTTAGCGACGAAACTGGAACGCCTGATGCGTGGGCTACGGGAGTTTGCTCGACACCGTCGGCTTTCCATATTGGGATAGCAACCAGAGCTGGTTCTTCGTTGTTGATTCGAACGAGAGTCAGTGCGTGGGTTGCCTGTTCGGCGAATGCGACGAATCGTTTTTCGCCGGTTACTACGAGAGTTGATCCTGATCGAGTGGCGGCAACTTTGACCGATTCGGGATCCCATGATGCATCTTGTTCGACTATTGCCGGGGTGAAGAGAATGTCGCCGTTGGCGATTTGAGGCAATAGGTCGGATTTGAGCGAATCTGGGGCAAAGCGGTCGATTACCCACGAACTAATCGACGATTCGACTAGCGGCGTGGGGGCGAGACTTGCGCCAAGCTCTTCAAGTAGTACTGCCAGATCGCTGAACGAAAGACCCGCTCCACCGTGTTCTTCCGAGATGGTTAGTGATGGCCATCCGAGATCGACGATGTCGTTCCATAGCGAGGTGATAGCTTCGTTATCGCCTTCGGCAACGGCACGAACGATGTCGGATTTAGAACGATCTTGGAGGAATTCTCTAGCCGAGGCTCGAATGAGTTCTTGAGTTTCTGTAAGTCCAAAGTCCAACTGGTGTTCCTATTTGCCCTATTTACGCGGAAGGCCGAGTCCACGTTGAGCGATTATGTTCTTCTGGATTTCGTTGGTTCCAGCAAGAATCGGACCAGACGTGTAGAACAGTCGCATCTTGAAAAATCTGCCCTGAAGCTCAGCCTGCTTCGAGCCGGGTTCGAGAACGCCGTACATGCCTAGAATTTCGACACCGTAGTCGAGAACCTTTAGATAAACCTCAGAGGCGGCGACCTTGCTCATTGAGGCTTCCGATGAAGGTATTTCGCCTTTACCCTGCCGGTAGGAAACGTCGTAGCACATGAGTCGTGCTGCTTCGACTTCCATGTGAAGTTCGGCAAGCTTGATACGAACTGTTGGGTCGGTCTTAGCCGATGTCACGAGCGCTTCATCACTTTTTACGTAGTCGACCATCTCTTCGAGGGCAGCTCGTGCCCACGCTGCGTAGTCGATCCCTGAGCGTTCGAAGTTGAGCACGGTCATTCCGGCTCGCCATCCGTCGTTTAGATCGCCGACCAGATTCGATTTAGGCACGCGAACATTGTCGAACACGACTTGGTTGAAGCTGTGTACGCCTGCCATGTTTACGATCGGAAGAACTTCGACGCCGGGCGATTTCATATCGACCAGAATTAGGCTTATTCCTTTGTGGGGAGCGGCTTCGGGATCGGTGCGAACAAGCATGAACATCATGTCGGCACGGTGTGCGAGCGATGTCCAGATTTTAGCGCCGGTAATTACGAAGGTATCACCGTCAGCAACTGCTCGTGTTTGGAGCGAGGCGAGATCTGAACCTGAGTTCGGTTCTGAGTAGCCCTGACACCACTGGATTTCTCCTCGTGCGATCGAGCCGAGATGTTTTTTGCGCTGTTCTTCGGTGCCAAATCGCAGCAGGGTCGGACCGAACATGCGGGTGCCGAAACGATCATGGCCAGGTGCTCGCCGATACGCCATTTCTTCGGCGAAGATAGTGTTCATCATCGGTGATGAGTCGGAGCCACCGTACTCTTTTGGCCAGCTCATCACGAGCCAGCCGCGTTGAGCAAGTCCTTTTTTTATGTCCTGATTTAGCTCCCAGTGGTCATCGCGCGATTCGTCAGCTGGCCCATGCCAGTCGGCAGGCAGCACATCATCGAGAAATGAGCTTAGCTGGCGTTTGAAATCTTTTTCTTCAGGGGTGAAGTCGAAGCGCAATATGTGAATGTCCGCACGCTGAAATGCGATAGGACTCTCGGTGCGTCAGCTTCTAACCGACAGACACGTAACGGTTTTTACGATGCCCGGAACGCCATGCATTCCGTCGCTAATCAGATCGCCAATACTTTGAAGATCATCGGCTTCTACGACTGCGATGATGTCGAACGGGCCAGTGACGGTGTCGACTGCTTTCATCATCGGCATTTCTTTCAGCGCGTCCGAAACCGCACTGGTTTCTCCCACTGCCGTCTCGACGAGAATGTATGCACGTGTTGCCAAGTGATCTCTCCATTGATTAGTGGCGCAATCCTATTCGCACCGGAACCGAAGTGTCAAAGCCGAAATCGGCGTGATGTTTTGCCCACAGGAATCTTTAGACGCTAGCGGGCTTTGATTGCAACTACTGGTTACATGGGTACTTCGAGGCGACGAACCGTAGCTGACGGTGGTGTCTCAAAGTAGGTCGAGTTGTAAGTACCTGTCCGTCGATCTGTTTGAGCGGCCTTTGCTGCTTCAAACGTCAACCGCTGGGCTGGTGCTGGTTGCTGAGATCGTGAGGACACGGGTCCGGAATCTGCCAACCGACGAGGTGCGAGATCTTGTGATCGGCCTGGGGCCGTGCTGTCGTTGAGTAATGGTCGAATATTGTCTTCGTCTTTGGCTTCGGTTTCGAATTGGAAATTCGAGCTGACTGCCAGTAACGTGAGAATCGTGACAGAGGCTCCCCGAGGAGCGTACATCGCGGTCTCCCACTCACTGATCGTTTGCTGCCGAATACCAATCTCTCTGGAGAGCGCAGTTTGTGAAAGACCTAGGTGAGTACGCAGAGCACGGATGTTGTCTGCTTGCCACTTGAAGTCGGTTGGAGGTGCTTGTCTTGTCAACATAACTAGAAAGCTACGCCGGTTTATTTTCCGACCCCTAGCGTTTTTTTTACGCGCTTAACCGATTTTCGATAATTCAAAAACCGATTAATTTCCTATTGAGTACCTCTCGCTTACGTTTAGGGCAGCGTGTTGGCAGGGTAAGTGCGAGGTACTAGTCGAACGTGAGCATATCTTCGAAGTGACTTGCATCGTCGAACGGTCCGACGATCGACAAAACAAGGTTTTCGGATTTGATGACACGGTTTGCCGCTCGTTTGATGTCTTCGCGGGTTACGGCAGAAATCTTGGCGATGATTTCATCGACAGTGTCGACTTTGTTCCTAAGAAGCTCTTGTATACCCAAGAAACTTGAAACGGCTCGACTTTCTTCCATACGGAGCATCATTCGACCCTTGGTGAGTTCGAGAGCTTGCTTCCACTCTGCTTCAGTGACTCCATCTCGCATTTTGCCGAGTTCGTTGAGAATGACTGGAATCGCTTCATCGATACGTGCGGGATCGATTCCCGATTCGACAACCAGTGCGCCACAGTCGCTAAGGAAGTGTGCACCGCTGTGGATGTCGTAGGCGAGTCCTCGTTGTTCACGCACTTCTTCGAACAAGCGGCTGCTCATGGTTTCACCAAGAATGACCGACATGATTGAAAGTGCATGGCGATCTGGATCATCGCTAGAGAAGCCAGCGAGTCCGAATGCGATGTGGGCTTGCTCTGTAGGGCGGTGCTCAAGCGCAACCCGCTTCGTTAGAGGCTTCGATTCGTGAGGGAACATCGGGAGAATTTCGCCGTCATGGAGTCCGCCGAGTAGATCGGTGATCTGCTCGACGACGTCAGCATGTTCGATATTTCCGGCTACGGCGATAACCATGTTGGAACCGACGTACTGTGTTTCGAGATATTCGAGCATCTGTTCGCGAGTGATTGCACCAACTGACTCGACGGAGCCGGCAATGTCGCGGCCTAGTGGCTGGTCTGGCCACATTAAATCGTCGAGGAGCATCGCAACACGAGCGCCCGGTGAGTCGTTCGACGCACGGATCTCTTCGTAGACGACTTGCTTCTCTTTGGCGATGTCTTCGTCCTTGAAGAACGAGTTCAACGTCATATCCGAAAGAAGTTCGATGCTATCTCGGTAGTTGGGCTGTGCGACTCGGCACCAGTAGCCGGTAACTTCTCGGTCTGTAAACGCGTTGAGCGTTCCGCCCACGCCTTCTACTACTTCAGAAATCTCTTTGGGAGTTGGGCGGGATGGCGTTCCTTTAAAGAGCATGTGCTCGAAAAGGTGTGAAGCTCCGGCAAGTTCAGGTGTTTCGTAACGGGAGCCTGCGCCGAATAGGAAAATAATGCTTACGGCGTTTGTGTGGCGAAAAGTGCTGGTGAGAATCCTAAGGCCGTTGGGAAGCTGTGTTCGATCGAACGCACTAGAGACGAGCGGCTGGGTTTCAGATGTGGCCAAGTGGGATTGCTGACTTTCCGTTAGTAGTTTTCGCGGCTGTGTAAACGACCGAATCAAGCGTAGATGCGGGTGAGTCGGTGGTCAAACCGAAGAATCGTTGGGATTTCCCCTAAGTGATGAGTCGTAAAAGTCGCTGGTTGCGTATCGACAGGTATGAAATATGCTGCGCTGATCTAATGCACACCGATAGAATTCCTCTTCATGCGTGAAGATCAGAATGTCGATTCGAAAGATATGAACTATGCAGCCGCGAGCAATATAGCGGCTAGTTCAAATCCTGAGTCCGACTTCGTAATCAACAATTTGCCCCCTGAACGGTCTCCGGTAGATGCGCTCGCTAAGCGCGGTCGGATGCCTAGGATTTCGACGCGCTATGCGCTGGCGCTGATCTTGTTGCTGGCTCTGGCATTGCGTTTGTACGGAATTAACTGGGATCAGGGCGGGCTGTTTCATCCTGATGAACGGGCGTTTCTTTCTCAGGTGTACAACCTGCAATTTCCTGAAGGCGACCAATGGGGAGATCTTACTGATCCACGATTGAGCACGCTGAACCCGGGGTCCTTTAACTGGGGTAGCTTGCCGCATTATGCACTAAAGGCCGTTTCGTACGCAGTTTCTCCGTATCAGCACATGAGCTTGTTCGATCTGCGCTACGCCGGACGTGCTCTTTCGGCAATATCTGACACTGCGACCGTATTTTTTATATTCCTAATCGGTCGAGCCGTATTCAGTAATCGGGTTGGTGTTCTCGCTGCATTGCTTTCCGCCCTCGCCGTTCAACAGATTCAGTTGAGCCATTTCTTCGCGGTCGACACGTTCATGACGACCTTTATTGTCGCCACGATCTACTACTCGATACGAGTTGCGGAGCGTGGTCGAAGGCGAGATTCCGTTTTTGCTGGCGTCATGTTCGGTCTTGCCGTCGCGACCAAATTCTCGGTCTTGCCACTCGCATTGGCATTAGTGTTCGCTCATTTGATTTATGTGACATCGAGAAGCGGTGACCGATTCGACTCAAGCGGCGTTGGCACGGGTGAGGCTGCGATAAGACAGTGGCTTGCGTTCAAGAACGTAGTGATCGCAGGAATCACGGTTTTGGTCGTTTTGGTTGTAACGCAGCCGTATATGTTCCTCGATTTTCCGACCTATATCGACAACATTTCGACGCAAGGGCAGATGGTCAGACGTGAGGTCGATTTTCCTTTCACGCGTCAGTACGCAGATACATCTAAATACATCTACCAGATGGTCCAGCTTGGTACGTGGGGACTCGGCCCGGTACTTGGAATTACCGTTTGGCTGGGTCTGTTGGGTGCGGTGATTGCTGGAGTGCTTGCGCAGCGCAAAGCCGATCTGGTGATCTTGGCTTGGGTTCTCCCGTACCTGTTGATTACCGGCTGGTTCGACGTGAAGTTCATGCGCTACATGATGCCGATCACGCCGTTCCTGATCTTGTATGGCGCCAGAATGTTGTGGTGGGCGTTCGAGGTAATTAAGTCACTACAGCCCAACAGACGTTGGATTCAGACGTTGCCGATTGCATTGGTGCTGATATTAACCGCCCACTATTCGCTTTCCTTCATGAATGTGTATTCAGGGCAGCATCCGCTGAACGACGTTTCGAAATATCTACTTGAGAATGCCACGTCTGGCTCAAAGGTAGTTCAGGAACATTGGGAGGAAGGTATTCCAGGCGTTATCGGCCTCGATATGTACGAACGGGCCGAGTTGTATAACGACGAGGGTGGGCAAAAATTCGACAAGCTCAGCGTCTTGCTTGCGGATTCAAACTATTTTGTTCTTCTGAGCAACCGTCTTTACGCAACGATTCCACGCTTGCCAGATCGGTACCCGGTGACTTCCGAGTTCTACCGGAAGATGTTCTCGGGGGAGCTTGGATATGAGCTGGCGTACTCGGGAAGTCGTTATGTCGGAGGACTGGGCGTCGACTACTACGAAGATCCTTTCGCACGGCTGGACTTTGGTCCTCCAGAGGGATTTGAACCTCCTTCGAACGGGTTATTCACCGCTGGATTCGGATGGGCCGACGAAAGCTTCTCGGTATACGAGCATCCACAAACGTTCGTATTCGAAAACACCGAGGGTTACTCGGCTCAGCGTTTGAAATTAGAAATCGGCGCACTTAGCCCTTCAGCGAGAGGGTTCCCACCGCAAGAGGTTGGACTGCTACTTTCAGAAGAAGGCGCTGAGACTCAGCAATCTGGTGGTACGTGGAGTTCGATTACGTTCCTGCGCTGGATGCCCGACTGGTTGACCCCGGCTGTTTGCTATTTGGCGGCGCAGCTATTTGCATTTGTCGTTTTGCCGATAGCGTTCGTTGTGTTCAGACCGTGGCCAGACGGTGGTTACTTGTTCGCAAAACCGCTGGGGCTACTTCTAGTGGCGACTACGGCGTGGCTTCTGGTGAGCGGGAACGTACTGCAGTTCAGTTTCTTTGCTGTTCTGCTTGCTGTGGCTCTTTTGGCGGTGATCTCGTATCTGTCGATTCGAGCGACTGGTCGCGATCTCATTAACCATGTGCGTTCTAACAAACGGCGATTCATCAGGATGGAATTGCTGCTTTTGGTTGGGTACGTGGCGTTTTTGCTGATTCGGGCGGCGAATCCCGATCTTTGGCACCCGTGGAAGGGTGGCGAGAAGCCGATGGACTTCGCCTACTTGAACGCGGTGGTGAAATCTTCGACGATCCCGCCTTACGATCCTTGGTACGCCGGTGGTTATTTGAACTACTACTACTTTGGTCAGTTCATGATCGCTACGTTGATTAGGTTCACTGGCATCGTTCCATCGGTCGCCTACAACCTCGCTGTTCCGCTGTTGTTCATGTTTACGATTGGCGGCGTCTACGCCATTGTTAGTGGACTTGCCGAACTTACGCTTAGAGCTAGACGAATACCTGCTTGGTCACGAAGGTCTCCTGTATTTGCAGGGTTGACTGCCGTCGTATTTGTGGCTGTTGCTGGAAATATCGATGGTCTAATACAAGTGGTTCAGGGTGCTTCTCGAACGTTCTTACAAGATCAACAGTTCGGGTTCTTCGACTTCTGGCGTAGTTCGAGAATGATGGCTCCGGATTCGCCGGGCAACGAGATCACCGAGTTCCCATTCTTCACGTTCCTGTTTGCCGATTTGCACGCACATTTGATTGCGATTCCGATAGCCATAACTGCGTTTGCGGCGACTATTGCGGCGTATCTGAGGATTGGTCGAAAGCGTCACTGGGCAGAGACGCTGACAGGTCTATTCGTGATTGGCGTTTTGATCGGATCACTCAGAGCAATTAATGCTTGGGACTTTCCGACGCAACTCCTGTTGGCAGGTGGCTTCCTAGTCGGCGGACAATTGCTGGCAGGCAACAGATCGCTTGTTGGAAAGCTTGTGGTTGGCGGCGTTAGCGCGTTATTTGTTGCGGTGGTTGGACATGTTGTATTCCTTCCGTTCCATTCGAATTTCGAACTGTTCAACAACGGCGTGATCAAAAGCCAATTCACGACCGATCTCTGGCGATACATCGTTATCCACTCGCTATTTCTATTGGTGATATTGAGCTGGCTAGTGTTTATGTGGCGAGAAAAACTCGTCGATGCTTTGGCAAGCGTGACGAACGCGCCACTTCCGGGATCGGGATTGGGCGGTTGGACTTGGCAGATCATGCTAGTGCTGGTTGCCGTATCGGTCTCAACACTCGCCATTACCGGGTTCGCAACGATTGCGTTCGTCGTGATTGTGGGTGCTTCAATCCTTGGAGCGGGTGTGGTCGCTCACGGTTCCCGAGTGCCGGGATCGCGATACTCGCTCGTGGCGGTCGGCATGGTCGTGATGGCTATGGCACTCGCAGCAGGGGTCGACATGTTCACCGTCAAAGACGACATCGGTCGAATGAATACCGTGTTCAAGTTCTATCTACAGGCATGGATATTGCTTGCGATGGCTTCGGCTTACTTCCTGTGGTTCCTTGCAGACGCCGGAAAGCTCTCACTCAGTAGCGTTCGGACGCCGAGGGGCATTTGGATGGCCGGACTTGCCGTATTGGTGATCGGGGCGATGGTCTATCCGGTGCTTGGAACCCGAGATCGCAATTCCGAGAGATTTGAATTTAGTGGTCTAGCTCTCGACGGTATGGCGTACATGGAATCGGTTACGTACAACGATCATGAAGGTCCTCTAACACTGAAGTACGATTTCGATGCAATAACGTGGATGCAGGAGAATATCGAAGGCTCGCCAGTGATTATCGAAGGCATCAGCGATCAATATAGTTGGGGCAATCGAGTTTCGATCTACACAGGTTTGCCCGCGGTTATTGGCTGGGACTGGCATCAGAGACAACAGCGAGTTGGTTACGCATCGACGGTCACGAATCGACGGATTGAGATTGATCGATTCTTCCACACGACTCTACGCCAGACTGCGATTTCTACTCTCGATAAATACGATGTTAAGTACCTTTACATCGGCGAGATGGAACGAGCAAAGTATCCGGAAACCGGGTTGGAGAAGTTCGAAAAGATGGATATCAACGGACTTTTGCAGGTTTACCCGACGGATGAAATGATCGCTGACGGCATCGATACTCCGGTTGTGATCTACGAGTACACACCGGATCGGTAGATTGCGGTCATGTGGGCAGGTGATATTGGTTTCTGAGTCGCCGAACCCAGGCTGTTGGTTCGAGATCCCTCCACTACATCGGGAAGAGGGCGAGGATGAGACCGTCTTAAACAAATAAGCCGACTACAGGAGTCGGCTTATTCAATTATCTAAAATTGGCTCGTTTTAGACTTCAGCTTCTTCGGGGACGATTAGACCATAGTCTTCATCGTGTCGGCGATAGACCACGTTAATTTCGTCGGTTTCCTTGTTTCGGAACACGTAGAAATTGTGACCAAGAAGCTCCATTTGGCCGGCTGCGTCCTCGATCGTTTCAGATGCCATCTTGTGGCGTTTTGTTCGCACGAGCTGACCGTGTTCGAGAGTGGTAATGCCACTCTCATCAAGTTCAGATAATGACTCTTGCGCCAATTGTTCGGCGATTGCCAAACCGAGTCCGCCTTCAGTGGCGCGTCGGGTCTTGTCGGAATAGCGATTTTTGTACCGGCTGATTTTCCTAGTAACAGTGTCGGAAACGTGATCGATGGCGGTGTAAGGCGAGTCGCCTCGCATCTCACCTCGAATTACGCCACGATTCAGTCTGATAGTTACTTCAGCTATGAATCGTTCTTCTTCCTTCCTGGTCTGCTCTTTACGTATTTGTAGGAACACAGGAACCGGATCACGGAATCTGCGATCAAGGATGCCGAGTCGCTTCTCTGCATATGCCCTGATGGCTTCAGTTACAGTCGTGTTGTTGGCGGTGATTGTAAGTTCCAAGTATCCCCCAATTCTAACCGGAAATATGTTCATTAACCAGGCACCAGCCCGATACCCCGCTATTCTAGGGAACCTGTGGCCTTTTGGCAGGTTTTGAACGTGAATATAATCTGATGATGCCCAAGTGATAACAAAATTAATCGAAATAACTTCAGCTGCATTGGATTTGGTTTTTCCGCCGATCTGCGTGCATTGCAGTCGTGACGGGGCGCTGCTGTGCAGCGTCTGTGTAGCTGAATCTCCTGCTGTATCGAAGGACGTTTGCAGGAAATGTGCTGAACCACTGACGAAACCCGGAACCTGCACCCGGTGTGTAATCGAAGGTTCATCGCTCGATCGACTGTATGGATCGTATCTTTACGAATCGCCTGTGGGATCGGCAGTCCGTTCGTTCAAATTCGATGATGTGCGGGCGCTCGGTTCAGTGCTTGGTGGAATGTTTAACACCGAACAGATGAGTCGTGCTAAAGCCGACTTCGTCGTGCCGGTGCCGATGCATAAGTCACGCATCCGAGAACGCGGGTACAACCAATCGGCGATATTGGCGAAAAAGCTTGCGGATAGTCTTGGCATTGAATTTAATGGTGACTTGTTGGTTCGATCAACAAACACTGTTCCACAATCGGAACAGCCAACTGCGGTTGCGAGACGTGGCGCTCTTTCTGGTGCCATCGAGGTGGAATTGAACTCGGATGATGAGATTGCGGGTGGTCGAATTCTGGTGGTCGACGACGTGTTCACGACTGGAAGTACATTGAATGCGGTAGCTGCCACGTTGAAATCTGCGGGCGCAGGCTGTGTTGGCGGTGTTGCGCTGACCGTTCAGCCGATTGGTTCGTTGAAGTAGATGATTCCTAATTGCAAAGGATATGAAATGAGCGATGAATGTCTGAACTAAAAGCCGTGTTGTTCGATGTGTACGGCACGCTCGCTGGGTTTGATCCTCCCAGAGAGCAAATACAGACCCAGGCGCTTGAACGGTTCGGGCTAAAAGTCACTGCTTCTGGCATCGACGCTGGGTATCACATGGCAGATGAGTTCATGACTCTCCAAAATTCGACTAAGCCTGTTCGAACGATGAACGGGAACGAGCAGTGGGCATTTTTCGCTCGATTTGAGCAACTCGTGCTTCAGGGAGCGGGTCACGAGGTTGACCTAGCGCATGCCGGAGAGATTTGGTCAGAGGTGAGGAAGCAGGAGTATCGAATTACGTTGCTTCCTGACGTGATACACGGCCTAGAGAGCTTGCGTGAGACAGGATTGATCGTTGGCGTCGTGTCGAATATGAACTCTACTAGCCAGCGACTGTGCGACGACCTGGGTTTGACTGGTCACGTCGATTTCGCGGTGACTTCGGGTGAAACCGGGGTCGAAAAGCCCGATAGGCGAATATTTGAAGCTGCCTTATTGAAAGCAGACGTTTCGGCGGATGAGGCAGCCTTTGTTGGCGATCAGTTGGAGTCGGATATTTTTGGAGCGGAACAAGCCGGGCTTCGACCTATCTTGATTGATCGATACAACGGTCACGCTGGCTACAAATCTTATCCTAGGGTCACCGATATGGAGTCAACAATCGCTCTAATTGCCGAGATTCGGTCGAAATAGTCAGTATTATCGTCGCCGTAACAACTGCCCGAGTCAGCTGAATTATCCAAAGCGTGCCGTAAGCGTGCCCAGAGTTCGCAAGAGTCACTAGAGAAACAATATGAAAATCGAACGCGTTGAATCGATCCTCGCCGGCAACAGCCAGATCGTCAGAATTTTCACCGACAATGGTCTTGTTGGTGTCGGGCAGTCAGCTTGCTGGGGTTATCTCGAAGCCACTGATGCGGTAGTGAAGAAGTTCGCCAACTATCTTGTCGGTAAAGACCCTCTCGATATCGAGCATCACTGGCAGTACATGTACCGAATGGGGCCGTTCCGAGGATCGGTTTTATCGGGTGCAGTGAGCGCAGTTGATATTGCTTTGTGGGACATTAAGGGCAAGGCGCTCGAAGCCCCTGTATGGCAATTGCTCGGCGGCAAAGTTCGCAACAAGATTCGACTGCATTTGTTGATGGGCGGAGTTCGCCCTGACGCATCAGATCAGGGAACAACGTCGCAGGGATTGATGTTGAATGCGCGTGAGGCGGTCGAGCAAGGTTTCACTGCTATCAAGACAGATCCTCTGCCTGACGGCTTTCAGTCGATGACGCTGCCTCGACTGATTCATGACACGCGTGAGAACGTGGCTGCAATGCGCGAGGGTGCAGGGCTAGATTGCGACATCATCCTCGAAATTCACCGCAAGCTAACGCCGATGGTTGCGATTGCGCTTGCTGAACAATTGGTTGAATTCCAGCCAGCGTTTTACGAAGACCCGGTACAGATCGACTCGATTAAGTCTCAGGCCGAGGTCGCTCAGCGAACGACACTTCCAGTCGCGAACGGCGAGCGTATGCATTCGATTTGGGAATTCCGAGAAATGTTCGAAGCTGGCGGAAGCCAATATGCGCGCCCCGATCTTGGTCTAGCTGGCGGATTCACTGCTGTGAAGAAGATCGCTGCAATTGCTGAGTCGTATCACTCGGCAGTCGTGACTCATAATTTCCTTGGACCAGTGTTGACCGCAGCGGCTTGTGGTCTCGATACATCGATTCCAAACTTCCTGACTCAGGAATACTCGAAAGAAGACGAACAGCCGTTCAACGCGATGTTCAACTCGGCGTGGCAGCGTGATGGCGGCTACATCCCTGTCCCTGATGCCGTCGGTATCGGAATTGACCTAGAAGTCGAAGGCTTCCAGTCGCAACCGTACGAGCCGCGCAACTTGCAGGTGATTCCAATGCGAGAAGACGGCTCAGTCGGCTACTCGGTGTGACAGTGTCACGTTTTCTTTAGAACGGATTCGATTCATTTGAATGTTGAAGCTAGCGAAGGCATTTCGCTTAAGTTGCAAGCTGCGATTTATCGCGAGGCGCTTGCTTTGGTTAAGGTAGGGATTGCTGATGCGGGTGATGTCGACAGAGTCATCACCAACTCGATAGGTCGCCGTTGGTCTGTTGCTGGCCCGTTCGAGATTTGGGAGCAGATTGGTTGGGATCTGGTTCAGGTTATCGCTGGCGAGCTGGTCGGTGATATTTCGGTAGTGACTTCCGCTTCAGAGTTCTCAATTCCAAAAATAAGCCCACGCCAGTCCGTTACCAGTAGTAGTCCACGATCAAATCTCAAATTCCAAAACGTTGCAGTTATCGGGGCAGGACTTTTGGGGCACGGAATTGCACTTGAGTTGGCTGTTCACGGAAAGCGAGTATTGCTGAACGATGTTTCAGATGACTTGTTGAGTGATGCGATATCGAGAGCTCGGGTGGGTTTGAATGCCCTCGCCTCTGTCGGTCGTATTTCGGAAGACCAGATCGAGCAAGTTCTTGCGTGTATTTCAACTTCGACGGATTTGGGCGAATCGGTGAAAAGTGCTGATCTGGTGATCGAAGCAGCGTCAGAAAACCTCGAACTCAAGAAGAAGATATTTGTCGAGATTGATGCTTCGGCACCCGGTCACGCGGTGCTTGCTTCGAATAGTTCGACATTCGTGCCAAGCGCTTATGGTTCGGTCACCAAACGAACATCGCATGTTGTTGGCATTCACTACTTCAACCCACCGCACTTGTTGCCGGGCATCGAGATTATTACTGGTCCTGATACGTCGAGTGAAGTCGTAAATTTGGTAAAAGAAGAATTCGAGGCGATTGGTAAGAAACCGGCTGTAGTTCGTACCGAAATTCAAGGATTTATCAGTAACCGCTTGCAGGTCGCACTGTTGCGTGAGGCGATGGCGACTGTCGAGAACGACGAAGCTACTGCATCCGAAATCGACGAAATAGTTCGTAGTGGCTTCGGACCGAAGTTCGCTGAAATCGGAGTGTTTGGATCGGTTTCTCATTCAGATATGTCCGACCTGTTCCCCGAACTCAATAACGACCGTGTGCTACCGAGTCTATTGCTCGACAAAATCAATTCAGGCGATCTTGGGGTGAAGACCGGTAAGGGCTTTTACGAGTGGACACCTGAGTTAGTTGAGAATTGGCGAGCCAATATGGCCAATTCGTTACTCCATATGGATTGAATTTGATCACTCTCGACCAGTAGCGCACGGCTAGTTGGCGCGGTAGTCTCCGGATATACGTTTTATTGAACCGGAGAGAAACTTGCCAGACGCCTCGACTAATCCGCACCGTCTACCCTCGTTCGTCGTTCCTTCGCACTATCGAATACACCTCGAACCCAATCTCGATGAAGCCACGTTTGCTGGCACTGTTGAAATCGAAGTTGAGGTAGGTCAGCGAACCGATAATATCCAGATCAACTCGGCTGACCTGCAAATTTCTTCAGCGTCCGTACTCGACGCAGTTGGCGGCGAGATAGTCGCTACGGGCGTCGAGCACGACGAAAAAATGGAACGTGCGACCCTGAGTTTTGACTCAGAACTTGCGACCGGACCGTACACGATCGTCGCTAAGTTCACTGGAGTCCTGAACGACTTGCTTCATGGGTTCTACCGTTCTGTGTTTACCGACGACGACGGCGTTGAGCACACAATCGCAACTACACAGTTCGAGAGCACACACGCTCGTCGGGCGTTCCCATGTTTCGACGAACCTGCCTTCAAAGCTTCTTTTGGTGTGACTCTGGTAGTTCCAGAAGATGAGTTCGCTGTTTCGAACGGTCCTGATATTTCTACTACCGATCTTGGCGATGGACGAAAGTCGATTTTGTTCGAAGACACGATGGTGATGTCGACCTACTTGGTCGCATTTATCGTTGGTCCGTTCGAGGCTACTGATCCTGTCGATGTCGACGGTGTGCCACTACGAATCGTTCACCCGATAGGTAAAGGTCACCTCACCGACTACTCACTTGAGGCGGGTGCATTCGCACTGAAATTCTTCTCTGAGTACTACGGAATTCCATACCCGGGCCAAAAACTCGACATGGTTGCCGTGCCTGACTTTGCGTTCGGTGCAATGGAAAACCTCGGCTGTATTACCTACCGAGAAGTGCTGCTTCTCGTCGACAAATCACGTTCGACCGAGCCTGAACTGCTTCGGGTTGCCGACGTTATTGCTCACGAAATCGCTCACATGTGGTTTGGTGACCTCGTGACGATGGAGTGGTGGAACGGAATTTGGTTGAACGAGGCGTTCGCTACGTTCATGGCAACGATGTGTTCAGATAATTTCAACGCCGAGTGGGGACGATGGAACCAGTTCAGCTTAGAACGTTCGATGGCGTTCGATGTCGACTCACTTGCGAACACACGTCCGATCGAGGTCGAAGTGAACTCGCCGGAAGATGCTGAAGCCATGTTCGATCTTTTGACGTACGAAAAGGGAGGATCGGTTCTGCGAATGCTCGAGCAGTACTTGGGCGAGCAGGAGTTCAGGGACGGAATTTCCTACTACCTGAACAAGCACAAGTACCGAAACACGGAGACCAACGACCTTTGGGATGCGATTGAGCACGTTACTCAGCAGCCAGCACGTCGGATCATGGATTCGTGGATTTTCCAGAAGGGCTACCCGCTGGTAAGCGCTTCGATTTCAGAAGATGGATCGACTATTTCACTTTCGCAGGATCGATTCCTGTACACCGAAGGTGAAGAAGCCGACACAACGATTTGGTCAGTTCCGGTTGTGCTGAAAGTCGGCACGGATTCCGGGGTCGAAGAAATTCGATACTTGCTCGAAGATAAGTCGGCCGATATCGCCTTGGAATCGCCAGCTGAATGGGCGACCGCAAATGCAGGCGGAAGCGGATTCTTCCGAGCTCGCTATTCTCCTGAGATGCTCAAAGCTCTTTCTGGCAGCATGTTCGAAAACCTCACTCCGATCGAACGATACGGTCTCGTAGACGACACCTGGTCGTCGGTTATGGCAGGGCGTACTTCGGCCACGGACTTTTTGGAATTCGCACGAAGCTTCCAGCCTGAAACCGACCTCGATGTGTGGACGGTTCTTTCCGGTTGCCTTGCCGGTCTAGACAAGCTGGTCGAAGGGGAAGCGAAGTTGCAGTACAAGGCTGCGGTTCGTGATTTGGCGCAGCCCGCGTTCGATCGTCTTGGATGGGAACCTTCCGACAGCAACTCATCTCGTGATCTCGAACTACGCGGATTGTTCATTCGATTGCTGGCTAACGTCGGTGACGATGACCTTGTGTTCAAGAGCGCCGGTGATTTGCACGATTCTTACTTGGTCGATGCTGGTTCGGTTGAGCCGAACATTGCCGCAGCTGCGACAGGCATTGTTGCCTCTAGGGGCGATTCGGCACAGTACGAAGTGTTCTTGGACAAGCACCACAATCCAAGCACGCCGCAGGAAGAACGACGATACCAGTCGGCTCTATCGGCGTTCCCGGGCGAAGCTGAGATAGACCGAACTATGGCGATGACGCTGGATGGCACGATTCGAACTCAGGACGCTCCGTACCTGTTGGCTGTTTGCATGCGAAACAAGGAACAGGGCTTCCGAGCTTGGGAGTTTGTGAAAGCCAACTGGGAGAAGATCAACAAGGACTTCCCGGCGAACTCGATCGTTCGGATGCTTTCTGGTGTGACTTCGCTGAGCAAGCCTGAACAGGCAGCCGATGTGATTGCGTTCTTTGACAAACACGAGGTTCCGCAGGGTCAACTGACGCTTCAGCAGACGCTAGAGAAGCTTGGCGTGAATGTTGCTTTGCGAGAGCGAGAGCGCGCATCGTTTAGTGATAGTTTGATGGGATAGGGGCTGCGAATTTTGGACTGTCATTCTGAACTTGATTCAGAATCATGATCGACGGGTCGATATTTGGCTTATCAGACAAGATGATTTCTCACATACTCGGGCGGTCATTCCGCTTTGACTACTGATTCTGAATCTAGTTCAGAATGACAATGCTGATTATTCACCCCCAACCCTCTCCCGCTGAGAGGCGGAGTTCGATCTAGGCGAATGAACGAATAAATGCCAAACATCCAATACACAAAATCGTTGACTGTTGTTGCCGAGCCTGATGTTCTGGTTTGTGGAACTGGGTTAGCCGGCATCGGAGCCGCCGTTGGTGCGGCTCGAAACGGCGCATCGGTTATGGCGGTCGATCGGATGGGATTCGCTGGTGGGTTCTTCACGAACATCATCGGATCGGCATTCGATGGATTCGTCTATGAAGAGACCGGAAGGCCAGTCGTTGGCGGTCTGGTTTTCGAGATGCTCGAACGCATGGGAGTTGCCGAGCCGGGACAGGCTCCGAATCTCATTTACAACGTGAACGGCGATTTCACCGAAGTCGAAAAACATCCAGATCGTGTGATTCCTAGAACCGACCCGGAGCTTTTCAAAAAAGCCTCTGACGATGTGTTGATCGAGTCGGGCGTGACGCCGCTGTTTCACACGCAGGTATCCGACGTAATCATGGACGGCGATCGCATCGACACTGTAGTCGTTAGCAATAAAGACGGTCTCGTTGCTATCAGACCAAAAAATATTATTGATTCAACCGGCGACGCTGACGTTGCCGCCTGGGCTGGTGCTCCGTACGAAGTTGCGGAGTCGTTGCAACCGATGAGTTTGCACTTCCGAATCGGATTCGTTGAACTTACATTCGAGCTTCGTCGCAAGTGCGCAGCTGTTCTGGAAAAGGCACGTGCTGAAGGCAAGATAGGACTCTATGGAGGTCCGTGGCCAGCGACGTTCTCGGGGCGTGATATTTATTTCAACGTAATACGTACTCCCGGTGATGCGACGAACCCGAACGACTGGACCAACGCCGAAATTCAGGGTCGCCGAGACGCCTGGACCATGTTCGAACTTTGGAAAGAGGCGTTGCCTGAGTTCAAAGACGCCTATTTCTTCACGAGCGGTCCTACTGCGGGTTCTCGGGAATCGCGCAGGATAGTTGGCGACTACATGCTGACCGGCGACGATATTCGAACTGCGAAACGTCAGGACGACGTTGTGGTTCTGGGAGCTTGGCGAATAGATCGCCATCCCGAGGACACTGCTGGATATCACGAGCAACCTGTCGTGCCTCCGTACGATATTTCCTATCGAACATTACTTCCTCAGGGAGTCGAGAACCTTTGGGTGGCGGGTCGCTGTCACTCAGCTACTTCTGAAGCCTTGGCATCGAGCCGAGTAACGGCGAATTCGATGGGCATGGGTCAGGCTGCGGGCGTCGCAGCGGCGATGGCGTCGTCGACAGGCGGCAATAACCGAAGTGTCTCTATCACGGAGCTGCAGGATCGTTTGGTGGCTGCCGATGTCATACTTGATCCTGCGTCTGCGATGCAGGGGCTGTAGTGCGTTCTCTCAGAGGAGCAACTGTTGACTGGTAACGGTAATAGGCAAGACGACGACGGTCAGGAACGAGCGTGGGGCAAGGCGGAGCTGAAACTCCCAGCGCTGCCTCCGCTAATTTTCTTTGGGCCGGTAATTCTTGGTGCTCTGATTCATGTTTTCATCTGGCGTGGAGAAGTCATTGGCGGGACGATCGGTCTCTTTGTTGGTCTGGTGCTAATTACGGTCGGAGTGCTGCTGATTTACTGGTCGTGGGTCACTATGAGACGACACGGTGAACATCCTGAACCGGGGGAGCCTACGGAAACGCTCGTTACTGATGGTCCGTTCAAGCGAACCCGAAATCCGATCTATTCTGGATTTCTATTGATCGCTGCAGGGTTGGCGATTTCGTTAAACGCCATGGCGATACTGGTTTCGGTGTTCTTCGGCGTCGCTTTGCTAACGGCATTGGTCATCCGTCGTGAAGAGGCGTATCTGCTGCGTGAGTTTGGTGAGATTTACACCAAGTACGAGAACCGCACCGGCCGCTGGATTTAGTCGTGCGGGTTCGGGAGTGCACTCGCATGGTGGTGTCAGAACCTAGCGCTCGCCATGAAACCCAGCCGATCTAAATACATGACCTATCCCTGTATTTAAGTCGAGAACTCGATCATTAGAGTCGGCCACCGATACAGGCAATAGACAGGCAGTGCGACAGGGCTTAAACCGGTCTCCGTAGCAAATGACGAATCGTGTTATTCTGGCCCGCCCCTGAGTTCTGGCAGAACCACTGCCAAGTAATTACGTAGTTCATCGGACGCGTTGCAGAATATTTAAAATCCTGTGACCTCCGTTCGTAAGGATTGGCGTTCACCTGCCGGCCCAACTCTTCCCTGTCTCCACCAAGAACACAAAAAAGGCCCTGTCCGCTCAAACTGTCTGAGCGGACAGGGCCTTTTTCTAGACCAATTGATTGTGGGTTCAAGTCCCTTCGAACCCGTCGTTTTCTCTGCGGTGTTTTTGAATACGAGTCCCCCTCAATGTGTCGAAGAGGTTCTGTCAGAACTCAGTGCTCAGCTGACAGTTCGGTCATTGGAGTCGATCGTCTGTTGGCGAAAATCTTCCTTCTTTGAGAATTGACGAAGGCAGGCACGGTTGGTAGGACATGAACAGATCTCCTCAGCAAATGAGGAATGAGGCTATTTTGCCCCGACGCTGAGTTCTGACAAAACCGATCACATCTGGTGATGGTATGTACCCC
>ERZ890510.153-NODE-153-length-58327-cov-20.303164_pt1 | contig 58327 bp, 50 predicted proteins | sample MGYA00521265_ERZ890510 | MGnify/ENA primary metagenome ERZ890510 (study PRJEB32303, sample SAMEA104408624) | aquatic metagenome | biome: Brackish water; feature: Chemocline; material: water | place: Baltic Sea | collected 2014-10-26T21:54:00 | depth 110 m ... | reverse complement strand
ATGCTTGATTTTTCCTTCTTCTTTGGCTCAGTAAGAGCAATGCCATTCGTATTAGGATTTTTTATTACTCTTCTTGTAATCAATATGCTGCTAACCGATACTATACTTCTTGATGCCATTAAGCAATCTATAAAGGAGAAAAAAAGTAACCTCAATAAAACTCAAATCTTTGCAGTTATTGAAGTTGGATTATTACTGGTAGCAGGATTGGCATTGGCTCTACCAAATACATGGGATATGAGTGGTTTTGCTCCTGACCAACCTCAATTGAAACTCGGTGATTGGGGTAATATGGAGGCCCAATACAGCGTCATAGAAACATCAATTCCTGTATTTACTTCCTCACCAGAGTTCCAGTATTGGCCTGCTGATGATGATGGTTCAGACTGGAAAGTACATGTCTTCATTCCCATTATTACTGATTCTGATTTAGATTCAAAGCAACTGGGCGTCGCTATTTACCTTCATGGCTATAGTGGAGAAGATGTAGAGGTTTACCGAGATACGTTGGAATTACTGGCCTCTAGAGGACTTGTAGTCATATTCCCGCAATACATTAGTGATTTAGATTTGAGTAGTATTGACAAGGATTTCAAATTAATCTATGAGGAGGGTGGTTCAAACCATCCCCAACATCAAACTCGCTATGATATGGCTTGGCTGGGAATCACTAGAGCCATCTCCGCTCTCAATACAACAGCAGATGGTGAATTAGCAGCAATTTTACAACAGCATACTGGAACAAATACTTCACTCAATCTAGAAAATCTTTGGATAGGTGGTCACAGTATGGGTGGTGGAACTACTTTTTCTATGCTCGATAGGGCGTTGGATCTTGGCTGGGGCTCATCATCTTTACAAATCTCATTAGAGGCACCATGGATTCACGCACAAAACGGAAATCCATTACGCGGTAATATGTCTAAACTGCCCGACCATACATGGGCCCAAATTACAGAGTACTCTTCCGATTATACAGTCCACCCATGCCAAGCAAGATGGCAACATGACCGCATATCACAGAGAGACTCATCATTTCGAATAAATGACTCACAAGTACAATATCTTCGCATTGAATCAGATTATTATGGATTTCCTAGGATGATGGCAAGCCACTTTATTCAAGCATCTTTTATCCATGATAATTTTGCAGATTTATCCTATTATTCTCGAATCGATGCACAAGCGGCAAGAATTTCAACTCAAGGACAATTATTCACTGCAGATTCTGACTTACTTTCTTCAGCACAATCATTCCTTAGTGATGAAAATCAGCAAATGACCAATCTTGGAGATTGGTCTGATGGCCGCCCAGTCAATGGTATTAAAATGATACAACAGCCATTAGAGCAGCCAATAGCAGATGGTTCTTATTGTACCGATGCACAATAAATTATAAATTTAGAGATACGCCTTCATCTAGTAGGAAATGGCAGATTGCAATCGCTAGATGACCTTGTAGCCATTCTTCTCCTAAAGAGCGAGGAATAGTATTTTCCATAAGTATTTGAGACTCAGTTAATGGTTTGTCATCACTTAGAATAAATGCAATATCAATACCACTGACTTCAGTTTCATCCCATTCACCCATTGACTTTGAAAGGGGATTACTATGCTGCGGAATTATACTATCAGCATTCCATAATCGTGGAGCAGCAGCATCCAAGCGAATTATTGTAGAATCCTTCCACTCAGAAATTGTATTTTCAATATCTCCTCCTCCATCATAAATTCCATCGGAGCGTTGTAACCATTGACCTCTTGCAGGAGTTGGTAATTGTATAACTTTACCGATTTGACCGGCAACAGCCCTCTCCTCAGCATGAACTCCTTTCAGTTCAGCACCAACGAACTTTACTCTTCTACTCGGTCCAGGTCCACCATGTAGATGTAAGATGATTTCACTATCTCTCCTCATCCCATGACTTGTCATCAATGCTGACATCAATGCTCGAACTAATACATCCATACGCCCAGCAGCACCAGCCATATCATTCAAAGGCAATTTTCCTTGAGCCATTGCTCTATTGCCAATAATTGCGAATCTTCTCATCACAACCACCTGTTCTATAGAATCAATAGCCTCTTTCTACAAAGGCTTGAATTGCATCACACATCTTCTTTTGGTCCTCTAAAATGAAATGAGCACCGTGTTTATCAACCAAATAACCACGTGGCTTTTGTGGGTTTCCTAAGTCTTCTAAGCGGTTTGCGATTACAGCCGTCATGCCCGAATGTTCTATTTGGGCAACGGCTCTATAAATCAAATCATTTTGCTTTATTCCACTTTCAAGTTTAAATCCGATTCTAACCGAATCAGAACACAACTCTTTCAAAAGTTGAATGTGCTTTGCCCCTTCGACCAAATCAACTTGCAAAGTTCCCTGTTGGCTAGCAACTTTACCCTTTGCTGGGTTGGCAACAATATAGTCTAAAACAGCAGCACAGTGAATCCATGCATCAATATTATCCTTGGCAATAGCCAATAGTCCTGCTAGCATATCATCTGCATCAGGGGTTGAGATGACCAATGGTAGCCAACTTGGTATTGGGCATGATACAACTCCTACAACACAAGTAATATCATGTCCTAGACGATAAAAGTGATCTGCTATAGCCAATCCAGTAGCACCACTGCTGGTATTTTGGACAAATCGGATATCATCAATTGCAGAACGAGTTGCTCCTAGTGTGACTACAATGGATTTTCTTTTTGGCTTGATTCTATTAACGAAATGAGCAAACTTTGCAACGATTTCATCATGTGAGGGTGTTTTCTGCTTACCCTCTACATTTGGCCCCCATACAACATCAGCACCATGTTTTCTTACTTCAGCAACAAGATCATCGGTAATAGGATCGCCTGCTAAATCAGAATGCATACTTGGTATCAACATAGTCGCTGTACCCCTGCCTCTAGCAGCTGACAGTGCCATTAGTAGTGGTCCATTATTGAGACCGTGAACGAAACCGGCCATCAAATTACGAGTGGCTGGTGCTACCAAAATTCCATCAAACTCATCAAGGGCTGATAAATCTCCATCCCAGTCGGTAATGACTTCACATTGACTAGCCCAACGAACTGCTAAAGGAGTAATGATATTCTGTGCAGATTGTGTCATTATAACAGTTAATTCAGCACCATGGCGACGTAACTCTCTTGCTAAACGGACAGTATCTACGGCTGCTATTCCGCCAGAAATACCCAACACGATTCGTAGGCCGGCAAGACTAGAGCCGCGAATCTCGACATCGGTATCCCGTATCGCCATGACACTGCCAAACAGAACTTGCTCAAGACCCCTTCGCCGTTAATTTAGAGTGATTACAACCTAAAACGAGCCAATGTTTGAAGACGGTGTTGCACGCCCAGCAAATAATGACAGGGGATAGAGGCGGAGAAATAATCCCAGCGGGGATTGCTCCATCAAAGATTACTTCGACGCAAAATACCTTTGCTAGGGTTCATCGGGGTACAGCATTCATCTTAGCCATTGACACATTGATCATAGTAATTTTTCTTTCAAGTTTAGTTATGGATAATCTAACCGGTTTTGGTTCGCCACAATTAATGCAGGTTATTGCAATCTTGCCAGCGATTGCAGGAGGTTTGATTTGGACCGGATATAGAAGGCAGAAACAATGGTCATATTGGCCAGCAGCAGTAATTATTTCACTTGCAGCGTTATTTTTTGCAATACTTACCTTTTACGACATATTATTATTTATTCAAGGAAATATGGGCAGTTTGCTTATGGCAGTATTACTTGGTTGGGCTACTTTTGGTTCAGTAAGAAGAGTCAGGTTTCATTTCCACCCAGGGTATAAGGCTGCATTTTTCGGAGAAGGTGAAGATAATTCAATGGATCTAGAATTAGAAGAAGGTGAAATGTTCGCAGCCTGTTCGAGTTGTCTTGCTGTTTTGGCTATTAGGCCCAATATGCTTAATGTGGATGACAGATGTCCTCATTGTAATAACAACTTAGTTAGCGAAAAGAACGCTGCAAAATATAGAGAAGAAGAATAATCAATCTCTAATAATTTGACACTTTAATCCATAGCGAATATACCCTTCCTGAGCATATATTCGTCTAATCGCAAATTGAACTTTATCTCCAATTTTGGGATTATTCTCTTCATCATCGACCAATAGGAATACGCCTCTAGGGCCTTGTTCAAAGCGGACAAATACAGTGCTGATTCCACCCAGCAGAGGTGCTCTAATTGAAAATTCAGAAGGCGCACCTGCTGCTGCAAGTTTAGTCCATGACTCAATAGTTGCAACTCCATGTAAAGGGGTACTTGCTTGAGGCATTGTATTGCCTTTTCCATCCATTTGACGAGGTGGCCATATCAACTCTCCATCCACTTTCTGGCTCATCAATTTGAGCCTTGCAGCAGCGCCTTCTTGGTATTGTTGCTGTGAAACATATGCGCCTTGAGATACATGTTCTGGCTGGCATTCTTTTTCCCAAGCAGAAGTCATTTCGTGGTGGAACTCTTCATCAACATCCAAACCACCCTCTGGTTCCCACAATTCTACCTCACAATCAGTTTTGCAAACCACAACTCTTGCATCATCACCAATGCACAAGTCCCATTCTGCACTAAGTTGTGCAGAATCATCATTGGATGTCTGCATTACTTCAACACCGGTAGCCATGAACATAATTGAACCTTCAACATCGTTCAGTGCGTTGATAGAATTTATTTGAGTTCCTTTACTCTGCAGTAATTGAATGGCTGCTATGGCCAAAGTAGTGTAATCGGAATCTGCTCCAAAAACGCAATCATCTCCCAAATACCAAGGTGATTGTACAACACACGAATCCTCTCCTACACAGGCAAGATAACCTTTCCAAACAATGGTTTCTTGTTCCTCCATATCGAGGATTTCCTGTTCCGTTATTTCAACGGTTTCTTCATCCATCATCTATCCCTCCCAAAGATATGAACCGCGCATGTAGCACCTGAACCACCAACGTTGTGAGTTAATCCGATTTCAGCATCACGAATTTGTCTTGCTGATTCAACAGTACCTTTCAGTTGTTTGAACACTTCAACTGCTTGACCAGTACCAGTAGCGCCGAGAGGATGACCTTTTGATTTCAATCCACCACTTGGATTAATTGCAACATCGCCTTCATTTCTTCTTCCTCTACCTTGTCTAGCAAATAATCCGCCTTCACCTCTATTAGCAAAACCTAGGTCTTCTGTTGCCATTAGTTCAGCGATGGTAAAACAATCATGAACTTCTGCTAAATCGATGTCTCTTGCTGACACTCCTGAACTCTTGTAGGCTTGAGCAACCGCTTTTTGGGTTGCACTCATTTGAGTGATGGAGTGTCTATCGTGTAGGGCTAAATGGTCTGAACCAGCGCCACTACCCTTCAACCAAATGGGGTCATCAGTAAACTCTCTAACAACATGATCAGCAGCTAAAATTACACAAGACGCACCATCTGATGTTGGACAACAATCGTATAATGTCAGAGGGTCTGCCACCATAAAACCACTAGCAGCCTTCTCGAAGGATACTTCTTTGCGAATATGAGCGAACTCATTTTCAAAACCGTGCATATGATTTTTGACACTAATGTTAACAAGGTCATCGTGGTTGGAACCGTATTCATGAAAATGCCTTCTTGCCATTAGAGCATAAGTGCCTGGGAAAGTTAGCCCCGCTAATCTTTCCCATTCTGTATCACCTGAGACGCCAAGCCAGTATCGCTTTCGTTCTGCGCTGAGGTCGTTCATTTTTTCAATACCACCAGCTACTACGATATCTGCCTCTCCACTTTTTATTGCCATCATGGCATCTCTAAGTGCAAAACCAGATGAAGCACAAGCATTCTCAACTCTTCTAACAGAGCAACCCTTCATTCCAGAGTGTTCAGTAAGTATAGCAGCGGTGTTTCCTAATTGGGCTCCACCGAATGCAACACTACCAATAAAAGCCTCATCAACTAAATTGGCCTCAAAATTCTTGTCTACTGAATTGAAAGCATTTGTTGCCGCTTCGGCCCACATTGCTTTGAGTCCGAGTGGATGATTTCCATACTTGGTTTGGCCCGCACCGATTACAGCGACATCAACCATGACACGCCGAGGGGTATTAGGCACTTGATAGCAACGGTTGCCAAGTAATAAAATGTACATTTGAGACGCTAATGGCGCCCGATTTCTCCAATAAAACTAATGTGATTAGCCATAGACTCTATGAAGGGGTTTCTCACGCCCTTGAATTATGCTGCGACAATGCAGAAAACACGGACACTTCAGTGGCGCTAATTGCCCTGTTTGTAATGAAGAAGGAAAATTCATCATGAGCGACAGAGAATCTAACTCCCTAGGCCGCATGTTGGCTCTGGTTCTTCGTCACGCTCCTGAAAAATTTAATGTTGAAATGGATATCAATGGATGGGTAAACTCTCGTGAGTTATCAGAATCGATTGCAAAGCAACGCCGTAATTATCACTGGCTACGTGCATGGCACTTCGAGGCTATCGCAGATGCTGATGTAAAAGGACGCTACCAAGTTGAAGGTGAAATGATGAGGGCAACATATGGGCACTCTATTGAACTTGAGTTAGATCTACCAACTGATGAAATTCCTGAATCTCTTTACTACCCTTGTGAAGAAGAACAAATCGCTACTCTAATTGAATTCGGAATACTTGCTGGTGACAGAAATCATGTTCACTTATCAAAAACAATAATCAATGCATTGGAAGCAGGTCATGTGAGAATCAGCAGACCATCTATTGTAGAAATTGATACAGTTCGTGCAGTAGCAGATGGACACATCATTTATCGGGCAGGAACTACTGTTTACCTCGTTGATGAAATTCCTGGAGAATATCTTTACCAAGTTGAACCAGATGACCCATCTATCGAAGAAACCTTCGCACAATGGGAACTTGAGGAAGCAGAAGCGGCTATTGCAGCAGAAGAAGCAGAAGCCCAAGCAGCTATTGCAGCAGCAGCAGAAGCAGCAGCCCCTCCAGCAGACGAAGAAGAGTGATTCACCAATTGCAACTTTGCGATAAAACTGTCAGTTGGCAGTTTAATATCTTGCAGAATTGAGGTTGATGAATGCAAGACTTGATAGAAACTCAAGTGTGTGGAGTAATTATGGCAGGGTTCGGCGGTATGCGCAAGGGTCGCAAAGAAGCAGCGGATAATCTTGGTTTTTCTGAAGAAGGAGATTGTCCTCGCTGTGGTGGTAAGTCACAAGATTCTACAATGGAAGGATATCTACAATGCGAATCCTGCAACCATGAATGGTCCGATCCAAACCATGTCGCTACAAGAGCTCCACCTCCACCGCCAGACCATAGAAGAGATGCGGAATTAATTGATGAGTTCAAACGAGATATGGAAAGTGGTCGATTAGCAGACCTTTTGGGTGTAGAAAGCGAACTTACTGAGGAACAAGAATCTTCCCTTGCTAGGCTTGAGGATAAGTGGATGAGTGGAATGCAAGGACACTTCAATGCTGCAGTTGAGGAAAGAAAACCATTGCTGATCAATTTTGATGACGACGACAATATCGTCTCCACTGAGGTGGCAGCACTAACAATCGTATCAAATGGGTTTGATGGCGGTGAAGAAATCCGCCTTGAATATCCTGCACTAGGAACAGAGTTCTATTCTTACAATGAACACTCGCCAACAGGTTGGAAGCGTGGACGCAGTGCTGAAGACACTGCACGTTCAATAACCAACGTTATCAATCGCTCTAGTAAATTGGTTTATGCCAATTTAGAAGGCAATAGAATCTCCTTTGAACTAAGAGAAAGTCATTTGAAAGCAGAGTCATTGGTTTTATTCGTTGATGACCCAGGTGGTACAGACATTGTTGCTGAAAAGGGCGGAGTGATTTTAGACGCAAGGAATGTAAAGGACTTCAATGATTACAAGACAGTAGTTGCTTTAGTATTGGAAGATGGAATAATTTCTCCAAGCGAAGATCAATTATTATGGGCAATGCGCCAACAGTTAGGCATCGATGATTCGTACCATGTCCAAATTGTAATGGAATTATTCGGTGATAAGGCCCTCAAGGAATGTACCGGCTGTAGTAAGATGGCTGAATTACACCCCGAATACGCTTCTTGGTTCTGTCATCATTGTGAAGTTTGGTGTTAAATCTATTAAATTGTACAAAGTACACCATTCTATATAATTTATTTTTAATTTCGATTAGTTCAGATTTCCATAAAATTGATTTTATAATCAATCATTTTGGAGGTATTATTCATAAGGTGGTTCGCAATGGCGAGTATCATGGCTGATGATGTATTGTATATTGGAATCGATTTAGGAACCTTTAGAAGTGTAATGGTATCTTCGGATAGTCATGAAGAAGAAGAGCTCACGGTTATTGGAACTCCAAAGGATGCAATTGCAAAGAATTTCTTAAAGCGAGATGTATTATTCGGCGAAGAAGCATTAAAAAATCGCCTTGCCCTAAATCTATTTCGTCCATTGGAGAAGGGTGTTATCAAGGATACATCCGCAGATAAAAAGCACATCGCTGATTTCATTACTCACTTAATCGGTCTTGCAGACCCTGAAGAATATAACCGCGTTGTTGCGGTTATTGGTGCACCTGCTGAAGCAAGTCACGTAGACAAAACTGCAATTTTTGATGCTGCAGCAGGTTCAGTAAACGCTGCAATGATTATTTCAGAACCGTTTGCAGTCGCTTATGCACTGGATATGATAGAGCATACTCTTGTCATCGATATCGGAGCAGGTACTGCAGATTTATGTCGTGTATACGGAACTATACCAGGTCCAGGTGACCAAATGCATACAGGACATGGCGGAGACTTCGTTGATGCTGAATTGATTAAGCAAGTCCAAGCAAAGTATAACGGTGCGCAAATTACCAAGGATATGGCGCGTCGCTGGAAGGAACAATTCTCATTCGTTAGTACTTCAACACCTAAGAACCCAGTAATGGTTGATTTTTCAATTGAAGGTAAGGCAATGACATTGGATATTACTGATTGTATGCAAGCCGCATGTGAATCAATAGTTGACCCAATCGTTGAAAATGTTAAGTTACTAATCGCAGGATCAAACCCTGAGTTCCACGATCAATTCCGTGCTAACATGGTTTTAGCAGGCGGCGGTTCAGGAATTAAAGGTCTAGGTGCAATGATTGAACGTAGACTTTCTGATATGGGAGATGTAAATGTTCATGTTGTCGATGACCCAGTTCGCTTAGGAGCAATGGGTGGTCTTCGTTTGGCTATGGAAGTTCCAGAAGACATGTGGAAGAACCTAACATTGGCTTCTCGCTGATTCTAATTATTGATTATTAGAATTCACTTCTTCTTTCCACACGATGGACAGAAATCTAAATCTGCATCCATATGTGCACCACATTTTCCGCAGTTGGAAGAGCCAGTAATTACCGCTTCAGCAGCTGAAGTTCTTGGTGGAGCAGGATCACCTTCTTGCGGTTCGATCAATCTTAGAGGGTCAATACCATGTTCTTTCAATTCCGTGTATCTGTTTTTGAAAATAATAGTCTCTTGCAGTGTTGCTTCGATTTGCCACAAGCGCTTTTCACGTTCAGTGTCATCCGAAATTGTTGCTGCATCATCAAGAACAGCTTGCAAGTGTCTCATGAATTCATCAATGCTCGGTCCTTCGCTCATAAGGTGGCCTCCATACGCCTTCCACATCAAACCTTTGTAATCTCAGTATCGATAGACAGTGAATCTTGTAACTGATAAATGCTTACAAAAGGGAGTATGATTTGGCAATAAAAACATTAATCTTGTTTGTATTAGTCAAGAGATTGCGTTATACTCATCATGTGGTGGCCTGTGGGAGTAATAATGCGTGGCAAGATTGTAGTCAAATGGGGCGGTGGCCTCATCACTGAAAAGAATCAATTATGTACCGTAAATAGAGATGTTATTAGCAACCTCGTTAGTACAATTATCACTTGTCACGATAATGATTTAGACGTGATATTAGTTCATGGCGCAGGTTCTTTTGGCCATCTTAGAGCGAAACAATGGAGGCTAAATGAAGGTAAATTAGATAGTTCTAATTTTACTGCTGATGAGTTTTGTTCAACCCAAGAACAGGCTGTACAATTAGTACGCAAGGATATGCTTACTTTGAATTCTATTATCATGGAAGAATTGACAAAGGCCGATATTAGCGCGGCAGTTCTTCCTCCTCATAATTGGGTTAAGGGTACTGGGGAAAATTTTGAAGGAGACTTAACTTTCTTTGCAGGAGCACCTGAAGGAATAGTCATGGTAACCTATGGTGATGTTGTCGATTGTGATGAGCCTTTACGCTTCGGGATTTTATCTGGCGATGACCTTGTCACTAGATTAGCAATTGAAGTTCCAAATGTCAAAAGATTGGTATTTGCTATTGGTGGGGTAGATGGGATTTTACGTTGCCCACCAGATAGGGCAACTGAAGATGATTTGATAGAGATTTGGAACCCAGATATTGAATTTGAAGGCGAGCACAAAAGTGATATCGATGTCACTGGTGGTATCGGTCTTAAAGCAGCCAGAGGGGCGAAAGTAGCGCAGAATGGGATAGAGGTCATTATGGTGAGTGGACAACATTCTCAACGTGTGGCAGATGCTTGCATTGGAGTTGAAACTAGGGGCACAAAAGTAGTTTCAAATCATTAAATGATTAATTAATAACACATGAGTGTACTTTTTCAAGATATTTTGACATTTACTGTTGAAATGTTGAGAGAGAACTCTTCATGTAGAGATTGCTTCTCGCAGGTTTGAGGGATGTTGATGGCCGGCTATGACTTATCTGATGTTCCCACCATCGAACTTGATGAAAACGAGCATAGTGCTCTTCTTGGTCAAGAGGCTGATAGTATTCAATCTGATTTAATGTCTGAAGCTGTTATTTGTGTAGATGAAATTGACAATGTGGTCGGTTCAGACTCAAAAATAGCCACTCATCATAAGGTTGGCCAATTGCACAGGGCATTCAGCGTATTACTGTTTAACTCTGAAGGTAAATTGCTACTGCAACGTCGAGCTGCAGACAAAGTAACTTTTCCTGGAATATGGGCTAACTCATGTTGCTCACATCCACTTCACTGTGAATCTGAATTGGAAGAAACTAATGCTCTTGGTGTTAAGCGGGCTGCAATTCGTAAACTTGAGCAGGAACTTGGAATTTCCCCATCACAACTCTCAATTGATGATTTTCACTTCATCACTAAAATGAGATATTCATCACGAATGAATGCCAGTTGGATAGAAAGAGAAATAGACCATATTCTTCTGATAAAGGCCGATGTTGATCTTAATCCAAACCCGAATGAAGTTTCGCAAATAGCATGGGTCGACCAGCAACAACTTGAGCAGTGGCTTATTGATGAAGAAGAAACAAAAGGTGTTATTGCGCCTTGGTTCCGCTGTATTGCGGCTAGGATTATGACTGATGAATGGTGGTCTGCTGCTGGAGATGCTGATGCTTGCAAATCGCTTGAAGATGGAATAATTCACGATATGGGTGACATTAGTCATATGCTTCCAGATGCACAAGGCTGCGATTTATTTACTGCAATCGCAGAGGTTAAACCATTTATTGAGACACGTATTGAAAGAGCACTAACTCATACTAGTTCCCAACGACTTTCTGATGCTATGATGCATTTAATCAATGGTGGCGGAAAACGGATGAGGGCTACTTTACCTTGGCTCGTCGCTAAGGCAGTTGGAGATACTCACTCCGGATTACTCGATGTCGGTGCTGCAATAGAAACAATACATAATTTTACCTTAATTCATGATGATATTATGGATGAAGATGATATTAGAAGAGGATTACCAGCAGTCCACATTGCATATGATGTAGCAACTGCGATAAACGCTGGTGATGCGATGCTTGCAATCGCCTTTGAAGCGATGGTCGTAGCAGATGGAATTGATTGTAATGATTTACCATTTTTAGTTAAGAGAATCGGAAGAATGGTTAGAAGAGTTTCCGAAGGTCAACAATTAGATATTGAGTTTGAAACTAGAGATCATGAAGTTACAGAAGATGAATATATTGAAATGATTCGAGGAAAGACTGCGGTCATGTTCTTGACCTGTGCAGAGGTTGGTGCATACCTCGCTGGTGCAGATGAAGAAACCGTTCAATGCATGCATGATTGGGGATTAGCTGTTGGCCTATGTTTCCAATTAATGGACGATTTACTAGATATACAATCTTCTACAGAGCAATTAGGAAAGCCTGCGGGCTCCGACATCGCTCAAGGCAAGAGAACTCTGATGGTAATTCATGCTCTAAAGCAACAGGATTGCCCAGAAAAACAAACCTTGCTCAATGCACTAGGAAAGGGAGAAGAGGCGAGCGCAGAACAAGTAAGCGCTGGTATTGATGCACTTCAGCAATTAGGCTCTATTGATTACGGAAGGCAACGCGCGGAAGAATACCATGCTCAAGCACATCTACTCCTCGATAGAATTCCTCAAACTCCAGCATTGATGGCATTGAGGGAATTAACCGACCTACAATTGAAGCGTCTCAATTGAGAAGAACCTTCTCACCGATGCGAACTTGTCCTTCATTGATGACCTTGGCATACCAACGCGTTAAATCTGGGGCAACCTTAGCCGCGATTTTAGTAAAGCAACCATCAGTAAATGAATCACGTATTGTTTTGCAAGGTGGAGCATCTGAAGTAACTTCAAGTATCAATTCATCGAAATGAAATCTACTACCGATCACAATCGTTTTCCAATCCACTTCGCGAAGAAGAATATTTTCTCCAACTGAACCAGGATATACAGGATGGCCTTCTGCTTGAAGTACGGCAATTACTTCCTCACTGAACAAACATACAGCTCGCTGAGGTCCACCATGATGTTTCTTATCACGTTGGTAGTCTCCTACGCAACCATCAACCGTAACTTGTAAACTCTGAACTAGTGGCTTGGGAACTCCACCCTTAGGTGCGGCAAAAAGGCCCGCTATTGAGCCATTCATATTGTTCACTCTGAGTAATATCCAATGGAGTTAGGTTCAGGCTTCAGACCCTTACGAGTACGAATTTCTGCTACTACCTTGTCGAATAACTGAGGTGGAAGAATTTGGAAACCAAGATTCTCAGTGTTCCAAATTGCACGTCCTTGAGATGCAGCTCGGATATCGTTAGAGAAACCGAAAGTTTCTGCAATAGGAAGAACACCAACAACAGTAGTAACCTCTCCATCGCTTGGCATGTCTTCGATAATTCCACGGCGGTTGGTAACTTCACGAGTTACTTGACCTAGCCAATCATTAGGAACTGAAACGAAAGCCTTCTGCATTGGTTCAAGAATTACTGTGCGTGCACGAAGCATTGCACCCTTGATTCCATTACGGACAGCAGGAATAGTTTGAGCTGGTCCGCGGTGAATAGCATCCTCGTGCAACTTTGCATCAGTAAGGCGTACGAACATTCCTTGAACAGGTTCTTCAGCAACAGGTCCTTTGGTACAAACTTCCTTGAAAGCTTCAATGATCAATTCACGAGTTTCGTGCAGTCCTTGAATACCCTTGGTATCGTTAACTAGAACATTTGTTCCATTGATTGCGTAAATCTTTCTCATCAAATCTCTATCCATTCCTAATTCACCGAATTTATTTCCAGTTTCCTTAGCATCATTTGGCCTAACAGGGCCATCGCCGAGGTCACCAGCACGGAGTGCAGCAACTACCTCTTCACTAAGCGCTTCAATTTCAAAAAAGAAACGGTTGTGACGGTTAGGAGACTTTCCTTCAAATGGATGTCCTCTGTTGCTGCCTTCGATACCTTCACGGTAGACCACAATAGGTGGGCTTACCTTTACTTTGATATTTTGCTCTTCTTCAATACGGTAAACTGTAATCTCCAAATGTAATTCACCCATTCCAGCGAGTAGAGCCTCACCAGTTTCTTGGTTGGTGGTGATTTGTAGTGAAGCATCAGCCTTTGCAAGAGAGCGTAGTGCATCGATAAACTTTGGAAGGTCCTTCATTGACCTTGGCTCGACTGCAACTGTAACTACTGGGTCTGAGTAATGGCGGATTGGTTCAAACGGAATGAAATCCTTGTTACGAGAAAGTGTAATACCTGCAGCAGCGGAACGAATACCGGTTACCGCGGCAATGTTTCCAGCAACGACTTTAGGTACAGTAATTCGGTCTCCACCGACCATCATTGAAACCTGTTGAACACGTTCTGGCTTTGCAGCACCGATTGCGTAAACTGTTTCACCTTGGGAAATTGAACCTGAGTATAATCGTCCTACAGCGACTTCTCCTGCATGAGGGTCCATCCAAATCTTTGTGATCATCATTGCAAGTTCTGCATCTGGATCACAATTGACCATAGCCTTCCCAATAGGAGAATCTATATCTCCATTCCAAATATTTGGAATTCGGTATGGTTGAGCCTCTTGAGGACCAGGTAACTTTGATACAGCCATGTCGAGAAGAACTTCGTGAACAGGTGCCTTTGTTGCAAGTTCTGCCTGGTTTTCATCATTACAGTATGCGAAGATATCGGTAAATGATATTCCCGATTTTGCCATATAAGGTACTGTGATTCCCCAGTTGTGGTATGCTGAACCAAAAGCAACAGTTCCGTCTGCGACAGAAACTTGCCAAGACTTCTTGAACTCATCAGGAGCGAATTGCTTGATAAGTCTGTTAACTTTCTTGATAGTCTCAGAGAAACGAGCCATCATGTCTTCAGGCGTAACTTGTAATTCGTTGATTAGTCTGTCAACCTTGTTAATGAAAAGAACAGGCTTTACCTTTTCTTTCAATGCTTGACGAACAACAGTTTCAGTCTGTGGCATTGGTCCTTCAACAGCACAAGCAAGAATAAAACATCCATCGACTGCTCTCATTGCACGAGTTACGTCACCACCAAAATCGACGTGACCTGGTGTGTCTATCAGGTTGATTAGATATGGAACTCCTTCAACTTCGTGAACCATAGATGCAGAAGCTGCGTTAATTGTAATTCCACGAGCTGCTTCTTGATCATCAAAATCCAAAACACGTGCTGAACCAGCAAGTTCGCTTGACATCATACCTGCACCAGCGATTAGATTGTCGGAAAGAGTTGTCTTTCCGTGGTCAATATGTGCAGCAATACATAAATTACGAATTTGAGGCAAGATATTCATTACTTCTGTTGCCTTCTTAATATTGTCTTCCTTTCGTCCCATATAAACACCAGTCCGTTGGACTTGGCCACCAGCAAGGGGTTTATCAAACCGACTCATCAAATATACTCAAAAAACTTGAGCAGTGCCTCTTTTTTAGAGATTCAAGCACTATTTGGCTTAGCGTTGCTTATGTCTTTAAAGATGGCATAAATTTCTGTTTCTCCATCTACTACATTTTGTTTTAATTGAATAATCTTAGCAGACAATTCCTCTGAGTTGTTAGATGAACCTTCTTTCATTTCATTTATTGCTTTATGTAGGCTGAACATCGCTGAACGAAGGTCATCTCTAGTACTCTTCATTTTCTCAACATAAGGTGTTGAGTCAACGCTACTAGTTTCGAGTATCTGAGTATTTTTCTTAATCTTCATGTCCAATCTTGCAATGTCTATAGAATGCTGAGGTGTTTTCTTTAATTTGGTTGCAAGCCTCAACATTGAAAATATTTGGATTAACCACTTTGTAGGGTCAAAGTGATACCACTTGATTCCATTGCGATAGTCTGCTTGGAATATGTGGTGGAAATTATGATATCCTTCACCGAAAGTCAAGAATGCAACCCACCATGAATCGCGACTTGTATTGGTATCATCATATGGTTGAGTTCCAAATATATGTGCGATTGAATTAACACAGAATGTACCGTGGTGTACTGCTACTGTTCGTAGCACTCCGCCCCAAATAAATCCACTAAGTGCATATGGGATTTCACCATATAGGTATCCAATTGCCATCGGTAATAGCCATCCTGATGCAACACCAATTTTGAAAATATTTCGATGTTGCCAAGCAATAATTTTGTTCGACTGAAGATCCTTTACATTAGAGAATTCATTTGGTCGGCCTTCATCAACCGTCATCACCCAAATAATATGTGAATACCAAAAACCTCTTTTTGCATTGTAGGGGTCACCATCAGTATCTACCACCTTGTGGTGATTACGATGGTCACTGCACCATTCTATTACAGAATTCTGGAATGCTCCAGCGCCAAATATGGTGTAAAAAAGTACTGCGAGCCAATGTGCTTCATAGGCTCTGTGCGAGAATAGTCTATGATATCCTCCAGTAATGGATAATCCACATGCAAAATACATCGAAATAAATATTACACCTTCAAAAAGTCCTGGTGCGCCATAATGATTCCATAAAGCGGCAGCACCTGCGAAGCCAACAATAGGGGTCAAAGTCAAGAATAAAGCGTTAACCCAACTGATTTTCATATTGTAATCACCTTGACCCATGAAATTGCGGTGAGGCTACTGCTTTTGACTGTTGGGGCGAACAAGTCCTCAAAGCAATTGAGTTGAGACTAAAATCAACGAGCGGAAGCAGCGATGCGTTCCAATTCTTCTTTCTTAGAAACTGCGAATGAAGTAATATCTCCAACTGCAGCTTTGCTTAATTCATTTATGATACAGTTGGTCAAGGTTTTCTTAGATTTATGAGTACCTTGTTGTGAGCCTCGTGCGAGATTACGAAGTGCTACATCTAAACGGCGAGATGGAGAAGAGTCAACAGCCTTTGGTTGAGATACTGCACCGAACTTGATACGAGTAATTTCTTCCATAGGTGCAGCATTACAAATTGCGTCAACAAAAGTTTGCAATGGATTTGAGTTGGATTTTGATGCTATTTGATCTAGTGAAGATTCAAATGCTTTCATTGCACCTTGTTTCTTACCAGTATATGGACCAGTTCTCATCAACTTGTTGATAAATCTCTCGACAACACTAAGCTTTGCTTTTCCAAACCAAGCATTTGCATGACGTCCACCAGTATGTGGCACTCCTACAGTTGAGAGATTGATATAAGGTGCTAGACCTGGGTCTTTACAAGTAATTTCAGAAGCATCCCACTTACCGAATACTAAAGTTCCGATGCCTGCGATTGGGCGAACATCTTCGACAACTTCTTCCACTGTTTCTTCAACGATTTCTGCTTCTTCAGACATGATAATTCACCTCAGCGGATTGGCTTCTCCTTACGTCCACGAACCATTTCGTCAAGTGATACACCATTTACTTGAATAACCTTGTAACGAACTCCAGGAATATCTCCATAGGAACGTCCCATACGTCCACCGATACCTTCGACCATTACTTCGTCGTGTTCATCAATGAAATTGATAGCACCATCACCTGGTGCGAAAGCTGTAAGTTTGTTTCCGTTCTTGATAAGAGATATCTTGACCGCCTTTCTAATTCCAGAGTTCGGTTGTTTAGCTTCAATACCGACCTTTTCAATAACGATACCCTTTGCTTGTGTTGAACCTGCAAGAGGGTCGTGCTTAGCACGAGATTGGAGCATACGCTTCTTGTATCTTCGATCAGACCATTTGAACTTTTGACGGTCCTTGGCCATTTTTGCACCTGCGAATAATCCTCGACCCATCATAATCACCGCATTGAAGCAGTTCGCCGTCTTGCCCCCCATATATCAACTAAGCGGGTATTGCGAATTGATAAGAACGCATAGCCTCTTGCCCTACATCTCTTGTTCTATCCCTTTTGATGAAGAAAGTTGAAACATTGAATTGAGGTGGAGTGGTCATGGCCTTTCGCGACCACCTCGCAGCAGCGACCACTGAAAAGGATGCAGTGAGTGTAATTCATGGGATGTGGGAGCATTCTAGAGAAAACGGACATCCACTGACTATTTTTGAAAACATCATTGAATGCCCCGGTCAAAGGGCAGCCGTCAATCTATTGACGCGCGAAAGATTATGTGCGGCAATTGGAATCTCGCCGGAGGATTATATCGACACTTTGGGATGGGCAATGAGCAATCCGCAACAACCACAAATAATCAGCCCCAATGACTCACCGTGTTTTGAAAATATTCAAGAGGAAGTGGATATTACAAAGTTACCAATTCCTCATCATTGGCCTCAAGATAGAGGACGATATGTTTCTGCAAGTGTAATCATTGCAGAGGATAATGGAATTCGTAATATGTCTTTTCACCGTCAATTTGTTCGCGATAAGAATCATTTGGTAGTGAGATTAGTTCCCCGCCACCTGAGGACTATGACAATGGCTGCAAGAGAGCAAGGACGAAAAGTAAAGATTGCAATTGTAAATGCACCAGACCCTGTTGTATTACTGGCCGCTGCAATGTCTTTTGATGATAATGTGGACGAGTTGACAATTGCTGCAGCATTGCATCAAAAGTTGTATGGAACTCCACTTAATTTGACAACTATGCCAAATGGAATTGTCGCACCTGCCGACTCTGAGTATGTGATGTGGGGTAATATTACACTGGAAAATGATGATGAAGGACCATATGTAGATATCACTGGAACAGTTGATGACGTTCGCCAAGAACCAGTGATAGAAATTGAAGGAGTAGCGCACAGAAATAATCCAATTTTCCACGCCTTAATACCAGGTGAAGCAGAACATAAGACATTGATGGGATTACCTCGTTCTCCTACCATAAAAGCAGCGGTTAACGAGGTTGTTGAGTGCTTGGATGTTCATCTGACAGAAGGTGGTTGCGGTTGGTTATCAGCGGTTGTAAAAATAAATAAGCTACACCAAGATGATCCAATCAAAGCGATCAATGCTGCTTTGGCTGGACATCGTTCGATGAAAATGGTCACAATCGTTGATCAAGATATAGACATTACCGACCCAGTTCGTGTCGAATGGGCTATGGTTACTCGCTGGCAACCGGATGTGGACACTGTAATCTTATCCAATCAAAAAGGTTCATCGTTAGACCCTTCAAGAAATGAAGATGCGACCACGTCTAAAGTCGGATTTGATGCAACTATCTCTCTGGACAAGAATCCTCAAGATTTCCATTCCGTAATGTGAGGTTCTCACAGTTTTCATTCTATTTGTTAATAGAAGATAATTGGAACATTGAGGCAGTTATTTGAAGTGCTAATAGCGTTTCAAACAAAAACATGGCGAGTGAAAGTGGTGACCTTTTACAACACCCTCGCCGTAATCTAGGCAATCGATTTAGGTCGCAAGCCCAGAAATTCACTCGTCTCGCAGCAAGCGATACTTCTAGAGAAAAAGAGAATATGGCTTGGGCTGAGCAAAATGCTAGGCAAGCAATCTTGCACGATTTCACCGACCAAAGAAACTGGCAATGTTTGGCTGATATCAAATTAATAAATATGGATGGTGAAGGGCTCAATGCAGTTTTAGAAGATGTTTTTGTTATTCTTGGTCGTGACCCAGATTTGGTAGATCAATTGAAAGATATTGATTTTCTGATGGTTGGAGTTGAATTACTTGTAGCAGCATTTACCCGTGACCCACTAGATCCTGATATGTGGTGGCAAGTAATTTCCAATGCAGATAATGGAGAGCAAGATTTAGTCGAACAAAGAATTGTTGAATTTGCACAGCGTTGTAGAACGCTAGATTTCAGTGACCAAAGAGCCAACATCATCTATGGTCGGCGCTTAGAGCGGCTTAGAGAAAATGGCCATATTGAATTATTCATTGAATTGTCTAGACACTTACTGGCTCACAGGCCAAATAATCACGAATTATGGATGGAATTAGGTAGATTGCATGAAAGGAGAGGGGAGATTGATGAAGCATGGTCTTGTTATGATCATGTACAAGCAATAAATCCTCATCAAACTCCAAGAGATAAATTTCTATTACGTCTCAAGGGGGCAATGGATGGCGAGGATAAGCAACCTTGGTCAGGACCTGATATTACTATGCGCTCGACTTTTCTACAACAAATGGAGTCACTTTCTCAAAGGATCTCAAAGACTACAGATGAAGCGGATGTGGGACATAATATTGCGGTTTTAGATGAGCCAGATATTACTGACAAAGAACATCCAGATTTGAATAAAATAAAATTATTATTGGATTCTGGAAATGCTAGTGAGGCCTTTTTCCTCGCAAGAAGACTTGTGGCAAGTGGAGAAAGGTGGGCAGAGGAATGGCTTGAAAAGTCTCAGCAGTCCTTCTAAGGTGAGATATATGGTTATTTCCGATTTCGACAACAACGAGCAGAAGCCAATTTTTGTTTTGGCTTGGGTGACCAAAAAAGGTCAATCAATTACAAAAATGGGTGATGGTGGTAGCGTATTATTTGTTGAACATCCTGATAGAGGTTGGGAAATACCTGGTGGTCATTTAGAATCAAATGAAAGCCCTGAGCAGGCTTTGCTGCGGGAACTAGAAGAAGAAACTGGTTTAAGTGGTCAATTGATTTCATGGAATTGTGATTATTATCCAAATGGATGGGTCGGTCATGTTATTGTTGAAGATAATTTACAGCATTCATGGAGTGTTGATGACAAAAATGTCAAACAAGTAAAATGGTGGTCTGAAACACCACCTGTAATTCAATGGACTATTCAAGAATTTGAAGAATTATCAGTGTGGGCGCAATCTCTATAGAATAATAGGACTGCTATTCTGTAAGCATTGTTAGTTCAGTAAGTCGAGTAATCCATTTTCTTTTGTCAGTTTCATCCTCACAAATCGCTTGGCAAATAGCCGCTAGCATTGGATCTTCTACAGAATTAGGTTGCTTCATTAGTTTGATAAATAATTCAACTTCTGCTAATTTTCCAAGTTTTGAAGCGATTGATATCAAAGCACGGATATCAGGTCTATCTTCTCCAAGTGTGTCATCTGGTAGCCTTTCTACGCACCATTCAAAAACACCGGAAATATCGAGCGGGTTTACTTCTAGTATTGGAGCATCTTCATCAATATCTCTTGGTTTTGCATTATCAACTTGTATTGACATCCTTTCAGCATCTTCTTTCTGATTGCCAATTGATAATTCAATGAATAGTGAGCCCGCTTCCAATGCCATGCCGACTTGTTGCGCTAAGATTGCATGTTCATGAGCATTCCAAGCATGGCGTGCAGCATCAAACATATGCCCTAGTGATGCTCTAATTCTACTAGCACCTAAACGTGAGATTGCAATTGTTTCATGGGCATGGTTATCACTTCTTGAGATGTCTCCATAAACCTGTAGAGCCATCAATTGCTGACCAATTGCCATATGGAATGCAGCTTTATTGAGAAGGGACAAATCATGTTCTCTTCCCGCCTTTGCAACACTCTTCAACCTAACCTCGGCCCAATTCAAATCTTCTTGAGCAGTTTCAGTATCGCCCATTTCAAAACAAACCAGACCTTTTTCCATTCTTAAGCGCCCCTCTAAAACGAGATCACGAGTTTCTGGAGTTTGACAAATTACAATTGCATCTTCAATCGAATTTAGTAAGTGAGTATCCCCTAACATGCGACGCCTAACCAACGAGAAGGTTGCTGCTTGTGCAGCGGTAAATTGTGGAGTGATAAGTCCAACCAATTCTGCAGCATCTAAAAACAACCCAGCCTCAGCAATGCTCAGCCAATTATCAAATCCCATCTCATCACGCCAAATAGTAGCGGTTTCAATATCAACAGGCCCTAATTTTCTCCATTTTGAGATGTAATATCCTGGTGCTTGAACAACATTAATTTGACTCATCCTCAATCCTCCTTTCGTTTAGATTGAGTTAAATGAGAAATAAATGCAGTTTCAGCACGAACTCGGTCAGATTTTCCACTCCAACCTGCAGCGCCATCATGTCCTCCGCCTTCGCCACCGATTTGTTCTGCCACTTTTTGCATAATATTGCCTAAGTGAACACCTTGTCCTGTACTAGATCTCGATGCCCTTGCCGTCAGACGTGTTTCACCTTCTCTATATCTGGATACTAGGGATACTTCTGCCCCAGTTCCTAGTATTAGACTAGCCAACCTTCCTTCTAGAGTTCCCGAATAAGAATGAACAAGATTCCAAGGTCCTGCTTCAATGCTATTACAGCGAGATAACCCACGAACTAGAGCACCTCGTTCACTTGGAGTTGTCGTTTCAGTCTCAACGAATTGTAAAAATGTAGCATAATCAAATGATTCGTCTGCTAGAAGGCTAACCGCAGTTTGAAAAGCACCTAAATCCGAATGCTTGAATCTTGCAGTATCAGTTATCAATCCAGCGAGAAGCATTTTTCGTACAGGAGTAGTTAGTGACTCCGGATAGAATTTATGCAAGTAATCATTGACTATTTGCGTTGTAGCCCTAACATCCCATTGTATATTCAAGTCACCTTCATTCAATTGCCAATCATTAGTTGAATGATGGTCTAAGATACATAGTGGAATACCTTCTGGCAATTCTATACCTACTTGCCCTAATGCAGCAGCATCAACTACGACAATACCACCCAAATTTACTGGCCAAGCAGGGCTATGGGCTGACATTTTCCTAAAGGGTGCTTGTAATTTTTTAACTACTCTTTTTGCAACTCTACCTAAGTGCAGTCCACCAGCCATCATATTAGAATCGATAGATGAAAGTGCAATAGCGGAACCAATGGTATCCATGTCACCGTTCTTACCAGTTAAAACTGGCACAGTGCCACGTGAAAGAGCATCATTCAACCATGTATGCAATGCATCCAGTTGAGCCGCTTTGGATTGAATTTCTTCACTCACGACTCTCCCTCTAAGACTTTCTTTAGTTCTTGATAAGTTTCTATCAACTGATTCTCTCTTTCCAAAAATCTCTCGAGATGTTCTCCAAGAGCATTCAAGGTTGTTTCCAATTCAGTTACCAATGCATCTCTATCAGCGACTTCAATAAGAACTCCACTCAATTGTTTGTGCAATGCAAGTTCACTAGGTTGATCTTTAACCGTAATAATCGTCATTTCTAATTCTTGTACCTGTGATTTTAGCGAAGCCACTTGGCTACGAGCGGCCTGCATATTGTTGACGACTATCTGAAGTTGTTCCATTGTAGTCATACTCTCACCATTATATCTCAATCGCTAGGGGTTGATGAATGCTCGTTAATTATTTTTAGAACACTATCAACTGCGATTAGTCCTCTAATTCTTGTATTCCACATGGCTCTAAGGTCCTTCGCCACTAGATTATCCAGTTCAAAATAGAACTTTGAACCATCTTCAGAAAAAGTAATTTTCTCATCGGTTGTTAAACAATCTGCTAAGGCTTTAGTTTCTTGTAAACTACGTGACTCTACAGTTAAATTGAGTTTCCAAGACGGGGTCATCAAACCACCTGCCTTTACCCCGAAGGGTAGAGATCACTCCTCTTCGTCAAGTTCGCCCTCAGCAAGACGGCGCTCGTAATCGAGAGCTGCTTGCTGTGCGATATAAGCCATATCAGCAGTAGTTGCACCTTCAACAGAGCGTCTAAGGATACGACTGTTTGCATCTGTTGCGCGAGTGAATGGTTCCCAAGCTCCGCCAGCGAATGTGTGGGTACATTTTGAACATGACCAGATTCCTACGGACTTACGAGTAACCTTTCGGTATTGACATACAGGACAAGTATATTTTGCAGTTTTCTTTGCTAGCGCAATACCTGAATTACGTCTAACAGAAACACCATATCGTGCTCCGAATTTTGCTGTTGCGCCTGCTTTTTGTGTTCTCTTTGCCACTCAGTTCCCCTCCTGGTTTGCTACGAGTTTACGAAGGTCAACACAGCGAGACTGTGCGACATCGAATATCTCTGCAAATTCTTCCGGAGTGAATACCCCTTTTAGCCCCTTCTGTAAGGAGTGGAGGTGACCTTCATCTCCTAGAGTGATATGAATGCGTTCATCTCCACCTAATTCTTCTTCCGCTGATGGGTCAAACACATAGCGTCCGCCAACACGAGTAAAGGATGCCATGATCGGTGTACTCTTTACTTGCAGAGTGTAATCTTCACCGACATCAAACCGTTCCGCAGGAACGATTGCAGTTCTCAATGCAGCGATTGCTGCTAGAGCACAAGCATCAAACATATTTCCTTGGTCTGATAGTACGTGGATGTCAATCATTACACCCCATACTTTCTCACCAGGTACAATACACAGATTTTCCATGTCAATACATCCAGACTCACGAATTCCTCGGTCAACAACGCGACCTAATTCAATAGATTCAGGAGATGGTGGGCCAGGTTCGTATTTTCTTCCTGCAATTGGGCGTAATTCAGCACTGCACATTAGAGAACCTTCATTTGGTCTATCTGGCCAAGGTGTTCTCATTTCAAATTTGACACCAGCGTAGATAATTGTATCTCCCCATGTGACCTTTGCAGATCCTTCACCGTTGTATAAACAATCAGTTTCTAGGACAATCTTCCTAGCTTCCCACTGTTCACGGCCATCAAGGCGAGCACCAACTTCTGCTAGGCGTGCAAGTTCTTGACGAAGTAAAGTTGGAACTAACTCTACCATCAGTTCTCACCCCCTTCATATCTTCGCCTTAGAGCATCTACCATAATCTCGTGAATTTCAGCAGCACCCTTGAAGTTATACTCCATTGCTAAATTGAACTCATCAGGTGATAAGTCTCCATCCATTTGTAAGAATGCGATTTCACCAGTGTTTGGCAAAATTCCAACAGGAAGGTCTGCTTGACCATAGTTATCCTCTGCCTTATCCAAGTCAAGAACTACTATGCCCTCTACTTTACCACTTGCAACGCCGACTAATAGGTCACGCATTGGGATTCCAGCATCGGCTAATGCGACTGCAGCAGCAGTAATTCCTGCGCAACGAGTTCCAGCTTCAGCGGATAGAATTTCAATTTCTACGCGAATTTTACTACGAGGGTATCTTTCACAAATAACTACAGATTCTAATGCCTCTGCAGTAACCTTGGAAATTTCTCTACTACGGCGATTGTATCCTGGACGGATACGTTCGGAAGTTGAGAACGGTGCCATGTTATATCGTACGTCAATAACACAACGGTCTTGACGTTGAATCTTACGAGGATGGGCTTCCATAGGTCCATAGACTGCAGCAACTGCAATATTCAAACCATGCTTAACCCATGCCGATCCATCTGCACCAGGGAGAATCCCAGCTTCAATTTCAATCGGTCTCATTTCATCAATTTTACGACCATCTAATCTTAGGCCGTCTTCTCTTAGTAGTTTTATATCACCATATCCGCCCATCAGGCATCACCTCTTTTTGGAGCACTTTTTTCTAAAGCAGATAAATCTGCTGAGAATGTTTGTTTGTGGCCAGATTTACTAGCCAGCATTATTGCCTTACGAGCCCATGAGATTCCTTCTGCGGAACCATCGACCAAAACCTTTCCATTGTCACCAACCATTATTCGGCAGTCACATATTTCTCTAAGTCTTAGTAGGGTTTCGTTATTGTTGCCACGAATCCTTTCAACATGATTTACTGGAACTGAAAGAATAGAACCTTCATTAATACGTCGTAATCCAACGCCCTTCATTGTAAGAACTACATTGTGACATTCATCAACTTCCTGAACTCTTGCCATTACTGAATCGCCGACACCCATGTGTTGGCGGGCTGCACCGAATTCAACTTTCCAAGGTGCTAATGACATTGGAAGAAGTCCTTGGAATGGACCATTAATGTCCATAAACCATAGATTATTTCTGACCTCTGCGACAGTAGCGATAATTAAATCACCACTCCGAGGCATATATGCAGCATTAATTGGGTCTACTGAGACCGTATCATTAATTTCGCGAATCCAGCCTAAGCGGGTAGCGATAATTTGTTCATTTTGTGCTAGTGCACCACTTCCTACGCGCTTTCCAGATAAAGGCCCGATGGCCATTCCTGGAGTCACGAGGCGCAGCTCGGCGCCGATTTGACCTTGGGACATTTGTTTCTCTCCAACTCGCCGACCCAACGACCCATGATAAAGCAAACCCTTTGATACTTGTAGATATTGCACTGCACTGCGTTTATTTAGAAATAGGGACAGGTAATATCAAGTTTACATTTCTTTGACTTCAGCATCGGCTGAACGTTGCATTACTTGGCTTATTAGTTCGCCCTTCATTCCGCCAGGGCATTCGATTACACAGGCCCATGAACCATCCTCTAACCAGCCTTCATTTTTCATGTATGGTCGTAAAAGTTGGTTGACCTTTCCCATCGTAGCACCGGATATCTTGAATGCTAATTTCACAGATTCAAATGATAGCGGGATCAACGTTTTCAGTTTTTCTACAGCATCCTTAACTTGGTTTTCTAACCGTTTAAACGGGTCAACAGAATATCTACATTCATCTAGTGCTAATTCGATTCTTGTTTTTGGATGTGGGCTTTTTGTCTTCGGGTCAACCGCTTGGGAGTGAATATGGTGGATGATTTGTTGTCTCATTTTATCAACCATAACCTTTCTTTGATTGGTTGTCAACTGAATACTACCCTTTTCGAGGATAATCTGTGCTATTTGAACAATATCTTGAGTGGCAAAAGTATTTTCAATTGCTTCGGAAGTAGGTCTTTCTCCGCCTCTAGCATCATGAAAAACTTCGTCTATAGCCAAAAATTCATCAATTCTTACTGAATCGGGATTTTCTTTGAATTGATCAACCAGAGTCGGGTCGACAAGTAACTCATAGCGTTTGCCACTCTTTTCCATTCGCGCTAAAACAGCATCATCCATACTAACCATTAGTTCCCCTCAAAGTGGGTTATGCGGACCAAGCACTAAGGCTTAGCGCATGGTTTTGGATGAAATCATTCTTCTAGAGGTTTTAGTCTGTCAATTTGTTTGTTGACATCATCTCTATCTAGAACTCTATATCCTTCACCATCGATGACGGTGACTTCAACAGCCTCTCGGTTCAATTCAGTACCGTTAGCATTTCTCAAAGCCTCAAGTCCCAACTTCATTGCTGCATTTTGAGTTAGACCTTCCTTCCAATTACTCTCGAAGTGTTCGACAACAGAATTTCTTCCTGAGCCAATTGCTCCAGCATGGTATGATTGGTATGCTCCTGATGGGTCTGTTTCGTAAAGATGAATTCCGTTTGCATCAACGCCACCAATTAGTAGAGCAGTACCGAATGGGCGTGAACCGCCGTATTGGGTGAAAGATTGCTTGAAATCGCAAATACGCTTTACCAGTACATCAACCGGAATTGAAGCCGCATAAGTTATTCGATTTACTTGGCACTCAACACGAGCTCTAGCAACAAGTTGTCGTGCATCAGCAACTAAACCTGATGTTGCAACACCGATATGTTCATCAATTTTGAACATTTTTTCAATAGATTCAGGGATTATCAATCGGCTGCTAATTCTCTTGTCGCAGACCAATACAACTCCTTCCTTAAATTTTAATCCAGCAGTTGTGGTTCCTCTCTTTACAGATTCCCGTGCATATTCAACTTGGAACAATCTTCCGTCTGGGCTAAATGTTGTGATTCCGTGGTCATATCCTCTTCCGCTTGGTTGCATACTTGACACCTCTAATTTGTCTTTAAGGCGACACTTTATGATGATGATGGTCTATTTGGATGGACCAACATCACCAGTGACTCTCGCTAACAGGCCATTGAAATCCCCACCACATATCAACCCTCCCAATTACAACTAACCCGTAGGATAAATTGCTAAGGTTGTTTAGCGTAGTCATGCGAGTCGCAGTTCTATCAAGTGGTGGTAAGGATTCCTGTGCCGCTTTATGGTGGGCAATGTGCAAGGGTTGGGATGTTGCATACTTGGTGACAGTTACTATTTCCGGTGGTGACTCGCATATGTTCCAGGTGCCAGGGGTGGCTGCAGTTCAGTATCAAGCCCAACTTTGCGCAATTAAATGGATAAATGTGGCTAGTGAAGGAATACAAGAACTTGAGATCGATGATTTACAAGCAGAATTAGCAAAGTTGGATATTGATGGAATTGTTAGTGGCGCTCTACGTTCAGATTATCAAAAAAGTCGTTTGGAGAGGATGTGTGAAAAGTTATCAATAATTAGTTGGACTCCATTATGGCACCAATCCTCTCAACAGCACATGAGAAACTTAGTCGACAATGGATTTGGCGTAATGCTAACTGGTGTTAGCACCGAGGGAATGGGTGAAGAATGGCTTGGACATACTCTTAGTAAAGACTCACTTACCGAATTAGAAGAACTTTCAAAGAAATATAGATTCAATGTCGATGGTGAGGGTGGAGAGTACGAAACTCTTGTTTTGCATGGACCGCATATGAATGGGAAATTAACCGTAGATTATCAATCGCATTGGGATGGAGTAAGGGGCTATTTGGAATTTAGTAAAATTGATGTTGTCAATACTTAATCACAGAATTGCAGCTCTTGCAAGAGCAACAGTTTCATCAACAATTTCTCCAGAAACCCCAATGTGATTTGCTGGTTCGAACATAAATTCTAATTCTTCAGCAGAGAATGCAGCAGCAATTGCCGGAGTTCTAGAGCAAACATCGATTAATTCTTCCTTGTTGGCAACTGCTGTAAATGATGCTTCACGTAAAATTTCGTGTGCTTCATCTCTAGCAATACCATGGTCAACAAGTTCTATCATCACCTTTTCAGCCATAACAAGACCACGTTGAGATTTGATATTCTCCATACAGCGTTCAGCGTCAACCCACATAGTGGCTAATACTTGTCGAGTTTTTGCCATTACATCTTCACATAACGCAGAGGCGTGTGATAGAGTAAATCTTTCAGCACTGGAATTTGCCAAATCTCTTTCATGCCATAGTAGTGCGTTTTCGTAAGTAGGGATAATGAATGAACGTACAATTCTAGCCAATCCACATGCGTTTTCTGATTTGATAGGATTCTTTTTGTGGGCCATTGTAGAAGAACCAACTTGCTTCTCAACATCAAAGCCTTCACCTGCTTCAGCAATTTCTGAGCGTTGTAAGTTTCTAACTTCTTGAAGAATCTTTTCACAAGTACATGCAACATTTGCTAGCCAGGAAACATACTCGATATAACGGTCTCTTCCAACAACTTGAGTGGTTGCCAATGGAACTCCAAGTCCTAGATGAGTAAGTATTAGTCTTTGAAGTTCTCTTGCATTCACTCCTTGGGCAGCACCTGTGCCAACAGCACCGAGGAACTTTCCAACTGAAATACGAGGACTTGCTTCATCCAAACGAATCAATTGACGGCGCATTTCATCAAGCCAAACTGCTGCTTTAAGGCCAAAGGTGATCGGAACTGCAGCCTGACCATGTGTGCGGCCCAGCATTACAGTATCACGTTCTCTTTCAGCGATATCAGCACAAACTCCAATCAATAAACAGAGTTGCTCTCTTAGTAATATGATGCTATCTCTCAATTGTAACGCGACCGCAGTGTCAACAATATCATTAGAAGTTGCACCTAGATGAATACACCAACCAGCTTCGCCAGCAGCTTCTGCCATAGCCTTAGTTAATGCCATAATATCATGTCTTGTTTCAGCTTCTATTTCGGAAACTCTTTCCTTGGTTACAGAAGTTGAATTTGCAATTGATTTTATGATCTCATAATCGGATTCAGATACACGCCCGAGTTGCATATGAGCCCAAATTAATGCTCTTTCAACCTCTAATTGTCTTTCATGCCGTCCAACTTCTGACCAGATGTGTTTGAAGTCTTGACAGCCATAGCGGTAATCTAAAGGACAGAATGCCATGTTGTTGTGCTTTTGCCGCCGCTTCTTCAACCTTGCCTTTGAAATCCATGCACTCTATTGGCCACAACAGTGGCTATGGATTGAATCTAGGCTTCATCAACAGTGACTGGACTAATCACCGAACGGATGAGAATAATAGCAAGCGCAGTCGAGATAAAGAATGCTACTCCTACATAGCGTGAAATGTTAAACCACATCATCCCTACGCCGATTAATGACATATAGGTGATGACTTGACAAATAGCCGAAGCCATTTTCAATCTATCGATTCGTTCTGGACTCAATTCACCATCATGTTCAAGCAAAAAAGTGTAAATTAAAAAGTAGATTCCCTGAAATGGCAAAGTTGCAGCAATAATAGCTAAGGCTATTTCACGGATGAATGTTGGATTGGTTTCTTGCTCTATACCTTGAAAAAGCATAAATGCAGTATTTGTTCCAAGAAGTGCTGCCATGATTGTCCAGCGTTTATCCTGAGGAGATGTTCGACTTTCAACATTTACAGAACCTTCACTCATAATTCCCCGCGATTCGCAAAGGGTTTGAGTATTGCCCTAATCTCATGTTGAAGCAACACGGTTTTGAAATGGAATCTAAAATCTCGAAGTGATAATCAGCCCAGTAATTTCAATACTGTACCGGTTACTGTCGCGACGATCAATAATAGAATCATCATAGCCACGGGACCGTATTGATTTTTATCTTCCAAGGCAGTTCCCCAAAAGCCATGTTTTGACATCGCTTCTCCGAAATTAGCAACCTCTTCGAACTCAGGAAGTGCCCTTCTTGGAATGCGCTCACCCTTTCTTACTTCATCGCTCATGAACACTGTGGTGCAGACTTCGTTTATTGGCATTGCCCCAAAGATGTAGGATTTTCAACAATAATCTTGATATTGAAATGATAGCAAGGCATTAACACCGCTGGCGTAAAGGTTGCAATATGGCAAGGTACTCGCTAGCTGCTAAGGGTCAATCAATCCACCTTGCAATAGAAGGTTCTGTAGGCGGGACTTCTTTTGCTCTCCACTTAGCTGCTGATGCAATAGAAAATGGTGGAAGAGTCATTTGGGCCGGCAAAGAACTACCTAATGCAGTACGATTTTCACAATTATTTGCGCACTTATCCCTGATTCAATCCTCTAGATTTCATGCCATGAGTATTGCAGGAAATACGGAGTTGGCAGTATCGTCAATTATTCAAGCAATGAATAGTTTACCGGCAGTTTCAATGATAGTTATTGATGACTGGTGTGATTCTATTGGTAGAATCTCTAGTAATGATTTAACTCAAATGGCCAAATTATGCAGTGAAAAGAAAGTAGATATTACATTATTGTTGGTTTCAAAAGGGAGCATAGATGTAAGTGGTAATACCAAAGATGTAATAATTGCAAGATCTGCTAATGTAATGCACAAATCAGGTTTTATTATTGCCACTCTAACAAAACCAAAAGATGGACCTTTCAGGACACTGAAAGTCGGTGATAAAAGTAGTGATTTGAAACTCGAAGAATCTGGCTTCAATTATGCTTAATCACTCTTCTTCGCCAAGTAATTTAGCCATCTCGTCAAGCGCTTTTTCGTCTGGCTCATCAAATTGCTGCGGGTTTTTTGCTGACCCACCCAACTCATCATCGCCGGCGATTTTTGGAGCATTATCTCTAAGAACTCGTGAACGGTTTTCTAATCCTTTACGCAAAATAAATCTAGCCATTAAAACAAAAATAACGATTGAAATAATATAGGCTAGATTCTTGATGGTATCTTCATTCATAAAGAGACATGAAGTACCGCTTGATATTGATGCTTTCGCTTTGATGATACCTCAGGTGTATCATTATTGGTCCCATTTTAGTGGGCGGGACAAGTGTCTTCGATGGTCTGAAGGTGGTTGAACCCAGCCGCGATGTGGTGGGTTTTGCGGGTTATAAATCCATATATTTTCTTGTAAATTTTTACAAGCAGGGCAGCGTAACTTGTTGTTTTTTCCCTGACTCTTTACAGTCTTGCCACATTTTTCACAAGGAGGTCTACGTTTATTTCTCTCTGAAGCCTCAACTAATTTTAACTTTTCAAGGTGAAGAGCCCCATCATCGGCAAGAAGACCTCTTCCTTTTATCAAATCTCCAGCTTGTAACCACTGTGATAAGTTTTTAACATCTCCAGATTGAGAAAATGCCATCCATGTTGATTCTCCAACAGAGACTTCTTCTCCTTCTGTTACTTCTCCATCACTTGAATCCATTTGGAGAATTACATGACCGCGGCTAAGTACTTTTGTTGAAATTACCTTACCACTGTATATTTTGGTCAAATGATCATCACTTGCTTGGTTTGTCATAAAAATTCTCATCCCACTAGATGGTTGAGTCGCTTTTGCCTCTAACAATTTCTTTGCAGCATTATTAGCGGTTTTCTTATCTCTTGCACGGACTCCAAATAGGACAGGGCAGTTTCCTCTCGGTGCGATTAGACTTCTTCCCTTTCTAGAATCTCTTGACATAAATGTTCCTTGCCATGAATCAATAACGCTCAAAGAATGTTCACAAATCTCCCTTACAGTGGATGAACAATCTTCTCTCCAAGCAATCGCTTCCCATGTAGGTGACTGAGCAGCCCATGAGGTTGCAGCAGTTGCGCCAATAATACCGTGGCTTCCCCACGATTTATCAGCACTTGGTGCTTGTGATAATACAACGTTTTCAGCAACGGCCATTCTATAGAACGCTTCGTCTGGCTTGTCATTAAACCAAACCATTCCAGGTTCTGTTGGTACTTGCGGTCTATCATTATGTGTTGATTGCTCAACTGCACCTTCTAATGGTGCGATATGTTCATTCCACCAATTATCCAGATGTTGTAACAAAGATTGAGTGGCGGATTCTATCTGCTTAATGTCGGTGATAACATTTGATTCATCATTCAATAAAACCAATTCCGCAGCCATAGCAGCATTGCCACGGGTACGCTTTTTAGCGAATGGCCATAACCTCACTAAACGTGTTTCTCTAATAGAAACATAAGATGGTAAATTTTCTAATAATTGATGGAATACGAGAGTTGTACAACCTCCAGCGAGAGTATCAGTATCATCTAATCCTAGCCAACCCATTCGTCATCACACCGGTTTGAAGTCAATCCCTTCATGCTCCTCGTCAATCATCTTACTTATCTCACCTGCGATGCCGATATCAGGATTCGCTGTGAAACTTCTAGCCCCATAAGCCCAACCAACACCAAGATCGCATTTACGGTCTCCGAGCATCAAATCAAGTGGGTGCGGGGGCGTTTTTTTCGTTCCCCACCAGTCAACATCTCTTAGATTTGAATCGATTTCAATGACTCCTCTTCCATCGATTAGATTAGATTTATCATAATTTCCACCACGAATAATTTCACTGCCTAGCGATAACATTCCAGGATATGGTTTACGACAGGCGCACATATCTCTAGACCTATGCGGGCATGCTAGAATTACATCGATGTGAGCATAGGAGTCTTCATCCAATAATTGTCTTCTCAGTTCATCATTGATTTCGTGCAGAGTTTGTTCATTCCACAATCCACGCATTATTGGTGATTGATTGGTCACAATGCAGATTAACCAACCATTTCGTCGTAATGTTGCTATAGATTTTCCAGCACCGGTTAGCATTTTTACTTGCTGTGGAGAATTAACGTATGTGGAATAACCCACATTAAGAACTCCATCTCTATCTAAAAATGCTATACCGCCATGAAACTGCTGTTCATCTCGGTTGGATTCACGAGGTGTGATTTGAGCAATAACGCCTCGCATAGTTTCGCTCAAAGGGTTCTGCATCAAGTGTTTTGTTGTAACTAGTGGTGTAAGTATTGAAATGTAAGTTGATGGAGGTCTGTTCAATGCTGATGAGTCCATCTACTGCAACGCTGCTTGGCGTCATAGGTATGGCGTTACTGGCAATTAGTTGGTTTGGGCGAAATAAATCAACGACCCGCATCGCTCAAGTGGGTTGGGTTTTTGTTGGACTATATTTCTTCAATGATTCATTTAGATATCTAGAACATGACGATGTTGTTTTGGTGATAATGTCTGCTTTAACATTGCCAATGGCTTTGGCAATGGCATGGTGGGAAGGGCAAGAAACTAGTGAGGAGACCCGAAAGGCGTTGAATTGGGCAAGAGGCGCAGTGGCATTCGCTGGAGGGCCCTATCTTTTGATCGCCCATATGCCGTGGTTGAATGTACTAGCAATTTGGGTAGTGGCCTCGCAATCAGCTTGGATGTTGCGATTTTCAGGAGGACAAGATGTCCAATTGGGAGAGACATGGGTCAATACAGATGCGGGAGTTGTCACTTGGGAAGCCTGGGAAGGTAATCGCTGGTTTAGTGCAGAAATGATCGGTGAATATCCAATTCATACAGAACTGATTCTAGCAGATGGTTCAATGATTGGTATTAATTTCGTTCTCGCATGTACTGCTCTGCAATCGTTGGTGGTATTCATTGGTGCAATTTCTGTACTAGATATTGATTGGAAGAGGCGTATACGCGCATTATTCCTTGTAGTGGCAACAATACATATTCTCAATCTTTTCAGAAACGCAGGATTGATTTGGATACACCTAACATATGTTACTTGGGAGTTTAATGGACTTTCAGTATTTGACTTTGGACACGCCTATGTAGCCAGAGCAGTGTCCTTATTTGCCATGTTTTTAATGGCGTTGATCATGTTCGATATTTTGCCAGAATTGCATAAGCATATTCTCAGGCTTTTCAAACCCCTAGGCCTTGCAAAGGATAAATCTAATTCCAAATAGTGTCAAATCACTGAACCAAATACCTTAATAGGGTTTACGAGTGAACAAAAGTTATGGATGCAGTGAAGCGTTTACCCTCCGCAACTATATTAGTGATTCTATTATTCTCTAGTTTATCACCACTATTAGCCCAATCAAGTGCAGAGAATTCAACGGGAATTGAAATTTTACACACTGCTATTAATCCTTCTAATAACAATACATATTATTTATTGAGTGAGGGTTCATGGACTGATTCTGCTGAAGCTGCACGAGGATTAGGTGGGTTTTTGGTTACAGTAGATGATGGTGAGGAAAACGATTGGCTCTTTGATACATTTGCATCCTTTGATAATCAAACAAGGCATTTGTGGATCGGCTTATCAGATGCTGACGATGAAGGAAATTTCCGCTGGCACGATGGTACACCGTTTTTCTATAGAAGTTGGGGTGAAGGTCAGCCAGGACAAGGTGGAGATGAAGACTATGTCCATATCACCGGAACCAACATGGGTAATATTCAGCCAGGAGATTGGAATGATTTAGAAGATGACCCACAATATTTCCCTGTTTATGGGGTTGTTGAAGTTGGCCCTGGTGCTGATTATGCACTTCGTTTTGATGGAATTAATGATTATGTCGAAGCGGAAACTGATTCAGACTTTGACCTCGATGGTGAATTGACTATTTCAGCAGATGTCTATCCATATAACACAGAGGGAACTCAATTTATTGCAATGCTTGGAGATTATGGTTATGGAATTTATCTCGATAATGGCCATCTCGCATATGCTGATGAATATTCACTCTCCAAGCATCCGGTTGCTACTAACACAGTAGTTCCAACAATGCAGTGGTCGAATGTTGCGGTCGCATTGACAGAGGGCCAAGGTGGCTCATTTTTCATTGACGGGCAATTAGCAGGCACTTTTGATGCCTCACAAAGTAATATTCCTGCTGGAGACTTTGGCTCAAATTCTTGTTTTGAAGCGGGCCTAGATTGTGATGAATTCATTATCGGCAAGATGGGTGCTGGCTGTGATTGTAATTTCTTTGAAGGTCTAATAGACAATGTCAGAATTGACAGAGTAGATTATACTCGTTCTAATAATTCCAATAATCAAAGCGGCGGCGAAAACCAAAGCGGAAATAATTCTGAAGGCGGAAATGAAACTGGCAATGGAAGCAATGGCACTTTTATGTTCTCAGCGGTTGATACACCTTATACATATTCAAACGAATCTGGAACTCAAAGCACAGGAGTATTGACCAATGATACAGATGATTGGTTGGTTGATATCACGCTTGAAAATGGGTCTGATATACCTTTTTCATCATTTTCCATCTCTATTACCAATGCAATCGGAAATTCATTTTATTGCACTTACGGTCAAGGAGTGGGTCAAGGCAATGGTCAAGGCAGCGGCCAAAATCGTTGTTACATAAGTGAATCTGATGATAATCAGATTTGGTCTGTTGGTGAAACATTGACCTTGATGGAAGTTGGATGGCAAATTTGTTATGAGGCTTCAACTTCATGCCCATTGACAATTACCATATCCAATGATACAGGCACAAATCTTGCTACATTGACCGTCACTGCGGAAGACCATCAAGGACAAGGTCAAGGACAACCTCACGGTAACAACTCGATAGTTTCAGCGAGAAACTCAACTGTGCAAACTCTAACAATGCCTGAAGTAAATGTAGAAACCATCTCATTTTGGTCTTTCCCTGAAGGCTTAGGGGACATAACCGTTGACCATGCTGCAAGAAATGGAACAATTCATGGCGCATCTTGGGTTATGCCTGACGGAACTATAGTCGCACAGGCTGAACAATTATTCAACGGACATACAATCAACAATATCGATGCAAATGCCGGTGACCAACTTTTGTTCTTCGCAACCTTACCAGAATATACTCGCTCATTTGACCTCTCTATGTGGACATGGAAGATTAGTGATGATGGTCAAGGTTCGTCATACACAGTTTATGTCGGACATAATTCTGTGCCCAGTGCCTGGGACCATTATGCAATGTACGAGTCTGAATGGGGCTATCTTTACGACACAATGTCATGGCCTGAACAAGGTGTTTGGTGGTTCGTAGTAGTCGCTAATGAAGACTTAGAGGATATGAGTCTCTCCCCATACTGGGAAGTTGCAGAAGCACCTCCTTCATTGGATGAGATGACTCAATTGAATGATGGAATTGCAGTAACTGGACAATCGATTGAAGGTAATTTCTGGCAAGATGATGAAGGTCAATCAAATGGTATTCTTTACTATTACGTCAATGTAACAGAACCCTTGGCCGATTTACGAATCAAGACCTATGCCGGTCGAGGAAATGCAGATCTTGCTATCTCTTATGGTGGACCTCCTGACCCATTTGACCAATTTATTGACTTTGAATTCTCTCAATCTGGTCAAGGTGCTGATGGTAGGCAGGGCGAACCTACAGAACCCGGCGGTCAATCTTCGAGTAAAGAGGACTGGTCAAGTAATCAAGGAAATAACGAAGAAGTACACTTGTACGATGTTGAAGTCGGAACTTACTATATCATCGCCTATACCTATTTCAGGTCCAATGATTTTACAATTATTGCTGATTTCACTTATCCTCCAGAAAATCTTAATTCAGACGATGCAATTGAATTATTCCCAGGGGTTGAGTATGGCCCTATGAGTGGATATGATGGATTAGATCAGTTTTTCAAGATTGATGTACCAACTGGTACTGAAAGATTAGAGGTTGATTTGTTTGACGGAGTTGGAGAGGCTGAATTATTCATGAGACATGAAAGTGCTCCTACACCTACAACCTTTGACATTAGTTCTAATGCACCTGGAGCAGGTGATAAGATCGGATTCAATGACCCGACACCTGGAGTTTGGTATATTTTATTAGATTCAGAGCATGTTTTCAGCGGAGTCAGTATCGTTGCTGATTTCAAGGCAAGATATGTCTGGTCATATGATGGAATACCAATTGAATTATTCAATAAAGAAGAGATAGCGGGAATTGAAGCGCCTGAGGGTGAAGAATTATTCTTTTTCCTCGAGTTAGAACACCCAGGTGAATATTTAGAAATCTCAACCTATGGTGGAGAAGGAACCCTGAGTTTTGAAGTTGAAGGACAAACTTACTCTATTGATTCCGATGGTTTTGATTTCGGTGACTTTGGTGATTTTGGTATTGATTTTGATAATGGCGATGAAGAAGGACGTCAAGGTAGACCTAACGGCAATCAAGGTAATGAGATGGACTTGACCTCTGAAGATATATTTGTAGAATCCAATGGAGATGGAACATCGCAAAGAATTACGATTTGGAATCCTTCAAATGGACGTTTTGATATCACTTTATCTGCAGTCTCAGATATTAGTGATGTATCTATTATTGCAACTTGGGTGGAATCTGAATTACCTCCAATTGAGCCGCCTATTGTCGAACCAGTGGTAATAGAATCATGTAAAGAGTCTGCGGATAGAATCTTTAGAGAAGCTGACACCAATGGCGACGGAATCGTTTCTCTAAAAGAATTTGAAGTTCTAGACGAAGACTTAGGAGAAATTAATTTTGATGATGTAGATATTAATTCAGATGGTGAAATTGAATTTGCAGAAGCTGTACAAAAGAGTTGTAGTTGTGATAATGAATTATTAAGTAATTTCGAACAATTAACAAATGGAGAATCTAGAGTTTCAATAGAAGATTTCAGCGCATTGGTATGGATAAATGAGAACAATTTCCTAACTATGGATGTTAATAATGATGGATTTGTTGACTTTGAAGAGGTTGAAATTGCATCATTATTGTGTGCGACTACATTTAGCGCATTTGATAGCGATGGAGATGGAGTTGTTGATGGCGAGGATGCATTCCCTGAAGACCCTGATGAGTCAGTCGATAGCGATGGAGATGGTGTTGGTGATAATGGCGATTTCGCTCCGAGTGTCGCCAATGATTTGCTATATGCAACAGGTGGAGCAGTTTTACTGGTTCTTGCTGGGTTATTGCTATTCTTCCTGAAAGGTGGCATGGGTGGTAGTGGATTAGTCTCTAGCACAAATCAACACTGGGATGATGAGAGTCATAGTGCAATGCAAGATGAAATGCTCGGATTGAATGATTCTATGTACAAAGAGATTCCCCAATTGGATGGTGTTGATTCAGAAAATCCATTTACACAGCCTATTGATCGGGTAGTCTCAACGCCTTTTGGAGAACAACCTACAAGTTTTGAGCCACTAACATCTGCAGCCCAAAACACCGCGGCTTCAGAGGCTTCAAGTGAATTATTAGGAACCGATTCGCAGCAAGCACCGCAGAATATCAATGAAATCTCTGAAGTGCTGGATGATTTATTCAATTGAAGATATTTCATTGTAGGCGTTTTCCGCCAATACGAAGTTCTGTCTTCAATGGCATTTGCTGTTCCCATGCAAACTCCTTGACAATTCTCCAGCCCTTTTCAGAACCTTCATAATCTTTGACTTCAATAATTTTATTTCTTGTATTTGCCTTGAATGCAGCAACTGGTTCTGCATTCTTGAATACTAAGTATGCTGAACCAAATCCAAACTTTTCTTTCAATATATCTGAGAAGTATGGTGCGATTGGGTCACTAGGAGGTAGAACGAAATCACGAATCGGAGGAATCTCGTTCGACTTTTCAAGAAGCTCTTTACGACCCCAGCATACTTCATGTAAGTCTTCAATTAGGAACCCTTTGATTAGAGTTCCATCCTCTTCAAAGGAATTCAAAACCGCCTTCAATTCTTCCGGCTTGAATGGAGTTCCTGCTAAACTTAGTAACTGTTTCAGTGTTATTACTGGATATTCAGCGACAAGTTTGCGTAAATATTCTCTGCGCAATTCAACACGATCGACATCATCTCTCTGAGTAACAGTTCTATATCCACCTCTAAAGTCTTGAACGATATGACCAGATTTAACCAGTGGTTGCAGTAATTTTCTAAATTGTGATTGTGTTAATGCATGTCGCTCTTTGAAGATTTTAGGATCTGAATTAACTGAGAAGAATTCAATAATATCCCATAATTCATCATCAGGAGGTAAACCTCTAATTGTCAACAGGTCTCTAAAGTGCTCATATGTTGCCCAAACTTGATGGCCTCGCATATTGATTCCTTGGTGCAGGCGGTGTGCGCTAGCCATGCTCTTAAGGTCGACACGGTATACAGAAGCCCGCCCTCTTAATGCGAAATCATCTCTAACTTCAGGAACATTTCTAAGAGCATCAATTTCGCTATCTAATCTTGAATCCTGGTGCAAGTTGTGCTGATAGAATAGTACCTTTTCGGCAACTTCTCTAGGTTGAGGGTCAACGATTCCACCGCGGATCATTCTTTCACCAGTCATTTTGAAGCCGATAGCTTCGAGTGATTTTCTAGTATTATCATCAATAGATGAAACAGGTTCACTATTGAAGTTAGATAATACTGCAACATCAACCAACTGGTCAGAATGGTTCTCGAGTAGTATTCTAAACGCTTCACAGAACTCGTCTAGGTATGCTGTTGGAACATGTAAGTCCTTGATTTCAAGGTAATCATTAACTTTGAACATCAATACCTTCCCAACAGGGTCAACTCCCTTGAAGACTGGTAGATACCAACCACGGTCAAGTATACTTCTAACCTCCCAAATGAATCTAGAAACATAAGGGTCTGACTGTGTTAAAATTCTCATAGTTCTATCTTCTCTTCTAGGGAGTTTCAGCAATTGAACTTCTTCTGGCATGCAATAAAATGCCTCAGGGTCTGGAACTAATGCCATAACCTTAGAAATACGCCCCGATTTTTCTAAATTTATCAAGGCAATTGTCAAATCTTCATAAGAGCGAGTGACATAGAATCTTAGTGTATTTGCTTTAACTGGACCCATTCTTCCTATGACCTCAACTAACGAATCCTCGAAATCCATTGTCTCGTAAACATCGTGTACTCGGTGGAATAGTGAAAGTCTTCTGCGTCTTCCGATAACATCTTCAAATTGTTTTACCATCATCATTTGGCGCTCAAGGTTAGAAATTGCATTTTTCAAATCTCTGTGTAAAGGTTTGAAATCATCACCCTTTGGATAATTTTCTAACAATTCAATCCTAGTAATATTCTCATCCGCTGAAATTTTACTCAAAATTTCATCTTCCATTGGACCAATCCATGGTTCAGGCTTCAAACCGAGCAACATCGGTATTGATTCTTTAGTAGTATATCCTATACGATTATGCAGCAAGCGACCCATAATCACATCTGAATCAAGTTGAACATCCGTCCAATCTTTAAAGTTAAAATCCTTAACACGATACAATAATTCCTGCTGTTTTTGAAATAATACGTGAGAATTAAAAGCATCAAAACAATTATCATACTGTTTGAAGGACTTTTCTAAAACCATGTTTTGCACCCATCGGTACTCAACAACCTCTTCAGAACCACCAGTTAGCCTATGCTCATCGACCTTGAGAATATATTCTGCATCATCTGTCTGGCGATAGAATCCAACAGAGATAACACTGCGAGATTCCAGTTCATGGATAATTCTGTCAACCATCTCTCTAGGGAATGGTAATCGTTCATCCATTTCATCTCCGGTTTGGGGACCTTCAGAACCTAACATCTCAATTATTTTGACCCGAAGTGCTTCATGAGGGTCACTCAATTCCCTTTCTTCCCATTCAATTGGTGTACGGCCATCAAATTTAGTCGCGTATTTGTAGGTAATTCCTCGTGTGTGGATCTCTCGTAAATCATCTGCATCCTTTCCACCATTTGTAGACAGGCAACCGAGAGTTCCATGAATTTCAGCCATATATGGACTGAACCATTTACCGTCAATATCACAGCCAGTTCCGTCAATTTTTGTAATCTGTTCGGATTTAACTAATTCCTCGACCCATTTACGAATATCATCAAAAGCAATATCTTGCAATTTTTCTTTGTAAAGAGGGTTTTTGAATTCCTTGTCCAATCCACCACCATGGCTCATTAGATTGAATAATTCTGTTGCATTGGTAGGAACAGGTGCTTTATCCAAATAGTACCTGCTTAGTTGTTCACTGGTTAGTTCAGTTGCAAGAGAACGAGTACCTAGTAAGCGGCGTAAAATTTCAGGGTCGATATCCTTGACTAAAAATGCACGGGTTTTCATTGCCATCAAGTCCTCAAATGCGGACATGTACAGAGACATTCCCAACCGCGAAGGAACTGTAACCTTGTTGTGAACGATTCTTGCATCACCTGTTACACATAGTTCCAAGAATTCGGTTAGGCTTTTGAGATCAATATCTCCAAACATAATTTCATTCTTTGCCTCTCGCATCAACAAACTATCATCCATTGTTCTATGCTTCTTTAACAGTGCCTCAGCCTTCTGTTGGAATTGCTGTGGACTGACTTCTTCAGAACCAATTCGGCGAGGTATAATCATAGAACGCCCGGCAACTTCTCTAAATCTCTTAGTAAATATTTGAGTATTAGTGATATATCTTTCAATTACTTCAATATGATTATTTGAACGGAAAGCATCATACATTGCACCAGGATCAACTTCCCTTGACGTTTTCAAAAGAAGTCCATTTTCATCATAAGATAATTCTAGAACTGCAATACCGTGAGATTCTGCTAATCCTGCCATGAAGTAACCTAGAGCAGTATTGAATCCACGTCCTCTACAAGTGGTTATCATATAGGTCGGTTGCCCTCCTGAGATTACTTGTTCAACTAATATTTTATTTGGGTCTGGAACTTGGAATGAATCTATAGAATGCTCTTCTAAGTGACGGGCAATTGCATTTGCAACATCGGAACTAAGTCCATATGCGTCTTGCAGTAATACCCTTGGGTCCTGCTCACGACGCAGGGCCAATGAACAATGTCCGATTAAATCTAGAAGAGATTTTGATAATTCTCTAGACCTAGACCTTGCTTCTCCAGACCATGAAGGGACAGTAGGACGGTATCCTGTGACCGATTGAACATTTACTCTCGTACCTTGGATATTTGTAACCCGATAGGTAGACCCACCTAGTAAGATTACATCCCCTCCCCGTAAATTAGAGACGAATGAACCTGATAATTGACCTAGTATTGAGCCTTCTGCATTGAATACAAGGAATGAATTATCCATCGCAATAGTTCCAACATTGGTATAGTAAATCATTCTTGAATATCCTTTCTTTCCGTATATATTATCTTCCCAATCGATCCAGACTCTCCGTTCTTCTTCAAGCATATCAAGAACATCAATGAAATCATCATAAGAAAAATTTCTGTATGACCATGCATTGGTAATTATTTCAAAAGCCTCATCGACATCAATATCATTGATAATAACCAAACCAATCATAAATTGAGCTACAACATCTAAACAATTTTGTGGGAAATCAAGAAGATCCATTTCTCCCGTTTGTATTGCTGCTTGTAATGCTGCTAATTCAAGTAAATCATCAACGCTCGAAGGAAGGAAACGCGCTCTTGGAATACCTCCTACATGGTGTCCAGCACGACCAATTCGTTGCAATGCGGTTGAGATATCGCCAGGGCTTCCAATTTGCAGTACTAAATCGATTGAACCGATATCGATTCCCATTTCAAGAGAGGAAGAAGTTACTACTGCACGTAAGTGCCCATGCTTCAATTTCTTCTCCACATCTAATCTCATTTTCTTATCCATAGAACCGTGGTGCCCTGCAACCAATTCACCTAGATGTGGGCGTAATTTTAGAACAATATTTTCAGTCATTTTTCTTGTATTGGCAAATACCAGTGTTGTGTTGTGGGCTGAAATTAAATCTGCAATAGCCTCAATATTTTTCTCAAGGATTTTCATTACTGAAAGGTCACTGAATTTTGGATCTGTAATCAGAATATCTAAATCCAATTCCCTAGCGCCAGAAATTTTGGCGATATTGACCTTTGTCCCTACCCCATCTTCATCATCGCCACTTGAAACTAGATACTCAGCAACTGTTTTGAGTGGTTCCATAGTAGCAGAAATACCGATTCGTTGTACCGGAATGGTCAGTAATGTGTCTAGGTAAGATAAAGTCAAAGCGAGATGAACTCCTCTTTTTGAGGAAACTAGTGAGTGCAATTCGTCAATTATCATGAATTCTACCGCATTTACAATTGGTTGAAACCTTGGAGAGGTAATTGCTATTGCTAGTGATTCGGGGGTGGTAATCAGAATGTGAGGTGGATTTATGAGCATTTTTTGCCGTTCACTTTGAGGTGTATCACCAGTTCGTAATCCGACCTTTACTTCTTGAGTTGAAGCAGGCAAATAATTATCGTATATTTCCTTCAGAGGGCCGAGTAAATTTCTTTGAATATCATTAGCCAGTGCTTTAATGGGGGAGATATACACACAGTATACCTTTTTCTCCAGTTTCTTTTCAAGTGCTGCTCTTACTAAATTGTCAATGACAGTTAGGAATGCAGTCAAAGTTTTACCAGAACCTGTAGGTGAACATAACAGTAAATGTTCTTTGGCCATAATCGCAGGAATTGCCAATTTTTGTGGTCTGGTAAAGTCATCAAACTTATCTTTGAACCAGTTGCGAACTGGTGGACATAATCTTTCCAGTAATTCCTCTTTAGGTAGAGGATTATCAAGATAGTGTATATCTGCCATTTTTTTAGCCTACCCGATGAGGCTTATACGTGGGTGAAGAGCATATCAATGTTCGCTTATTAGCAGAAATAAAAATTAATTACAGTTTTCAAACCGATAGCAACTATTATTCATAAAAAGAAGTCTTTGTGAGTCCGCAGAGGACATTAAAGAAAATCAAGCAACACCCAAGCCGCCTTTTTTCCACCGATTTACAATTTCAGTTTCTTCCTGGTTTGTTGGATTCATTAATAGTGATTTAATTGCATTCTCTGGAATTGCAATTTCGTACAAGGCATCGGTTGGGCAAGAACCAATGCATGATAGACATCCTACGCAGTTATTTTCGATTACAATTACAGGCCTTTTACCGTGTTTTCTACCCAATGGGTTTTCTGCCAGTGGCAACAATGCCTCAAAGGGGCAATGGGCAATACACAAATCACAACCGGTGCAATCTTGCTGCGTGATAGCTACCATCGACTGGCCCATGAATACTGCAAGTGTTCATCTCTCAAAAACAATACCACTGTTTGGTTAATTTTTTTCTACTAAACCATTAATTTCTTTGCCGTTGTTAGGTGAGGTTCAAAGGCTGGAGACATTACCGCCTAATTGGTGAAAACTATGGATGATGCAGAGGAAGGTCGTCTAGAACGTCTAACTGGGATGCTAAAGCGCCGTGGAATCATTTTGCCAGCGTTTGAAATACACGGAGGAGCAAAAGGCTTGTATGACTTTGGCCCTGTTGGCGGGCGCCTAATAAATAAAGTCAATCAAGCATGGCTAAATCATTGGATCTCAATGGGCAACATTGTGGAGTTATCTTGCCCTACAATTACACCATATGCTGTTTTGGAGGCTAGTGGTCATGTGGGAGAGTTTTCCGATTTTATGACCAATTGCAACTCATGTGAAGAAGCCAGTAGAGCCGATACAATTCTTGAACCGTATCATGCGAATCCAGATTCCCTTACAAAATCTGATTTGCAGCAATTACTTAGCGATATAAATCCACAGTGTCCTGCTTGCGGCGATAGTGATTGGAGTCCAATAGTTGCTCAAAATTTGATGTTTAACACTACGATTGGAGCGGGTAAATCTGGCAGACCAGGTTTCCTTCGTCCAGAAACAGCACAAGGTATGTTTACATCATTCACTTCATTATATCGCCATAACCGCGAGAGATTGCCATTCGGAGCAGTACAAGTTGGAAAGGGATACAGGAATGAAATCAGCCCTCGCCAAGGAATGATTCGACTTAGAGAGTTTAACATGGCTGAATTAGAATATTTCATTGACCCAGAGGTTGATTTAAAGCATGACTTTTCTCAGTGGTCATCTACACAGATGAATTTGCTGTCAGAAAGTGATGGTGAAGTTATAATGTCGATTAATGATGCTGTTGAAAAAGGAATAATCCGTCACCCAACGGTTGGATTTTTCATGGCAAAAACATTTGATTTTCTAACCATTATTGGTATTGACAGTTCCAAGTTAAGATTTAGGCAGCATCAAAGCGATGAGATGGCTCATTATGCATCCGATTGCTGGGATGTAGAAATACTTGGCTCATATGGGTGGGTTGAGTGTGTTGGGATTGCTCACAGAGGTTGTTATGATCTTGAAGCGCATGAAAAAGCAACAGGAAAAACACTTCGAGCTCGTCGCGAATTTTCCCAACCAAAAATCGTAGAGGTTGACGGGTGGACTACCGATGGAGCAACTGCGGGCCCAGCGTTTAGGGCGCTAGCAGGTGCTGTCAAAAAGGCTGTAGAACAATTATCTTCTACCTGCGAATTCCCTACTCAAGTAACTTTACAAAACAGTGAGTCGGTAATAGTTGACTTAGCACATGTAAAGCGTGTTCAGAGAACTGAAACCATCTCTGGAGAGTGGTATATACCACATGTTGTTGAACCTGCTTTTGGTATTGATAGAATCATTTGGCACTTGTTGGACCATGCTTATGATGAATCTGGAAAAGATGGTGAAGAATATGTCACTCTGAGATTGAGTGAATCGATTGCACCTGTTGATTATTGCGTATTCCCTCTATTTGAGAAGGATGGCATGGGGGAATTGGCAAAGGATATACATCGATCATTATGTTCCAAATATGGAACTGTTTCAATCTACGATGCCAGTGGTTCAATAGGAAGGCGCTATGCGAGAGCAGATGAAATTGGAGTACCAATTTGCGTTACAGTTGACCATCAATCACTACAAGATAATACTGTCACTCTTAGGGATAGAGATAGTGGCAAACAATCAAGGATTTCCATCTCAGAATTGTGAATGTTGAATAACCATCGGTGACGGCTGTATACTATGGGTGAAGTGAGTGATTGGACTGAACGTCACCGTCCGGTCTCCGAAAGGCAATTGGAAGGTAATGAGGTCCAACGCCGTATAATCCGCAAATGGTTGGACGATTGGCAGTCCGGTACTCCTAATAAAAAGGCGCTACTCCTTGTGGGACCTCCTGGTGTTGGAAAAACAAGTGTCGCAAGAGCGGTAGCAGCTGATATGGGCTGGAATGTAATCGAACTCAATGCATCTGATGCCAGAAATGCTGCTGCGATAAGAAAGGCTGCAACCCAAGGCTCAACCCATCGCTCGTTATTCCACGATCCTAATCAGAAAAACCAAAGGACTTTGATCTTACTAGATGAAGTAGACCATCTGTCTGGAGGATTAAAAGAGGTTAGTCAAGAGAAGTTGGAGAAAGCCATGATGGGTGATGAAATTGCTGGTAAGGCAATAACTTTCAGTGGTGATTCTGGAGGTAAGGCGGAATTGTTAAGATTACTTAATTCTACCATGCAGCCAGTCATTATGGCATGTAATGAGGAGATGGGATTATGGGGTAAAGGTTCATCATGGAGAAGTACTAGAGATCGATTTTCAAAGCATTTACAGAAAATAATTTTTGATAGGGCTAGCGACGAAGCCCTTAGAAGAATTGCAAAAAGAGTGTTGCGCGAGGAGAAAATTGAATTTGAAGATTCTGCAGTTGAGGAATTGGTTAAGGCCAACCCAGGTGATTTAAGAGCATTGGTTCGTGATTTACAGGTAGTTTGTGTCGACAAAGAAATAAAATTGACTAAGGATATAATCCGCATGCAAATCGCAGCAGGTCAGAGAGATATTTCGGTTGAATTATTCCCTGGACTAGATACTTTGTACAGGAGTCGGGAAGCCGAAGAAGCATCAACAATTTGCCGTTCTATAGATAAGTCTCCAGATGAATTGATGAATTGGGTGCATTGGAATAATGCATCTTTATTTACTGATGTAAGAGGAATTGTTAGAGGTGCCCGTTCCTTATCTCAAGCAAATAGAATGTTCCATGGAAGATTTTTAAATACAGCACATCGTTCTACTTATTGGTGTTCGAATTTGAGTGCTTTATCAGCCAGTATAGCCAACCCGACACCTCTAGAAGGGCGTATTTTCGCATCATACCCCAATTATCTCCGCCGTGGTAGTTCATACACTCGTCCAACGATTATTGATAGATTGGCGAGCACCTGTGGCGCAAACAAATCAACGGTTAGAGAAGAAATGATGCCAATATTGTCGGCATTAATGTCGGCTGAAGAAAAAGTTGGTGACCCCTCCGACTTCACCATCTCATTGAGTCTTGGCTTTACTGCAGAAGAACATGTATCATTAGCAGGACTTCCGTTATCACGAAGGAGCACAAAGGACCTGATTGCTAATTATAATGAAAGTCAAACTAAGTTACTAGAAATGAGTGATGAGATCCAGCCATTACCTCAGATTGAGCAGCAGATAGAAGAAAAAGAAATAATTCAAGAAAAAGATCCTAGTCAAACCAAACTCTTTTGAAATTTATTCTTTTTCTTCTCTTTTCCATGTTCTTGGATGTAATAATATTACAGCGGTTAGTAATTCCAATCTCCCGAACCACATCAGTACTGATGTAATTAGTAAGGCACCAGAATTCATCCCTGACCAAGTATTATTCGGACCAAATTCGCCAAGTGCTGGTCCAGTATTTCCTAATGATGATGCTACAATAGAAACTATACTTTCAAAGGATTGCTCTGGCATAATGATTGCAAGTATTAATGTCGAGATTCCAAATAGCCCAATCCAAACAAAGAGCATCCCCACAATCAAACCCAATTGTTGTTTTTCCACAACTTCGCCATTCATTCTGATGCGATCAATGCGCCTTGGTTGAGCGATTCTTATCAATTCCCTCATCGCGACCTTGAATGCAAGTGTTACTCTCATTAACTTCAATCCACCGCCAGTAGAACCTGCACTTGCACCAATTATCATTAGCATAAATATGACAACATGGGTTGCAACCGGCCAAGGAATATAATCAGCAGAACCATATCCAGTAGATGTTGCTAGCGATACTACTTGGAATAAACTATCTCTAAGAGCGCCTGGAGCGCTGTAATCCCCTGACATCATTAATGCAATGAAGACTATTAATAATGCGATAAATATGTAAAATACATAATAACGTAATTCTTCATCGCGTAAAGCCTTCTTGAATTGTCCATCTCTAAACATCCAAAGTAGTGTGAAATTTACTCCAGCTAAGAACATAAATAGAACTATAATCAATTCGACTGCTACAGAATCAAAATGAGCAATGCTGGCATCATAAGTAGAAAAACCACCGGTAGGTAAAGTGGTTAGTGCGTGATTTACAGCATCAAAGGTGGACATTTTACCAATGATTTTTAACATTAAAAACTCCACCATAGTCAAGAATACATACAAACCCCACAATGCAAGTGCTGTTTTCTTAAGTTTAGGTTTTAGGCGTGATAACGAGGTGCCAGTTAATTCAGCCCTTGCAAGCGCCATTCCACCACCCATAACTCGGCTCAATAGCATCATACCCAGCATAATAATTCCCATTCCGCCAAACCATTGGATTAGTGAACGCCAAAGTAGAAGTCCTCGAGGTTGTGAATTAATACAATCCATCGGACCAGGTATACAATTAGGGCTCATATTGTGTGAAATAACAGTTGCACCGGTAGTAGTAAATCCAGACATAGATTCAAACCATGAGTTGACTGCACCGCGTCCAATATCCATCATAGTTGCACCATCGGTAAATGGTCCCATGAACACTCCCCCCAACCAAAATGGTAAACTGCCTATCAAAACTGCTAATGGCCAAACTAGTGCTACAGCAGCAAAGGCTTCCTTATCTCTTAGTCTCTCGCTGGTATTGGTTCTTGTCCAAAGAGTCAACATGGTAACTCCAAGAGTCAAAGACAACAGACTCGGAATTGCAAAAGAGATTAATGCTAACTCAATACTATCTAAAAAAGCAGTAGCGATACCTGATGCAGCAAGTGGCAGCGATAACGCGATTAGCGTCCACCCCAATATCATACTTAGTACATCAGTTCGCATTGCAATCATACCTTGAATCGTTTTTCTAATTCTGCGACCCGATCTGGATTACAGAACATGGTTAAGCGGTCACCCTTGATAATTAACTTATCAGGAGAAGGTCTCATATTTTCCCATTTGTTGACACTGACCTGCCTTTGTATGAATGCAATTCGCATCCATTCAGGGAAATGTGCTTCAGATATTTTTAATCCACAGAATTTTGCAGTTTCCTTTACCGGTAATGAAATACCGATAATCTCTGGAATCGTTGACAACAATGCATATGCGCCTGTAGTTTTTGTGTGGATTAGGGCTAATATGTTATCAACAGCCACCCGTTTCATATCAACTGCAAAGGTAATTCCCATACGTTGAGTAACCTTGACTAAATCGGCATCATGTAGCATTAAACCGGTTCTTTGCACACCCATGTCACTAGCCAATAATGCTGCTGCGATACAAGCGTGATCATCCTCTAATGCAGCAATTGCAATATGGTGTTCAGAAATACCAATCTCCTTCAACATTTCTCTGTCTAAGTGGTCTCCATGAATTACTTCAATATTCTTATTGGCTCCAGTTTTTGTTCCTGAAAAATCATTGGCTGTTTGTAAATCGCTTTCAATCATTGTCACCGAAGCGCCAGATGCAAGCCATTTATCTGCAATTCTCTGTCCAACTTTATTGGCACCAATAATTGCTACCTTAGGTGCAGCGGGGAAGTTTTTTGGCTGATGTCCAAAGATTTTCAAAATATGGTTGAAACTTGAAGTTCCAGTGGTAGCGACAGCGATTTTATCATTTGGAACGAGAACGAATTCACCGTCTGGAACGATACTCTTCTCACCTTCTCGCTTGACTCCAATAATTATAGGCAATTCTCCATCAATATTTTTAGCGACTTCTTTTAGACTTAGGAAAATCACGTCCTTGGCATCATTAGTAACATCTAATTCAATGACGAATGCATCATGTCCAAAAGGAATTACTTCTTCGATACCGGGAGTTCTCAAACCTAAATGTAGGCGATCTATTGCACCATCTAGTGGATTTACAACATGGTCTACCTTTGCCCACTCTGTCAAATATCCTTGTTCTTGTTCATCAACATATTTGTTATCTCTAACGCGACATATTGAGAGTAAACTTTTACCGCCTAATTCCTTGCTGGTATGATCGGCCAAGATACATGCTAACAAATTACTCTCATCAGAATTAGTTACCGCAATAAATACCTCGGACTCTGCTATTCCTGCCTCAATCAATTTTTCTCTTGATACAAAGTCACCATGTATGACCAAGGCATCCAGATTTTGAGCATTTTTTACTGCACGAGAATCTGAATCAACTAGAACTACGTCCAAATCTTCTGCTCTCAATGCTTTGGCCAAATCAGTACCGACTCTTCCGGCACCCCCTATTATCAATCTCATTTTATCACCTAAATGTTTCAGGGTACATTTTAACCTGATAAGTTCCACCAGTTAATTCCAAATTGGAACCAGTAGCATAACTTCGTTCTCTTTCAATTCCACTTGTTGGTGGAACTGGATGATAGAAATTATTCAATTTTGTTGCAGTTTCATCTGCTTCTTCTACCCAATCGATATATCCAGTTGGTGTATTCAATAGCCATTTGTTGTTAACGACATCGACAGCACCATTTACGAAGCAAGAATTGCGTACAATATTGTTGTCATCACACCATTGATCACTCATTGGTAACTGAATATAGCCCCATGCATGCGCCTCCCAACTAACATAACTGGAATCGGTCAATGCACCGAAGACAAACCAGCCTGGTATTCCCTTGACTCGAAGTAGACTGAGAAATGCATTGGTTTGTTCATCGCAATCGCCTTGGCCATCATTAAGACACGAAGGTCCACTTCTTGCAACATTAGGAGCAAATTTGTCATAAGCAATATTTGCGTGAAGGTAGTCTAATGCAGCCCTTGAGAATGCATAAGCGTTATCTTGTAATCCTTCTGGCAAACTTGCACTAATCAATTCTGCAGTTGAGAGAACAATGTCTGCCTGTGAATTGATAGCGTATCCTGCAGGTGAACCTCTATTGTACCACTTTTCATCGGAAAAATCATTATACTTTCTCCCATTATCTCTACTTGAGATGTCGGAAAATTCTCCACTATTGTCAACATTGATTCCTAAATCCTTTCCTGCGATCCTCGAATCTACCCGCATATCATTATGCCATGAATAAGATGTTGAATGAACTCCAACTGAATATGTGAAACTACTGGATTGACCTGGTGCCAAATTGACTAATACTTTGACGCAATTGCTTACTGAACAAAAGTCAGAACCAGTTCCAACGCCAGGCCACCAGATTTCATGTCCATCAGAAGTAGTTAATTTCTCAGAAGCAGATTTAATTGGTAATCCGTTGATAGGAACTGGGTAATTCTCATTTCCAAAAGAGATGCTAATCGAAGTTGTTATTTGAATTGCAGTTGGGGCTGCGGGGGGAGTATCATCAGTGTATTCAAATCCATAAGCAGAACCTTGTGCAGAACTAACAGCAGGGGGTATTGCCAAATTCTCTACCAAGTATCCTTGTGCTCCAGAATTTGTTACATATACTGTCTTTTCCAATGTATATGATGCCTCAACCGGATATAAGTGATATGGCGAAACAGCATCTTGGATGTATTCTTGGACTCCAGCCCACTCAGCCAATAGATGCTCTCTAGCCTGTGGAGATAGCATGATGAAGGCCACCAGTGATAACATTACAAAACTTCGAAAGCGATTCTTTCTTCGTTTTAAGATATTTTTAGACCTTCCAGCATGAGTCTGTACCATGCCTTTTTGAGTCGGATTTGGAGTCATTTTGTACGAAGATGCCAAACTTCCCTGATTAAATTGTTGCTCAAGCCTAAAATTACCTGATTTCATATTGGCAAGAACTCGACCACATGAATAACAGATTGAATCTCCCGATTCAGTAGTTGCTTTGCAATAAGGGCAAGAACCCATATCTTTTGGGCTAAGCAGGGATTGTATAACCATTGCTAAAGGAAGACCCACAAAAATGCTTATGTGCTATGAATTGACAATGCATCAACTTATTATTACTATGCACTTAGTAGATAATTACTTACTTAGAGTAATTGGAAAATCTTCATTCTTCTTCACCGAGAGATTTTTTGGACCGTTTTTCTCTTTCATTTGAGGCCCAAATTCTCCTCAATCTACGTCTTGCCGGTTTAGGGATAGATGCCCAAACCCAATTCTCTATTCTCGGGTCTACAATCATCATCATCGAGCCAATAAAAACCCATCCAAATGGATTGACAACCGAGTATGAAATCATAACCAATAATCCAATTCTCCAAGTGGTTGATCTAAATATAGCCCCCCATTTTTTCCCATTTAGCATCATAAACCCTTGATGGGCAGTAATCATTGCTTCACATCTTGGCGTAATTACTGCAATAGCTGCAACAGTCAGTAACAATCTTGCTGAAAAGAAAGTATCTTCATTTTGCAAGAACCTGAAAATCAAAACCATTGAAGTCATTCCACCGATCGCTAGACCCAAAGCCCAGCCACTGGTTGGATGTGAACCACCCTTTCTCACTCTCTCTCTTCGCAGCAACATATGAACAGTTACCGACAGTACTATGGTTAAAATCAACAGCGAACCGGGATTAGGAACTTGAGCACCTTCTATCTTCTGGCTGATTTTGAAATATGGATCAACTAATGAACTATAGTAAGTGGTTGCATAAACCATTCCGATAATAATTCCCCAAAACATCTGATTCCAAGCAGTTGGTAAATCATAAAATCCAGAATACTTTGTCATCACACCTCTCCAACCGAGAGTCATACCGATTAGAGATACGAATGTTGCTACCTGAAACAACAAGTTCTCACTTAGCATAATATGTCGCAGAAGAGTTTACTTCTTCAATCAATTGATGAATCTGCCTCCATTTGTTGACTTTGTAAGATTATTGCTCAAAGCCGTTGTATGCTAATGCGTATCTTCAAGCGTAACCTATTGTTGGCAACATTATATGGCACGATTGTTATTGTTTGGCGGCAAAGGTGGAGTCGGAAAAACAACCACTTCATCAGCAACTGCAGTTTGGCTTGCAGATTCAGGTTTGAGAGTTTTGTTAGTGTCTAGTGACCCTGCACATTCTACTTCAGATTCTCTAGGAGTGGATATTGGAAGTAAAGTAACACCAATAGAAGGTGTCGATGGTCTATGGGGCTTAGAAATGGACCCTGAGGCAAAGATATCCTCTCTATTGCCCAAAGTAGGTTCTGCGATGGAGAAAATGAACTCTTCCGGAGCGCTTGGGGGTTTGAGTATGATGTTAGATCCTAAAGCCAAGGAGGAGTTTAAGGACATTAAGGGGGAAATAAAGACATCCGATATGGTGATTCCTGGTTTGGATGAAGCAATGGCATTTGATGAGTTACTGCAACATGTCGAAGACCCTAATTGGGATGTGATTGTATTTGACACAGCTCCTACGGGACATACATTGAGATTTTTGTCATTACCGGAATTAATTGAAGCGTGGTCTGACAGATTGATCCGTATGATGAGGGTTTCTGGAGGACTACGTTCAATGGTGTTCGGCAGAAAGGAAAGTGACGCTATGAAAGATGAACTTGAAAAATTCCAACGCAGAGTCCTGCATGTGAGAAGAGTTCTTTCCAATGATGAAATTACTTCCTTTACGTTGGTCACTATACCTGAAAGAATGGGTGTTAATGAAACAATCCGCGCTAAGAAATCATTGGTAGAATTCAATTTACCCATTGGAGGTTGTCTAGTCAATAGACTAACTCCTGAATTCGACCATCCATTCCTAAAGACGAGGAGAGATGCTGAATTAGAAATAATTGACGAGTTAAAAGAAAGTTTAGGAGTTGATATTTCTTGCATGGAATTATTTGAAACCGAAGTGGTAGGGATTGAGAGACTAAGAGAGGTGGGACAATACTTGTATGGGCCAGTTGTGGAGATAGGCAGTGGTTTAGGACCACATTCTATAGGTTCTGTTTTACATCATGAAGTCCACAGAGGAATGGTCAAACAATTAAGCGAAGATGTTGAAACAATATATTTGCATTATCCTGGAATTAAACGCGAAGAATTATCACTGAGAAGTGAAGAAGGAGTTCTTTTTGTTGGACTTAATGGCAGAGAAAAAGAAGTAAAAACATCAATTCCTGTTAAAGCAAGCCAAGTAAATGCAAAATTGGAAGGCGATGTCCTAAAACTTGAAATTCCTCTTAATGGACTATAGGGAATAATTTCCACCACTCAATAGGCATGGGTTGAAAAGTGGCGGCTTTCACGCTAAGCCATGGCACTCGAAGGCTTATCCAAGGGTATTTTCCGCTCTATTGGATTGTTAAAGTCTAAGAGAAAGATTGATGATGAAGAATTGCGAGAAATGACTCGCAGTTTACGTAGGTCTCTTCAAGAAGCAGATTTCAACGTACGTCAAACCAAAGATATCGTCGAAAAAATGGAATCTCGAATCCGCGATGAAGAACTGCGTCCTGGGATCACATTACAAACACATGCAATGAATATCCTATATACCGAACTAGTTCACTTATTAGGTTCTAAGCATGAATTCCAACCTCATGGTGCAACTTTGCTATTGGTTGGATTATATGGTCAAGGAAAAACTACTACAACCGCAAAATTGGCAGAATGGTACCGCAAGAAACACGGCTTGAGAGTAGGTGTGATAGAAGCGGACGTTCACCGACCAGGGGCATATGAGCAATTATGTCAATTATTAGAAGACTCTACAGTTGTTGTTTATGGTGAGCCAGAAACAAAGGATGCACCAACCATTGTACGCAATGGATTGAAACAATTGGCATCCTGCGATCTAGTAATCGTTGACACAGCAGGTAGACATCAATTAGATACTGAATTGGTTGAGGAATTGGAGCAAATTTCCGCTTTAACCAATGCCACAGAGCGCTGGTTGGTAATCGATGCACAAGTCGGTCAAGCTGCTGGACCAGTAGCCGCATCATTCCATTCACTGGCAGGAGTAACTGGTATTGTAATCACAAAATTGGATGGTACTGCAAGAGGTGGAGGTGCGCTTTCTGCAGTAGCAGCAACAGGAGCACCGATTGTCCACATTGGTGTGGGTGAAAGAATCAACGACTTAGAGAAGTTTGAATCTGACCGATTTATTTCAAGACTTTTAGGAATGGGAGATATTCAGGGACTCATCGATTTGGCTCCTGAAGATCTGGACCAAGAAGAAGCAATGAAGTTAACCCAGAGAATGATGTCTGGTAGATTCACACTAAATGACATGTATAAGCAAATGGAAATGATGTCTAAAATTGGTACTATTGATAAATTAATGTCATTCTTACCAGGGAATATGCTGGGTGGAATGGGTGCTATGTCCAAAGGTCAAAAAGCGGAAATGCAAACCAACTTAGACCGCTACCGCACTATTATGGATTCAATGACCGCATGGGAAAAGAATGAACCTGCAAAGATTAAAGCAGAAAGAATTCGCCGTGTAGCAAGAGGCTCGGGTGTTCGTGAAAAGGATGTTAGAGAGTTAATTGGTCAATGGAATAAGAGCCGCAAGATGATGAAGGGAATGGGTGGAAACCGTAATCTCAACAAGCAAATGCGTAAGATGATGAAAGACGGAGATATGGATGATATGGACCCATCATCTTTTGGAATGTGAAGTTCCACTCAGTAAGTCTTTGCAAGCAATATTCTGCGCTTGGTCATCTTACCAGTCATATGGCAAGGACGTTCTTCCTCATAATCTTCAGTAGCATCACCAAGGAAATTCAAAGAAGTTGCCCTCTCAATTACTTCTGCATGAGCATCAGTTCCATCGAAGGCCATTTCGTAAATTTTACCATCTTCGATTTCACCATCCATTATCCATGTGTCATCAATTTCTTCAAAGGCGGGTAGAGGTTGAATCACATCATCCATATGGGCGTTAGACCTAAGCCTTAATTCATCAGAAATTTCATTTAATACGGTTCTGCATGCATTGACAATATCATCTATTGGCAATGGCAATTTACCACCAGTTCTTTTACAGGCAAATGCAGTTCCTTGTTCAACATCCCGAGGTCCAATATCAAGTCTTAATGGCACACCTTTGATCTCCCAATCATAGTATTTTTGCCCGGCTCTAATATCTCTTGTATCAACCTTGACTCGTAGTCCATTAGAACTTAGTTGTTTTGCAATATCATTAGATATTGCCACAGTATCAACATCTGAGTTCTTCTTTATCATTGGACAGATTACAACTTGGTAAGGTGCGATTGCAGGAGGCATAATCAGTCCATTATCATCACCGTGCATACCAACAATTGCACCGAGTAGTCTCTCAGACATTCCGTATGTGGTTTGGTGGCAATATTGCTGCTCTGCATCCAAATTCTCGTATGTAATATCAAATGCTTTTGCCCATTGGTCACGATAATGATGACAAGAAGCGACTTGTAGAGTTCTTCCATTAGGCATGATGGCGTCTATTCCAATAGTGTACCATGCTCCTGGGAATGTATCCCAGACCGGTCGCTTGGCCTTGATTACTGGAAGACATAAGTCATGCATCAGATTGTTGACAATTTCTAAATCCTCTGTTATTTGTCTTGTAGCACCATCTTCGTCAGCATGTGCTGTATGAGCTTCAAAGAAATGAATTTCACGTACTCTGATGAATGAACGCGTTTGCTTTGTCTCATAACGGAAGGTGTTGACCGTCTGGTAAACTTTTAGAGGCAAATCTTTGTGAGAGCGAATCCAAAGGGGAAACATTGTGTACATAGCAGTCTCGGAAGTTGGTCGCAAAAACATAGGGACATCCAAATCATTATCACCAGCATGCTTTACCCAGTAAACTTCTTTCTTGAAACCACCTTCTTCATCTTCCTCTCGTAAATCTTCTACATCGACGCCTTCTTCTCTTGCTCTCTTCAATTTCGCAACCAAAACATTTTCTTTCTCTAGGAGGTTCTCTGGAATTAATAATGGGAATCGAACTTCTTCATGGTCAGTCCTTTCCATCTCAGAATGCGTTAGTGCATCAATTAATTTCATTGTTTTCCAACCATATGGACGCCATACATCCATACCCTTTATCGGATATCTCTTGTCAACTAATTCAGCAGCCTCTACCATGAACGGATACCATTCATTGAAATTATCTACCTTAGATGGAATTCCACGCTTGGCTTTGCCATGTTCTTGGCTCATGAATCACTCTCGACCATCACTCGCTCATCAACATGACGCTTCAAGCGATGATAAATCGGTTGTTTAAACGAACAGAGTCCAGTTCCAACCTAGTAAGTTTCTATTTCATGGTCAATTAAATTCTTGTTTATTGATCTAATATTTATTCTACTTCAATTACCACATCAGCAGATTCTGGTGTCAAATGTGATTTTGAAGATTGGCCGGTCAAAATTCCTAAAAATGCAGCTGAGAACCATGCTACTTCAAGAATTAAAAATGCCCATTCCTCAATGAGATATGCGCGTATTGCTAACAATGCAGAACCAATTGCCATTAAGGAAAGATATGGTTTAGCCTTGCTGTGCAACTTATTACGTGTTTCTAAGAAAAATGCAAGTAGAATGAGAAACATTCCCACATAGGCAACTATCTCAGTATCAATGTCGGATAGCATGCTATCACTTTCGACTAAAATACCAGAATCCAATAACGCCTATTGAAAGAGCAATGATGTCGGGAATTCCAATTGACATGTCCACCATAGATTGTGACCATCCGTATCCA